>Ga0302326_10017700_pt1 | contig 14836 bp, 12 predicted proteins | sample Palsa_T0_3_FD_202264 | JGI IMG/M metagenome (GOLD analysis project Ga0302326, IMG submission 202264) | Peat permafrost microbial communities from Stordalen Mire near Abisko, Sweden - Palsa_T0_3 | ecosystem: Environmental > Terrestrial > Soil > Palsa > Peat permafrost | place: Sweden: Abisko... | reverse complement strand
ATTCGACCGAGCGGCCGCTGTCTTCCTCTCGGTGGCCTTGTTCTCATTCGACCGAGCTGCTGCTGTCTTCCTCTCAGTCGCCTTGTTCTCATTCAACCGAGATGCAGCTGCCCGCTTCTCGCTTGCCTTGTTCTCATTCGACCGAGCTGCTGCTGTTGTCTTCCTCTCGGTCGCCTTGTTCTCGTTCGACCGAGTTGCCGCTGCCTGCTTCTCGGTGGCCTTGTTCCCATTCGACCGAGTTGCCGCTTTATGCTCAGTCGCCTTATGTTCACTCGGGCGAGCCTCGACTGCCTTGCGCTCGGTGGCCTTAGTCGCGGCTGCGGCACCGTTGGCTGCTACCACACCCTTGCCAGTAAATTCTCCCGGTTTGGACGTTGCCGCGATTGGCGGCTTACCATGATTCACGGAAGCCAATAGTTCGTGGTTCTTGCTGGCGGCCTGCTGATGGCCTGTTTGTGCGGCCGTTTCCGGAGCATGACGCTCATGTGACGCGGTCTCTTCCGCAGCGGTCGGTCGGGCGGTTGTTCCACCGGTTCCACCGTTGTAGCTAACATGGTTTCCGGCCCGCTCGTTGCTGAGGGTCTTTTCGTAGGTGTTGTGAAAGGTGCTCACATCGATGTTATTCACCGCGGTGTTGTAGCTGAAAGCCCCGTTTTGCCAATATCCGCCCTCATAGCCAACACCGCCATAGCCGAAGCCATAGCTGACGCCACCGTAAAAGCCGACAGTGGGGCCCCAGTAGCCTTCGTTCCAGGCGAAGGCGTTGCCGCCCCAACCCCAATAACCTGGAGTCCATAGCAGGCCAATGGCGGGTGGCTCGGCCCATGTGCCCGGCACCCAGAAATAGCCTTCATCACCGTAAGCCCAGTTGCCGGGTGTCCACAAATAGCCGCTCTGCGGACACAAAGGCTGCGAGTATGCCACGAGTTCGGGCGGAGCGATCGTGATCGACACGCCGACCTGCGCCAACACGGCGGCCGACATGGCCAGTATCAAAAGTGCTAGCGCCAGCAAACGGATCTTGCGCATCTTGAACCACCTTGCCAGATCATCCTTCGATTACCCACTTGTACGTTGCTACTGCGGGCTGCGCGGATTGAACGGCGACTCGTGAAGGCAAGCATTTCACGAAGGCACCGCCAAGTCTGTGCACTACTGCTCCCTTTTCTATCCGCCTCAAATAATCGTTCCCCGGGCCATAGGTGGGCAGGTAGGTTCGGGAAGTCGTGCGGGGCGCGTCCGAGACAGCTGTTTGCGGCAATACTCGAAAAAGACTAGAGATCGACGTAGCGCGGCTGATGTAAGCTTTCCGTTTTCGGATCGCGTCGCCAAAGGAGAGATGCATGCAACCAACGATCGTGGCCTTTCCCCTTTCGCTGACGACACTTCCACATCACGGGAAATAGCCTTCGCGAAAGTGAAGAACCGCGTTGAAGGAAAAGCGCTGCAAGAACGGATCATGTGGGAGTCAATTTGCTTGAGCATCGACTCGCTGCGCTAGGCAATTCCTGCACATTGACATCCTCCCCGTCCTAAAAGGACGGAGATTCCTACGGCAAACTCGCTTGGTTGTCGCGAGATGCTTCGGTGGGTTCTCCCCACAACCGGCCTACTTCACCGGAGGACAACGAAGGAGCTTAACTTCCGGCATGCCCTGCCGCTAGGTCTTTCGACAGAGGAGATATTAGCACGAAGGAAGAGCAAAAACCCTTTCGCTACGCGAAACACGGGTTATATCCCAGCCCTGAAGGGCAGGGCTTTACGCCGCTTTCCCGGTAAGAAGACTCAGAAGACAAAGATGCAAAAACGAGTCATTCGCGATCGGTACAAGCTTCCAGCGCAACTCGGGAATGGGGCAGTACACCGCGCCGGGCCGCACCAGAATCTACCTGGTGATCGGGATCATGGGTAGCAGGACTTGCGAGGGGTGAGAGGCGTCGTGAAACACTCGAATATTCGCCTTTTTCATCTCTGCGCTGTTCACTTCCGACTTTCCACCCTGGAGGTTGCGTGAAAAGTTCGGAGTGAAGCTTGCCGAGATCTGCAGGCGGATCCGATGTCCCTGCAGAAACACGTTGCTGGTGATCAGGCTCTGCAACTTCAATTCGTAAGTTTGTCCAGGTGAGAGCAACTGCCGGCCCCGGCTGAGGTCGCGATAACTCGCCCGCAGGACGTCCAGCCCCGGACTCATCAGGTTGATCGCCGTTCCATCCGAGGAGACGTCCAGAAGCCGGGCCCACAGATCGAAGTCGCGGCAGTCACAAGAAACAAAGATGCGTGCTTTGATCGGCCCCGTGATTTCGGTGTCTTCCTGGAGCGCCGAAGAATCGAAGGTCAGGACATCGGCGCGATCAGCCAGCTTGCGATAATCGTGAGCGCCAGAGGAATCGTACGGGTTCACGACCGGACTGGCCGGATCGGATACGAACTCGCTGAAGCTGTCCTTGTTGTCGAAGGGTGTAGTTTGCAGTTGACCGGAACGTGCGCGGTCGGTCTGCGGAGCCAGAAACAATGGCATCTCCCTCGCTGCGGGCGGCCACTGATCTGCATCGCGCCATTGATTGCGTCCCATGACGAAGTAGCGCACTGGCTTTTCGCGATCCACGCCATTGTCTACACCCTTCAAGTAGTGATCCATCCAGCGCAAAACGACGTCGTCGTAGTCGATCGCCGCAGTCGGGCCGAACTCACGCTCCCCGGATCGCGTTTTTTCGGTGTTGTCCACGCCATGAACCCACGGTCCAACTAGAAGATGAGTGTGAGCGTCCCTCTCTCCCGCGCGGGCCTTCAGCAGGCCGGCATAGTTGGTAGTGGCGCCTTCAGGCCCATAATTGTCGTCGTACCACGCCGAAAGGTTGAGGACAGCAGCGCTTGTGCGAGGATACTTGTCTCGCAGTTCGCTCCAGTCCCACCACGGATCTTCCGGCGGATGTCGCAACCAGTCGAAATAATACGGGGCGACCTGCTGCAGAGGCTTCACGTCCGACAGGGGCAGGGTATTCAACATCGTCTCCCCTTCCTCTTTCCAGGTAGCAAGAGCCTCTTCGTAAGTGCGAGGGCCTGGCAAGTTTTTCTTCACGCGGGTATCCCCGGCAATGTCGTTCCAGATCCAGTCGATCCATGACATGTCCCATGTTCCACCCGCGTAGAAGAAGTTCTGCGGCGTGGAGAACGTCATGGCCGGGACCATGGCCTTCAAGTGAGGGGGGGTCTGAACGGCGGCGAGCCATTGCACCGCGCCAGGATAGGAAAGGCCGAACGTTCCCACCGCGCCAGTTGACCAGGGCTGGCCGGCAGACCATTCGATGGTGTCGTAACCGTCTCGTCCCTCGTTTTCGTAGGGACGGAAATCTCCATCCGACTGGTATCGACCCCGAACGTCTTGGATTACGACGGCGTAGCCGTGCTCGACGGCATGCTTGAAAGTTGTGTACTCCCGCTGCTCGTCCTCTTTCCCGTACGGTGTCCGATATAGCAGTACGGGAAATTTGCCGCCCTCGGCGGGGCGCATTACATCCGCTCGCAGAACCACGCCATCCCGCATGGGCACCGGGACGTTCTTCTCCAGAACAAAACGTGTTCCCGAGGTCGTGGAGCCCTGGGCAAACGCGAGAATGGAAGCTGTCAGAATCAGAACCAACGCCCAGAGTTTCATCGGGCGTGAGACTAACAGGAAGCCAGACGTGGCGGCAAGTCAGGCAACTTCTTCGGCCATTACCCCCTGAAAAAATTCTGTGTTGCCCGTCTCAGATCATTGGGTTCCGATATCCGACAGATATGAGGCCGTCTTTGCTACAATTTCTCGCGACAGCTGAAAGCTCGAAAGTGATGTCCGGGCTGATCGACGGTTTCGGGCCGAATGGCTTAAGATGTTTGATCTCTGCTTCGGACAAAGCCAAGCGGTTCTGGGCCTATGAACGAGCTGCGGCCTTCACAAACCGGTACTGCATCCGCGGGCAAGAGGTTACGATAATGACGAATGCGAGCCCAACACAAAATGTGGCCAACCGACTGCCCGCGGCAAATGGGCTGGCAATCGTTCGTCTCACGATCGGCGCAATGCTTGTGTGGGTCTTCTTCGAGAATCTGGGAAAGGGTCTCTACACTCCAGCGGGCTACGCAGGCCTGATCAACTATTACATAAAGGCGAGTCACTCGCCGGCCGCGTGGAAGGCAGTCATGGGTTTGGCGGCGAGTCACGCCGCGATGGCGGCTCCTATACAGGCGGTGACCGAGATCGGTCTCGGGATCCTGCTGGTCATCGGTCTGCTGACGCGCCCGGCCGCTTTTGTAGCGTTTCTTTACCTCGGTAGCCTCTGGATATCCGAGTGGGGAACGTCGTGGATTTGGGAGCTACTGGTTCCAGTGCTCGCATCGCTTGGGCTAGCGGTGGGGCGGGCCGGTCGAGCGTGGGGCGTCGACGCGTTGCTGGCGCGGCGCTGGCCGTCCTCCCCATGGTGGTGACTTGAGCGTGATGACTTGAGCGCAGATCAAGTGCGAGTGTCGGTCGTCATTCCTACGCACAATGAAGCGCAGTCCATCGGCCTCGTCTTAGCTGATCTCCCGGCTGATATTGTCACTGAGGTCTTGGTTGTAGATAGCAATTCAACCGATGGGACCCCCGAAATCGCTTCAAAGATGGGAGCCCGCGTCCTCTACGAACCTCGTCGCGGATACGGCCGCGCCTGTCAGACCGGACTGGCCGGTGCAAGTAACCCTGACGTTGTGGTTTTCCTCGACGGCGACTACAGCGATCGACCGGCTGAGCTGCCGCTTCTCTTGGCTCCGATCATCGAGGGCCGAGCCGATATTACCCTGGGTTCACGCCTGGGGAAGCAGAGCATTCGTGGGGCGTTGCCTTGGCACGCTGCGTTCGGCAACCGCCTGGCGGCTGTCCTGATCAGGCTTTTGTATGGTCTAAGGATAAGCGACCTGGGACCGTTCCGCGCCGGGCGTGCAGATGTCCTTCACCGGCTTGACCTCAAGGAGAACACGTACGGCTGGGCGGTTGAGATAATTCTGAAAGGTACGCTCGCGGGATTCCGCATCGTTGAGGTGCCAGTGAGCTATTATCCCCGCATCGGGAAATCGAAGATTAGCGGTACGCTGAGGGGCACAGTCGGAGCGGCGTGGTTCATCCTCTCCCTGATAGTGCGCTATTATTTTCGGCATCGAAGGCCCGGAATGCCGCGTCCCGCGTGAGTCCTGGCACAACAATCTTCTATGGAATCCTCCAGCCAGAATCCAGCACATTCGCCTAACGGGGGCCGCACGCTGGTTGTCATGGCAAAAGCACCCAGGCCGGGCAGGGTCAAGACCCGTTTAACTCAGAGCCTTACGGTTGAAGCGGTGACCGAGTTCTATCATTGCCTTTTGGACGACACGATGACGCTAGCGCAGTCCTTAGGCTCTTCGTTGGGCAGTATGGACGTCGCCATTATGTGCCCAGCTTCGGATGTCGAAGAACTCACGCGGTTGACGCGAGGTGTGGTGAGTGTGGTGGCACAGAAAGGGGAGGGCCTTGCCGCAGGCCTGACCTCAGTGTTTGCACACTTCGCAGCGCCTGGCCGGCAACGCTTTGTTGCCTTCAACAGCGACAGCCCGCATCTGCCGGCTTCGGTTCTTGGGAGCGCGTTCGAGACACTCACCGCGCACGACCTGGTTGTTGGACCGACAGAGGATGGCGGCTACTATCTCGTAGGCTCCAAGGTTGCCCATCGAGCTCTGTTCGATGGCGACGGTATGGGCACGAAGAGCGCCCTTGAGGTCCTGCTGGCGCGCGCCCGCGAATTGCAGCTTTCCGTTGGCTTAACGGATCCCTTCTACGACATCGACGTGGAGTGTGACTTAACTCGGCTTGCGACGGAACTGCGGCTTGCGCCGGCCAGGGCGCCGCGAACGGCGGTATGGCTGAAACAGTGGGCACAGTTGCAGACGGGTACGGGAGACCTGTGAAGCTCACGCCAGCCCGCAGGCTGTATGTTCTCGCTGTCGTCTTGCTTGTGGCCCTGACGATCTGCTCACGCAAGCTCAGCAGCTTGGGTGAACTGTCCTTTATCATTCCACTGGCAGTTGCCGGCGTCGCCTACCTCTTCGCCATTCGTGAGTTTCTCTCCACGCCGAGATTCCCGCGCCGCGCCATCGTCATTGGGCTCGTGTTGGCTGCTCTTTGGCATCTTCCATTTCTACTGACACCGCCGGGTTCAGATGATGACATTCATCGATACCTTTGGGATGGCCGCGTGCAGCGGCTCGGCTATAACCCGTATATTGTCGTTCCCAGCGACCCTGCGCTTGGCGGATTGCACACACTCGAGACCCGCACGCTGAACAACCCGGATTTACCGAGCCCATACCCACCGGGCGCTGAGCTTTTCTTCCGCGCCGTAACAGCGATTCATGAGTCCATCTTTGCGCTGAAAGTTGCATTTGTAGTTTGCGATTTGGCGATCGTTCTCGTTTTGCTCGATATCTTGCCTAGCAGTCAGCAAGGAGCGCACTGGGTTCTGGCTTATGCCTGGAACCCGCTGTTGGCCACGGAAGTGGCGGGCAGCGGTCACATCGATATTGTCGGCGTGCTGCTTCTGTTGGTTTCCATCGCCGCGCTAGGGCGGCGCTGGCGTGCGGTCGCAGCTCTGGCATTTGGGCTGGCCGTTGCTGTGAAATTGCTCCCGATTGTATTGCTGCCACTCTACTGGAGGCGCATTCGTCTGCGCGACGGCGCTCTGGCGGCGGCCGTGGTCGGGCTCCTATACGTACCATTTTTCAACCACGGGCGGATTCCAATCGGCTCGCTCGGCACCTACGTGCAGAGTTTCCGGTTTAATGATCCGGTATTCGCAACGCTCGAGCGAGTGGCGGCTCCGCAGCTTGTGGTTGGGTTGGCAGTGCTCGTCGGCTTGCTCACCGCAATCTGGCTGAGAGGGAAGTCGGTGGCATGGTCTTCCGACGCATTTGCTTGGCCGATGGCGGCATCGCTTCTATGTGCACCGGTCGTATATCCGTGGTATCTGCTCTGGCTGCTGCCGTTCTTGCGGTCGGCCTCGACGCTGCCGATCATCATCTGGACAGTTAGCATTATCCCAACCTACTACGTTTGGCATCTGCGCACGCTTGGTCGCCCGTGGTTGGTTCCTGGCTGGATTATGCTGCTGGAATACGGATCCGTGGCAGTGGCCGGTGCAATGATCGGGTTTCGCCGGCTCAAACGACCGGCGGTGACCCGGTCCTCGACGGACTAGCTGCGATGGGTATGGATACACAACCAGAGTTTTGCTAAAATCGCTCTCCGAATCTTGAAGGCCCTGCCCGTCATCACAACATCCATTGCTTAATTCACCACGACGGGCCGGACCTGTCGATAGATGAGGAGAACGAACATGACAGGGTCCGTTGCTAACGCTGTGTTCCTACGCAGCAGAGCTGGAAAGGAAGAAGAGCTTGCGGGTCGGCTTAGGGAGCTCGTTCTGGCGTCCCGTTCCGACCCCGGAGTAATGATCTATGATCTGCACCGCTCCACAGCAGATCCCGCCTTGTGGTTCCTCTACGAGCGCTACGAGTCGCAAGAACATTTCAACAGACATCGGGAGAATCCGGTCCTCCGCCGTTTTGTTGCGGACGCTGCGACTCTTCTGGACGGGAAGCTCGATGTCCGAACATTCAGTGTGATCGCCGATTTGCACGGCGCTTGAAGGTCGCCTTCGCAGGAGTATCGAACGTCACGACCTAGGACAAAAGTAATTTCAGACGGTTGCAGTTGCAACGGTGGCCGGGTTTTGTCTCTTCATGACCCGCGCATCCGCACACGCCGATGAAGAGGCCTCCCCGATCTACGGCGTCACAATTCATACCGCGATTGGAAACTGATCGCCGTGGACCAAACTTCTGGTACTAGGCAAGGCTGACCAGTTGCGCGCTCGGGTGACGAAATGCACGCTGCTCTCGACGTCAATATCCGGACTATGCCAGTGCCGTTGTGACCACGGATGAAATCATCGCTTCGATCTTTTCTATCTCAATCGTAGGAATCAGTGTGGGGCACTGATTCCTATAACCTGCCCGTGGGCAGCGGCAAGGCAGAGTTGGTCGCCGTGAAGTATCCACCGGAAGGCGGCGGTTACACGCCTGACGACACCTGGGAATTCTATGTCGACAAAGACGGCCGCGCCGAGTATTGGGTCTACCACCGCGGCGGGGCCAAGAAGCCGAGCCTTCTCTGCGCAACCTGGGGAGGCCAAGAAAAGGCAGGTCCTCTTCTTCTCTCAACGGATCGTCGTGGCTACGGCGATGGCAAGCCGATACGGATTTGGTTTACGGATGTGGCGGTCAAGGTGACGGGTTCGGATACCTGGATGAAAGCGCAATAAAAATAAATAAGACCGGTTCGTTCGGGCAATTGCTCTACGTGGGAATCAGCAGTGTAAAGCCAGCGGTGGCGATGAGCGCCACGGCCCAGATCAGGTCCAAATTTACCCAGGTTTTTCGTAGAACGTCGAGACCAAGCTTCTCATAGACGACGAACGCGATCAGCCCGGTGACGAGAAGATATCCGAGCGTGTGGACAAGCAAGGCGATGGACGCGGTCCATGGTCCGGCAAAACCGAGTGTGTGGAGATGGTGAGCAGAATCGCCGACGTCGGAGGCTACGTGAAGGGATGACATTTTCAGCAAGATGGGCAGCAGCATGAAGCCGGCGCCGTGAGCGGAGGCCATCAGGAACGACCAAATGCACAGATCGCGAAAACCGATTTGCATTCCGCCCCAGCGTGGATGGCTTTTCCGTATTAACCGGTGAAGTCCAAACGCAAGAAGAACGCAAGCGGCGGCGATCTTGACGTAACGCAAGGGCAGCACTGCGCCAGCAATCGCGGCCGCGGCCACTACGAGTCCGATCGCTACGAAATGTCCCGCGGCAATCGGCACGAGCGATTGCCATACCCCAGCGGCGCTCTTCTTCTGCATTCCAAGAGCGACAGCAAAAAGCCAGCCCATTCCTGGGTTGACGCCATGGTAGGCCCCGAGCAGAAACAATGTGGCCCAGGGCCAGAGCGGAAAATGGTTCATGAGTAGCAGTAAGAGTCTGACGAGGCGTCGCCACCCTCCAAATGGACCTGATGGCCGCGGAGATTCCCGAACTCAAGAAAGAATCTTGGGTCGATCTCCATTCCGCCCTCGGGCCTGGCATCAAGCTTTACCATCCAGCTCTTAATTCCGTCCGGATAGAACTGCACGTCCCAAGGTGCATAAAGCGAGTTTGTGAAATAAACTCGACGTCCATCCCGACTCACCTCCACCATTTGCGGGCCGCCGTTCAAGGGCGTGGTGCGATTCTTCGGATGTCCAGCGCGGCGCACGATACCACCCAGATGCACGGAACCTGTCCGCTTAGGATGAAACGGGTCGGACACGTCGTATTGCAGGAATTCGCCGGTTCCCCAGCAGGAAATATAAAGGAAGCGGTCGTCGAGCGACAGATTGATGTCGGTGATAAGTGGCGGCACGGCCTTGAATCCCTTGAGCAGCGGCGGCAGGGTTTCGGGCTCGGCGGGCTCGGCGGGAATATCGATCACTTTTGTTATGTCCCATTTGCCATTGTCGCGATGCCAAACCCAAATGGAAGCGGACAAATCTTTCAGCGATACCACTACGCCAAGAAATCCGTACGCGCGGCTGGGATCGTGTGCCGGACGAAGCTCCAGAGGCATTTGGTACTCGGGGCCCAAATCCAATGTCTGAAGGTGACGGCGCTTGCGCAGATCCCACACATGCAGCGAGTGGCCGTAGCCCCCCTTCAAAAGAATTTCCGGGTTGACGCCGCTTTCCACCATGTTCGGCGTTCCCCACTCGCTGGAAATCATGGTGTCAAAGCCCAAATGCCACCAGAAGTCGTAGGCGAGAAATTGCGGCCCACGGTCGATTTCCCATTTCCCCAAAATCTCAAAGCTGTCCGGATCCATGACGAAAATTCCGCCCGGCCCCTCTCCCGTAGCCGAGCCAAGCGCGCTGCAGAAGATTCCCTCAGGACCGCAATGCACCGTGTGCGGCCGGCTGTAGCCCGCACGTTCAGCAAGCACGCTGGGCTCAATCACCTTGATAATCTTCGGCTTTCGCGGGTCTGGCTTCGTGTCCACAATATGGATTCGCGAAGACTTGATGCCCGGCACGATCAAGTAGCGCCTCTCGGTGTGCGGATGCGGCATGTATGGGCAGAGGCAAGCGCTGCAAGCATTCCAACCGAAGTGGTGCAATTCGTCGCCGGAGTTGGGCATGTCCACGCGGCCCACAAGCCCGCCGTAAGTCGTGGACGCCGGGTCCACATCGACGACACCCAGAGCGTCGGGACGTCCATTACTTTCCGCGTTGAGCATGGCCACGAATGCCAGCTTTTCCGGGGGCGCCTTCATCGCCATTTTCGGTGAAGGGTAAAAAGTGGGATCAGGTTTCCAAAGTTCCACGTGTGGCCTCCTGTGCTGAAAGGAATTCTAGTTTTGAATTCGCCGTTGGTCGATGGTCGATTGCCAACGACTAACGACTGACGACTAACGACTATTTCGTGATCTCGGCATACGTGAATTCGCGGGTCCAATCCGCGGATTGCTTGCCGTCTACTTCGACGTAGATTTTCGTAAGCGCATTCACCGGCCCGTCATTCTGCGGAGGCTGCAGGATCAAGTCACGCCCCATCGACCAGGTTAGGCGTCTCTCATCGAGGTTTCCGAAGTAATAGTCCACTTTGCTTCGATCGGGACCCTTGTAACCGGTCGCCGTCGTTAGCTCGACGAGCTTTTTATTCTTATCTGTGACTGGGAACTCCTTGCCATAGATATTCGCGAGGGAAACGTCGAGAGGCAGCCAGCCGTAGTTGGGCGCGAAGAACTGGATCCAGCAGTGATAGCTTCCGTCGATTTGGATGCCATTCAAGGTGGGCTTTAGAAGCGAGCCGTAGACCATGCGTGTGGGAATACCGGCCGCCATGGAGAGCGATGCAAAAAGCGAATGAAAATCCGTACAGTTTCCGGTTTTTGTCCTCAGGCAATATTCCGTGCTGCCTACCGGGGAGGCCTTCAGGTGGTCGGGGTCCTTCACCCAGTAATCCACGTTTTCGAGAGTCCAATTGTAAATCTTTCGAGCCGCGAGAATGGGGTTGGTTTCGCCCCCGACAATCGAGGCGGAAAGGGACTTAATCTGGTCGGTGATGATGATGTGGCTCGAAGGTTGCAGATACGCGAAGAGCGCAGCCCGTTCCTGATCCGTCAGCGGACGCGTCCTGGTTGGGTCGATGTCATTGCGGGTCTCGGTGCGTGTCAGTGCGAACGTTTCGCGGATGGTGATCGGGCCTTCGGCGGGCGCGTTGACTTCCGCATAGCCTACGCGATTTCCCCAATCATCCCGGTAATAGTGGACTGGAAAATCGGCGGCGACACTGAATTCATGAATCACAGACGCGGCTTCTTCCTGCGGAACGCTGAACCACATGCGCACCGTCTTGGCCCCCTTCGGTACTTGCACTTTGAATTCATTTCTTACCTGGAACGACGCCTGCTTTGGTTGCGCCGGCTCGGAGACGTCGCCACCAAACGCGCGGACGGAGATTCCTGCAGCAACGCTGGCGGCCACGAAGCTCAAAAAGATGGGCTTGATTCGAATCTGCTGAGAATGCATGGCTTCCTTCTTTCCGCAGAGAGGGTGCAACGATTGATGAGTAGCGTTGTAAAGGGATTAGCGCAACGACCGAGCGAGGTCGAGGAACCCACCGTCAAGTGAAGCCGTGATTGCAGCGGATGAGCATGGGCGTCCAGGCAGCTGGAGAAGACTGCTTATAGCCCATGGCCGTAGGCGCCGTCAAGCGAGGCAGTTCTCGAGGCTTCTTGGACGTTCTTGTGGCGTCATTCCCTCCGAGCACTGCGACTAGAATAGAGCGAATTGCAATCGGATTTTCTTCTCACTGGGCTTCGCGAGTCAATCACCCCTGGCAATCACTACGGTGGTGCAGCAACTGTTTAGTTTCGGCAGATCGCGGGCGGCGGCCATGCGGACCTCCAGACGTGGACGTTCCCCGCGTATGATCGGACAATATGAGTCAGGCTCAAGCAGCGCTCCTTGCAGACGTCGGCGTCCAGCACATCCTCCATGGCAGGAGTCTCGGAACTCGCAGGACTGGCAGGCTTGTGGAAGTGTTCGGGCTTGCTCGAAAGCTGGAGAACTCAGAATGTCAGCTCCCACGAAGCTCAAATCAGAGAGTGGCTCCCCTGGTCCCGGCCAGTAAACGCAGGGTTGGGTAGTGGCTCGCGGTGTAACCCGCACTGTGCTAACGCCACATCCCCCTCTGAGCGGCAGGAGACCCGCCATCGCTCGAACCAGCGGCTCGCCAATGGCTATTACATCGGTCTCAGCAAAGAGGCGCCGGAATCCCTCCCAGTACTCTTCGTAGGTCAGCGCATACAGGTCTGACCGCACGGACTGGTACACATTGACGCGCAAAGGAGCATGGAATCGTTTGGCTACTCGCGCCACCTCCGCCAGACGCAGGTAGTTCGACTTCATCATGACCGCAATGATGGTTATGGGCACATGCAGCCTGATGCAGCGATCCACCTGTTGTCGGATGAGCACCCAATTGCCGGGTCCGCGCTGTGCATCCTGCTCCACTTGCGTGGGGTAATCGAGAGAAAACTCGATATCGTGGAAAGCGCGCAATTCGTCATCATCAAGAACAGCCACGCTGTGGCCGTTGGACGTAATGGTGAGCTTGATCTCTCGCGTACGCAGGTAGGCCAGGATTCTCTTAAAGTCTGGGTGCATGCCGTTCTCGCCAGTGCCGAGATTCACGGAGCGCACGGGTAGCCGTTCCAAGACTGACTTCACTTGTTCCAGGGACAGACGGTCTGCACGGGTTGGATCTCGGTAGCAGAAGGCGCAGGAGAGGTTACACTCGTTGGTGAGCCCGAGCCCAAGCGCAATCGCGGCATCCGGCACCCTCGCACCAGATGATATAGATGAAGATTTGCCGGCGACCTTGTTCATGGACCTTTCTCCATCAACCATTAAGGCAAACGTGCGAAGCATTGTGTGTAACGCGCCACTACGGCATACTCTGGCCGGACGCTCAGCTTGCGCTCCAGCTCAAGAATCCGCTCATACTGGGCGCTGCGAGAAATCCGCGACGGCAAGTAATCCGCAAGGACGCGTACACCCCGCTCGGCAATCACCGCCAGCGATTCCGCTTTCAACATTGCCTGCAAGCTATCTGACGTAAATAGTCGTACCCGGCCTCCGTACAAAGTTTCTTGTCCCCACTCAGCGGTGAGGTTATTTTCCGCAACTGCCAAATCACCCGCTTGGATAGCGGCCTTGAATACTTCGCCGGCCCGGTTCCGCACAAGGACGGATAGTATCGCTGATGAATCCCGCAAGGCGTGAGCCGCGCCGCACAACACAGCAATCGGGTCGTCGAGATATTCCAGCACGTTGTGGCACAGAACTACATCGAACGATGCAATGTCAAACAATTTCGCCAAGTGCGTAATGTCGCCATGTTGCAGTACGATTTTGTCCGTAACTCCTGCTTCCTGGGCTTTGCGTTTCGCTATATCCAGCATCGCCGGAGACGAATCCAGCAGCGTAACGTGCATGCCAAGACGCGCCAGGCGAACTGCCGTCGCCCCTGTGCCGCACCCGAGATCAAGTGCATACAGCGAAGGTGGGGGCTGCCGGGGAAGAAAATCCTGCAGGTTGGCAAAGGCCAAGTCGGAGCGCAACCGGCCCTCGGGCGTCTCGAGGTAGAGGGCATATTGGTTCGCGCCGCTCTGGAAGCGTTCACCGTCGGCCTTGGCAGTCATCTTCATGTGACCCTCAAGCGAACTCGTTCCCCAATCCAATCGCTCGTAAGATCCAGTGCGTACGTCGAAAGGCCCCGATCCCAGTTTCGTGCGCAGCGTCTCGCCTTCGAGAAGCGCGCTATCCAAAAATGGCGCGCCTCTCGTGCGTTCCGATATCGTGAATGGCCAGGATATCGGGGTGGTTCAACGTGGCAGTCGTACGCGCTTCCTGTTCAGAGCGCCGTAGACGGTCCGTGTCGCGAGCGAGTGTCCCCGGCAGCACGTTGATGGCGACGTCGCGTCCGAGTCCGTGTTACCAGCACGATATACTTCGCCTATGCCGCCCGCCCCGAGTTGAGATTGAATTTCGTGGGGGCCGAGTTTCGTGCCAGAAGTCAGGGTCATGGGCACTCGTCATTATATATTCGAGCCGCCGCGTCATAACTCCCGTTTGGTCGGCAAGCAGGAAGCGTGCGCTGAGCAGCGCGTTGTTCAGGAGGGTCCTTCTGGCGCTCAAATGAGGGGCGGCATATCCAATAAGCGGGGTTCGTAGCCTCGCTGGCCGGGGAAGGGCGGAAGGTATAGAGACGCTAAGCGCACCCACATCAAGCCAAAGGCGAGTACGCAAAGCTGCGATAGTGCTTTCGACCCATCAAAATCTACCCCGGCGGTAATATCAGGAAATGTATTCGGGTGGCTGAGGGCCGTGCCCTGGTTTTTGAGGCGATCTTCTTAAGTCGCACAGTAAACCCCTCCGCATCCCATGGCTCTAGGCTGTAAAGTATTAGCATTGTTTTGCGATGGCCGAATTCTGAATTGCCGGAGAACATCTGATGGCTGGCACCACTGAAGTATTGGCTCCCCTTGCGCCCGAAGAGTTGCGGAAGATCCATGCATACTGGCGAGCTTGCAATTATCTATCGGCGGGCATGATTTATCTTCGCGCGAACCCCCTGCTCCGAGAACCGCTGAAGGCGGAGCATTTCAAGAACCGTCTCCTCGGCCATTGGGGCTCAGAT
>Ga0302326_10017699_pt1 | contig 14836 bp, 13 predicted proteins | sample Palsa_T0_3_FD_202264 | JGI IMG/M metagenome (GOLD analysis project Ga0302326, IMG submission 202264) | Peat permafrost microbial communities from Stordalen Mire near Abisko, Sweden - Palsa_T0_3 | ecosystem: Environmental > Terrestrial > Soil > Palsa > Peat permafrost | place: Sweden: Abisko... | reverse complement strand
CTTTTCGCCAGTTTCTTAGCCTTTTCAAAATCCTTGGGGGCGGAGACAGACGAAACGTCCCCCAAAGCTTGACGAGAAGGGCTTTGGCTCAATGGGCAATTTGCTGCTCAAGTAGCGGATTTCTAACGGTAGGCTTGATCCGGAACCAGATGGTATAAAGCGCGGGCAAGAAAATGAGTGTTAGGACCGTCCCGACGGCAGTTCCGCCTATAAGCGTGAAGGCGAGCGATCCCCAGAAGACCGAGAAGGTCAGAGGAATGAACGCGAGTACCGCAGCCAGCGCGGTGAGAACGACTGGCCGTGATCGCTGGACCGTAGCTTCCACGACTGCGTGAAAATCATCGAGTCCTTCTTCCTTGTTGGTCTTGATTTGCCCGATGAGGATCAGCGTGTTACGCATCAATATCCCAGCCAGAGCGATCAGGCCGAGGATCGGGTTGAAACCGAACGGCACGTGAAACAGGAGAAGCGTGGGAACAACCCCCGCCAACCCTAAAGGAGCTGTGAGGATTGTCATCGTCAGAGCCGAAAGGGACCGTACCTGAAAGATGATCACGACCAGCATGCAAACGAACATGATGGGGAACACCTTTGCTAGCGCGTCGTTCGCCTTCCCCGATTCCTCGCCATTGGCGCCCCCTTCGATTCTGTATCCGTCTGGCAGCTTGTCGATGATGGGCTGAAGCGTCTTCGCTATCTCGGCTGTAACTTGAGGCGGCTGAAGCGAATCATCGAGATCGCTCTCAACCGTAATCGTGGGCACCCGGTCACGCCGCTTCAGAATCGGATCTTCTTCTTTGATTACGACGTTTCCGATCTGACTGAGTGGAATCAATCTCCCATCGCTGCTGCTCAAGGTCATATTCAGCAGCTTTGTGGGATCAAGGCGATTAGGTCCTGAGGTGCGCACCACCACATCGACGGCACGAATGTCTTCGCGGACCTGGGTCACAGTGACTCCTGTCGTGAGGAACTGAATCTGTTGACCAACATCATTCGATGAGAGACCCATCAGGCGAAGCCTGTCCTGATTGAGGACAAAATGCAAGACTGGCGCACGCTCCGTCCAGTCCTCATTTGCCTGACGCACATGTGGATTGGCCTGCATCTTTGCCAACAACTGATCGGCGATGGTTCGCACCACAATGGGGTCTGGACCCATAACGCGGAAGGCAATCGGCCAAGGGGAATAAGGACCAAAGACAAACCGGCTTGCGCGGAGGCGTGCTTCCGGGGCGAGTCCCGCCGCCACTTGCTGGCGAAAACGAAGGATGAGCTGGTCTCTCTGCTTCGGATTCGGGGTTAAGATGATCATCTTGGCGAAGTTTGGAACCGGCAAATCGGGATTATAGGCAAGCCAGAAGCGCGGCGCACCGCCGCCTATATAGGAACTGACAATCTTTGTCTCAGGCTGCGCACGCAGCCACTTTTCGACTTTCATCACAGTGGCTTGGGTGGTCTCGATACTGGAACCCTGCGGCAGCGTGACGTCAAGCAGTACCTCCGGCCTGTCAGAACGGGGGAAGAACTGTTGCTTGACGAATCCCATGGCAAAAAATGACGCGAAGAAGATGAGAACGACAGCGCCAACCACCTTGAACTTGTTTTCTGCGGACCAGATGATTAGCTTGCGGAATCTCTGATAGTTTGGCGTCTCATAAATGGCTGCGTAACCACCTTGCGTGGTGGGGATGCGGGGAAGAAGCTTCACACCCAGGTATGGAGTAAACGTAACGGCGACAACCCATGATGTCAGCAGAGCGATGCACACAACCCAGAACAGGTTTCCGCAATACTCGCCGACACCTGACTGCGCAAAACCGATGGGCATCAGGCCAATGATCGTCACCAGGGTTCCGGCAAGCATCGGCGCAGCCGTGTGGTTCCACGCATAGCTCGCCGCCTTGATGCGGTCCCAACCTTCTTCGATCTTGACGACCATCGACTCGATCGAGATGATTGCGTCGTCAACCAAAAGGCCGAGAGAAAGAATGAGGGCGCCGAGCGTAATGCGGTCAAACTCTTTCCCGGTCATCAGCATGATGACGAGGGTCGCCGAAAGCGTGATGGGAACCGCGGCGGCGACCACGATGCCGACACGCCAGCCGAGACTTACCAGACCGACAATCATTACCACGAGAAGCGCAACAAAGAATTTTTGTTGGAACTCACCGACCGCTTCTTTGATCACTGCAGACTGATCGATTACTTTTTCAAAGCTCATCCCGAGGGGAAGATGGGCTTGGATTTTCCTTTGCTCAACTTCCAGGGACTTCCCCAGATCCAAGCCGTTGAACCGGTCTTGCATCACAACATTGAGCATGAGCGCCGGTTGACCATTGTGACGGACCAGGAAGGTAGCAGGGTCTTCGTAACCTCGTTCCACGCCCGCAATGTCAGACAGCTTGAGAGTTCTTCCGCCGGCGACAATCGGAGTGTCTCGAATCTTCTGCAAGTCGTTGAATGCGCCATCGAGGCGGATGTACACCTGCTGGCTTTGGGTATCGATGGAACCCGACGGCGTCACAGCATTTTGCCTGACTAGAGCATCGAAGATGTCGCGCGCGCTGACTCCGAGAGTTGCAATCCGGTCATAGGAGAACTGCACGAAAATTCTCTCTGGCCGCTCGCCGAAGATATTGACCTTTTCGACTCCGGAAACATGCAACAGATCCTGGCGCAAGGCTTCCGCTTCTCTGGTCAGGAGCCGAGGCGGTAGTCCTGGCGCTTCCAGCGAGTAGACAGCGAAGACTACGTCTTTGTATTCGTCATTGAGGACGGGCGGCAGGACTCCTTGGGGCAGCTTGGACGCCTCATCCTGAATCTTCTTGCGGCCCTGATAGAACTCTCCTTGAACAGCATCAGGGGGTGCGTAGTCCTTGAGTATGACGGTAAGAAAGGCGAGGCCCGGCCTGGTGTAGGAATCCACATGGTCGTAATATGTGAGCTCTTGCATCCGCTTCTCCAGCGGATCCGCTACCAGGTCCTGCATCTGCTGGGCAGTGGCGCCCGGCCATGCCGCCGTTACGGTAAACACCTTAATCGTAAGGCTGGGATCTTCGGCGCGACCCAGTTTGAAATACGCGAATGCGCCGGCGAGAACGAACGTGACAAGGAAGAAGAGCGTGACAGAGCGCTCCTTGACCGCAAGCGCGGAAAGATTGATTCCTTGTTTTGCAGTTTGCTCCTTTTCAAAACGGGGTTCCTGGATTTCAAAGCGGCTCATCGAATCGCCGCCTTTTCGTCCGCAACACGAACCTGCTGGCCATCGCTGAGTAGATGAGCACCTAGAGCCACGATTTGGTCTCCTGGCCTCACACCATCAGAGAGAGTGGCGTCCTCCTCACCCATGCGCAGAATTTTGACCGGACGAAACGAAACGGTCGAAGACTTTTCGTTGAGAACCCAGACACCGGGACCCTTGCCGCGATCGGTAATCGCCGCAAGAGGAATTTGCAGCGAGCCAATTCCTCCTGATGGAGGCAGTTGAATGGTGACGGTTGCGCCGAGCGGAGCCTCTGTGTCCACGCCTCCGAGAACATATCGAGCCTCAAAGGTACGAGTAGCCGGATCGGCGGCATTGGAGAGTTGTCTCAGCCTGGCCTCGACGCTCTCGGTTTTTCCATATAAGGTCGCGCGCGCAGTGGAACCGAGTGCAGGGCGAATCGTCTCCGGAAGATTGACGGCAGCTTCGCGCGGCCCGGCGTGAGCAAGCTTAATCACTGTCTGCCCCGCAGCCACTACCTGACCCGGTTCGGCGAGAGTCTGCACCACGGTTCCGTCTACGTCGGCGACCAGGACAGAGTAGTCTCCCTCGTCCTTGGCAACCTGTGCCTGCGCTTCGACCGCCGCGAGTTGCGCTCGCGCCGCATCAGAGGCTGCTTTTATCTGGTCGTAGGTTGATGCGGACACCGCGCCAGTGCTGACCAGCCCGCGATATCGCGACTCATCGGCAGCCGCCTGTTGCGACTTAGCCTTTGCGGCCTCTACATTTTGAGTTTGGGTGGTAATGACATGCGCGTAGTCAGTCAGGTCGATGCGCATGAGTGACTGACCAACGCGAACCACTTGCCCGACGTCTACAAAGCGCCTGGTTACCTTGCCCGGAACTCGGAAGCCCAGGTCGCTTTGCACACGAGCGGTGACGACGCCAGTGAACGCAAGGTCTCCCTGAGGAGCGGAACCAACAGTCGCGATGCGCACGAGGTCGGGCTGAGTCCGCGGGTCCTGTTGTTCAGGTGCTTTGCAGCCAACGATACCCGCTATAAGCGAAACGAGGGCCAGTAGAGGGGTGACGGATTTCGAGGTCGCCATGATGAGTTCCACTCCAGAAGAGCAACTGGAGTCGAACTTAAATTACGAGTGAATAAATTGTCAACCCGTAATTAAATATAAGATGTAGTATTGACTTAGGCCGTGAGAGAGCGAATCGCTACGTTGGCAACTGCGAGGGCTTCCTCTTGCTGGCTCTTGCCGGCCTGGGCAAGAAGAGTGGGATGGAAGAACAACTCTGTCATTTTAGCGATGGCGCGGCAGGTTTCTTCGAGCGGTGTCTTGCGCTCAAATTCGCCCGAATCGCGTCCTTGAACGACAATTTTGCGGATCATCTGGAAGACACCCTCCTTGAAGCTGCTTAGGGATCCCCAACCCTCCTCGAACGACGCGCAGACCAGGTCGTGCAATTTTGGCTCTTCGTTCAGCACCTGCCAGCCCCTGTTCTCTAAGCCACTGAAAACACGGCGTAATTTATCAACCGGCGAGTTCGTAGCCGCAATAGATTCCTCGACTTCGGAGAGAACCGCGCCCAGGCAGTGCGAGCATATTGCCTCGCCGATGGACTGCTTGGAGTCGAAGAACTTATAGAGATACGGGGTGGAAAGATCGATTGCCTTAGCGATGTCAGCAAGAGTCGTTTTTCGGTAGCCGTAGAGGCGAAAATGCTCTCCGGCTGCCTGGAGAATCTGCTGTCGACGCTTGTGGTCCGCTGGCCCCCTTTGTCCGGAAACCGCGTTTGCGTCGATGATGATCTCTTGGCCCATAGATTGATGATAGCTTACGGTTCGGCTTGACACAAAGTTATGAGTGACATTATTATTCACTCGTAATGACACAGTTCAAGTCAAAACGCTCGCCCCGCAACGGAACCAGAACCAAGACGGCGGTCTCCGCTCTCTATTTGGCACAGGCGGTCATCGCCTTCCTTGTGGCCGGATGCTCGGTTGGGCCGAGATACAAACAGCCGGTCAGCAAACTTCGGCCCTACCTTAACGCACCCGCAATTGAGTCTCGCTCGCCTGTTCCTCCGGCTCCAACGCTCGACACGTGGTGGACAGGATTCAACGATCCGGCGCTCACGAAAATTGTCGAGCGAGCACTGGCACAGAATCTTGATCTCGGAGCATCATTCGCGCGGGTCGAGCAGGCGCGAGCGGCAGCGCGAGAGGCCGGCGCCAATCGCGAGCCAAATTTCGATTTCGAGGGAAGCGACACGTCCTCGCGCCAGTCCGTTGACACTCCTATAGGACAAGCCGTGGCGGGCCTGATTCCAGGATTCAAGCGCAACGAGAACTATCTCGATCTCGGAATCGGAGCAACCTGGGAGACCGATATCTTCGGCGGCTTGAGACGGGGGGCTGAGGCGGCAAATGCGGAAGCGGAGGCAGCAGAAGCGGAGCGATTGGGCACGCGGGTTTCAGTGGTCGCTGAGGCGGCGGATGCCTACATGCAAATCCGCGGGGCGCAAGTACGCCTGGCATTCGCGAAACAGCAGATCGAGACCGATGAACATCTGCTGCGACTGGTCTCGCAGAGAAGGAACGCGGGTGTTGCTTCGGATCGCGAACTGGCACAAGCGGAAGCGCTCTTGGCACAAGCCAGAGCAACAGTTCCACAACTCAACATCATTCTTGAAGCTCAGCTCAATCGACTGGATGTACTGATGGGCGCGCAACCAGGCACCTACGCCGCTGAGTTGAGTGCAACGGAAGATATTCCGGCGATACCCGGCATCGTCAATACCGTTGACGCTGCCGATCTGCTGCGCCGCCGACCCGATGTCATCGCTGCCGAGAGAAGAATCGCTGCAAGCAATGCGCGCATCGGCCAGGCTCTTGCAGGCTATTATCCAAGCATCTCCCTCGCTGCATTGCTCGGCAGCGAAGCCGAAACTCCAGGAAGCCTATTTCGCGAGACGGGCTTTCAGCCAACGCTGGTTGCCGGACTTCGGTGGCGTTTATTCGATTTCGGGCGTGTCGATGCCGAGGTAAAGCAAGCTCGCGGCGCGAATGCAGAAGCCTTAGTTCAGTACCGCAGCTCCATCCTTCATGCGACCGAGGACGTGGAGGATGCTTTCAGTGCGTTGGCCCAAACGGAGTCTCGGCGTGATGAGATCGCCCGCGAAATTGGTTCTCTTCAACGAGTGAAAGATCTTTCCGAACAGTCATACGAAGCTGGTGTGATCCCGCTGACCGATGTCCTTGATGCCAACCGTGAATTGCTGGTGGCGAAGGATGATCTGGCTTCCACCCGAGAAGGTGCGGCTCGCGCGGCGGTCGCTTCTTTTCGCGCGCTGGGTGGCGGCTGGACACCGAAATAGCCTCTCCCAGTTGGGCAACATGGAAATCCTGGGGAAAGACTGGAGTGGACCCCATCGTCATACCTGCTGTCACAGATGGGATAGACATCCTTGCCGGCGGCCCTTGAACGACAGACGGAACTGACACTCAAGTGAATGCGCTCGTCAGACCTCGGCCACCAGTTGAAATCGGCTGGCCGCCACTGTTACTACCTGCACTTGACCGTGACCTGGGTTCGGTTCCTTTCGCAAAAGCAACATCCCTACTGAATGTAAAGCCTGGACATCACGGTGCACAGCTTTCCGGTCGCGCTGAAGCACCGCCGCCAATTCTGTGATGGAACGAGGTTTTTCCCTTGCCACCTCACAGAGACGGACACGTTTGGGTGTGATGTGCGACAGCATCTCACCCGCAGTGGCGAACGTGATGCGCTTCTCTGAAGGTATGTGCTCCTTACGGTCCAGTTTGCGGGCGCGAGCCAGTTTATGTTCTCTCAATTCAGCAAAGCTCCTTGTACCGATTTTTGTTTTCATGCCTTCTCCTTCAGGGCTTCCACTTCATCGAGGAAACGACGCAGGGTTCGTTCATAGCTGATAAAACCTACTGCTTGCACGCTCCCCATCCAATGACGTTCATGGCGACCGTGAGCGTTGTCGTAACCGAGTACCTGCCGTTGTCCTGCTGGCATAGACCAAGGTGAATGAAGACCAGGTTGTATTTCACCACCACCGCGGCGTCGTCTACATACACCTCTTCGCGGATGATGCCATAGCTTCCTGATTTGCACCGTACCTGATCGATGTCGTCAACAGCTTTGCGGGTTCGTACTCGCTTGGCCACGTTCCAATAATATCACAGGTGTGTTATTACATGACACACCTGCAAAGCTGATGGCGTGTGGGGTTATCCTTCGGCACCCATAAGGGCGGAGATACGGTGACAGCGCACCCTTGCAGTCTTTTCGGCATTTTGTGGCGGTGTGGAAGGTGCCGACCATAGGGTGCAACCACTTCTCAGAACCGTGCCCGTGCTTCTGCAGCACACATCGTGTCCCCTTATCTCTAAAAATTCATGCGTGGGTGAGCAAAATTGAACAGATCCCTCCTTCTAACAAGTGGGATCCTCGAACCAAGAATTAACTACCTAAACCCGCATCCCCAAAAAGAAAGCTTCTATGCCCACCCATCAATCGACCGTCCTGCTTGTAGATGATGACGGTGACCTGCGTGTAGCTTTGGCCGCGCTGTTGGCTCAAGCTGGATATCGAGTGCGAACGGCTTGGGATGGAGTGTCGGCTCTGCTTGAGATGGAAACTGGGCTTCCCGACCTCATAGTCTCCGATCTGCATATGCCGCGCATGTCTGGTTTCGAGCTGCTATCGATGATTCGTCTGCAGTTTCCCGCGATCCCCTTGATCGCAATGAGCGAAAGGTTTTCGAGCAACCAGATCCCGGATGAGGTCGTTGCTGATGCTTTTTATCAAAAGGGCACCCATCCAGTCTTCTTAGTAAAGCTGCTGAGCTCGATGACGCGGTTAACGTCCTGTTACCCGCTGGTTGACTAGTGCGGCGATGGAAGCGGCAATCGTGGATACATTTCCATGCACACGCCGGGAGTCCAGGTGGCAAGCCGGAGTTGGCGCAAATAGCCCTAACGGAAAAACCCCAACATATCGGTGAGAAGGCAAATCACCAGCACAGTGCCTAGCCCTATGCCTGCACTCCCGCCGGTGCCCAAGCGGGCGTAGCCGTAGTATCCTCCACTCAGGCTGAAACCAGCACGAGAACGATACGGGGGCGTAATCCCCGCTTATGCCACAGATTTTATTTCTTCAGGCGTCTGTCCCTGGACGAGTTCGTCGAAGAGCGTGCGGTATTGGATCATCGCGGTTCGCAGGTCTTCCGTGCTTGATTCGTCTGTGCCGGGCCGCACCGCAACGCCGTGCGCGGAGCGATACTGTTCCACGAGGCGAGGGTGTCTGACGGACATATCCGCGGCGCGCTGATCAAAATCGGCTACAGGATAGCCACGAGCCTGTATGAGCGAAGACACCAACTCATCGGCTTCTGTGACCGCAGCCTTTGGATGATCGACAAAATGGGATTGCACCGCTTGCCACTCTGCCACAAAGCGTTCCCGCTCGGCGGCGCCAAGATTGCGGATCTTCAGATTTTCCACTCGCGTTTCACGATCCGCCAGTTTTACTTGGGCGTTGCGTTCGGACCCATGTTCAACAACGGCCCGGTCGTATTCTGCCCCAAAACGCCTGCGTAGTCCCGCGGTGGTGTTTCTACGCTTGCGCACGTACAGGGCAATGCCAACGACGATGAGCAGAACGATCACAGCTACGCCAACGATCAATCTGGGGTCTTGCAAATTAAGATGCATCATGTCTCCTATACATGGAATGTCCGCCACGGCGAAGGTTGTGGCTGGGGAGGCTTCCCCGCCAGGGGCAGAGCATCATGCGTAACCAGTATTGAACGGGCAGCTTGGATAAAGCTGGTCAGAATTGCTCTCCGTGTTCCCAATATTTTTGCCTGGATGCCAGGCGCGGACTTAGGAGGCGATCAATTTTGATCGGTTTTTCCAAGGCAAAAGTTTGATACTGGCGGCGTACACAGTTCTGATGATCAGAGAGCACGTAGTGCTGAAACTGTAAGCCGAATGGCCTTTCGGATGCGGGACGGAGTTCTGACGTGAAGATACATGGACTTATGCTTTTGCTGCTGGCAGTTGCGGATCTTACGGTCCTGCCGCCGTTGGCAAAGCCGCAGTTACTGGCCGATTCGGGAGACTCCTCCACCACGGTTGCAAGCCCGACCCCGGCGCGACTCGACCTGACGTACACGCGCCCGACGGAGACGACGAAGATCCGCAACTACGCTTTCGATGCGTTCGGTCCATATGCCCTCGCCGGCGCCGCGCTCGCGGCGGGAATCGGCCAGGCGGATGATAGACCTCCGGATTGGAAGCAAGGGGCGGTGGGTTACGGCGAGCGGTTCGGGTCCGACTTGGGGATCGCAGCGATAGGCACTACGACGCGTTATGCGCTCGCAGAAGCCTTCAGGGAGGACACGTTGTATTACCGCTGTGACTGCAAGGGAGTCCTTCCGCGAGCAAGGCACGCCGTGACTTCAAGTTTCACCGCGCGCCACGGCGGCGATGGCCATCGTGTGTTTTCTTTCCCTGCTCTCTTTGCTCCGTATGCCGGCGCCATGGCTGCGGTCTATGGATGGTATCCGAGGCGTTACGGCGCCAGGGATGCGTTCAGAATGGGCAACTACAGTCTGCTGGGATACCTGGGCGGGAACATCGGCTTGGAGTTCCTCTATAGCGGGCCACACTCACTTGTATCCCGCATGCATCTCAACATGGGCCACGGCGGGCTGGATGCGGGTTCACCGCCCTAGGCCGTTGCTGTCCTCGTCCACAATCGAGATTACGGCGCGCTCAGCGCCAGAAACACCTCGCTGACTCCTCAGGCCTTGTGTCGCGTAAACTTGTGTGCAAGCGGGAAGTTCGCCGATAGGTCTAGAAATGGCGACACCAGGCACATCGCCCACGTCCGGGAAGTTATCGCTGCTGCTCATCGATGACGACGCAGAGTTATGCAGCATGATGCAGGAGTTTTTCGCGGAGAATGGCCACCGGGTGACAGCCGTTCACAACGGCCGTGACGGCCTTGCCCGCGCGTTGGAGGGCCAATACGATTTGGTCATCCTCGATGTCATGTTGCCGCAAATCAATGGTTTCACTCTGTTGCACCAGATCCGTCGTCAGAGTGCTGTGCCGGTCATCATGTTGACGGCGCGGACCCATCGCAGCGATCGAATCGAAGGTTTAGACAAAGGTGCGGATGACTATCTGGTCAAGCCTTTCGACCCCGATGAGCTCCTCTCGCGCGTCCGTGCAGTCCTTCGGCGAATCGCCAGGTCCCACCATCTGAACGATGCACTCACCCGGTTTGGAGAGATCCGTATCGATGTGAACAGGCGCGAGGTGTGGAAGGGCAAGCGCCTGGTAGATTTGACCGCAATGGAGTTCGACATCTTCGATTTGCTGGCTCGCTCGGCCGGCCGGATCGTATCTCGCGACGAGATCACGGAGGTTCTGTTCGAACGCGAAGCAACTCCCTCGGACCGATCGCTCGATGTACACATCAGCCGCCTGCGCAAGAAGCTTGAATCCGGTCATACCTTGATTCGTACCATTCGCGGCGTCGGTTATGTCTTTACCAGCACGGAACGTTAAGTGCTATTGAGGAGCGCGCCAAGCCACACGATTGGGCGCAAACTATCCGGAGAATCGCGGGACAGAGGCACTCTATGAGATCTCTCTACGTGGCAATCCTGCTCGCCTTGACAGGAACGTTGTCGTTGTCTTTGGTGGTGTTTCTTGCCATTTCGGGGCAGATTGAGCGCAATACTTTTTACCGGACATTCGAACGAACCGACGAACTGCAGTTGGAAGAGGCCCGGAAGGCATTGGATCGTGGCGGCCCAGCCGCGGTCTCGGCCTATATGCAGCTGGCAAACCGGATCTTTGGTGGCTCGCACTATCTCCTCAATTCCGCGGGTATCGATGTCGTCTCCGGCCAGGATCTATCGAACTTGATCCCTGGGGCTGGAGCGACGGAAGGGCGCCAACGCCGCGCAGGCAAGCTGGTAATTAGCCGCAGAGCGGCGGATGGGGCGTACTGGTTTATCGCCCTCCCACCCAACCGGCCTCATCCCTGGGTATTCTTTCCGTACTACCTGCTGGTTATAGGAGCGACAGGAATTCTGTGCTGGGCTGCGGCGGTCTGGCTGGTATCGCCGATCCGCAATCTAACGGCAACGGTAGAGCGATTTGGCCGCGGCGACCTCTCTGCCCGCTGGCATACCCACCGCCGCGATGAGATTGGTTCCCTGGCGCGGGCCTTCAATGAAACAGCTGAACGTTTGCAGCGATTGCTCACCAGCGAGCGGCGACTGCTGGCTGACATCTCGCATGAGCTTCGATCGCCACTCGCGCGGCTCAAGTTTGCCGTGAGGCTCGCAAGGAGCTCCCCCGATCAGGGCTACGCCCTGGATCGTATCGAGCGTGACGTGGACCGAATTACATTCATGGTCTCTGAGCTCGTGGAAATCACGCGCGCCGAGGGCGATCCGGAAGCCAGAAAATTTGAAATCGTAGATCTCGAGCAAGTGGTAAATGACATCGTCAGCGAAGAGCGGCTTGATGCGGAGTTGCGGGAATGCAGCCTTCAGGTGGGTGGCCAGTTGGAGCGGCCACTTTGGGGAGACGCAGAACTCCTGCGCCGCGCTGTCGCCAATGTGCTGCGAAACGCGATTCGTTATTCACCATCTCACTCAGCTGTAGAACTGAGGTTGGCGGAAACTGCCGATACCTCGATCGTGGAAATTCGCGATTATGGGCCGGGTGTTGCGGAACAACAGCTCTCTCAGATTTTTAAGCCGTTCTTCCGCGCAGAAGAATCGCGAGATGCCAACAGTGGTGGGATTGGGCTTGGGCTGGCGATCGCTATGCGGGCGGTGCAGGTACATCAAGGCACCATCACCGCCGAAAACGCAAAGCCGGGCCTTAAGGTACGAATCGCGCTGCCGCGTCTACCCTCCGGAGAGAAGGTGGCGATTAAGACCCTGGATAACTCGACCTCTGTCAAGCCCATATCCGTCTAATGGATCAGTTCCCGTGCTGAGGCGAAGCTCCGCCTTGAATCTGAGCGGCTATTTTTTTGTGACAGGCTTACGCCATTCGGCGGATCAGCAAGGATGTCGCGAGCTTAACAATTATTAAGATTAAGCGCGCAGCGGCCCGGTTCTAATTGGGAGAATGCTTCTTGAAACATTCGAAGAGCGGAAGCAGGTTAAGGAGATTAGAACATGACGAAACGAGTCCTGACTTTTACCTTCATCCTCGCTATCCTTCCATTCGCTGCGAACGCCGCCTCCAACTCTGCCAACATCGTAATCGACAAGAATGTAACGGTAGGAACCACCGAACTGCCCAAGGGGACCTACAAGGTCGTATGGACGGGAACGGATACAAATGCGCAGGTAACGTTCACTTCCGGCAATTGGACCAAAACCGTTCCGGCACGTGTCGTCGAAGGACGAAACAATATGGAAGCTGAGATGACAGACGACAAGGACAACAAGACGTTCTTAACCGCACTCGAGTTCCACAACGCCACGCTGCAGTTTGGGGAGGGCACGCGCACCGGCGAGTGAGGAACATTCACACCGAAGCGCAGCATATGGAGTAACAACCGATCGGGGAAGAGTTGAGGCCCCTCAACCTTCCCCGATGCCGTCAAGGGTGTCCTCCACGCGCAACCTGGCACGCACCAACACCCGGCATTCCAATCCCGAATCGACCGCGAAAGCCGTTCCCAGGCCTCTTCAGCTGCAGTCCTTCCGTCGCTCGATTCCCTTTGCACCGCATAACTTCCCAAAACGCGTCGGCCCACGTACTCTGGGTGAACGTCGAGCACCTGTCCGTTACGTAACAATGCCTTTCAGCATCAACGGCCAGGCCAGGCCTGGCAAGCAGCTATTGAAAACGGGGAGTTCCATGCAGAACCTCACACGCCGTGATTTTCTTTACGCATCAGGGATCTCGACGGCAATGCTGATGACGGAGCGTTGGGCCCGTGGCCTGACTGCGCCGAAGCCCAGCGACAAGCTCACGGTGGGCTGTATCGGAGTAGGCTCGCAGGGCCTGCGGGTAACGCTGGATTTGCTACGCATGCCCGAGGTGCAGGTGGTGGCAGTATGCGACGTAAACCGGCAGAGCAGCGACTATCTCGATTGGGGACCCGACGAACTGCGCGACAAGGTCCGCTTGCTACTGCAGCAGCCGGCATGGGGCCGGTCGCTCGCCGGCCCTACGGCGGGCCGTGAGGTCGCGCAATCCATCGTAAACACTTTCTATGCCAACAACAGAGGCAAGTCCAATTATCACGGCTGCGCATCGTATGAAGATTTTCGCGAGCTGCTGGCCAAGGAAAAAGACCTCGACGCCGTGGTGGTGAGCACTCCCGATCACTGGCATGCGCTGATCGCCATCGCCGCCATGCGGGCGGGAAAACATGTGTATAGCCAGAAACCGATGGCGCACACTGTTTGGGAGGCCCGGCAGATGGCGAAGGTGGCAAAGGAAACTGGCTGCGCCACCCAAGTCTCCATCTTCAACTCGCAGACGGCGGAGTCACGCCGGGTCATCGACATGGTTCGCAGCGGCGTTCTTGGGTTGGTGCATCGGGTGGACATCTGGACCACGCGAGCATCGGCATTTTGGAAGCAAGGGCTGAAGACACCCACCACCGTGGATCCGGTGCCGGCGGGATTGAATTGGGACATGTGGCTCGGACCTGCGCCCCTTCGTCCTTACAACCATGCGTACCTCCCCTTCGTATGGCGGGCGTGGTACGACTATGGCTGCGGAGCCATCGGCGATATGGGAGAGTACGGTTTCGACACCATCGTACGCGCTCTCGAGCTGGGGCCCGCGGACCAGGTTTATGCGAGCTCCACAGAGTTATTTCCCGATTGTTACCCGGTCGCATCCACGCTGCATTACCGCTTTCCGGCGCGGGCCGGCAAGCCTGCGGTCGAGCTCCACTGGTATGACGGCGGCATCAAGCCGGAACGGCCCGCCGAACTCTCCCCTGACGCAGAGATGAGTGTAGGCGGGGAAGGCGTACTCTACAGTGGAGAGCGAGGCCGATTGCTGACCGGATACATGGCGCAAACACCGCGTATGCTCGCGCCGAACGGGGATCTTACCGCGCCACTGCCCGCGATGACCGCAGCCAACGAGCCCTTCGCGGCATCCCGCCCTGAACTGGGCCCAAGCGCGACCTCGGCCGAGACTGCGCACTACCTGGAGTGGATTGGGGCATGTCATGGAGGACCGCCTGCGAGCGCCAACTACGCCTTTGAAGAGCCCATCGTAGAAACCCTGATGCTCGGCAATGTGGCCATCCGCACGCAAGAACTCCTGCAGTGGGACGCGGCAGGCTTTAGCCTGACTCGCGGGTCAGAGCGAGCCTCCTCCTTGCTCAGGCCGCAGTATCGTGCTCCCTGGCTGGCAAGCTGAGCGGCGCGCGCGCTTCTCATCTCTTTAGGTCCGTGATGCGGTTCTCCGACCGGCGAGCCCTAGAGCTGTTCGATCTTTACGTTACCGTCAGATGTCTTGATGGTGAGCGGCGTGCCTCCGCCATTTAGCTTTCCGCGCAACTCATGGCCCGATTC
>Ga0302326_10017698_pt1 | contig 14837 bp, 16 predicted proteins | sample Palsa_T0_3_FD_202264 | JGI IMG/M metagenome (GOLD analysis project Ga0302326, IMG submission 202264) | Peat permafrost microbial communities from Stordalen Mire near Abisko, Sweden - Palsa_T0_3 | ecosystem: Environmental > Terrestrial > Soil > Palsa > Peat permafrost | place: Sweden: Abisko... | reverse complement strand
CAAGCTCGGCGTCGGCGAGGGCCTCGCCGCTGATGGCGAGGAGCCAGAGGGCGGCCCCGGCCCATTCCAGGGCCCCCACTGCGGGGCGCGGGTTGGAGCATGCCGCGAGAAAGGGGAACCCGAGAAGAACGACCGAGAGGGCCTGCATCTGGAAGAAGCCCGCCATCCTCGACTTGAAGCCCGCCTTCCAGTCCTTGCGCAGCTGCACATAGCGCCCGTCCTCCACGGGATGCTTGCGGGCGATCCGGACGAGCAGGTGGGTCCCCAGGCGCAGGCTCCAGGCGGTCACCATGGCGGCGACCATCGCCCGGCGCACGGGCCAGCCCGCGCCGAGGAGGGCGTAGGCCGCCGCGAGCGCCGCGAACGCATAGGACCAGGCGATGTCGACGATGCCGTAGTTGTCGATCCAGCGGGCGACCGCGTAGACGACCGCGAAGGCCGCGCACAGCCCCGCCAGGGCCTCGGCGGGTAGAAGCGCCGCGTTCACCGTGCGGGTCCGGGAACCAGGGCCGCGGCCACCGTGACGGCGACGCCGGCGAGGGCCAGCGCGATCCCGAGCCAGCCCGGCCCCTGCCGCCGCGCGGTCAGGATCTCCGAGAGCTTTCCATCGGTCCGGACCCCGTAGAGCTCCGAAAGGCAGTAGGACGACATGGCGATGTTCCCGAGCGCCATGATCGCCAGGAACCACGCGATCCGGGCGGTCCAGGTGGCCTGCTTGAAGCACACCCAGACGAAGAACGTGGTGAAGCCCCAGTAGGCGTCGAACATCGTCGCGATGAACCAGGGGTGGCCGGCCACGGCCCTCGGCACCGCAAAGAGCGGGCACTGGTGGCTCGCCCACGCGGTCACCCAGAGCATCGACAGCAGCACGACCGTGAAGAGGAATCTGAGGGCGATGATCACCGGGGCGGGCCGATCAGAGCGACAGGTTGTTGGGGCGGGCGTGCACGGTCTGGACGACCGAGATGTTTCGCATCGCGAACGCGGCCTCGCAGTAGGCGAGGTAGTAGGACCATTTCCGGACAAACCGGTCGTCAAACCCGAGCGCATGGACCTCCGCCGTCCTGGCGCCGAACGCCTCGCTCCAGCGCCTCAGCGTGAGCGCGTAGTCGCGGCCTATGTCCTCGGCCCGGTGGAGCACCATGCCCGCCTCGCGGGACAGGAGGTCGTTGAAGCGGTTGAGCGACAGGAGCAGCGAGCCCGGGAAGACGTGCTTCTGGATGAAGTCGACGCCGCGCCGGAAGTCCTCGTAGCGCGGGTCGGGGCACGTGATGAACTGCATCGCCAGGAGGCCGTCGCGCCTGAGCGAGCGGCCCACGACCCGGCAGAACTCGGGGACGTACCTGTGCCCGAGCGCCTCGACCATCTCGATCGAGACGACCTTGTCGTAGACGCCGGTGATTTCGCGGAAGTCCTGGAGCTTAACCGTCACCCGGTCGGAGAGACCGGCCCGGGCCACGCGCTGCGAGGCGTACTCATGCTGGCGCGCCGAGAGGGTGACGGTCGTCACCCGGCAGCCGTGCCTCTGCGCGGCGTGGACGGCCCACCCGCCCCAGCCGGTCCCGATCTCGAGGACGTGGTCGTCGGGCGAGAGGCGCAGGCCCTGGCAGAGGCGCTCGTTCTTGCCGACCTGAGCCTCCTCGAGCGTGAGGCCGGGCCGGTCCCACCTTGCCGACGAGTACATCATCGTCGGGTCGAGGAAAAGGGCGAAGAAGTCGTTCGAGAGGTCGTAGTGCTCCCTGATGTTTCTCGCGGCCTTTGCCTTTGAATTGGGCCGCATCGCGTGCCCGATGCGGTTGACGACGCGCAGCAGGTTCAGGGCGGCCGAGGCCGCGCGCCTGGAGCCCGAGACGGTGGGAGCGTCCTCGACGTTCAGGAGGAACCAGCCGACCACGGCCACCAGGTCCGGCGAGGTCCAGTCCCCGTCGATGTACGACTCGGCGAAGCCGATGTCGCCGGAGAGGACGCACTTCTTGAAGAAGGCCTCGCGGTGGACGCGCATCAGCGCCGAGCCGGCGACGCCGAGGGGGAGCTCCTCGGGGCCCGCCCCGAACTCGGCGCACGCGCCCCCCGGCAGGTCGATCCGAAGCCTGCCGCGGCCCATGGCGGAAAACGACTCGAGCACCGCGGCGCGGAACGCCGAGGGCCTCGAGGGCTGCTGGCCGATCGCGGAGGCCGAGAAGAAGCCGGGTTCAGAATTCATGGGCGGCTCACGAGAGCGGGGAGTGCGCAATCGACTCGTGGGGGCGGTAAAGGTCCCGCTGGTCGGCGGCGCGGGCCGCCTTCGCAAACCAGGGGACGCGCTTTATGCGCAGCCTGAGGGCGTGGAGGTGGATTAGGAGGATCACCTTGACGGTTATGAGGGGGTACTTGAGCGAGTACCATGCCAGCCGGCCCGCGGTGAGGGGCCGCCTGCGCCCCGTCAGCGAGCTGGCGAGCGTCCTCTCCTCGCCCGCGTAGTCGTCGATCCGGATCGCGAGGCCCTCGTCGGGCGCGCGCAGCCTGAAGTCGAACGCCACGTCGACGTCCGAGAACGGCGAGACGTAGAAGAACTTCGGGATCCTCGACTCGAACGCGGGCTGGCTGCCTGCGTCCGAGAGGGTTCCGGGCCCCAGGAAGTACTGCTTCATCTCGCGGAACGTGTTCGTCACCTCGGCGATCGCGGCCGCCGGCCGGCCCGATGCGTCGTAGCAGAAATAGAAGGACACGGGGTTGAACAGGTATCCCGCGACCCGAGGGAGCGCCAGGAGGACGACGCGCCCGCCCGGGATCTCGACGCCTCGGGCCCGCAGGAAGGAGACCACGCGCTCCTTCAGGCTCCCGCCCGACGGGGCGCAGCCCCTCCCGTTGTGGAGCGGCTCCGCCGTGGGCAGGAAGTCGCCTTCCCTGAAGCTGTAGAGGTTGCGCCGGTTGACCGAGAGGAACGGGATCGCCTGCGCCATGCCGTCCAGCTCGTCCAGGTCGACCCCGAAAAGGAAGATGTTGTACGAGAACCGGTGGGCCTTCGGAGCAAAACGGTGGTGCATCACCTGGCACTCGTAAAGACAGGACCTCATTCCCGTGAACATTCGCTTTGCTCCGGGTGCCATTGTCAAGCGGCCGCCCACGGGTCCCGGCCGAGGAGCTGCTCGCTCAGGCCGGCGGCCGACTGGAATGCGTCCTCGTGGAAGCCGTACCGGAAGTAGCTGCCGGCGTAATAGGTCTCGGTCGCCCCCGCGGCCGAGGCGTTCATGCGGGCAAGCCCGCCCTGGGCCCGCAGCGCCCCCAGGTTGAAGAGGGGGTGGTCGTACTCGATCGTCCGGAGCACCCGCGCCGGGTCGATCGCCTTAGGCCGGTTGATCGAGACGAAGTAGTCCTGCGTGTCGGAGACGCCCTGGAGGGAATTCATCCAGTAGTGGGTGGCCGTCGACGTCTCGCCGGACGCCCCCCGGTTGATCTCGTAGTTCCAGCTGGCCCACGCCAGGCGCGTTCGCGGCATGACCGAGGGGTCCGTGTGGAGCGTGGCCGTGTTCGCCTGGTACTTGAACTCCCCCAAAAGCCGGCTCTCGTCCCGCCGGGGGTCGGAGAGGAGGGACAGCGCCTGGTCCGCGTGGCAGGCGAGGATCACCTTGTCGAAGACCTGCACGTCGCCCGAGCCCAGGGTCACCTGCACGCCGGCGCCCGTGCGGGCGATGCGCGCGGCCGCGCTGCCCATCCGGATCCGGTCCTTCCACGGGACGACGAGCTTGTCCACGTACGCCCTGGAGCCGCCCACGACCGTGTACCACGGATGCTGGGTGTCGAGGCCGAGGAACCCGTGGTTGTGGAAGAACCGAAGGAGCGTGATGGCCGGGAACGACTGCATGAGCTCGGGCGGCGTGCTCCAGACCGCGGAGCTCATGGGGGCGAGGTAGAGGTCGAGGAAATCGCGTCCGTACCCGCGCCGGCGCACGTACTCCCCGAGGGTGAGCTCCTGGTTGCCCGGGTCGCCGAGCGCGTCGACGGCCTCGCGGTTGAACCGGCTGATGGCGCCGAGCATGCGGTAGAATCTCGGGCTCAGGAGGTTCCTCCTCTGCGCAAACAGGTGGTTGAGCGACGAGCCACAGAACTCGAGGCCCGAGTCCGCATGGCGGACGCTAAAGGACATCTTGGTCGGCTTCGACTCGACGCCCAGCCTGTCGAAGAGCCGGTTGAGCAGGGGATAGGTCACCCTGTTGAAGACCATGAACCCCGTGTCCACGGGAAGGCTGCGCCCGGTGGCCGGCTCGTCCACGACGACCGTGTTCGAGTGCCCGCCCGGGTAGGAATTCTGCTCGAAGAGCGTGAGGTCAAAGTCGCGGTGCAGGAAATGCGCGCAACCGAGCCCGGCGATCCCGGTGCCGACAATGGCAACGCGCGTCATAGGTCGCTGAACGACAGCAAATAAGCCGACCATAGGGCAAGATTAGAGTCCATGTGCCGCATGAATACACCTACATACGTCCGCGAAGCGCGCAGGGATGCACGCCGGCCATCCGCCGCGCCCGCGCCCCAATCTCGTCGGCCCGGCCCTCCGCCCCCCAACCCGCAGGGCCGTCAGGCGCCGTTCTCGGGCGGATTCCACCTGGCCATCGCCAGCGCGAGCTCGGCGCGACGCACGGGCTTTGACAGATAGTCGTCCATGCCCGCGGAGAGGCACTTCTCGCGGTCCCCTGACATGGCGTTCGCGGTCATCGCAATGATGTGGATGGGCGCCTTCGGGCCCGCGTCGGCCTTCTCGGCATGCCGGATCAGCCGCGTCGCCTCGTAGCCGTCCATCTCCGGCATCTGGCAGTCCATGAGGATTATGTCGTACGGCGCCAGCTTCAGGGCCGAGATCACCTCGTGCCCGTTGCCAGCGATGTCCGCGGTGAAGCCGAGCGTGCGAAGCTGCGCCAGCGCCACCTTCTGGTTCACGATGTTGTCCTCGGCCAGGAGGATGCGGGCCTTCTGCACGTGGGCCGTCACGGCGATGGGGGCCTCGGCCTTCGAGTCCGTCGCCGGCTTCGCGAACACGTGCTCCGCGGCCGAGCGTCCCAGCACGCTGATCAGGCAGTCGAAAAGGCGCGACTGCTTCACCGGCTTCACGAGGAAGGCGTCCACCCCGGCGGCCTTCAGCTCCTCCTGCGTGTGCATGTTGCCCATCGACGTGAGGATGATGAGCCGGGTGGAGGCGATCGCGGGGTCCGCCTTGATGGACTTGGCGAGCGTCATCCCGTCCATCTCCGGCATCTGCATGTCCAGGAGCGCGAGCTCGTAGGGCCTGCCCTCCTTCGCCGCGGCGCGAAGGAGCTCGAGCGCCTCGAAGCCGTCCGAGGCGCTGCCCTTCTGCATCTTCCAGGCGTAGAGCTGGTGCCGCAGGATCTGCCGGTTCGTCGCGTTGTCGTCGACGACCAGGACCCTCAGGTCGAAGAGGTCCCGGAAATAGATCGACGGCGCGGGCCGCACGGGCCCCGTCTGCTTCTCGAGGCGCGCCGTGAACCAGAATGTCGAGCCCTTGCCGGCCTCGCTTCGCACGCCGATCTCGCCGCCCATCATCGAGACCAGCTGCCTCGATATCGCCAGGCCGAGGCCCGTGCCCCCGAACTTGCGCGTCGTCGAGCTGTCGGCCTGGGTGAAGGCCTGGAACAGGCGCTCCTGGACGTCAGCCGGGATCCCGATCCCCGTGTCCTTCACCGAGAAGCTGATCGTGACGTCGTCGACCGACTCCTTCTCCATCGCGAGGCGCACGATCACCTCGCCCTTCTCCGTGAACTTGATGCCGTTGCCGAGGAGGTTGGTGATCACCTGGCGCAGCCGGCCGGGGTCGCCCCTGAGGCCCGTCGGGATCTCCGGGGGGATCTCGCAGGCGAGCTCGATGCCCTTGAACCGCGCGCGCTCGGCGAACATGTCGAGCGCGCCCTCCACCGTCTCCACGAGGTCGAAGTCGATCTTCTCGAACGTGAGCTTGCCCGCCTCGATCTTGGAGAAGTCCAGGATGTCGTTGATGATCGTCAGCAGGGAGTCCGCCGAGTTGCGGATCGTCTCCGCGAATTCCCGCTGGGTCGGCGTCATCTCCGTGTCGAGGAGGAGCCCGGTCATCCCGATCACGCCGTTCATGGGCGTGCGGATCTCGTGGCTCATGTTCGCGAGGAACTCGCTCTTTATCCTCGAGGACTCCACCGCGGCATCGCGCGCGCGGGCGAGCTCGACCTCGGTCTCCTTCAGGTGGGTGATGTCCTTGGTCACTCCGAGGGTGCCGATGACCTCACCGGCGTCGTTGCGCACGGGTATCTTCGTCGACAGGCCCCAGGACACCGCCCCGTCCGGCATGGTCAGCTTTTCCGACTGGTTAACAATCGACTCTCCCGTGCTGATGATGCGCTGCTCGCCGTCATACGCCTGCTGGGCGTGCTCCTTCGTGAATATGTCGAAATCCGTCTTCCCAATGATGGAGTCGTCCAGGTTCTTGGAGACGATGAACGAGCGGCTCACCATCAGGAATCGCGACTCCTTGTCCTTGAAGTAGACCCTGTCCGGGATGTTATCCAGGAGGGTCTTCATGTAGAGGCGCTCGCGGTCGGTAACCAGGCCCCCGTCCTTGGCGTCCGCGGACCGTCCGCCTGCAAGGCGGGGGATCAGGACGAGCGAGGCCAGCGCGGAGACGCCGACCATGACGACGCCGATCAATACGGCGGGCGACCGGGAGGCGCCGGGAGCGGAGCGCTCGCCGTAGGCGAACGCTGCGCAGGTGGCGGCGATAAAGACGGCGCTCGCCGCAAACTGGATCCGCGCGAGGCGCCGGGCCCGAATGTCGGTTTGCCGCGTCATCGCGTCGGCCGGGTCACGGCGCCCAAAGGGCGCCGGAACCACGCGGTTCCGGACAATTCAAATGGATCTGTCGGGGCATCGTCGGACAGCCGCGCGCGGTGGCTGTTGCCGGAGACTAGCCGGGGCACCGCCGCTGTCAACGGCGGGTCCGGACGCCCCCGGCCCCCGTCACGCGAGCGCGTCGCGCACCGCCTTGAGAAGGATGCGCGGGGTGTAGGGCTTGCCCAGAACCAGCGAGAGGGCGCCGTTGGCCGAGAGCGGCGTCACCGAGTCGCTGCTGTAGCCCGTCGAAAGGATGACGCGAAGCGACGGCTTGTCGGCCATCAGGATCGCCCCCAGCTGGGGCCCGGAATACTCCCCCGGAAGCACGACGTCGGTGAGGAGCAGGTCGATCTTGGCGGAGTGCCACTGCCACACCTCGAGGGCGTGCTCGCCGGTCTTTCCCTGGAGGACGGTGTAACCGTCATTCTGGAGGACGGCCGCCGCGAATTCCCGGACATTGGCCTCGTCCTCCACGAGCAGGACCGTGGCCTTGCCCGTGCGCGGCGCGGCTCCGGATTTCTGGGCGGAGGGCTCCGCTGCATCGGCCTGCGTGAGCGGCAGGCATATGCGGAAGACGGTGCCCACCCCGACCTCCGTGTCCACGTCGATCCATCCGCCGTGCTCCTTGACGATCTCCAGCGCCGTCGGCAGTCCCGTTCCACGGCCGCCCTCCTTGGAGGAGAAGTACGGCTCAAAGATGCGCGGCAGCACGGCGGGCGGGATGCCCTTGCCGGAATCGTGCATGGTGATGCACGCATGGTCCCACTTCGTCGCGAGGGCTGGCCCCTTTGAGCCCCGTGCGTGCAGCCCGACGGAGATGCCCAGCCGCCCCCCGCCCGGCATGGCGTCCCGGGCGTTGACCGCTATGGCCACGAGCGCCTGCTCGAGGCTCCCCATGTCGGCGCTTATCCGCGGCGAATCCGGGGACGGCTCGAACTCGACGACGACGGACTTGCCGAGGAGCCTCCCGATCATGGCCGCCACAGCCTCGACCTCGGTGTTGAGGTCGACCACCTCGCGCCGGGCCACGCGCTTGCGGCTGAAGAGGAGGAGCTGCCGGACGAGGACCGTCGCCTGCCTGCTCGCCGTGAACACCCGCTTCAGCGGCTCGAGCGTGGCCGCGGGCGTCGACTCGTTGTCGAGAAGCATGCCCACGTACCCGGAGATGATCGTCAGGAGGTTGCTGAAGTCGTGCGCGATTCCCCCGGTCAGCTGGCCCACGAGTTCCATCTTCTGCACCTGCCGCTCGTCGGATCCGGTCCGCCGCCCGGGCTCGCCGGAATCGTGGAGGGCCTCGAGGATGGCCGCGGGCAGGCGCTCCAGGCGCTCCTTGTGGACGAAGTCTCGCGCCCCGCGCTTGAGGCACTCGACGGCGCGGTCCTCGCCGATGGAGCCCGAGACGACGATATACGGGACGTCGGGCTGCCTGATCTGCGCCGCCTCCAGGGCCGCCATGCCCTCGAAGCCCGGGACGCAGTGGTCGGCGAGGATCAGGTCGATGTCGCCCCGGCTCAGCGCCGCCTCAAATTCCGCCCGGTTCGCGGCCCGCTCGAACTTGAACGCCTGCCCCGGCCCCCCCGCGCGGCTCCGGACCAGCTCGTGGTCGGCGGCGCTGGCCTCGAGGTGGAGAACGTGCAAGGGGCTGCGGTTCATTATTGGGCGGGGGTTTCCGCCCGAGCGGAGTCGCCGCGGAGGCCGGTGCCAGCCTCCCGACGCTCTGTCGGTTCGCGGGGTGAGGCAAGGATTTCCCTCGCGGGGGTCAGATCCGGCTGAGGGCATATATGCCGAATGCCAAGAGGATGGCGCCCGAGATCCCGTTGATAGCCCTCATCCAGCCGTCGGTCACGCGCGAGCGCAGCATGCCTACGCCTCCGCTAAGGATGACCCACCAGAGCGCGGAGCCCGCGAACACTCCTGCGACCGTCTCCAGGGCGGAGCCGTAGTCGACCGCCCTGCCGAGCCCCAAGCCTGCAAACACGGCGACAAAGGACAGGATGGTCGCGGGATTGGCGAGCGTCAGGAGGAGGGTCGAGCCGTACGCCCCCAGTGACCCGGTTGCGCCGGGGGCCCCCTTGGCCGACGCGGGCGCCCTCAGCACGGTGCGGATCCCCAGGGTGCAGAGAAATCCTCCCCCTATGAGGGCGAGCGCGCCCTGCTGCCTTGAGAGGAAGCCCGAGACCGCCGTCAGTCCGAATGCCGCGACGCAGCCATATGCCGCGTCCGCCGTGGCGGCGCCGAGTCCGCAGACCAGGCCCCTCAACATGCCGTCGGACAGGGACCTTCGGATGCACAGCACCCCGATCGGGCCCACGGGCGCCGCAATGGAAAAGCCGATGACCAAGCCATCCAGGAAGAAATTTCCGGACTTCATCGCGGCGAGCGTTGCACGGACGATCCCGGAGCAGGCAACCCAAAAGGGACAGCCGGCCGCGGGGCGGGTGGGTCATAGACCCCATGGCGCGGGGCGGGCACCGGTGGTAGGGTCATGGGAGAAAGACGATTTCCCGCTCCGGGAAATCCGAGGGAAACCGGTGGCGGCCGGCGCCTTCGCCCCTTCATCCGCCGCCGGACAGAAACGCAATGACACTTGGAACCCTCTTCTTGATTCTGCTCATCCTTCTCGTGATCGGCGCCATTCCCACGTGGCCGCACAGCCGCAACTGGGGATATTATCCCAGCGGCGGCTTCGGCCTCGTGCTGGTCATCCTGATCCTGCTGATGGTCACAAACCGCATCTGACTGGAAACGTCCGACAAGCACCACCCCCCATGTCCAAGATCATCCTTTCGCTCTTCCTCGTCGTCTTCGGCCTGAACCTGCTCTTCGGCCTTTCGATTCCAATCTGGGTCACCGGCCTCCTCGCTCTCGTCGCCGGCGTCATGCTCGCGATGGAGCACTTCTGCGTCCGGGTTGACAAGAGGTAGGCGGCCGCCGGACGCGCCTCACCGGGCAGCGGGGTCCCTTGCGTTCGACGCAAGGGCCTTCGCCATGAGCGGAAGGTCATAGAGGCGCGCGAAGGCCTGTGCGCCCGGCACGGCGGCGCGCGGGGTCTGCTTCGCGCCCCTGATCGCGCTCACCATGATGGCCCCCACGACGGCCGGCTTGAGTTCGACCCAGTCCTGCGCGACGGGCGAGCCGGTCTCCGTGAAGACCAGGCGCTGGTCGGCAGACATGTACACCTTCGCATCCTTCGAGGCATCGCCCGAAAGGTCATGAACGACCAGGGGGTTCTGCTGGTTGTGGCGCAGAAGCGCGGCGTCCAGCCAAGTCTTCAGCCTCACCAGCTGCTCGGCCGATCGCAGCAGCCTCTTGATGGCCACGGGCGCCGAGGGACTCTCCCCCTTGTCGCGCAGCTCGATGACCAGCCCGTTGAAGTCGTATTTGTCCAGGAAACGCGCATGAAGGTCGGCCATGAGGTCCTTGCGGTCCCCGGCCTCGGTCTCCATCTCGCTCGCGAGGCTTGTCGGCGCGGCAACCGCTGCCACCGATGCGGCGACTGGCGGGGTCGGCGTCGGTACCGGAGGCGGCGGCGCGGATGCGGGGGCGGCCGCGACGACCGGAACTGACCTGTGGCGAAGCAGCGCGAATCCCGCCGCGCCGGCAACCAAGACGACGACAACGGCGATGGCTACGAGTGGACCGCGCCGCGCGGGTGCCGGTTGCGCCTGGGCTCCGGACGCCGACTCGGGATCCAGTCCCTGCGCCTGAAGCAGGAGGCGGTAGACGGGCATCGCCTGGGCGATGTTCTTCAGGTCGCGCGGGCCGAGGCTGACCACCTGCATCTGGAGCTTGTTCTTCACGACATCGTATACGGTCTGGGAGATGCAGATCCCACCGGGCTCCGCCTCCGACTGGATCCGGGAGGCGATGTTCACGCCGTCGCCCATCACGTCCTTGTCCTGGACGAGAACGTCGCCCAGGTGGATCCCGATCCGGTGCTGGAGCGCCGTCGCCCCGGCCGAGTCCTTCGCCTCCTGGGCAAACTGGCGCTGCATGGCCAGGGCGCACGCGACGGCCTGCACGGCGCTCGTGAACGTGAGAAGCAGGCCGTCGCCGGTCGTCTTCAGGACCGATCCCTCGTGCTCGGTGCAGAGCCGGCGCATCTCGGCAAAGTCGCGCTGGAGGAGCTTGAGGGTCCCGACCTCGTCGGTGTGCATCCGTGCGCTGAAGCTCACGACGTCGGTAAAGACGATGGCCGCAAGGGTGCGCTGGCTCGGCGCGCGACCGGAGGCGGGGGGTTCAGGATTCATGGGGCCACGGAAGAGGGTTCATGCCGTCGCCGGCCCCGGCTCACTTTTCCCCCGAGTAGATCCTGTCGCACTGGCGGGCCAGCGAAAAATCCTTCCCGGTGAGTCCGCCCTCCGAGTGCGTGGAAAGCGCCAGGGTCACCTTGTTCCATCGGATGTTGATGTCCGGGTGGTGGTCGACCTTCTCGGCCGCCCTGGCCACGCGGTTGACGAACCGGATGCTCCCCATGAAGCCCTTGAACCCGAAGGTTCGCCGTATCGTCCGGGACCGCTTGGCCCATCCGGGAACTCTTTTCAGGCTAACCGCTGTCTGCCGGGCGCTGAGTGTGGCCATGGGTAGGCCTGCGATTAATCACACGGAGCTTTCCAAGGCAACGCTGTTGCTTCGGGAATTCGGCCCGAGTCGCGGGGTGCGGGAGGAAACTGGCCTGTTGATCCCGGGCGAATTCCCGCAAGCGTAGCGGGAGCCCGACTCGCCCATGGCCCTGCCACCCCATATCCAATCAAGGCTCAGGGACCTAGGGGTGTCCGAGTCCGACATCGAGGAGCGGTTCGTCCGCGGAAGCGGTCCCGGCGGACAGAAGATCAACAAGACATCTTCGACCGTCTGGCTGGTCCACAGGCCGACGGGTATCGAGGTGCGCTGCCAGGCGGAGCGCTCCCAGGCCGCGAACAGGGACCAGGCATGGCGGGAGCTCTGCCTCAAGCTGGAGACGCGCCGCAGGGCCGCGGCGGAGATGGCGCGGCAGGCGTTCGAACTGGGGCGCAGGCGATCCCGGCAGAAGAGCCGGGGCCAGAAGGTCCGGATGATCGAGGCAAAGAAGCACCGTTCGAAAACCAAGGGTCGCCGAGGGAGGGTGGATTCCGAGTGAAGAGGGCTATTCGGAACCGAGCGCGGCTGTCATGAATGGCGACATTCCAGGGAAGGCTCCCGATCCCTACGACCCGACATCGTTCGATAGCGCGGCCGTGAACGCACTGGCGCCTCCTCTCGTGGCGGGGTTGGCGATCCTGGTCAGGATCAGCCCTTTCGGGTTCCTGCTGGAGGGTTTCCATGTCTGGGTGCACGAGCTGGGCCACGCGAGCGTCGCATGGATGACGGGGCGGAAGGCGATTCCCCTGCCGATAGGCTGGACAAACGTGGAGCAGGACCGGTCGCTGTTCGTGTACGGAGGGCTCCTTGCCCTCTTTGTGACCCTCGCCGTCTACGGTTGGCGCGAAAGGAAGGCCATGCCGATCTTTCTGGGGGCGGCCCTGGCCTGCGCTCAGGCGTACATGACATGGTATCTTCCTGAGGACCGAGGCCACATGTGGATGATCTTTGCCGGCGTGGGGGGCGAGTTCTACGTCGCCGCGGCCATGATCGCCCTGTTTTATTTCCAGTTCCCGGACGGCTTCAGGTGGGGCGGCTGCCGCTACTTCTTCCTGTTCATCGGGGCCGCCAGCTTCTCGGAGACCTGGTCGTTCTGGAGGGACGTGAAGCGGGGGGTCGAGGGGATTCCGTACGGCTCGATGATAGGAGGAGAGGACGACGGGGGAGGGGACATGAATATCCTCAGGGACGACTACGGCTGGACCCAGCACCGGATCTTCAACACCTACTTTGGTCTCGGGGAGGCCTGCCTCGTTGCCTTGGTGATCATCTACGCATTCTTCACGCTTCGGCTGGACACGAGGTTTGACCGCCTATTGGCCTGGATTTGGCGACCCAAAGAGGGAGAGGCGAGTTGATCGCCCGGGCCCGCGCGTCACTCCGTCTCGTTGAACTCGCAGAGCGAGTAGATACTCACGCCAATCCCCTCAAGCCGCTTCGCCCCTCCGAGCTCCGAAAGGTTAACGATGGCGCCCACGTCCGTAACCGTGCACCCAATGTTCCTGAATAGGGTGACGGCCGCGCACAGCGTGCCGCCGGTCGCGATCAGGTCGTCCATGAGGAGCACATTGGCCCCCTTCTCGGCGGCATCGACATGGAGCTCCAGGATGCTTTCGCCGTATTCCAGCTGGTAGGCGGCGTGGATGGTCTCGCCGGGCAGCTTCCCCTTCTTGCGCACCATGACCAGCGGCTTCCCGAGCGCGTAGGCCAGCACGGCCGCCGGAATGAATCCTCGTGCGTCCAGGCCGGCTATGACGTCGATGGGCCGGTACCTGTAGTGGTCGATGAACATGTCCATCGCCGCGCCAAACCCGTCGGCGTCGCGCAGCAGGGAACTGATGTCACGGAACCGGACCGGCGCCCGCGGCCAGTCGGGGATCGTCCTGATCAGGGATTTTATGTCCATGAGCCGGCGCCGGGCTTCTCGCGGGCTGCCTGACTGCGCCCGCGCAGACTGATGCCGGAAGCGTGGCTCACGGCATCGCCCCCGTGAAGCCCAGCTGGAGGAGCTGCTGCTCGCTGAGGCCGATGACCCGGTAAAGGCGGTTGATCTCCAGCATCTCGTCCATGGTGAGCCTCTTTTTCGGGATGGTCCGGTCCGTGTAGAAATACTTCGTCATCGAATTGAACTCCAGCTCGGCTCCCAGGAAGGCCTCGCCGGGGTTCAGGTCGGACGAAACATATTCAAATTTGGAATACGGCAATTCCTGGGACATGGTGACGTCGACATGGTTGAAGTCGGGTCGCGTCGCCCCGGGGTGGAACCACCCGGGCCCGAATGATTCGATCTTCATCTCAGGGGTCCGCGGCAGGCGTGTGATCGGCTGGTTCACTATGGCGGCAACGCGCCTAACGGCCGCGTTTACCTGTCTCGCGACGGTGTTGAGCACCGCCGCAGGGGACCCGAGGGCGGGCGCTCCCGCGGGCGGAGGGGGCGTCGGAGCCTGCGTGGCCGCGACGGCCTTCGCGGACACCACGATGCCGTCCTTGAGCCTTATCGTCAGGCCCGGGTAATTGAGAACGGTCAGCGATCCCGCGACGATGCTGCCGGCGGGCTTCCCCATCTCGGAGAGGACCTGCTGATAGGTGTCCCCGACGCCGACTCCCCAGGCGGTCGCGGCGGCGAGAAAAAATAGGCACGCTGAGGCTTTCATTTCATTTTCCCCGGGAGAATGCGTCACGCCACAGGGGTTACCGGGCGCCATCATGGCGCCGGGGGGGGCGCTTGCGACCCGAATCTTCGGCGCTGGAACGGTGTGGACCCGGGTTTGAGCGCGGTCCAAGGTCGCGCGAAGGCACCCCGCGGCCAAACCATGAGCAATCTCGGAATCCTGACGCTGGCCGCGGCCATTCTGGCTCTCCCGGCCTCCCCGGCCGGCGCCGAAATTCGCGTCGGGGACGTCTTCCCCCCGCTTTCGTCCGCCGGTCTCGTCGGCGGGATTCCGCCCGCGACGGACGGGAAGGTGGTCCTGGTGGATTTCTGGGCGTCGTGGTGCCCGCCGTGCAAGTTGTCGTTTCCCGCTTACGGCCGGCTGAATTCGGAATTCGCCGCCAGGGGCCTCGTGATCGTGGCCGTGTCCGTGGACCGGGATCCGGCCGCCTATGCGGAGTTTATCGGAAAGCTGGCCCCGGCGTTTTTCGTGGCGCTGGACAGGGACCAGAGGCTCGTCCGCGAAGCGCAGGTGCCCACGATGCCGACCTGCTACCTCGTGGACCGGCAGGGAAGGGTGCGGTACGTCCACCCGGGATTCCGGGGCGCCGAGACCGAGGATGCCCTGCGCGGTGAGATTGGAGGGCTCATCTCCGAGGCGCCCCGCTAATATGGGGAGAGCAGGGTCAAGCCTTCTTCTCTAAGGCGGTTTGAAGAT
>Ga0302326_10017697_pt1 | contig 14838 bp, 13 predicted proteins | sample Palsa_T0_3_FD_202264 | JGI IMG/M metagenome (GOLD analysis project Ga0302326, IMG submission 202264) | Peat permafrost microbial communities from Stordalen Mire near Abisko, Sweden - Palsa_T0_3 | ecosystem: Environmental > Terrestrial > Soil > Palsa > Peat permafrost | place: Sweden: Abisko... | reverse complement strand
TACAACGACGCCACCGCTGTCCCCGGGACCGTTTACTACTACTGGGTGCGCGGCAAGAATTCCCTCGGAGTGGGTAGCACGATCTCGACCAGTGGCTACATTCCGCTTCCGGCGCCTACCGGCGTGACCGCGACGGATTTTCCTCACCACGTTGCCATCGCCTGGAGCGCCGTCTCCAACGCTTTGAGTTATCAGGTCTTCCGCAGCGCCACCGATAATTTCAGTACCGCCACGAGAATTCAGGCCGGCATCACAACGACATTCTTCAGCGACACGACGGCCGTGTCCGGTCAGACCTATTTCTATTGGGTCCGTGCCAAAAACGCCGCGCTCGTCGGTCTCCAAAGCATGGATGTAACGGGCGGCCTTTCCTAACTTGGCGACGCCAATCGTCGATTTTCGTTGGAAATGGGGTATTGGCGTCCAAACAATCTGGACTTCGGCCGCATTTGTCCACTGGCACGCTTGATAGCAGCCGCTACAATCCAATAAAATCCCGCCGACCTTATGCCAGAGATTCATCCTACGGCCATTGTTGACCCGCACTGCGAGATGGCCGACGACGTTTCCATCGGAGCTTATTCCATCATCAAGGCCGGCGTTCGCATCGGGCCTGGCACGATCATTCAGGAAAATTGCCACATTCATGGCCACACGGTCATCGGCGCTCGTTGCAAGATCGGGCCGACCTCGTTCCTTGGGCTGGCCCCGCAGCATATGAAATTTGATGGGGAAGGAAGCTGGCTGGTGATCGGCGATGATGTGATCGTCCGCGAGCTGGCATCGGCCCATCGCTCCATCAATCCCGGAGAGGAAAATGCCACCCGCATCGGCAATCGATGCATGTTGATGTGCGCAAGTCACGTCGGACACGACTGCCAGGTCGGTGACGATGTGATTCTCGCCAACGGCGCCCAGCTTGGCGGACATGTGAAGCTGGGAAACAAAGTGTTCATCGGCGGAACCGCGGCGGTTCACCAATTTGTTCAGATCGGCCGGCTTTCCATCATCGCCGGCAACGAAGCATTCACCCACGATGTTCCCCCCTTCGCCGCCGTCCGCTACGGCGGACTCAAGGGCTACAACGCCATCGGCTGCAAGCGATCGGGAATGAGCCCTGAAGCGATCGCCGGCGTGCGTGGTGCATATCACTGTTTGCACAGTCACCGCACCATGCCCGCCGCCATTGCCGAAATACGCATGCAATACGATCACATTCCCGAAGTGATGGAGATCGTGGAATTCATTGCAAAAAGCAAACGCGGGGTTATGCCCAGCATCCGATTCGCGCAAGAGCTAACCCCGATGGGAGAGCAGACGTAAGAGGTGGTTGCGCGCAATATTACAACCACGAATTCTCTTCGTGTTCTCCGCGGTGGAATTGAATTTGTCTTATTCGGGCAATTGAATGCCGAGTCGCACAATCCGGCGATTGAGGCGCTGGATGTTGATGCCGAGCAGGCGACAGGCGGCGGTCTTGTTGAAGTTGGCGCGCTTCAAAGCGCGAGTGATGGTGTAGCGTTCCACATCTTCCAGGCTCATGTCTTCGCCGGGCTGGGGAGCAGCCGTGTGGGTTTGCAACCGTGGCGGAAGATCGGCGATGGAAACGGTATTACCCGAAGCGATCACGTGGGCGTGTTCCATCACATTGGCCAACTCGCGCACATTGCCGGGCCAGGAATAATCCTGCAGAAGCATGGCGGCTTCGGGCGAGATGGTTTTCATCTGCTCGCCGTAGAGATCGGCCTGCATCTTGAGGAAGTGCTCGGCCAGCGGGACGATGTCCGGCATACGGTCGCGCAGTGGAGGAAGCTGGAACACGACGACGTTGAGCCGGAAATAAAGATCTTGTCTGAATTCGCCCTGACGGACCATGTTTTCGAGAGAGCGGTTAGTGGCGGTAACGATTCGGATATCCACTGGGCGCGGCCGGAAGTCACCGACGGGGACGACCACTTTCTCCTGCAGCACTCGCAGAAATTTCGCCTGTAGCTGCGGAGATAGTTCGCCAATTTCATCGAGGAAGAGCGTGCCTTTGTCGGCGGCGCGAATGAAGCCAAGGGAATCCCGCGTTGCGCCGGTGAAAGCGCCCTTCACATGGCCGAATAGTTCGCTCTCGAAAAGTGTGTCGCTGAGGGATGAACAATCGACGGGGATGAACGCATTGCCCGCGCGCGGGGAATTTTCGTGGATGTATCGCGCCAGCATTTCTTTGCCGCAACCGGTCTCGCCGAGAATCATCACGGTGGAACGTCGCTGGGCGATTTCGGCGGCGGATTTCTTGAGGGCAGCCATGATCGGCGATGAGCCGACCATCGATGGACTTCCGGTAAGAATCCGGAAATCAGATTGAGCTTCCACTCCGTCTGGTTGCATAGATTGACCCACAGCTTCCTCAGCAACTGCACAATAACCCGCGACGACCACCAAGGCAAAGAAAAAATGGCATCATCGTCTGATAAAATTCGCCATAGCGCCTGAATTCTCGAATTCCTAACCTTATGACCCTCACAACCGTTGGTTAAACCCTCAAATCCGACTTCATCTCCAGGCTGGAGCGATATTTACGGCGAATCGGGTCGATGGTTTGGTCAATAAACTCTTCAACTTGTTCTACAGATCGTCCAATAAAACATTGCGGCTCCAGTGCGTTATGAAGATTTACTGTTTTGAAGGCTGGGTCGGCGGCCAGGCGGGCGATCAGGTCGTTGGGCTTGCCGAGGTCCTTCACCTGCTTGGCGGCTTCCTGGGAATGGCGGCGGATCAGCTCGTGAAGCTCCTGCCGATTGCCGCCGGCCCGGACGGCTTCCATCAGAATTTCCTCGGTCGCCATGAATGGAAGTTCAGCTTCGACAGCGGCTTGGATCACTTTCTCATGGACCACCAAGCCTCGGCCGACATTGCAGAGGATGAGCAGAATACCATCGGTTGCGAGAAACGCCTCGGGCAGCACCAATCGGCGATTGGAGGAATCATCCAGGGTTCGCTCAAACCATTGCTCGGCCGCGGTTTGCAGTGGAGATGATGCCAAGCTGATAACAAACCGGGCCAAACCGGTCGCCCGCTCGCATCGCATTGGATTCCGCTTGTATGCCATTGCACTGGAACCGACCTGCTCCTCATCAAACGGTTCTTCGATCTGTTTCATGGATGCCAGCAAACGCATGTCATTGCAGAATTTGTGAGCGCTGGCGGCGATCCCGGCCACGGTATTGACGATCTGGGCATCCACCTTGCGCGGATAAGTCTGGCCGGTGACGGCAAACGACTCGGCGAATCCAAATCGTTGGGTGACGGCCCGATCCAACGCGATGACCTTTTCGTGGTCATTGTTAAACAGGGTAAGAAAGGAAGCCTGGGTTCCCGTGGTGCCTTTGACGCCACGGAATTGGAGGGTGGTGATCCGATGCTCCAATTCGGCCAGGTCGATGGCCAAATCCTGGGCCCACAGGACGGCCCGCTTGCCAACGGTTGTGAGCTGAGCCGGCTGAAGGTGCGTGTAGGCAAGTGTGGGCAATTTCTTCCATCGCTCCGCGAAGTGCCCCAGCGCGTCGATGGCATTGGCGAGGCGCGATGCCAGCAACTTCATCCCATCCCGCATCACGATCAGGTCCGCGTTGTCCACCACATATTGGCTCGTCGCGCCCAGGTGAATGATCTCCTTCGCCGCCGGCGCCGCTTCGGCGAATGTGTGAACATGTGCCATCACATCATGACGAAGTCGCTGTTCCCATTTGTCGGCGGAGTCGAAGTCGATGTCGTCCAGCGCGTGTTCCATTTGCTGCACCGCTTCCTCGGTGATGCGCGTCAATCCCAACTCGCGCTGGCAGCGCGCCAGCTCCAGCCATAGCCGGCGCCACAATCCGATCTTGTGCCGCGCGGAAAACAGCCGCAGCATTTCCGGGCTGGCGTTTCTCAGTGCGAGGGGAGATTCGTATGTCTCGTGGGACATCGCGCAATCAATCGTATTGCATAACCGCGTCCAGTGGAACAACGCAGATTGTGCGAGAAAAATCTTGACGCGTTGAAAAGGCGCGTTATCTTCTGTGCAGACACATTGTACGCGGACCGAATGTGGTGGCTCCCATCCGGTCCGCGTTTTTTTATACCTTGGTTGGCAGCACCACGCGGATGTGCGTCTCGCGCAATTGCTTCTCATCCACGGGGCTTGGCGATCCGCACATCAAATCCGATCCGCTTTGCGTTTTCGGAAACGCGATCACATCGCGGATGTTGTTGACCCCGCGCAGGATCATGATCAAGCGATCCAGTCCCAGCGCGATGCCACCATGCGGCGGAGCGCCGTAATGCAGAGCGTCCAGCAGGAATCCGAATTTCGCCTTTTGTGCCGCCACGTCGATACCCAGCAGCGAAAAGACCTTTTGCTGCACGTCCATGCGGTGGATACGAATCGATCCGCCGCCGACTTCGCTGCCGTTGACGACGATGTCGTACGCTTTGCTCTTGATCGATTCGACGACGGCACGGTCGGACGAATCGAGCTTGGCCAAATCCTGATCCAGTGGCGCGGTGAACGGATGATGCGTTGCGCCGTATCGCTTTTCCTCTTCGTCATATTCAAAGGCCGGGAAGTCCACCACCCAGACCCAGGCGAATTCGGTTGACGGTTGCAGCTTGAGATCGTGCGCCATTTTCAATCGCAATTCACCCAGCACCTTATGCATGATCTTCGGCTTGTCGGCGGCGAAACATATCAGATCGCCATCCTTCGCGCCGGTGCGCTCGATCAGTTTCGCCGCGATGGGGGCAAGGAATTTTGCGACGCCGGTGTCGAGATTCGATCCGACGACTTTCGTCACCGCCAATCCCTTGGCGCCAAATCCCTTGGCCCATTCGGCCAGCGCATCGGTTTCCTTTCGACTAAGTTTTCCGCCGCCCGGGACGGCAATCGCCTTCACCATCGCCGCGCTTTTGAACACACCGAAATCCGTCTGCTGTGCAAGATCGGTGATATCGTGCAGCAGCATTCCGAACCGTAAATCCGGCCGGTCCGAGCCATACTCGTTCATCGCCTGGTCGTAATCCATGTGCGGAATCGGATTGGGAATTTCTTTGCCCAGCACATCCTTCCAGATTGTTCGCAGCAGGCCTTCGATAATATGGATGATGTTCGCGCGGTCGATGAACGACATCTCCACGTCGAGTTGGGTGAATTCTGCCTGCCGATCGGCCCGCGGGTCTTCATCGCGGAAACAGCGGACAATCTGCATGTATTTGTCGCATCCGCTGACCATGAGCAACTGCTTAAAAAGCTGCGGCGATTGCGGCAGGGCGTAGAAATTCCCCGGCATCAAACGGGCCGGGACGATAAAATCCCGCGCCCCTTCCGGCGTCGATTTGGTCAAAAACGGCGTCTCGATCTCCCAGAATCCCAAGTCACCTAAATAATCCCGCATGATCTTGGTGACTCGGTAGCGCGTGCTGAGATTCTTCTGCATCTCCGCCCGGCGAAGATCGAGATAGCGGTACGTCAGCCGTTTTTCTTCGGAAACCGTTTCATGCTCGTCCGGCGTGAACGGCGGGGTTGGCGAGGTGCTGAGAATCTCCAGATTTTTCACACGAACTTCGATCTGGCCCGTGGGCAATTTGGGATTGATCGCTTCAGGTGCCCGGGCGGTGACGACGCCTTCGATGCTGATCACCCATTCGGAGCGAAGTTTGCGCGATTCATCGTGGAACTCCTTTCCGCAGGCGTCCGGGTCGAAGACGAGTTGCGTGAGGCCTTCACGGTCGCGGAGGTCGATGAAAACGAGATTGCCATGATCGCGGTAGGAATGCACCCACCCGGCGAGTTTGACGGTCTGCCCGACATCCGTATGGCGGAGCTGGCCGCAGGTGTGGGTTCGGTAACGCGTTTGAGTTGAGTCCATGCCCGCTGTTGAGCCCCCGCGGCCGCGCGGCGGACTGCCCCGCGCGCCCGCGGCGGCTAAACATGGAGGGTTACGAAGGGCCAGTGTTGGCGCGGCAGGCCGTGTTTCTCGGGGTTGTCGTTGACGTATTTCACGACGGCGACGATTTCGGGCGGAGTGTTCAAATACCTTTCCCAACCGCCATCCGCCCATGGAGTCGGTGCGCGGCCGGTGGCATCGACAAATTTCGCCATTGGATGAATTCCATAAGTTGTGAGATTTCGCGTGGCGGCCGATTTCAGAACCCGTGCGAGAAATTCAATCGTTTCCCGATGGCGTTGGGCGACGATGTGAACGTGATCCCAAAGAATCGCGCAGGCATAGAGATCAATGGAGAACTTCTTGACCGCTTCGGCGAATCCGTCGGCGATGCAGTCGATCTGGTCCCGAGTGAATCGGACGGGTGGATAGTTTAGAGATTGCCGTGCTTCCATTCGCAGATTCGGATCATGCGGGCGATTGGCGAGAGATCGACGTGCGGTCGTTTTTGTTGCGGGGCCGAATCGGCGGAGATTTTTCGCCCATACTTCCGTTGACCAGGAACCACGGGGGTCGTTAGGGAGCCAGAATCCATAGGCGCTCCAAATAGCGTGATAGGCGATGACCATGAAATCCTCCCTTGTTTAGCCGCCGCGGCCTCGCGGCGGAATGCGCCGCGGGGCCGCGGCGGCTAAACATTTACTGTCACTGCCCGATCGTCCACCTCGGTTTGGAATACCAATCCTTCATCACCATCTCCGCAGGCTTGCCCTGCGGGGTGTAGCCTTTCCCAGTTGGATCCCCGTCCGGTGTGAACTCCCACATGATCATCCCCGCCAGGTGCGGGTTGCCCCACCAACTTTGGTAGAATCCTTCATACAGTCGCCGCTGCAAATCCGGGTCGGCGTCGAGTTGGTCCTGGGTGTAATCCCACGATGCGGTGGCCGCATTGGCCAGGCTGCACCAGCCGGCTTCCAGCAGGATGACAGGTTTGTTCATCTTGTACTTGTTGAACATGTCGTTCTGAATCTTTTTCCAATTGCCCTCGATCTCGCTCACACTGGCGTCCTGGTCCTTGCCCAGGTCCCAGTAACTGTTCATGCCGATGAAATCGAGATAATCCCAGAACTTCACTTTCCAATATCGATCCCAATTCGAGGAATAAGTGAGCTGGCCTTTGTAAATGTCGCGAACGGATTTGATGGTTTGAATCCACTCATCGACGTGCTCTTCGGAGCTGACGAGTTCCGAGCCGACGACCAGCACATCGACGTTGGTCTCCTGTGCGATGCGGGCATAATGGCCGATCATGTCGCGGTAGCTGTCGAACCACATGCCCCAGTCGCGCGGGGCGAGGGTGCCGCGCCATTCGTTGTCGATTGGGGCATCGGGCAGCACAATGGGCATCAGGATCACCCGCATGTGCCGGGCCTTGGCGTGGTTGATGATCTCCTCCAATTGCGGAACCGTTGGCGTCATCCGCATATCGATATAAATTTGCACGCTCTCCTTGTTCTCAACATGGGCATCCACCACGAGCGAAACCGTGTCCGCGCCATCATCGGCGGCATCGTCGATAGTCTTCTCATAACGGTCAATCCAATCGACACGGTGCAATGAAATGGCGACGCCGCAGAAGGGTTGTTGGTTGTCAACATGAACCAAACCCGGAAGAGTGGTGGGCGCGGCATCGGTATTGTTGTTGGGATAGAACACGCAGCCCAGCGCGACCGCGTACATGAGGATTGCCACCAGCAGAATCTTTTTGCCAACCATCGTTTCCTCTCGAAAAAAAATCGGAGCAGGAAATCGGGCCGAGGACGGCCCGGCTCAGCTTGCAACGAGCGACATACCTAATTCCACCGGGCTAGTCGCTTCAGCGGCTAGCCAAGTGATCGCTCGCGTTCTAATCCCTGCACCATTGCCAAACCGCTGCCGATAATAAGAATCGCCGCCTCGCATGCAAAAGCAACAGGTCTTGAAAATCAGTTGGTTCGTGATTCGCTGGGGAATCGCGGTGTTTGGCATTTGGTATGTCATCAGCCGAATGACTTGGCACGACCGCGTTCTGGCCATTCTGCCCGGCCAGACGATGCCGCAATCGCTCCCGACGGCTCAGGATAATGCCAGCGATGCCGATGGGCAATTCCAGGTTCGGCTGCCATCTGGGGAAGTCGTCACATTGCCGCGCGACGCCACCGTTAATGAACCGGATAAGAAGAACATGACGGTGATGTTCAACGGCCGCAAGCAATATGTCGTCGGCGTGGATCTTTCGCCCAGCTATGTGCCGCTGCGATTATTGCTGGCCGACAAACCCGATGGGCCGACGGCATATTTTGTGCCGGCTGATCAGGTTCCCGGCTATCAACAAACCGTTCCCCATCCGCGCGTAGAAATCGGCATCATCCGCATGATCCGCAATGCGCGGGTCTGGTATCTCGTCGCAGCACTGGCGATTTTTCCCATCACCATTCTCATCACCAGCTTTCGATGGCATGAACTTCTCAAAGCCCTCGACATCGAATTGCCGGTGACACGCACGTTCGTCCTGAACATGGTCGGCCTTTTCTACAACACATTTCTGCCCGGCTCGACCATGGGAGATGTGATCAAGGCATTTTACGTCGCCCGGCAAACGCATCATCGCACCCGTGCGGTGATGTCGGTCGTGGTGGATCGGGCCGTTGGGTTGCTCGCGCTAGTGATTCTCGGCGGCGCCATGGCGACGATGCAGTGGCATATCGCCAAGTGCCGGCAAGTGGCGGTGGCGTCGGCGGCGATCGTCGCGGCGATTGGGGCCGGCGGATTGGTGCTCTATTTGCCGACGCTCCGCAAAATTTCCGGTGTGGAATTCATCATCAGCAAATTGCCCATGCAAGGGTGGCTGCGGAACGTGATCGAAACGATGCACATCTACGCCCGCCGGCCGGTGCTGGCGGTGGGGGCGCTGCTGGTGAGTTTTCCGGTGCACATGGTGGTCATCATCGCGGCCATGCTCTGCGGCGTGGCGTTTGGATTGCCGATCAAGCCGTTCTATTACTGGATGGCCGTGCCGGTAATCGTGTTGGCCGGTTCGATCCCCATCAGTCCGCAGGGGGCCGGCGTGATGGAATATTTCGCCATCAATCTGTTGGAACCGCAGCATGTAACCGTCTCCCAGGCGTTCGCCCTGACGATGTCAATTCGTCTCACGCAAATCTTTTGGAATCTCGCCGGAGGATTGGTGGTCTTGCGCGGCGGTTTCCACGCACCGACCAAAGCCGAGCAGAAGGAATCGGAACAGGAAGACGAGGATCAACATTGAAACTGCATTTAGTTCAAATCGATCATCACTTATGATTCCCCCCCATGCTTCGCCGGATTGATCGGCTGATTTTCCATGTGGATGCTCTGCCGGGGGCGGTGACTTATTACCGGGATGTTCTGGGCCTCAAACTCCTGCGGCAGGATGCACATGCGGCGGGATTCCTGATGAGCGATGGGCAGACCGAGCTGATCCTGCGCGATGATCCCGACCAACCGGGCGATGAGATTTATTTTCTGGTGGACGATGTGCGCGATCTGTATGCCCGGCGGGAGGAATTGCAATTGAAGTTCGTTCAATCGCCCCGGCAGACGGCGCGCGGGTTTCGTGCCGGGGTGCGCGATCCGTTTGGGAATGTGCTGCTATTGCTGGATCGCACGACGGAAGGGGCCGGTGGATCGGCGGTGGAGGATGCGGCTTCGCCGAGGATGCTCTTCGCCGGAGTGGAAGAGCGATTGCCCACACGTCGGGAGGCGCTGACGCAAATTTACGTACAGATCGGCCGAACCGCCGACGATCTGCCCTACACGCCGCAATTCGAGCAACTTTATGGCTTGTACACGGCAGCCGTGCCCGATCCGAAGCCGACGCATGCGGAGGTCTGGCGGCATTTGCTGAATTTACGAAAGGGCGGCAAATTGCCCAAATTGGGCGAGGCGCGCACCGATTCGCCGGAAATCGACCCCGAGGCCGAAGGAACGCTGCGAAATCTGCTCGGAAAGGACATCGGCAAGCGCGATCGATTGCCATATTCGGAGCGATTTGACGCGTTAGTCGATAGATTCAATCAGACGCGGGCTCGGCCGCTCTCGCCGCACCTGGTCTGGCGATTGGTGGCGCGGCTTGCTAAGTAGTCGGCCTTGTTTGGATATGCTAAACTTGAGCGGTGATGAACGGGCAACGGGCTGTTTCGGGTCTCGTGAAACTGGCGTACCTGAATGATAAACATGTCGCGACTGCTGGCGCGGAAGCCGCCCCTTTGGGTGGCGCTCGTGCTTTGGGTGGTCCTGGTGGGTGGAACCGGCTATCTGCGGTTGGATGTCTACTTTGAGAAGAACATTGGGATCGGTTACGGGATGCCGATCATCATTTTCGCCCTGACGCGGTATCGGGGATGGCTCTGGGCGATGGTGCCGTGTTTCTTTCTCATGACCCTCTACCGAATTTATCATCCACCGACGATCGTGTCGCCGCTTCCGTTTCGGGTGCTTGGTATTTTTTTGGTCAACATGGACATGCTGCTGGTGACGTACATTGCCGATCGCATGGTTCAATACCACGAAGCGCTGGTTGCGCGGCAAAGCGAGTTGACTCAGGCCAACCAAGAACTTTCCCAAAACCGGGATGAGCTGGCGCGGCAAGGACAGGATTTGCAGCAGGCCAACGGCGAACTCGACCGTCGCCGCCGCGAGGCCGAGGCAGCCTCCATTCGCAAGAGCCGGTTTCTCGCCGCCGTCAGCCACGACATTCGCACTCCCGCCAACGCCATCAGCCTGCTGGCGGAATTGATCCAGCGATCCAGCACTCATCCGGAACATGTGAATGATGTTCCGGAACTGGCCGAGGAATTGCAGCGAAGCAGCATCTCGCTGGTGGGGTTGATCAGCGACGTGCTGGACCTGACCCGGCTGGATGCGGGAAGAATCGACCTGCATCTATCGGAGTTCGATCTGAAGCAATGGATGGAATCCGAATGCCGGCTGCTCGAACCGATGGCGGCGGAAAAGAAGCTGGCATTCGACTGTCACGGACCCGATTCGCCGATCCTGTTACGGACGGATCGGATCAAATTGGCGCGAATTCTGACGAATCTCGTTGGCAATGCGATCAAATTCACCGAGACGGGCTCGGTGAACGTGTTGGCAAAAATCCTGCCGGACGGCAGGCCGGAAGTTAGTGTCATCGACACGGGAATTGGCATCGCTCCGGAACATCTCAAGGCGATCTTCGATGAGTATTCGCAATTGAAAAATCCCGAGCGCGTTCGATCCAAGGGATCGGGGCTTGGATTGTCGATCTCCAAACGATTGATCGAAGCGATGGGCGGAGAAATTCTGGTCCAAAGCGAGCCGGGCAAGGGGAGCACATTTACATTCCACCTGCCGGCCGGCAGCGTCGTCGCTGTGGCTGCGCCTGTTGCGTCATGAATTCCTCCGGTCCCAACAAGGTACGGATTCATTGCGTTGGTAACTTCGCGCCCGGCGAGGTGATCGTGCGAAATTCGCCGGATTCCCGTCCACGAGTCGCCGAGATCGAATCCGCCATCGAAACCGCATGGCAGCAGGCATCGGCGCGGATCGGCGTGAAACTCTTCGACGGGCCAATGTGCCGGCTGGAATCGTTCATCGCCGATCGGCGGCTGACATTGCATCTTAGCCGCACGACATACAAAACATTTCTCGGCACCAATCTGGCGAACGCGGAACTGGCAGACAAATTCGGAACCGCGGCATTCGCCAATCCGGTTGGCCTCAGCGCGGCATTGCACACCGCCGATGGATTCATCATGCTCGGCCGGCGCAACGCATCGGTGGCGTATTATCCGCAGCGAATCCATCCGTTCGCCGGCACGCTGGAGCCGACGGGCGAGATGGACGTGTTCGCGGAAATCCGACGGGAATTGGCCGAAGAATTGGGATTTACCGATGGCGATATTTCCGAAATCGCCTGCATCGGGATCGCCGAGGACGCATCGATTCGCCAGCCGGAACTGATTTTTCACGTTGCCACAAATCGAACGCGCAGCCAGGTCGAACAATCACTCGATAATGCCGAGCACAGCGCGGCGGTTGCCATCGCCGCGGAAAAACAATCACTACAACAAGCGATCACCGATCCGGCAATGACGCCGATCGCCACGGGGGCGATGCTGCTTTGGGGTCGCCAGCGGTTTGGCCGCGAATGGTTTGACGTCGCTGCGCGGGCGGTTACCCTCCCGACACAATGAGTTTGTCGGATGATCTGCAATTCATATCGGATTTGGCACGCGCCGCTGCGCTGCTCGTGCGAAAAAATTACGGAAAAGTTCAGCGCCTGACCAAACGCCACGACGAAGCGGTCAGCGAAGCCGACCGCGCCAGTCAGCGGCTGATCGTTGCCGCGCTGCGCAAACGGTTCCCCGGCGACGGCATCATCGGCGAGGAAAACGAAACCGGCGACGCGATCACATCCGATGTTCCCGATCCCGCCGGCCGAAATTGGGTGATCGATCCCATCGACGGCACCAACAATTTTCTCGCCGGGCTCGGCGTGTTTGCGGTCTGCATCGGATTGCTGGAAGCGGGTCGGCCGACGCTGGGCGTGGTCTACGATGTGACGCGCGATCTGCCGTATGTTGCGGCGAAGGAGTGCGGGGCGTTCGCCGGCAAGAGAAAAATTTCCGCGCTGACGACGCCACTGTGGGACAGTTCGATGCTTATGCTCACGAGCAATCTGCTGGATTCACAGGGCAAGCTGCCGGCGTTCGCGGTGCGCTGGCTGGCGCAAACGAACTGGAAAATCCGCATTCTCGGCTCGGCGGCAATAGAAGCATCGCAAGTCGCCACCGGTGTCGCGCACGGAGCGATCACTCTCAACGGCAAACTCTGGGACGCTGTCGCGCCGGCGGCGGTCGTGATTGAAGCGGGCGGAATCGTGACCGATCCGAAGGGGAATGAGATATTTCCATTCGATCTGCGGAATTATAGCGGAGCGAAAGTTCCGTATCTTGCCGCGGGGCCGGCGGCGCACGCAGCGCTGGTGAAGGAAATCAATTCGTAGTTCGCATCACGCCGATTTGGCCAGACCCAACCGAGTTCGCCGGATTTCCTCGCGCTGCAGTTCGCCGACGATGCGGGTGAGCTGCGCCGCCGTCTGTCGGCCTTCCAGATCGTTCTCCAATTTCTTGAAGTGAATGCCGGTGATGACAATTCCATTTTCCGGCGGCTTGGTCGGGGGGCGCATTCGGCCTTCGATAATCAGTTTCAGATCGCGTACGGTGAGCTGGATGCGGAGGCGATCGTCGGGCGTGATCTTAGGAAGTTGCCCATCCTTGCCGATGAATCGCACGCCCACTCCGCCGGTGCTGATGTCGCGCAGCTCGGTTTTGATTTCCGCTGTGCTCATCGGCTGTTCCTTGAGATAGGCGCGATCGCCGATGCGCCAGACGCGGATCGCCAGGCCTGAATCATTGGGGATTTCCACTCGGTAGTTAGACCGGCGCTGCATGGATTTGATCTGCGCGGGAGTTTCCAGCAGCAGGGCGTCGACGATCGCGCCGCCGCCGAGTTGCCAGCCGCGCTGAATCCGTCGCAGGGGCGAAGCGAACATGACTTTGTAAACGCCGTTGCGGAACGAGACGCCGCAGGGTTGTTTGTCGATGATGAGCGAGTCGATGAGCGGGCCTTCGTTGGAAGGGGATTCCATGAGGAATCCGCCGTCGAGTTCGCCGAGGAATCGGGACTTGTGGTGGCGGAGCATTCCAGCGGAAGGGAGCGACAGAACAGCCGCAAGGTTTCGTGCGGCTGCGTCTCGGAGCATGTCGATGTTATCGGGCATTGCGAGAATGTTGCCAGAATGGTTAAGTCCTAAGAAGAATCGGCCGGTTGCGCGGGGGGGTTTAGGCGAACGCGGTCGGAGAACGGGGCGCAACTGGGCTAAGCACTTAAGTGCTTAGCCTGGTGGACGCTGATAGCGCTGGTACGGCACGCGGGTCATAAACGCTTTGAGTTCCAAAGCGCGCTTCAGGGCGCGTTCCAATTCAACATTGACATGTGTGTGCGGATAATCGTGCCAATCTTTGCAAATCCCGCGTCGAACACTTTGCGTCAAAGTATATCGATACGCCCGACGATACTGCTGCTCGTCTCGAATACATCCATCGAAATAACCTTGTTGGCCGGTGTCGTACCAGAATGGAACTAATTTCGTCGTCAATAGATCATTCACAAGCTTGGCAACGGAGCCATGAATGCGCCGCATCATTGGGCCGAGATTTTCTCCGACTTTTAGGTATCCCAGGGTGTGATAGTGATTGTCGATCAACGACGTGACAAAGGGCACGAATCCGTATTGTTTGGTGTAATGATCGAATCGATCCCAGAAAATCGCTTTGGCCTGCTCAGATTTGAACGCGGGGAATTTCTCGCGGCAGCGCGCGGTGATGAAATAGACTGTGTTGTCGCGGTACCAATGCTCGAAACGATGTTGACCGTAGGGCCGTTCGCCGTGCGACGTTGAGGATTTGCGCAATCGTCCCATGGGCGCAACTGGGCTAAGCACTCAAGTGCTTAGCCCGGTGGACGGCCCTAGTCCAAATTCATGCTCATCAGGAACTGCGCGTTGCTCGGCACTTTCTCCAATCGGCCCTTGAGAAGTTCGACCGCCTCGACGGGGTTCATATCGCTCAGCACCCTCCGTAGGCGATACACCAACTCCAATTCCTTCGGATCAAGCAGCAATTCCTCGCGGCGGGTGCCGGAACTGTTGATGTCGATCGCAGGATAAATGCGCTTGTCAACCAATCGGCGATCCAGGTGCAGCTCGGCGTTGCCCGTGCCTTTGAATTCTTCAAAGATCACTTCGTCCATTTTGCTGCCGGTGTCGATCAGGGCGGTGGCCAGGATCGTCAGACTTCCGCCTTCT
>Ga0302326_10017696_pt1 | contig 14838 bp, 10 predicted proteins | sample Palsa_T0_3_FD_202264 | JGI IMG/M metagenome (GOLD analysis project Ga0302326, IMG submission 202264) | Peat permafrost microbial communities from Stordalen Mire near Abisko, Sweden - Palsa_T0_3 | ecosystem: Environmental > Terrestrial > Soil > Palsa > Peat permafrost | place: Sweden: Abisko... | reverse complement strand
AACATTTTGGGCAGGGTGCCGATCAGGGGAGTGCGGCGGGCGGCCGACATGGAATCGGCGGCCATGGCGCGCTGGACCACCAGGAAGTTCGTACACCAGTATCCGAACGAGAGCACGAAGCCCAGACCGGCGACCATGCTGAAGATCCCGACGCCCATGGGGTTTTCCGTGGGACTGCCCATGTACTGCCAGGCGTGCGTCATTTTCGGCGGGAGACGGGATACGATGCCCTGCCAGCCGCCAGCCTTGATGACCGACACAATGGCCAGCGGCGCGAAACCCATGACGATGAGGAAAAACTGGAGGACCTCATTATATATAGCACTGGTGAGGCCGCCGAGGAAGGTATACGCCAGCACGATGGCCGCCGAGGCCAGCACGGAAACGTGGAAACTCCATCCCAGCACCAGTTGCAGCAGCAGCCCCAGGGCATACATGGAGATGCCGGAGGAGAAGATGGTCATGATGGCGAAGGAGAAGGCGTTGAAGGCGCGGGTTTTTTCGTCGAAGCGCATCTTCAGGTATTCGGGCACCGAGCGGGCCTTGCTGCCGTAGTAGAAGGGCATCATGAAAATGCCCATGAAGAGCATGGCGGGAATGGCGCCGAGCCAATAGAAATGCGCGGTCATGATGCCGTACTTGGCGCCGGACCCCGCCATGCCGACGAGTTCCACCGCGCCAAGATTGGCCGCGATGAATGCCAGACTGGTGATCCAGACGGGGACGGACCGGCCGGAGGTGAGGAAGTCGCCGCTGGAGGAGATCCGCTTGCGGAGCCTCCAGCCGATGCCCAGGACGAAGGCGAAGTACAGAGCGAGGATGACGTAGTCTACGGGGGCTAGTTTCACCGGTGGCCTCTATTGAAACACCCGAGTGTAGCGCGGGGGGTGGGCAAATGCAAACCGAGTGCGGCGGGCAATTTTGCCCGCAGCCGGCTGTCAGCCGGCCCTGGCCGCCCAAATCTGCGTTTCGCCATCTGGCGCATAACTGGACTCACCCCTCGATTCCGACTGTGGCGGCGGCGTACCTGTTCCATCTCTGCCAAAACCGGGGGTTTGTCGACGGCAACAAGCAGGTCGCGGCGAACGCTCTTTCTGATGGACAACTGGACCCCGACTTCGGCGAGGAGGAGCTCGCGGATTTGGTTCTCTCCGTCGCTTCGGGAGGCTCCCGTTCCGCGCCTCTCGAAGGAAGTTAACGCCCACGTCGCGAGTCCGATTTGGCGCGGGAGTTCCCTTACTCGCCTTGTTCTTTCTTTGCGCTCCTTGCGGTCCCTTGGCGTCTTCGCGAGAAACCCGCCGCCCGATTGCGGTATTTTAGAAAGAGCAATCGTCCACGATGCCATTTCGTATTCAACCTGTTCATGAATTCCTGGTTCGTCCCGCGTTGCCGGAACAACTGTCCCGCATGCCGGAGTTGGCCTTCAACGTCCTGTGGGCCTGGGAACCCCTGATTCGCGCCCTGTTCCGCCGACTGGACGCGAACCTCTGGCGGGAGTGCAATTACAATCCCGTGCTGATGCTGGGCCGCATTTCGCGCGCGACCCTGCAGCGCGCCGCCGCCGACCCGCGCTACCTGTCGCTCTACAATATGGCCTGCCAGCGTTACGATGCGCACGTGCAGGAGGGCAAGCCGCGCACCGACGGCAAATTGATCGCCTACTTCTCCGCCGAGTACGGCCTTTCGGAGTGCCTCCCGATTTACTCCGGCGGCCTGGGCGTGCTCTCGGGCGATCATATGAAATCGTCCAGCGACCACGACCTGCCCCTGGTGGGCGTGGGCCTGCTTTACCAGCAGGGTTATTTCCGACAGGTGCTAAACCCCGACGGCTGGCAGCAGGAGCGCTATCCCACCAACGATTTCTATACCCTGCCGGCCGCCCCGGTGAAGGATGCGCACGGCGAGAACCTGAAGGTCTTCGTCCGGCTGCCCACCGGCAAGGTCATGATTCAGGTTTGGAAGATGGAAGTCGGACGGGTCGCGCTCTACCTTCTGGACACCAACATCGCGGACAACGAATTGCCGCAGGATCGCGGCATCACCGACTCGCTCTATGGCGGCGATACCGACACGCGCATGCGGCAGGAGTTCGTGCTGGGTGTGGGCGGGTTGCGCGCGCTGAAGGCCGTGGGCCTGGAACCCACCGTCTTCCACATGAACGAGGGACACTCCGCGTTCCTGGCGCTGGAACGCATCCGCGTGCTCAAGCGCGAGCATGGATTGAACTTCGCGGAGGCGCTGCAGGCCACCCGCGCCAGCAACATCTTCACCACCCACACACCCGTTCCAGCCGGCATCGATCTGTTCGATCCGGGCTTGATGTACCACTACTTCAACGCCTATTGCGCGGATATCGGGATCGACTTCGACCAGTTGATGGCCCTGGGCCGGCGCGATCCTGCCAATCGCGAGGAGCGCTTTTCTATGGCCATCCTGGCGCTGAAGGCGTCCGCGCACCGCAACACGGTCAGCAAGCTGCATCGCGATGTTTCCCAGGAAATGTGGCACGACCTCTGGCCGCAACTGCCGGTCTGGGAGGTGCCCATCAGCGCCATCACCAATGGCGTGCACCTGACAAGCTGGCTCAATGGAGATCTGGCGGCGCTCTACGATCAGTATCTGCAGCCGGACTGGCGCGACCGGTTTTCGGACGCCGCCATTTGGGAGCAGGTCAAGGAGATTCCGGACGAAGAACTGCTGGAAGTGCATCGCCGCCGCAAACGCCGCCTGGTGAATTTCGTGCGCGAGCGGCAGCGCTCGTCGGCCTTGCGCAGGCAGGCTTCGGCGGCCGAGATGCGGCATACCGAGGAGGTGCTCGATCCCAACGCCCTGACCATCGGTTTCGCCCGCCGCTTCGCCACTTACAAACGCGCCACGCTGCTGTTCCGCGATGTGGACCGCATCAAGCGCATCCTCTGCAACAAGGATATGCCGGTGCAGATCGTGATCGCCGGCAAGGCGCATCCGCGCGACAACGAAGGCAAGAATTTCATCCGCGATATCGTGCAGCTTTCGCGCGACCGGGAACTGTGGAAGCACGTGGTCTTCATCGAAGATTACGACATGAAAGTCGCGCGCGAGATGGTGCAAGGGGTGGATTTGTGGCTGAATACGCCCAAGCGCGGCCAGGAAGCCTGCGGCACCAGCGGCATGAAGGCCGGCATTAACGGCGTGCTGAACCTGAGTATCCTGGACGGCTGGTTCGACGAAGCGTATGAAGTGTCCGGCGGCTGGGCCATCGGCGACCGCGAGCAATACACCGACGAGCAGGACGGCCTGCACGCCAGTGAGATCTACTATCTGCTGGAGAACGAGATTGTGCCGTTGTTTTACGAGCGGCGCGACCAGATCCCGCGCGATTGGCTGAAGCGCGTGAAACAGTCGCTGATGGGTCTGACGCCGCTATTCGATTCGCGGCGCATGGTGGCGGAATACGCGCGCGAGTTTTACGATCCGGCGCATGCCGACGCGGTGCGCTTGAGCGCCAACGATTATCGGGAGGCGCGCGCCCTGGCGGCCTGGAACCAACGTGTCAGCCAGGTGTGGGACCGCGTGCGCTTCGTGGATAACGGCGCGGCCCCGGTGGGCACCATCATGAGCGAACGCCCGGTGGTGGTGCGCACGGCCATCGATCTAGCCGGTTTGCAGCCCTCGGAAGTGCGCGTGGAAGCGGTGCTGGGTCGCGTGGCCGCCGACGGCGGGCTGGAGGATACCGAAGTGATGGTGTTGCCGCCTACGGGACAGGACGGATTGCTGTCGATCTTCGAGAAAGAGATCGTGCCGGAACGGACCGGGCGCTTGGGTTACGCGCTGCGCGTCAGCCCCAACCATTGCGACGATCCGTTGACGCGGCCGTGCACCAGCTTGCTCAAATGGAGCGGGACGTAACGTGGCGCACGCCCCCGGCGTGCCGTGTCGGCACTCCTGCCGACACAGCGAGCGGAGACTCGCTCGCACAGGCGTACAATAGGTCCCGAGGCTGCTATGTTGACCATTCGTTTCCCCGGCCCCTTCGGCCTCCTGTGCCCGTTCGTGCCCCTGATGCTTTGCTGGCCGCTCGCGCCCGTGCAAGCCGTGGCGCAGACTTTCACTGTGCTGTACACGTTTGACAGCGTCAACTATGCGAACGGATACGCCCCCACCGGCGCCCTCGCCATGGACGGCAACGGGGTGCTTTACGGCGTAACGTCGGTTGGCGGCGCTTACAGCCAGTGCGACGACGGCGCGGAGTACGGCTGCGGGACCGTGTACTCCCTGTCCCCGCCAGCCGCCTCCGGCAGCGCATGGACGGAAACCGTGCTCTGGAGCTTCGGGGCCAGCGCGAGCGATGGCTCCATTCCAATCGGGGTCGTCATGGGTCGCGACGGCGTGCTCTACGGCACGACGTCAAACGGCGGGCAATCGAGCTGCGGCACCGTGTTCTCACTCACGCCGCCCAGCACACCCGGCGGGGCCTGGACCGAGGCGATTATCTGGACGTTCCCAGCCTGTGGTGGCGTGCTCTATCAGTCGGGACTTGCGGCTGACAGCAAAGGCACGCTCTATGGCACCGACTTTTACGGTGGCCCGCGCCGCCGCGGGGACGTCTATTCTCTTAATCCGCCCGCTTCGCCCGGGGGCGCGTGGAGGCACACGGAGCTTTGGGTTTCCCGCGACGAGGCATCCGGAGAGAATCCCCAGGCAGGAGTGGTAATAGGTCCGGACGGGGTACTCTACGCCACAGCGTTTTACGGCGGTAGCGGACGCAGCGGTGTGGTCTTCTCCCTCACCCCGCCCACAGCCCCCGGCGCCGGCTGGACGCAGACGGTCCTCTACAACTTCCCGGAGGGCACGGGGTGGCATCCGACGGCACTGGCGCTGGGGACGGACGGAGTGTTGTACGGCACGACGTACCTGCTTGAACCCACGTCCAAGCAAGGCGGCACCATATTCTCACTGACGCCGCCTGCGGCCCAAGGCGACCCATGGACTGAAACGACGTTGTGGCAGTTCCCCACAATCAGGCGAATCGGCGGGACTAGCGACGCGCCCTACGGCCCACTGCTGATTCAGCCGCAGACGGGCGCGCTATTCGGAGCGACCGGCAACGGGTATTCGTTCGGAGTGCTCTTCGAGGTGGTTCCACCCTCGTCCATCGGGAGCGGGTGGAACGAGCAGACGCTGCCACCGAATTCATTGAACCAGCCCATGCTGGGCTTGGGGAGACCCGGCGCACTCTATGGCACCGACGGCGTGGCCAACTGGGTCTGGTCCCTCACTCCGTAGCGCGCCGCACGCCGCGCGCCGTTGGCTCTATCCGCCGATCCGGCGCATGCCGGCGCCGTGCGCTTGAGCGCCAACGATTATCGGGAAGCGCGCGTCAGTCCCAACTATTGCGACGATCCGTTGACGCGGTCCTGTGGAGCATGTAGGGTGGCGCCATGCGCCGCCCGCCGTGCCGGCCCCCCTTCCAAACCAGAACTGTTATACTGCATAACACGCGAGGCGCCCATTCGCCGCGTGCAAGCGGGCTTGTCTTCGCGGGTCTGGAGGAAACATGCGGCTTATGCGGCTGCAAACGCTCAGCGCGATTGCGATCTGTTTGGCCACTCCGGGACTGCTCTTCCCGGTAAATTTCAACTCGCCACGAGTTTACGCGCTATCGCATCTCGATCCGACCGACATAACGAGAGGCGTCTTCGACGCGGGCCCCTTGGTGCTCGGAGACTTCAACGGCGACGGAACGCCCGATATGGTGGTGGCTGCCTCTCTTAGCGTCGGAGGGGGACTGGCGGTTTTTCTGGGCCGGGCCGGGGTCTTTGAGCATGCGGCGGACTTGGCCCTCCCAGCCCCGGCGAATTCCATGGTGGCGGGAGACTTTAATAAGGACGGAAAGCTGGACGTGGCGGTAGCCACCGCCACGAGTCTCTCGATCCTGCTGGGGAACGGCGACGGCACCTTTCAACCCGCCGTCAATTACCCGGCAGGGGTGTCTCCGTACGCCCTGGCCACCGCGGATTTTAGAGGCTTCGGAAACCTGGATTTGGCCGTGACCGACTTTGCGTCCGCCGCCGTATTGATCCTGCTGGGTAACGGCGACGGCGCCTTTCAACCCGCCGTCAGTTACCCGGTAGGTATCCAACCCGGTTCTATCGCCGTGGCCGACTTCAACGGAGATGGAAAGCTGGATCTGGCGGTGGTGAACAGCAACTTTGGCGGCACCGGTACCGTCTCGATTCTTTACGGAATCGGGGATGGCGCGTTCCACCGCGCCGTAAATCACCTGGTGGGAAAATCGCCCTTTACGTGGTGGTGGGGGATTTCAACGGCGATGGAAGGCCGGATTTGGCGGTGGCCCGGCAGTTCGCCGACGTTGAGATTCTGCTCGCGGATCCTAGCGGAGGATTCCTGCCGCCGGTCGCCTACAATGCGGGCCCGAATCCGAGCTGGATGGCGGTGAACGATCTCGATCGAGACGGCAAACTGGACCTGACGGTGGTCAACGGGTACGACGCTACCGGTACGAGTGGCAGTTCAGTCTCTATCCTCGAAGGCAACGGCGATGGAACTTTTCAACCTCCCGTATCTTACGCTGTGGCCGACGGCGCATACTCGGTGGCCGTGGCGGACTTGGATGGCGACGGCAGCCCGGACTTGGCGGTAGCTTGCGGTCTCGGGGGCGTCTCGGTGCTGCTCGCCAACCACCCCGGCAAATTCCAACAGCTCGCCACCCAAGCAGCCGGTACCGCGCCGGCGTCGATCGCGGTGGGGGATTTCAACGGGGATGGCAAGCCGGACCTGGTAGTGGCCAACAGCGGATCGGACAACGTATCGATTCTGCTGGGGATGGGTCGAGGGGAATTCCAGCCGCAAGCGACCTACCCCACCGGCGCCAAGCCCGTTTCGGTGGTGGTGGGGGATTTCAATAGCGATGGCCGGCAGGACTTAGCGGTACTCAATAACTACGGTCTCTCCGTCTCCATTCTGTTCGGCAACGGTGACGGCACGTTTCAGCCCTCCTTGGATACAACCGTTGGAACGCCCGGCGGATATGGTCCCTACTGGATGGCCGAGGCGGACTTCAATGGGGACGGAAAGATGGACCTGGCAGTGGGCATGCTTTTTAGTAATGAAATCGCCATCTTGTTGGGCAACGGCGATGGTACCTTCCGACAACTGGATACCTATCAAGTTCTCGGCGATATCAATTTCGTGGCGACAGGCGACTTCAACGGCGACGGCAAGCCGGACTTAGCCGTGCCTATCTTAGTCTGCGATTATCCCACCCCTTGCTACGGCGGAATCGTGATCCTGCTGGGCAACGGCGACGGAACATTCGATATGGCGCCGGGTCCCAGCTTCGGGGCAGTCGGGCCCCTGGCTGTGGGAGACTTCAACGGCGACGGCACGCCAGACATCGCCAGCGATTGCTTTTGCTCAAACTTCGTTGCGGTGAGTATGGGGAACGGCGACGGCGCCTTCGGCGGGGACGCGCTTAATGTCACGGGATGGAACTCCGGCTCCATGGCGGCAGGGGACCTGGATGCGAACGGAACTCTGGATTTGGCTGTGCTCACTGGCGCCAATACCGTCGCCATCCTGCTGGGCGTGGGGGATGGCAGCTTCCAGCCACAGAAAGAGTTCGTCGTCGGAGAGTGCCCATCTGCGGTAGCCTTCGGGGACTTCAATGGCGACGGCAAACCGGGTCTGGCCGTAGCCGACAATTGTGCGAACAACGTCGCCGTACTGACGAACACTACGCCATAGCAGGCGAAGCGTCCTTTTGTAACCTTCGATCCGCCGGCCACGCCTGCTACACTGGACGCCGGGGAGTGCCGCCCCACAAGCAAGCGGCCCACTACAGGAGGAGAAAATGCGAACACAGCGTTCCCACTCAGCGCTGCGAATGCTTTACGCCGCCGCCATTTGGACTCTGGCTGCGCCAGGTCTGCTCTTTCCAGTCAGCTTCAACGCGCCTAGAGCCTATCCGCTGGGCCCCCGCAATATCGGCTGCGGCCTGACGGTGGGCGACTTCAATGGCGACGGTACGCCGGACGTTGCGGTGCAAATCAATGGGAGCGACGAGAGTGGTTTCGATTACGGCGCCATCGTGGTCTTTCTGGCAAAAGGCGACGGAACCTTCCTGCCCTCTCAGGCCTATAGACTGCCTTCGGTATCGTCAAACAGCGGGAATGATGTGATCGCTGTGGATTTCAACGGCGACGGCATGTTGGATCTGGCGGCAGTCGACAGTTCCGGGGTGGCCATCCTCTTGGGCAACGGCGACGGGACGTTCCAGCCGGCGGTCAACATTAATCTGGCTACGTCACCGTATTCCGTTGCCAGCGCCGACTTCAACGGGGATGGAATCCCGGATTTGGCGGTCACCAATCCGAATTCCAACAACGTGTCCATCCTGCTTGGTAATGGCGACGGCACGTTTGCGCCGGCCGTGAATTATGCCGTGGGAACCGGGCCCTCGAACATCGTTATTGGGGACTTTAACGGAGACGGAAAGCCGGATGTAGCCGTGACCAACAGTGCCTCCGGCACGGTGTCGATATTGTTCGGCATCGGGGACGGCGCCTTCCGCACAGCGGTGAACCACGATGTTGGAAGCGACCCTACATTCATAGCCGCGGGAGACTTCAACGGGGATGGCAAGCCGGACCTGGCGATCACGCATGGCCTGTGTTCTCAAGGCGGGGGGCCGTGCCCCGAGCATGGACGAGTCACGCTGCTGCTCTCCAAGAGCGGAGGCGGGTTTCTGCCGCCGGTCACCATCGCAGCGGGAACTTCTCCCAGCGCGGTCGCGGTGTTGGACGTAAGCGGGAACGGCAAGCTGGATCTCGCCGTGGCAAACCAGGGCAACAACGACACCGGTGTGGGCGGCGAGACGGTTTCGATCCTCAAGGGAAATGGCGACGGCACTTTTCAGGCCCCCGTCGCCTATGCCGTGGCGGCCACTCCGCGACTGATCGGCTTTGGCGATTTCAACGGCGACGGCAAACTGGATCTGGCCGCGATTGGCGCCGACAGTCTTTCGATACTGCTGAATAACGGCCATGGCGGATTCGCGCGGATCTCGAACGTGGCCGTCGGCGCCACTCCCAGGGACTTCGCCGCTGGCGATTTCAATGGCGATGGGAAACCGGATCTGGCAGTAGCCATCACTGCGGGAGTGTCGATTCTGCTGGGCAACGGCGACGGAACCTTCCGGCCTCCGGTGACCTATGCGGCCGGCAACATACCGTCGTATATAGCCGTCGGAGACTTCAATGGGGATGGCAAGTTGGATTTGGCGGTGGTCGATTTTGAAAGCTCGGTCTCGATTTTGTTTGGCAACGGAGACGGCACGTTCCAGGCGCCCATAACCACTGCGTCCGGCCCCGCGGGCGTGGGTCCGCTGGCGGTCGGCGATTTTAATGGCGATGGAAAACTGGATTTGGCTATGGCGGGAGTGGGAGCGCTTTTCGATTTGGCGGTCTGGCTGGGCAACGGCGATGGCACCTTCCAGCAAGAATCCATCCCGCTTTACGAAGACACTGCCACTACTTTGGGAGCCGGCAACCTCACTGGAAATGGCAGGTCGGACCTGGTGCTCCAACTCGAAAACTGCGACAGCGAGTATTGCGTCCCATCCACTCAAGCCTTGCTTGGCAACAGCAATGGAACGTTTACTGGCGCCGGTGGAAACATGTATCTCGGCGGGTCTGCGCCCATAGTGCGCGACTTTAATGGCGATGGCAAGGAGGATATTGCCGCTAGCGGGGGAGCCTACGTCTATGTCGCGCTGGGCAACGGCGACGGCACTTTCCAGACACCGGGAGTTTTCCCCGGCTTATCCGATGCGCTTGCCGCCGGCGATTTTAATCGCGATGGCAAGCCGGATATTGCCGCTAACGGCGTGGATACGGTCGACATTCTGCTGGGAAATGGCGATGGCACATTCCAACCGCAGATGCAGTTCATTGTGGGCTGCAACTCTCAAAATCGGGTGGTGGTAGCCGATTTCAACGGCGACGGAAAGCCGGACGTGGCCACAACCGACGATTGCACGAATAGCGTCACGATACTGACGAACACGACGCGATAGCACTTTCCGCCACGTCTTCCGGACATTAAAGGACAAACAATTGCTCTGTTCCTACCCGTGAGGCGAACCAGCCATGACCAATAAACTGCTTCTAACCATAGCACTTGAAATTTTCCGTACACTCGCGGCGAGTGCGCAGTACCCGCCCACATATAGCCCAAATGTTCCCATTTATCGCGTGACCGTAATCGATCGCACGGTAAGCGCCATCGACTACCAATACCGCAGCGGACCTGCTAACATCGACTTCCGCGGCACCGTCCTGTTGCCGATGGCCAAAGGTGGCGCAACCGTCGAGTCCAAGGCGGGCCGCACGGAAATCGACGCCCGCTTCGACCATCTATCGGCGCCCACGCGCTTCGGCCGCGAGTACTTGACTTACGTGCTGTGGGCCATCGCGCCGGAGGGGCATGCCCGGAATCTGGGCGAAGTCCTGGCCGGCAGTTCGGATAAGGCCAAGCTACAGGTAACTACCGAATTGCAAGCGTTCGGCCTGATCGTCACTGCCGAGCCATACGCGGCCGTGCGCCAGCCGAGCGACGTGGTGGTGTTGGAGAACCAGCCCCGCCAAGATACCATCGGCAACCGCGAACCCATCCAGGCGAAATACGAACTGCTGCCCCGCGGCCACTACAACTACGACCTGCAGGCGGGCTTGGCGGCCGCCGATGCGAACACTCCCAGGCTGTCCTCGGCCGACTACCAGTCGCTGGTGGAAATCTACGAGGCGCGCAATGCGGTCGGGATCGCACAGTCCGCGGAGGCCGGCCGTTACGCGCCCGATACTCTCGCCAAAGCGCAGGATCTGCTGCGCCAGGCCCACGAGGCGCGGGACCGCAAGGCCGGCATGACCGTGGTGGTCACTCTCGCGCACCAGGCCGAACAGACCGCCGAAGACGCGCGCAGCCTCGCCATCCAGCGCCAGCGGGGCGACGAGCTCACCGGCGCCAGGGATCGCGCGGCACGGGCCGAAGCGCGGGCAGCGCAAGCGGAAGCCGCCGCTCTTACGGCGCAAACGCAGGCCGCTGCTGCAAATGCCTTGCTCGATCGGGAACGCGCCGCCAGAAGACAGGCCCAGGCGCAAGCTGAAGCCTCTGCCGCCAGCGCCGCGGCCGTCCAGCCGCCTCCTCCGCCGCCGGTTCACGTTCAGCCGGCCGAGGACCGCGAGGAGGCGCGCAAGAAGGCGCTGCGCGTGCAGTTGCTCGAACAACTCAACGGCGCCCTATCCGCGCGCGATACGCCTCGCGGCCTGACGCTGACCCTGCCCGATTCCGATTTCCAGGCGGCGCGCGTGATCCCGGCCGTGTATGAGCGGCTGGCCCGCGTCACCGCCGTGCTCGCAGAGCATCCCGATCTGACGGTGGAAGTGGATGGCCACGAAACGATGTCTTTCGCGCGCGCGCAAGCCGTGCGCGAGATATTGATAGGCGATGGCTTGCCCGCGGGCACAGTCCTGGCGCGAGGATTGGGAGATACCCGGCCACTCGCCTCTTATACCACCGCTGCCGGCCGCCAGCAGAACCGCCGCGTGGAAATCGTGATTTCCGGGAATCCGATCGGGGATCTGCCGTATTGGGCAAAGAGCTATACGCTTGTGCCGGGGAGCAAATAAGAAGGAGTCAGGAGACAGGAGTCAGGAGCCAGAATAAGACCCGCGCGCTCGTCTCTTTTTCATGCCGATCGGCGAAGCGGCGGCGTAACGGAGTACTCGACGGACATGGGGTTCGCCATGCGCTTCGACGCGTCGAGAATCTCAAGACCCACCATGTTGCCGCCGGCGTCGTAGTCCAGGATGACGCCGGGCTTGTCCTGATCGCTTTCCGCAACCTGCGCATCGCTCAGCAGGACGCTGAGAACGTCAACTTCGGCGTCATAAACCAATTTCATGGTTCGCTCCAGTACCTAAAAATTCTTGCTCAGACCGCGACAATCGCCGGCGCCTGATCGTCTTCGTCCACCACAACCCGTAATAGATACATTGTAGCGTCTCCGAACGGTAACCGCGGCCGACGAATCTAATGGCCGTCGAATCGAGCTGGTGACAGCGCGGACCGCACAACTACTCGGCCTCCGGGTCGCCTCTTGGTCACCCGCCACACCATCTAGGCGACAACCAAAACCTGTCCAAGACTTGGGCCCAACCTCAGACCCCCGCGAGGCCAGTCAGAAACAGAACACCATGGGCAAAAACATTTCGCCCTGTTCCTGTTTGCACCAACTGATGAAGGACGTTATCATACGGTAATGGAGCGTCACTATGGATTACCGAATGAACTGGACGTCATTCGTTGAGAACTGCCGGAAGTTCTTCGAAGACGGAAAGACCAACAGCCTGCACCCACTCATGGGAGCCATTGATGACCTTTACCGCTTAGCGCCCGAAAGATCGCCGTTTCTCAGCGGGGCACCGGACGAGCTGGCGAGAATTTTCGCCAAATGCTTCTTCGTGTGCCACAGAACGTTCTTGTCGGCTGCGACAGCGGCAGGAAGCGGTCTGCCCGAAGACGGCGAGGCCATCACGCGCCGTGCCTTGGAGGCCGCCAAGACCTGCCTCGCCATCAACGCAGGCCCCGCGAATTTGGAAGTTTGGATCAGCGCCGAGAAACGCCGGGACAGGTGGGAGCAACGCGCTAGAGGCGAGGTGCCGAAAACTCTCAACCTCCGATACAGCAGCAACTGCGTCAAAGCCGAGCCCCTGTACGAAGAGTTGCAAGCGGAGATCGGCTCACTATCCGATAATTTCCGTGCACTTCACGCCGGAGTATTTTTGGAGGTATAGTTGGGAGGAAACGCCGCTTCCGGGGGGCTCCGGGATTTTTCATTCGGGCTGAACCCAGGCGCTATTGAGCTGGCGTTCTTGATGCTGAGCAAGCACCACGAACTCATCATCCGGGTGTTCGACCGCTGCGAAGATGGAAAGATGCTTCGACATCCAGAAGTGGAGTGCGCTCATCAGTACGTTTTGTATCTGCATCAGCATTTCCACAAACTGGCCAAACCGGCAATTGACGCTATGACTCAGGAAGCCACAGTGTGAGCGCTCCCTCGCTCGACGAATATGAGAAGGCGGGAATTTTGAAAAATGAGGGAGATTTCACCTCGCACGGATATTTGCGCAGACGATTACGTCAGGATGCTTCCGGCTGAACTAAGACAGGGTGTTGAAGAAATCCGCCGGCAGAAGAGAGAAGGGACGCGGGCGCTCCCATCGGCGATGCTGATAGACCGGTCGGAGACCATGACGAGACCGATGAGGGGCAAGCTGATCGATGCCGTGGCAATGCTGGTGGATGAGAACTACGCGGGTCGCGCCGAGATGTGTTGGCAATTTGCGGGGCTGCTGAACCTTGCGCTTTTGCATTTGAAGTTTCCGGCGCGCCCGGTCGTTGGCACTGCGATCTATTACGACGCCAAAGGTGACGAGGCTTGGCGCTGGGGCCATGCGTGGGTGCGGGTCGGGGACGAGGTCATCGACGGGAATGTCGATTGTCTGGCGGAAAACCCGCTCGTGCCGAAAGTCGTCAGGGTCGCGCCCTATTGGGGGCCAATCAGGGGGGTGCCTGACGACCGACGTTTGCGTGGGGACCACGGAACAGCGCTGCCCTCCGATGTGGATCTCGATGATATTTGGTGGCCGGATTTGCGGCAGTGGATTGACCGCGAAATGGTGGGCTAATACGAAGTGGGAAAAATCGAGGGATTTTTGATGTCAGCCCCGCCGGATCAACACTTGCAGACGAAATTCGTTTTTGTCGATACGGAAGCGTTTAGGCAGGCCCAATTCGACTGGGGCGGCACGACGCTGTCCAGACTGGTGCAGTTTGCCAAAGAGGGGCACCTGCGCCTTCTAATAACCGATATTACGAAACGGGAAGTATCTAACCATCTGCATGAGCGGCTGGCCGAAGCAATGGGTGCGGTGAAGAAACATGAGATCGTTCTCAGACAGTTGGGGGGCGGCAATGCTACAGCGGCCTTGAGCGACCCTGCGGCCCTCACAAAGCGCGAACAGGCATTCGAAGAATTCCTAAAGGCGACCAACGCAATCAACGTGGAGACCGTCGCCAGTATAGGTGAGGTGTTTTCAGATTATTTCGCGCTCCGCCCGCCATTCAGCCAGAAGAAGAAGGCGGAGTTTCCCGACGCCGTTGTGATTGCCTCTCTCAGGGCGTGGTGCGCTGAGCGAAACACAAAAGCCTACGTCGTCTCAGGCGATCAGGAGATGGCAGCTTGCTGCTCAGGTTCATTACTTCACGCCACATCGATCAAGGACATCATTTCCCAAGCGACGGTTTCCAAAGAGGTGCATGATGCGCTTCAGGAGGCCCTTTTCCAAAGCGAAGAGCTGAGCGAGTCGCTTTCGGAGCAAGTTCGAGAGCTAACCGTAGTTCGGGGGGATTTGAGAATGCGCCGTTTGTCTGGCATCGTATACGGCGTCGATGACGTTAACGTCCACTCTGTCGATGTGCTCAGGCGAGAGGGACTGAACTTTACGTGTGAGATAGAATTTGAAGCGGCCCTCACACTCAGGCTGGAAATAGAACAAGAGGAACAGTTTGGATATACGTACGACGATTACGAACCACGTCGGGTCTACAGGACGGAGAAATCCTTGCATCGTAACTTCATTGCGGATCACTCCGGTCCAAATTAGCTGTTCCGGCAGATTCGCCACATTGAAAACGTTGGACATAGCCCGACTCTGAGCCTGAACGTGCATCTGCCCTTCGACCTAGGCCGAAGTAAGTGCCTCCCTCGGTCTT
>Ga0302326_10017691_pt1 | contig 14840 bp, 6 predicted proteins | sample Palsa_T0_3_FD_202264 | JGI IMG/M metagenome (GOLD analysis project Ga0302326, IMG submission 202264) | Peat permafrost microbial communities from Stordalen Mire near Abisko, Sweden - Palsa_T0_3 | ecosystem: Environmental > Terrestrial > Soil > Palsa > Peat permafrost | place: Sweden: Abisko... | reverse complement strand
CTCCGAAACGACATTCATCGCCCGCAACGTTCGGGAGCTGATCGCTGCCGGCTCGCCGCCGGGGCAGCTGCTGCGGGTAGAGCCAGCAGTCCGGGCAGCTGGACCAACGATCCAGCAGATCTTTGAGATCGGTGCGTACCGTGGCGGATACGGCGGAGCTGAGCATCTCGTGATCAACCGTGAGCAGCGCCAGCTGCAGACCAGCGTGCAATCAACCCTTGGACTGCTGACCCAAGCAGAACAGATCTACAGCCAGCGCGCCGCGACCGCGTCGACTGAGGCGGTCGTCGGCTCTCTCGCCACCGTCCTGCTCCTGCTCTCGATCTTCGCTGTGTTCTACCGCCGCGCGACCGTCGCCCGGACCACAGCCGAACGCCTCTCTGGCGAGAATCTCCGGTTGCTCGAGGCGAGCAGAGACGAGGCGGTCACCGACCCGCTGACCGGTCTCGGCAACCGCCGCGCGTTCAAGCGCTACCTGGAGGAGATCCCGCGCAGCGTCAACGCCGACGACGAACTGATGGTGGCCATGTTCGACCTCGACGGTTTCAAGCAATACAACGACACGTTCGGGCACGGGGCGGGCGACGCGCTCCTCACTCGCTTCGCTCAGCGCCTGAGTGACACCGCCGGATCGGCGACCGCCTATCGCATGGGCGGCGACGAGTTCTGCGTTCTGGCCCAGGTCAGCATCACCGAGGGCGAGCAGCTCGTCCATTCCCTGGTCGGCGCTCTGAGCGATGCCGGCGAGGGCTGGCAGGTCGGATGCTCGTGGGGGGTGTCCTGGATGCCCTCGGAAGCGACCGGAGCGAGCGACGCGCTGAGGGTCGCCGACGAGCGCATGTACGCCCAGAAAGCCAGCCGGACAACGGTCAGTCTGCAAACGACGGCCGCTCTGGTCCAGGTCCTGATCGAGCAGGACTTTGCGCTCAGCACGCACATCAGCCGCGTTGCGCGCCTGGCGCGCGCGACAGCAGAGCGACTGGGGCTTCCCGAGCACGAGGTCACGCGGGTCGGGCTCGCCGCCCAGTTGCACGACATCGGTAAGACCGCGATTCCGGAGAGCATCCTCGCGAAGCCCTCCTCGCTGGACGACGACGAATGGGCGTTCATGCGTCGCCACACGTTGATCGGCGAGCGGATCATCGCCGCCGCTCCCTCGCTCGCTCACACCGCCAGTCTGGTCCGGTCAAGTCACGAGCGCTTCGACGGCGCCGGCTACCCCGACGGGCTGGGCGGCGCAGACATCCCGTTCGGGTCGCGAATCATCAGCCTCTGCGATGCCTATGACGCCATGATCGCCCCGCGCCCCTACCGATACCCGATGAACATCCCGGACGCTCTGAACGAGCTCCGGGCTTGCGCCGGCAGCCAGTTTGACCCCGACGTCGTCGACGCGTTCGTGACCCTCGCGCTGGAGGAGGAGACCACCGCCACCGAGGCCGCGCCAAGCTCGAGCCCCACCGACTGAGACTCCGGCTCGGTCCTCCCAGGTTCGGGTGGAGCGCCTTGGTCGAAGGTGGGCGCGCCGACGACAGCGACCCGAATGCGCCGTCGCTCCGCCGGGAGCAGCCGTCGCGGGTTTAGACGCAGCCATACGGGGGCGAGCCGAACGCAGCGGGCACCCGGCAGGTTTGATCGGGAGCACAACACGTATATGTCCCGGGCGGGTACTCGCAGCACCCGCCAGATGCCGTGTGGCTGACGGGGCAGCAATGAAATGTCGTGGGAGGACCGACATTGCAGGGGTAGGACGCTTGTCCCGGGGGACAACACGTGCCGTCCGGGTTGCCATCACTGTTCTGGTGGCATACGCTCACACCGTAGATAATGTTGTCAACGCCCATCGGGCAACATGGCCCCGTGGCCGCGCCCTCCGCTATACAGCATTGCGTACCGGGATTACTCACAGTCCCGACCTCGAATCCGCAGTTCGGGGCGGCAGAGGTGCAAATCATCCCACACACTCCGTTGTGGCACTTACCTTTGGGGCAGCAGGTGGCGGTAGCTCCGGTACCGCAGCACACCTCTCCCTTCTCGCAGCAGGTCGCGCCGTTTGACCCGGTGCAGCATGTCTGGTCCGCTCCGCAGCACCTGGAGCTGGATTCCGGTCCCACCCGGCCGTGTCCCCGGCAGCATTTCGGACGATCCTCGTCACAGCATTCCTGATCCCCACAGCAATCTTTCGGCAAGCAGCACTCGTCGGCAAGCCCACAGCACCTCTTGCCGTTCTTGCCGGCACCGTAACACACACCTTCAAAGCAGCAATCATCGTCTGCCGGCGAGTAACACTTACCGTCGCCTGGGCAGCAGCTCTGGTGCAGCTCGCACACCCGTCCCTCGTCAGACCGAGATTCGCGGCAGCATTCACGGCCCTTCGACACACACCTGCCTTCGCAGCATTGCTCAGTTCGTTTGTCACAGCAATCGTGCCTGCAGCACTGTTCGCGAGGCCCGCAGTGGTGACCGTCGGGACAGCGAGTCCCACCTCCAGCGGCGAACGCTGCGACCGGCGTGGTGATCGAACCGAGCAGCGCGCCTCCGGCAGCCGCACCTCCCCGTCGCAGCACCTCGCGGCGGCTCATCGCTCCGCTGGCCAGGCCAGCGGCCGCCTGATCAAGCCAGTGGCTCATCCCTCATCACGTAACTCGCCGTCGCCGCGCACCCATTGATTATCGCGGCATCCGGTTGACCTGCGGCGGATGGAAAGCGGGTCGCCGCTCCGGGAGGGAGCGGTCTGCGTTGCCCGGCGCGACCGATCAGATGTCGAGTAGGAACCGCAGCACGCGGCCGAGCTCGAACGTGATGGCGTCGGTCACGGATCCGAGCCGGGCGATCAGTCGCTCCTCGGAGACGGACTTGACGTCCTCGCACTTTGCATAGCTGACGTCGTCGAGCCCGGAGCCGCCGGGCTCGAGCTCGACATGTGATGGTAATCCGCGCTGCGTCGCCGTGATGGGGATGGCGATCACCACGCCGGCGCGGCTGTCGTTGAGTGGATCGGCGGAGATGATGACCGCGGGTCGACGGCCGGATTGCTCACGCCCGACCGGCTCGCCGAAGCCCACAAGCCAGACCTCACCCCGGCGTGGAATCACGACGAGCGATCACCGACAGCACCCGCCTCGAGCGCGCGTTCGGCCGTAATCTCGTCCCATGCCTGTGGATCGGCGCGGAGCGCCTCGTAGCGGGCGGAGAGCTGATCGAAGAACAGCCGGCGTTCCAACGCGTCGGCAGCCTCGTCGAGCAGTTGGGTCATCGGTCGGCCGGTCGCGTCAGCCAACTTGGCGAAGCGGTCACGAGTCTGTTCGCTCACCCTGATGGTTGTGCTCATACCATCAGTCTACGCTCAGGGCGACTGATTGATCTACACGTCCTCGACCGGCGCACGGAGTTCGTGACCCCGGGTGGACGGACGTTCGCCCAGCTGTTGTCCGCTCACGTTCTCTGCTGCGCGTGCCGATGCAAAACCAGACGCGTGCGATGCGTTCGGGATTTCGGTTGCCGCATCTGCGGCTCGGCCGGCTCATCTGAGAAGGGGCTCCGCTGTTCAACTCTGTCCGCACCCCGCGGTATCGCTCACGCTTCGCAGTTCGGCGCGGCATACTCGTGATCGCTGTTGTCGTGAGCGGGCTCGGGTTCGTGTTGCTGCCCTCAACCGCGTTGGCGGCCTCGAGCCCGGCCATCACGATCTCCTCCGGGGTGCCGGCGACGGTCCTCTACGGAGGCAAGGCGGCGGTGAGCATGACCGCCGCCAATCCGGCCGGACAGCCCCCGGGGTACAACCTCAGCTTCCGCGACGTGCTTCCCGCCGGGATCTCGTACGTGGCCGGGTCCTCGAGCGTCGACGGTCAGGACATCGAGCCGCAGGTGATCGCCAACGCCCCCGCGGCGGGTCAGACAACGCTGATCTGGTCAAACGTCTCCGACCTCTCGGCCAGCTCATCGAACGCCGTCGCCTACTCGGTGTCCAACAGCGCGGGCAGCTACGCGATCGGCGCGACCTACACCGAGTCCCAGTCGGCGTATGTCAACAGCAACCCGCGCTATGTCCCTCAGTTCGACGCGCTGGGAAACCCGGTGGCCACCTCCTACACCGGATCGGCCGCGACCTCGGGCACCACGACGGTGAGCGGGATCGACGTCTCGATGTCGGACTCGGCGGGCGCAAAGCTCCTGCGCGGGGCGCACACCCACCAGACCGTCTACACGGTCACGGTCGCCAACAACACCGTCAATCCGACCACCTCAGCGGTCGTGGACACCTATCTGCCCGCCGGCCTGGAGTTCCTGGGCTGCGGCGGCGTCGACAACACGACCAGCGCCGCCACCAACCCGGGATCGACCGAGGAGTGGCCCGGCTCGGGCCCGCTGAGCGGGCACACGACAGCGCCCGCGAGCTGTTCGACGCCCACCGTCGTGCAGACCGCGACGATGACCCCTGGAGGCCTGCCCACCGGCGTCTACACGCACGTGCAGTACTCGCCGGGAACGATCGCCGCCGGCCAGAGCGTCGAGCTGCGCTTCGTGGCCGCCGTCCCGATCCGCCAGAACACCAATACCTGGACCGGGGTCAAGCCGTCCGACGCCAGTGACGGCCAGACCGCCAACCTCGACAACAACTCCGGCCCCGAGACCTACGACGGGCAGACGCTCCCGGTCTACTCCAGCTTCAGTGGCCTGTTCAACGGCGTCACCGCCGTCTCGGCCAGCAGCACGCTGACGGTCACGGCCAAGGACGACACGATCACCAAGACCGTCTCCACCCCGAACATCGCGATCGGGGACACGGACGTGTGGACGCTGGCGATCGCCGTCGGTGAGTACCGCTACGTGGAGAACCTGCAGGTCGCCGACGCGATGCCCAACGGCACCTGCCCGCTGGACAGCACCAACCACACCTCATCCCCGGACTGCGCCCCCAACGGCCAGCTTCCCTCGTCCCCGTACAAGACCATCGCCCAGGCCGCGAACGGCGCCTGGTCAGAGACCTGGGATGAGACGACCGACCCGGCCCTGGCCCAGATGCTGCCCGACTCGACCACCACGATCACGATCCCGGTGGCGGTGATGCATCACTACCAGACCAACGGGGCCGACACGACGCCGGTGCTCGCCGGGGACTCGTGGACCGGCTCGGTGGGCCTGACCAGCTCGGACTACGTGCGCTGTGGCGGGGCGGCAGCGAACGCCAACTGCCCGCAGGGCGCGGTCAAGATCGCCCACGACATGACCGACGACACCTCGATCACCGACGGCTCCTCGGCCAGTCAGACGGCCGGCCAGCCGCTGGTCGCCAAGACGATCGACGATCGCGCTTCGCTGCCGGTGAACTGCCTGACCGACAACTACGTGAGCACTGCGCCCGTCTACAGCGTCGGCGACACCGTCTGTTACAAGCTGCACATCGACTTTCCGACCGGCGTGTACACCGGGTCGCCGGTGATCACCGACTTCCTGCCGCCGGGGTCGACCTACAACACGAACTCATGGCAGACGACGGGCCTCGACACCGCGGTCGTCAAGTCCGTGGACGCGACCACCAACCCCGGCGTCCTCAGCGTCACGCTCGGGGACTCCAATGGCAACGTGGCGCCCGGCCAGACGCTCGACGCCGTCTACTCGGTCACGCTGAACACTCCGACCGCCGCCGGCCAGTCCGCCCTGACGGGCAACCTGATGAAGTTCGCCAACGTCAACACCGTCGGCACGACCTTCGGCGGCGAGAGCTTCCCGCAGCGGGCGGCCGCCAACCTCACGTTCTCCAAGGCGCTGCTCAGCCTGACCGAAGGCATCGACCAGATCAACGGGCTGCCGTCCGGCGGCAACCCGGCCAACACCGACAACCTTCAGGTCTCGGGGGGAAACCAGGTGACGGTGCGCGTCGACGTGACCAACTCCGGCGGTGACGACGCCGACAACACCGAGGTGTGGGAGGACCTCCCGGCGCAGCTCACGTGCTCGAGCGTCGGCACGATCTCCGACGGCGGCGCGTGCAACGCAGCGTCGACGAACACGGTCAGGTGGACCGGGATCACGGTCCCGGCCGGGCAGACCAAGACACTCACGTACACCTACACGGTCGCCGCGGGCTCGTTCGCCAACCAGACCTTCCCCAGCCATGCCGGCGTCCGGGACTATCAGTCGGCCACCGACAGCGGCGGCACCTTCCTCAACATCCCGAGCCCGAACATCGACCCCAACGTCGCGACCACGCTCGGGACGCCCAACACCGCGCAGGCGGACGACACCACCGACGTGTTCCTGGGAACGCCGACGCTGGGCCTCGCCCATACGACCTCGGTCAACGAGACGGGCAACGTCACCGCTAACCAGGCCACGATCGGGGAACGCACCGACTACACCGCCACGATCACGATCCCGGCCGGCGTCACCCAGGGCTCCACGTCGTCCTTCAGCGCGTCGATCGGCACGCAACAGAGCTACGTGCCGAGCTCGGCCGCGGCGACGCTGAACGGCGGCCTGCTCCCCGGGGGCTCGACGCTGACCGCCAACGGCTCGACGGTGGTGGTGAGCCTGCCCAGCGGCTACACGTCGTCGACCGTCTCGACCGTCGCGGTGACCTGGTCGGCGACGCTCAACGACATCGTGGCCAACAAGCGCAGCTCGACCCTCGCCCAGGCGAGCGCGTTCGCCTACGACGCCGGGGCGGCGGGCACGGTCACCAACGCCAACGCGTCGGCGTCGACCACGACGATCGTCGAGCCGACGCTGACCGCCAGCCTGTCCAGCAACGCGGTGGGGAAGGTCGCCGCGGGGCAGGCGATCACCTACACGGCGAAGCTGAGCGATCCCACCGGGACCAATGTCAGCTCGGCCGACCACTCGATCGCGGTCGTCACCGTCCCCGTGGGCGAGACCCCGGTGAACGGCTCCGGGAACCCGGTCGCCGACGGCGGCACCGTCGCCGGGGGCGGCGCGGGCGTGTGGGCCGCGAGCGCTCGGACCGTGACCTTCCCGGCGGTCTCGCAGATCCTGCCCGCCGGCAGCGCTTCGCTCGCCTACAACGTCACCGTCGACAACGCGCAGGCGTCGTCGACGACCTTGACGACCAACCTGACCGGGACCACGACCTCGCTGTTGAACGCCCCGACCGCCCCGGGCACGGCCCGCACCTCAACGTCGGCGGCTGCGCTGTCGCCACCGGTCACCGGTTACAAGGCCACCGCGACAGCGAACGTCGTGACGCTGGTGGACGCCACCGTCACGAAGACCGTCTCGGCCCCGACGGCGACGATCGGCGATCCGGAGACCTACACGGTCCTGGTCACGATTCCGGCCGGAGTCGACCTCTACGACGCTCTGGTGCGCGACACGCTGCACGACGGGATCTCCTACGACGGCTTGGTCAGCGCAAGCTGCACCAGCGGCTGCGGCGGCTCTCCGATCCCCATCAGCGAGATCCCGCACAGCTCCAACTCCGACGGTACGACGACGCTTGGCTTCTGGCTGGGCGAGGTCGCGTCCGCGACGTCGGCGCGTGTGCTGACGATCGTCTACGACGCCCACGTGCTCAACACCTACCACACGGCCGTGAAGGTGCTGGCCGGACAGACCCTGAACAACGCCGCCGAGGTCGATGACAACCAGAGCCAGACCCTGAGCACGAGCGCGCCCGCGACGATCCCGGCGACGACCGCCTACTCGTACCGCTCGCCGGCGGCGGTGGCCGTGATCACCGTCGTCGAGCCGAGCATCACGCTGGCCAAGGCGGTCTCCGACCCGAGCACGACGGCGCCGTACGCGCAGCCGGGCGACCAGCTCACCTACACCCTGACGGTCACCAACGCCGGCACCTCCACCGCCTACGACGTGCCCGTGACCGACACGCCCGCCGCCCACATCGTCGGCTTGGTCGCCCAGACCGGAGCGAGCGACGTCACGCAGGCCTGGACCCCGGGCACCCCCACGATGGACTGGTACATCCCCTCGATCGCGGCCGGCCAGAGCGTGACCCTGACCTACACGGCAACGCTGGCGCCATCGGCCTCACTGCACAACGGCGAGGTCGACGCCAACTCGGCCAGCGTCACCGGCTACTTCGGCGAGTCCGACGCCGTGCGCACGGGCTCCGGCGCCTTCCCGTACCGGACCTACGCGAGCGTCGGTCCCAAGTCGGCGTCGATCACCGTCGCCCTGCCCCAGCTGTCGGTCAGCAACACGACCGGCACGACCGGCTTTCCGAAGACCGCCAACGCCGAGGTCGACCAGCCGTTCGGCTGGCGCCCGACGATCTCGAACACCAGTCCGGCCGCGAACGCCGACGACGCCGGCCTCACCTATCAGCTGCCGGCCAACTGGACCTACATCGCCGGATCGGCGGGCAGCTTCGGCGACCCGACGATCACCAACAACGCCGGTGGCGAGCTCCTGACGTGGGCGAACGTCGGGAACATCGGACCGAGCGGCACGCTGGTCATCCCGTTCACGGCTCAGCCGACGGTCGCCGCCGAGCAGAACCCGGGCTCCGGGCCCTCGAACCTGAACACCGCCTCGGAGTCGGCCACCGCGGCTGACCAGGGCGGGGCCAGCGGCTCGGCGGACGGCGCCTACGCCGCCGGGGCGGCGGGCTCGGTTGCCAACGCCGACCTCCTGGTGCCGGCGCTGTCGGTCACCAAGACGCCGAAGAACGGCACCTTCACCGCCGGGAGTCCCGGCGCCTGGAGCATCCAGGTGGCCAACGGCGGCACCGGCACGGCGCGCAACGTCGCGGTCTCCGACGACATTCCCGCCGGCGATGCCTTCAGCTCCGGCGCCGCCACCGCGTCTCCATCGACGGGCTTCTCGCAGACGACCTACGACAGCTCGGGGCCGACCACGAATGTGACCTGGACGATCGCCTCGATCGCGCCCGGGGCCAGCGTCACGATCACCGTCCCCACCACCGTCGCGTCGAACCTGGCCAGCGGCGCGACAATGACCAACACCGCCCAGGCGCAGTCCACCGAGGAGCCGACGCCGGTGTCGGACACCGGCAACGTCACGATCGCCGCCAGCGCCGACGTCGCGGTCACGAACTCCGCCGCCCCCAGCCCTGCGACCGCCGGAGGCGACCTCGAGTACACGATCAACGTGACCAACAACGGACCCTCCGACGCGCAGGGGGTCACGCTGTCGGACCCGCTCCCGGCGTCGGCGGCGTTCGTCGCGTTTGACTCGGGCGGCTCGTCGTGCAGCCAGTCCGGCGGCAGCATCAACTGCTCATTCGGCACGCTGGCCGCCGGAGCCAGCCAGCTCGTGAAGGTGCACGTGACGCTCGCGTCCAACGCGCCGGCGAGCGTGTCTGACACCGCGTCGGTCGCCACCACCACGACTGACCCGAACTCGGCCAACAACGCGGCCACCGCGACGCTCGCCGTCGGACGGGCCGCGGATGTGTCGTTGACGGATTCGCCAAGTCCGGCGTCGGTGGTTCAGGGTCAGGACGTTTCGTTGACGTTGACGGCGGCTGATGGGGGGCCGTCGGACGCGGCGAGCACGGTGATCACCGATGTGCTGCCGGGTGGGTTGAGCTTCGTCTCGGCGTCGGCTGGGTGCACGAACACCTCGGGTACGGTGTCGTGCGCGGTCGGGACGCTGGGGGATGGCGCTGACGCTGTCTATACGGTGGTGGTGGAGGCGACCCAGGTGGGGAGTTTCGACGACGCGGCGAGCGTGAGCTCCGGCGCGGTCGATCCTGACATGTCGAATAACACCGCGAGTGCTGGGGTGACGGTGGGTCCGGCGGTGGATCTGGCGATCAACGATACGGGGCCGGCGACGGTCGCGCCGGGTGGGGATGCGTCTTACGCGTTGACGGTGGTCAATCATGGTCCGTCGGCGGGGACGGGCGTGTCGTTCAGTGACGTGCTGCCGACCGGAGAGACGTTTGAGAGCATCACGACGCCGGCGGGCTGGGTGTGTGACGCTCCCTCGGTCGGGCAGAACGGGCTCGTCGGCTGCTCCTTCAGCGGTAGCTACGGCGACGGCGTCTCGACTGGGTTTGTGTTGGGCGTGAAGGTTGGGTTTGGGCTGGCTGATCAGACGGTGGCCGACAGCGCGTCGGTGAGCGGCAACGAGAGCGATCCGGATCTGTCGAATAACTCGGCGTCGGCGAGTACGACGGTGGGGCCGGCGGCGGATGTGTCGTTGACGGATTCGGCGAGTCCGGCGCCGGTGGTTCAGGGCGCGACGGTGACGTACACGCTGGTGGCGGCGAACGCGGGTCCGGACAACGCGACCGGCGTGGTGGTGAGCGATACGTTGCCCGCCGGGGTGAGCTTCTCGTCGGCTTCGGCTGGGTGCGTGAACAGTGCGGGGACGGTGACGTGCTCGTTGAGCTCGGTGGCTGATGGGGCGAGTCAGACGGCGACGATCGTCGTGACCGCGGTCGCGGTCGGCGATCAGGTCGACGCTGCCGGCGTGTCGGCGGATCAGCCCGATCCCGACACGTCGAACAACAGTGCGAGTGCCGGGGTGACGGTGGGTCCGGCGGTTGACCTAGCGATCGCTGACGCGGGCCCGGCCACGATCGCGGCGGGCGGGTCGGCGTCGTATGCGTGGACGGTGACCAATCACGGGCCGTCGGACGGTACGGGTGTGTCGGTCACTGACGTGCTGCCGACCGGAGAGACGTTTGAGAGCATCACCACGCCGGCGGGGTGGTCGTGCACGAGTCCTGCCGTGGGCGCGAACGGGAGCGTGACCTGTTCGCACGCGGCCGGCTACCCCGACGGCGCGTCGGATTCGTTTGACCTGAGCGTCGGCGTTGGTTTTGGGCTGGCTGATCAGACGGTGGTCGATGCCCCGTCGGTGAGCGGCAACGAGAGCGATCCGGATCTGTCGAATAACTCGGCGTCGGCGAGTACGACGGTGGGGCCGGCGGCTGATCTGTCGTTGACCGATTCGCCGAGTCCGACGTCGGTGGTCCGGGGCGCCCAGGTGACCTACACGCTGGTCGCTTCGAACGCCGGTCCGGACAACGCGACCGGCGTCGTGGTGACCGAGGTGTTGCCGAGTGGGCTCAGCTTCGTCTCGGCTTCGCCGGGGTGCGTGAACAGTGCGGGGACGGTGACGTGCTCGCTGGGGTCGATCGCCGATGGCTCCAGCCAGACGGCGACGGTCGTCGTCAAGGCCGAAGCGGACGGCGATCAGATCGATTCGGCCAGCGTGAGCGCGGATCAGCCCGATCCAGATATCAGCAATAACAGTGCGGGTGGTGCACTGACGGTCGGTCCGGCGGTTGACCTAGCGATCGCTGACACGGGCCCGGCCACGATCGCGGCGGGCGGATCGGCGTCGTATACGTGGACGGTGACCAACGACGGGCCTGACGACGGGACGGGCGTGTCGGTGAGTGATGTGCTGCCGCCCGGCCTTCGCTTCGTCTCGGCGGTCCCTGACCAGGGCAACTGCTCCGACATCGGGCAGACCGTCAGCTGCTCGCTCGGGTCCCTGACCGACGGCTCGAGTGCGACCGTCAGAGTCGTCGCCTCGGCGTCGTTTTCCAGTGCTGGCCAGACGTTGGTGGACGCGGTCTCGGTATCGGGCAACGAGAATGACCCGAACCAAGCCAACAACGACACCTCGGCCTCGACCATCGTCGGGCCGGCGGCGGACGTGAGCATCACCGCCGCGGCCGATGACGCGAACCCGGCGCAACAGCAGGACATCACCTACACCCTCTCCTATGCCAACCAGGGACCGTCGACCGCGCACAACGTGATCGTCATCGATACGCTGCCCGCCGGCACGACGTTCAAGAGCGTCGACGACGCCGACTGCGTCGCCTCGGGCGGCGTCGTCACCTGTCACGAGGGCACCATCGCCTCCGGCGCCTCGGGCCACATCCGGCTGGTTGCGTCCGCCGACCAGCTCGGGGCGCTACATGACGCGGCGACGGTGAGCGCGGATGAGCCCGACCCCGACTCGTCCAACAACTCCGCCTCGGCTGACGTTACCGTCGGCCCAACGGCGGACCTGACGCTCACCAAGACGACGAGCACTCCAGATGTCGCGGCCGATGGGATCATCATCTACAGCCTGGCCGTCCACAACGCCGGCCCGTCCGCCGCTGGCGACGTCGTCTTCACCGATCCACTCCCCTCCGGGGAGAGCTTGGTTGACGCGACCGTGCCCGGCGGCAGCTGCGCCGAGATCTCGAGCACGGTGACTTGCACCATCGCGCAGGTTGACGTGGGCGATCTCGTCGCCGCGACGTTGGATGTGCGTGCCGGCGTCGCCCTGGCCAACAGCACCGTCATCAACACCGCGACAGTCGCTGCCGACGAAGTCGACACCAATCCGCCCGCCAGCCAGACGTCGAGCGTGCCCGTCAAGGTCGGACCTGCTACCGACCGGCCGGTGGTCGAGTTCCCGCCCAGCAGCCCTCCCGTCCCCGGCGGATGCCCGCGCCCAACCGGCCGGATCATCGGCCAGACGCTCGGTCGGTTCACCCTCATGATGAGCCGCGCGCAAGCGCGCGAGAGGCTGCCGCGGTTCAACGTTACGGAGAACAACTTCGATAACTTCTGCCTCGCTGGAGGCTGGGGAATCCGGACCGGCTACCCGTCTGCGGAACTGCTGCGGTCGTTCTCAGGGGCCATGCGGGCCGCAATGAGAGGACGCGTGGTACTCGTCCTGACGGCCAACCCCTACTACGTGCTTCGCGGCATACGCCCCGGAGCCACCCGGGACGCGGCCATCAGTGCGCTGGACGGCGCCGCGCTGTTCCACGTCGGCCTGAACTACTGGTACATGGCCCCCGACGGTTCCAGCACCGCCATTGTCAAAATCCGTAACGGCACTGTCCAGGAGATTGGGATCGCCGACCGGAAGCTCACAGCGAACCGCAAGTCTCGGGTCACGTTCATCAACAGCTTCAGCTGAGCTACCTCCCGAGGAAAATTCACGCCGTCGCGACGATTTGCCGGGTGCTCGGGGTGTCGCGTCGCGATTGGCGCTGTTCAACCGCGCCGACGCCCAACATCAGGCGGCCGCCTCGGTGCTGGAGTCCGATCCAGGCCCCTACTTCGTGCCCGCGGGCATCCTTGCCGAGGTCACCCACATGCTCGAGGTCCGCCACGGCACCGAGAAGCTCGACTCCTTCCTGAGCGACCTCGAGTCAGGAGCGTTTGCCCTGCATTGCGGCGAGCGCGACCTGGCGCGGATCCGCGTACTCGTGCGCCGATATGAGAGCCTGCCGCTCGGTTTCGCCGACGCTGCGGTGATCGCCTGCGCCGAGGGCCGGGGCGGACAGGTGCTGACGTTCGACCGGCGTGACTTCGATGTGATCTCGCACGAGGGCACCGTCTCCGTCCACCCGTCGTGGTAGAAGCGGCCTGCCGGCGGCCGGACGAGCGGGTTCCCACCGGCGCCGCTCAGCGGACGACCAGCCGCGCGTGCATGCCGCGGCGCATGTGGCCCGGCAGCGAGCAGTAGAGCTCGTAGATACCGGGGCCCAGATGCCAGTCGGCGCTGCTCACCTGGCCTGACTGGGTGATCGCCACGCCCTGGGTGGGGCCGGTCATCAGGCCCGCCCGATTGAGCCGTCTGATCCGCAGATCGTGAGCGTCCTGACCGCGGTTGTCCAGCTGCACGGTGACGCTCCCGGCTGGCAGCGACGCGCGCGAGGGCCACAGCGACCACTCCTGGGCATCGACGAGGATCCGCGCCGGCGCCCGCCGGGCGTCGGCGCTCACCGACGGCAACCCGACGAGCAGGCACGAGCCCGCCAACGCGATGCCGAGCCGCCGACCGAGTCTCATCGGATCAGCGGGTAGCGCGCGAAGCGGCGCGCGCCGGGGATCACGGCGGCCGCGTCCTGGCCGAACCACTGCTCCAGCAGCGAGCAGTAGACGCCGCGGAAGTCGACGTTCACCGGCTGGTTTCCGTTGACGTCGAGGCGTTCGAGCGTGGGCCACTCTCCCACCATCCCGCCGGACGCGCGGCTGCCGATCAGCATCGAGACGCCGGCCGCTCCGTGATCGGTGCCCAGCGATCCGTTCTCGAGCGCCCGGCGGCCGAACTCCGACCACACGTGGACCAGCACCCGATCGGCGATCCCGCGGGCCTCGAGGTCCGCCTGGAAGGCCGCGATCGCGTCGGCGACCAGCGTCAGTCCGGAGTCGAACGTCGCCGCCTGGGCGGAGTGGGTGTCGAACTGACTCTCGGGGGTCACCGCCACGCAGCGCAGCGGCAGCCCGGCGGCGAGCATCGCCGCCAACCCGGCCAGTCGCTGGGGGAAGTCGGTGCCGCCCGCCGTGGGGTAGGCCACCGGGCTCGTGTAGGCCGCGCTGCCGCTCGCGTTGCGAAACGGCGCCAGCGCGTGGCGCACGATGCCGACTTCCGACGCCGCCTCAGCCACCTGGGCGATCGCCGGGTCGCGGGCGCGGCGCTGGGACTGGCCCAGCGCTGCGGCCGAGTCAAGCGTCCACGCGAACACGTCTCCGTAGACACCGTTGAGATACACCGAGAAGTCCTCGGGCCGATCGATCGCGGCGACCGGATTGAGCGCGGTCGCGAGGGTCGGATTCATCTCGCCGTCCATCGACAGGCCTTGGAGCGGATTGGTCGGGCTCCCGGCCAGGTCCAGGTAGCGCCCGAGCCAGCCGGTGACGACCTGCGTCTCGGTGGCTCCCACCTCCCAGTAGTGCCGCGAGGTGAAGTGCGACATGTCCTCATCGGCGTAGCCGATCCCCGGGAAGACCGTCATCTTGCCGGCGTCGTGCAGCTGGGCGAACGAGGCCGCGGCTGGTCCCCAGCTCAGCGTCGGATCCTCGGTGAACGGGATCCCGGCCGAAGGCGGGACCGCGAGCGTGGGGCGGAGCTGGCGATAGAGGGGA
>Ga0302326_10017690_pt1 | contig 14841 bp, 7 predicted proteins | sample Palsa_T0_3_FD_202264 | JGI IMG/M metagenome (GOLD analysis project Ga0302326, IMG submission 202264) | Peat permafrost microbial communities from Stordalen Mire near Abisko, Sweden - Palsa_T0_3 | ecosystem: Environmental > Terrestrial > Soil > Palsa > Peat permafrost | place: Sweden: Abisko... | reverse complement strand
GATCGTGGATGCCGACCCGGAGCAGCTGCACCTCTTATGCGGTAACCTGCTCCTGAATGCCTTGCAGCATAGTGCAGCAGGCTCCGCCATACGCGCGGTGCTGCGGCACGATGGGATCGGCATAGAGCTCGATATCGAGGATGATGGCGACGGCATTGCACCCCGGGATCTGCCGCACGTCTTCGATCGCTTTTACCGCGGCGACCCCTCGCGCAGCCGAAATACCGGTGGAACCGGCCTCGGCCTCGCTATTTGCAAAGCAATCGTATCCAGGGGGCAAGGGACGATCGAGATTGCCAGCGAATTAGGCATCGGGACCCGGGTTATGGTCCGCTTCCCTGCTGCAGTGGAATCTTCAGCTTCCGTTAAGGTAGTTGTGCGAGATTGATCCGATGACGTTCCTACGCACACTGACGCTTACCGCATCCTTAGCCGGAGCACTGCTGGCGCCCGCCTCCGGGCTAGCGCAGAAGCCCTACCGCATCCTGACTCAATGGACCATTGGCGGCGAAGGGGGGTGGGACTACCTAACCTCAGATCCCAAGGCGCATCGTCTTTACGTAACCCACGGACCGCGGGTCGAGGTGCTCAACACCGATTCCGGCAAAGTGGTGGGCAGCATCACCGGCTTAAAGGGCACTCACGGCGTGGCCCTCGACGACACCGGTAAGTACGGCTACATCAGCGACGGTGGCGGCAATGTTGTGGTGGTCTTCGACCGCGCCTCGTTTGCCACCGTAGCCTCGATTCCCGCGGGCACCAACCCGGACGGAATCGTCTTCGAGCCGGTAACCAAAACCGTCTGGGCCTTCAATGGCCGCAGCAATGATGTAACCGTGATTGACACAGCCAAGCGCAGGGCCATCGTCACCATCGCACTCGCCGGTAAGCCGGAGTTCCCCGTCGCGGACGGCTCCGGCACTGTCTTCGCCAACATCGAGAGCACGAATGAGATTGACCGCTTCGATGCGACCTTAATGACCATTACCGCAGAGTGGCCGTTAACTAATTGTGAATCGCCGTCCGGCCTGGCGATCGATCGTGCCGGCCGGCGCCTGTTCGCGGTATGCGATGGAGGCAAGATGGCGGTGGTCGATGCCGACACCGGCAAGACCCTGGCCAACCCGGCGATCGGCGATGGTCCGGATGCGGCTCGCTACGATGCCTCGCGCAAGTCGGCCTTCTCCTCCAATGGAGGCGGCACACTCACCATCATCGACGCGAGTAAAGACACGTACCCGGTATTGCAGACACTCACCACCCGGCCCGGAGCCAGAACCATGACACTGGACTCAAGGACCGGCCGGCTCTACCTGGCCACGGCCGCTTTCGGCGAGCGCCCGGCCCCGACTGCGGCCAACCCGCGTCCCCGGCCGGCGATCGTGCCCGGCAGCTTTACCATCCTGGTCGTCGGGCAGGAGTGAGCCGCATCGCATGCCACGACTTTCACTCATCGTCTTTGCGCTGTCTTTACACGCCGCCTTCGCTCAGCAAAACGCTACCGCCGGCGCGCCGGTAACCTTGCAGCAGGCTATCGCCCGGGCGCGCGCCAACGAGCCCAACTTCGCCGCCGCTGTGGCTGCCCAGAGGGTCGCCGCGCTGGACCACTCCATCGCCCGCGCCGCGCTGCTGCCGGGTGCGAGTTATCACAACCAGGCGCTCTACACCCAACCCAACGGCGCCACCAACGGAGGAGGCCCTGTCGGAAGCCAGGCCGCTCCGCGCTTCATCGCCAACAATGCGGTTCGCGAGTATGCCAGCCAGGCCGTCGTTACCGAGACGCTGGGCCTGCCACAAGTGACCGCGGTCTCGCGCGCCGCCGCCGCCGAGGCAGTCGCCACGGCAGAGCTGGAGATTGCCCGCCGGGGACTGGTCGCTACCGTAACCGGACTCTTCTACCAGGCTCTTGCCGCGGAGCGCAAAGTCGACGTGGCTCGCCGCGCCGCCGGCGAAGCTGCCGGCTTCACTACGCTCACCCAACAGCGGGAGACTGCCCGGGAGGGAGCGCACGCGGACGTGGTGAAGGCCCAGTTGCAGCAACAGCAACGTGATCGCGACCTTGCCGAAGCCGTGCTCGAGGCGCAGAAGTCCCGCTTGGATCTGGCTGTTCTCCTCTTCCCTGACCCGCGCACGGCTTACACCCTCGCGCCCGATCCGGTGGCGCCTCTACCCACCCGGGCTGAAGTCGACGAGGCCGCCATGCGCCTCAATCCTGAGCTGCATCAGGCGATGGCTTCTCTGCGCGTCAGCACCCTTGACGTAACGGCGGCTCGCGCCGCGTATCTTCCCGGCCTTTCGCTCAACTTCAATTATGGAATCGACGCGGTGCAGTTTGCCGTCAATGGCCGTGACGGGGTGAAGAACCTTGGATACTCGGCCGGCGCCACCCTCGATATCCCGGTGTGGGATTGGCTCTCCACCGAGCACCGGGTGCGGCAGAGCGAAATATTGCGCGACGCCGCGCGCACCGCGCTCACCGCGACCCAGCGCCGCATGATCGCGCAACTGGACGAGTGGAACGCCGAAGCTACCACCGCACACGACCAGCTCCAGTCCCTGGAGCAAAGTGTCCAAACGGCGGCCGAGAGTCTGCGCCTCACGCGTCTCCGCTATACCGCGGGGGAATCGACCGTCTTGGAAGTAGTGGATGCGCAAAATTCCTTAACCGCGGCGGAAAACGCGCGCGAAGACGGAACCATCCGCTACCAGGCGGCTCTGACCAATCTGCAGCTGTTGACGGGAGCTATCTGAACTTGACTCTCATGCCGAACTCTCTCCCGCCCAAGAATCCTGGGGTATTGGAAGTAGTCGACGCGCAAAACTCTGTCCCGCCCAAAAATCGTGGGGTGCCCCACATCTCGCGAAACACAAGCGAGATCCCGAATTTCCTGCGCGCAACGCTGGACAAGACCACGTGTGCGCCTTTCGGCAAGGAAAGGCGCATGAATTTGATTTCGCCCTCTGCTGCCCTGCTGCTCTGCGGCGTTTCTCTCCTCGCCACAGCATGCAATAAGGCAGCGGAGGCGCCCCCATCCGCCGTGTATGTGCAGGCGGCTCACCCCGCCTGGGGCTCCATCTCCGAGCAGATCGCGGCCGACGCTACGCTGGCCCCGTTAGCCCAGGCCGCGATTGCCCCCAAGGTAACCGCGCCGGTAAAGAAGTTCTACGTCCAGCGCGGCTCTCACGTGAAAGCCGGCCAACTGCTGGCGACGCTCGAAAACAGCGACCTTGAGGCAGCCGCACTCGACAACAAGGGTGCGTACACCGCGGCTAAGGGTACGTTCGACATCACTACCCGGGCGACGGTTCCTGAAGATGCGGCGAAGGCCGAGCTTGACCTGGCCGAGGCTCAGGCCAACCTGAACCTGGCGCAAAGCATCGTGGACAACCGCAGCCAGCTCTTCACCCAGGGAGCGATTCCCGGCCGCGACCTGGATACCGCCAAAGCCAGCCTGGTACAGGCCAAGGCCGGTTACGACCTAGCCAAGCAACATCTCGAAGCTGTGCAGCAGATCAGTCGAAAGGCGGCTCTGGAAAGCGCGCAAGGCCAACTCACCTCCGCCCAGGGCAAGTATCAGGGTGCAGAAGCGCAGTTGAGCTATACCGAGATTCGCAGCCCGATCTCCGGCGTGGTCACCGACCGGCCACTCTTCGCCGGAGAAACAGCTGCCGCCGGCACTCCTGTCATCACGGTCATGGATACCTCTGTGCTGTTGGCTAAGCTGCACCTCGCGCAGACGCAGGCGCAGCAGCTTGCGAACGGCGCATCCGCCACCGTCGCTGTTGCAGGACTTGATGATCCTGTAACGGCGAAGGTTGCGTTGATCAGCCCCGCAGTGGACCCGGGCAGCACGACCGTCGAAGTGTGGCTGCGCATCGAAAATCCCAAGGCAACCCTAAGAGCCGGTACGCCCGTACACGCATCCATCACCGGCCACACCGCGTCCCATGCGCTAGTCGTTCCGGCCGAGGCGATACAGACCGCGCCCGATGGCATCAGCAAATCTGTCATGGTTGTCACGCCACAGGGCACAGCCGCCAAGCGTGCCGTGACGCTCGGCATCCAGACGCCTGCGTCGGTCCAGATCCTCAGTGGTCTGAGCACCACAGACACGGTCATCACCAGCGGTGCTTATGGCCTGGATGAGGGCGCCCGGGTCAAGATCGGCGGAGACAAGGACTGATGCCCGAGAACTCCGTCGCAGGCGCTGCCAAGCCGATCTTTTTCTTCCTAGCGCTGTTGACGCTCGCTGGAGTCTACGCGGCATTCCAGGTGCCTATCTCGGTCTTTCCGGAAACTAATTTTCCTCGCGTCGTCATCGGTGTGGACAACGGGGTCATGCCGGTGGAACAGATGCAGGTCACCATCACGAAGCGCATTGAAGATGCAGTCAACAGCGTCCCCGGCCTTATGACGGTACGCAGCACGACCAGCCGCGGCTCCGCGGAGATAAGCCTGTTTTTCGATTGGAATGTGGACATGTTCCATACGCTGCAGCTAACCGACGCAGCGCTTTCCAAAGTGGCTCAGTCACTCCCTGCTACCGCACGCATCACCACCAACCGCCTCACCTTCGCGACCTTCCCTATCCTCGGCTACGCGCTTACCGCCGACGACCGCGGCCAAGATATTGTCTCGCAGACCCGCCTGTGGGAGATTGCTACCTACGACTTGAAGCCGCCGCTGAACCGAGTGCCAGGGGTCAGCACGGTCGCTGTGCAGGGCGGGCAGGTTCCTGAGTTCCACATCGTGCCCAACCTGTCCCGGCTGCAGGCAGCCGGAGTAACCCTGCTCGAACTGGTCAATGCTGTGCAGGAATCGAACATCATTGACTCCCCCGGGCTGTACGAAGCCAACCATGAACTAATCCTTGCTCTGATTGGAGCCCAGGCTCACAGCGCCGCTGAGCTCGGCAACCTGGTAGTAAAAACTTCAGCCGGCGGCGCGCCCATCCGGGTGGCCGACATCGCCACCGTCGAACCCTCGACCATGCCGGTCTACACCGCGGTCACGGCGGATGGCAAACCCGCGGTCCTGCTCAACATCGCCCGCCAGCCCTCCGGCAATACCGTTGCCGTTGCCCGCGGGGTTGCGGCCGAGATCGATCAGCTGCAATCGAAGCTGCCTCCGGGCGTCCACATGAAGGCCTTCTACGACCAATCGGAGCTGGTCCGCGAAAGCATCCTGAGCGTCCGCGACGCGATTCTCATGGGCCTGGTCCTCGCCTGCATCATCCTCTATCTCTTTCTTCACGATTGGACTTCCTCTCTGGTCGCAGGCCTGGTCATTCCTGTCACCGTCGCGGTAACGATTCTCTTTCTCTGGATCACCGGGCAGACCTTCAACCTGATGACCCTGGGCGGCCTTGCGGCGGCGATCGGATTGGTCATCGATGACGCGATCGTGGTGGTGGAGAACATCGCCGTGCATCGCGAGGCGGGAAACTCACCTATCGATGCGGTGCGAAAGGCGATCCGTGAGATCAGCCGCCCGCTGGTCTTCTCCACCATTACTCCGGTCATTGTCTTCCTGCCGCTCATCTCCGTCACCGGCGTCACGGGCAGCTTCTTCCGCGCGCTGGCTGTCACCATGACAGTGGCTCTTCTCATCTCGCTGTTGCTGGCGCTTACTTTCACCCCTGCGCTGTCGCTCAGGCTGGCCGGCAAAGTTCACTCGGCGGTTCGCGCGCGCCCGAGTGACCGAGCGGAAGCAGCCATTCTGCAGCGTATTCTCCAGTTCCATCAGCGCGCGCTCGCCTGGTCGTTCCAGCGCCCGGCGGCGCTTATCGGCATCTGTGCCGTGCTTATCCTTGCCGGCTATTTCTGCTATCAAAGCCTCGGTTCGGATCTTCTGCCGGAGATGGATGAAGGCGCCTTCATCCTGGACTACTTCACGCCCGCCGGGGCCTCTCTTACCGAAACCAATCGCATTCTCCAGCATGTGGAGCAAATTCTGCAGCACACTCCGGAGGTGCTGATAACCTCTCGCCGAACCGGTCTGGAGATGGGTCTGGCCGCGGTCACGGAGGCCAACCGAGGCGATTTTACGGTACGTCTCAAGACCGATCGTTCGCGTTCTATCGAAGAGGTAATGGACGACGTACGGCAGAAGATCAAGTCCGCCGAGCCGGCGCTGGATATCGAATTCACCCAGGTTCTGCAGGATATGATCGGAGACCTCTCCAATTCGCCCGAGCCGATCCAGATCAAGCTCTTCTCCAACGACCGCAACTTGCTGCTCGGTCTGGCTCCACGCGTCGAACAGGCGATCGCAAAAATCCCCGGGGTGGTGGACACGCAAAACGGAGTGGAGAACACCATCAGCGGTCCGGCGACCAACTTCCAGATCGATCCCGTCTTAGCCGGGCGGCTGGGCTTTACGCCGGCCGAGATCGCGGAGGACGCCACCTCTATCCTCGACGGTTTGCCAACCAATGATCCGCTCATTGTGGGTGGCCGTCCGTACACCATCCGGGTCCGCCTGCCGGAGGCTAACCGCGCCTCGTTAGATTCCATTCAGAACACGGTTTTCAATAGCAGCAGCGGCCACACGGCTACTCTCGGCGCCATGGCCCAGGTGACGCAGCTGCCGCCACAAAACGAAATTCGCCGCGAGAATCTACAGCAGGTGGTGCTGGTGAGTGGCCGGCTGGAGGGCTCCGACCTGGGCGGCGCCATGGCTTCCGTAAGGTCGGTGGTCAGCGGGCTGCAGCTGCCCGCGTCCGTTCGCGTGGAGTACGGCGGCACTTACCAGGAACAGCAACGTTCGTTTGCCGATCTGGCCCGCGTTCTGGTGCTGGCCCTCGCTCTCGTCTTCGGTGTGCTGCTGGCCGAGTTTCGCAACTTTGCTGCTCCCGTTTCCATCCTTACCAGCTCCGTCCTTTCGCTCGCCGGCGTGGTGTTCGCCCTGCTCGTTACAGGCACTGACTTCAATGTCGCCAGCTTTATGGGTCTCATCATGGTGATTGGGATCGTCGCCAAGAACGGCATCCTGCTGCTCGACGCCGATGAGCAACTGCGGGCCGTGGGTGTCGAAGCGCGCCAAGCCATGCTCCAGGCGGTCCAGCGCAGAAGGCGGCCCATCCTCATGACTGCCATCGCCACTGTTTGCGGAATGTTTCCCCTGGCGTTGGCCCTGGGCGCCGGCTCCCAGATGTTGCAACCCTTGGCCATCGCCGTGATCGGCGGTCTCACCCTCTCCATCGTGCTGAGCCTGGTTGTCACCCCGGTTGTGTATTATCACCTCACCCGGGCGCACGAAGGGTAAATGACTGTCAGCAGAGAGGGTTAGAACACTTACTCGATCTCGGCCGCCGGCAGGATTACGCAGTCCATTGTTTCATTTTGTAGTTGCGTTCGACCGCGTATACGGGTACCTTAAACGGATACCGCCAGCGTTCGCGGGACCAAGAAGTGTTCGCGGTGAATGCCTTCGCTGTCGAAGCGCTCATTCACCTTAAATGGCCCTTCTTGCGTGGGAACAGGCCTGTAGCACCCTTCCAAGTCGAAGATAGCTCCGAATGTTACTCATCCGCCCCGGGTTTCCGAGGGCCGGAAGATATCTATTTCTACGTACAAAATCTTTGGAGGTTGTTCCATGTCCGTTGGCGCTATTCGCACTCGTTTCTTCCCCCTACTCGCTATCGTGCTTCTGTTCGCGACCATTGCTGGAGCCCAGAACTTCCGAGGCGGCATTAACGGCATAGTAACCGACCAGGGCGGCGCCTCAATACCCGGCGCACAGGTGGAGATTACAAACGAGTCCACAGGAGTCACTCAATCCGCGATTGCCTCCAGCGCAGGCGAATACAACTTTCCCGACCTTCCGCTTGGCCTGTACACGGTTTCGGCCACAACGTCGGGCTTCGAGACCCTCAAAGTTCAAAAGGTTCAGGTTTCCGCAGGAAGCATCTATAGCCTCCCATTGAAGCTCGCGGTCGCTTCGCAGGCAACGACCGTCGAGGTAAATGCTGCCGGCGTCGCATTAGACACAACTAATGTCACGCAAACCACGGTTCTTCCCACCAAGACCATTCAGGACACGCCGATGAATGGCCGGGATTTCACCCAGTTCATGCAACTGACGCCAGGCTTTGCCGGCTATTCCGCGGGCGGGGGCGCAGGTATCGCGTCGGTGAATGGAGCGCGATCAAACCAGGTGAACTGGCAGATCGAAGGCACTGACAACAACGATCTGTGGTGGAATATTCCGGCCGTCAATCAAGGCGGCGTCAACGGTATTGCGGGCATCGTGTTGCCGCTGGATGCCATCGATCAATTTTCCTTTGTCACCAGCTCGAGTCCGGAGACGGGCCGCAACCCAGGAGGCACGGCGAACCTGGTGATCAAGTCGGGCACCAATCAGCTCCACGGCTCAGGGTACTACTTCAACCGCAACGAGGCCCTGGCAGCCAACACCCCCTTTGCCAATGGCGCGGCCAAGAACGAAACTCGCTTTCTAATTTACGGCGGCTCGGTGGGCGGTCCGATCATCAAAGACAAGACCTTCTTCTTTGTGAACTACGAACACAATAACTTTATTATTGGCAACCAGAGCCGGTCGACCGAACCCTCCGCCGCGTATCAGGCCGAGTCACAAAATGTTTTGGCATATTACGGTATTCCGGTAAACCCCTTGTCTGCCACCCTGCTGGCCAATCTGTGGCCGGGCGATGCCCTGACTGGACCCGCGCAGGCGAATAATTACTACAACACTTCGCCCCTCACCGGGCACAGCTTCAACGGCATCGCGAAGTTCGACCAGAATTTCACGGCCAAGGATCACCTGTCGGTCAAGGCGTTTATGGGTCAGGGAAACCAGATCGCTCCCACCACTTCTTTCCTGCAGCCGTACTACGAGGAAGCACCGATCCATGTGTATAACTACTCGATCGTCTATAACCGGGTCATCTCGCCGTCGATCGTGAACCAGCTCTTTCTCGGAGTGAACTACTACAACCAGGTGTTTTCTGACGCGAACCACAGTTTCGACCCAGTCGCTCTCGGCCTGAATACCGGTGTCACCAAGGAAAGTCTCTCTGGTTCCCCGCGCATCAACATCTCGGCCGCCGGGGCAGGTTCGGGGTTGAGCGCAACCAACAACGGTTTCGACCCTGTGGGGCCGACGGTCGATTCCGGCCGCAACGACATTACCGGTCACATCGACGACGCGCTCTCCTGGACCAAGGGAGCGCATGAGTTTCGCTTCGGCGGAGAATACCGGCAAGCCCAGGTAGATGATTTCTATCAAAGCGGCCAGCGCGGAACCTTCACCTTCGACGGCTCTCAGGGCCCATGGTCCTACGGCATACTGAAGGCCACCAACAGCGGTACCCTGCAACCCACCGCGTGCGATGGGTTGGCGACACAGAATCTAGGCAAAACTCCGCCCGGATACGCGACTGGTTACGACAGCAACATTCTTTCCCTGGCGGATTTTCTGTCCGGCTGCTTCACTTCCCCGACCAATATTGTGGAGGGGGACCCCAAGCGGCAGGTCTTTGAAAATACTTTTTCCCTTTTCGGGCAGGACGCCTGGCAAGTCAACCACCAGTTGAATTTGAACTATGGATTGCGCTACGACTACAGCGGACCGATCCACAGCCAATATCACGATCTGACCAGCTTCGATCCTACGGCGCCCAATGGGATTGCCGTTGCCGGGGTTAATCGGAAAAACATCTATCAACAGTACTGGCCGAGCTTCAGCCCGCGTATTGGCTTTGCCTATCAACCCACGGGTTTCGCCAACACCGTGGTTCGCGGCGGTTTCGGCATGTTCTTTGACTCGCCTTACATGGTCCCATTTCTCAATCTGCGCGGCACACAGAATGGTGGACCCTACGGCGTGCAGGACAACCCAGCCGGCGTTAACCCGGTGGCCAGCGCCAATCCCCTGCCGGGCGTGAATATCTGGACGCCTGGGCAGCTCATCTTCACCCCATTGGCCGACGCGATCGCAGGCGCGGGCGTCATCAACCTCTTTGCCGTGAATTACAACTTCCGCCCCTCTTACACCTATAGCTTCAATCTGAACATCCAGCAGAGTTTTGGCCCGAACATCATTACCCAAATCGGATACGTGGGGACGCTCGCCCGCCATCTGATCGATGTGCGCGACATCAACCAGGCTGCATTGGGCAGCGGCAATAACACCACTATGGTCGGAAACTACACCTACCAGCAGACGACGCGGCCTTACTTCAACCAGTTTCCCAATTATGCGGTCATTAACCAGGTAGAAAGCGAGGCTAGTTCCAATTACAACTCGCTACAGGCGCTCATCAGGACCACCAACTTCCACCACATAACAACGCAGATGACCTACACCTGGTCGCACAACCTGGATGAAGAGACCGGATTGATTCCCTATCTTCCGCAAGACAGCACCAACCTGGCCGGCGAATATGGAAACGCCGACTTCGACGTCACAAATACCTTCACGGCCTACGCAGGCTATGACGTACCTGGGTCTTCCCACGGCCCCAAATGGTTGAGCAACGGCTGGCAGCTGAATTCGCTGTTATCATTCCACGGCGGCTTGCCGTTCAGCGTGACTGCAAGCACGGAAAACAGCGGCAACGGGGAGAGCGCCGATCGCGCCAACCAGATCGGCAACCCGTTTGCCGGCGTTAATCACAGCATCGTGAACGGCTCCGTGCAATGGATTAATACGGCTGCATTCCAGAACCCGGCCCTGGGCAGCTACGGCACCAGCGGACGCGGGGCATATCGCAACCCGGGCTTCTCTGATGTCGATCTCTCCGTCTTCAAAAACACCAAGATCACCGAGCGGTTCACCCTACAGTTGCGCGCGGAGATGTTCAATCTCTTCAACCGGATCAACCTTGCGCCTGCTGGACAGCCTTCCACCAGCGACGGGGGCGGCACGATCGGCTCAACCTTCGGAACCTATTTCGGCGCGCCGGGCATCGGCCCGGGTGAGCCCTTCAACCTGCAATTGGCGGGGAAGATTATCTTTTAGAGCAACTTTCGTTGTGTGACGTCCAACTGGCTCTCAAATCCCCAGAGAGCCGTTTGAGGGCTATCTCCAGCATTGGCGGAATGTATTGCCGGTGCTGGAGAGAATCCGGCCTATCAGCTGTGCTTTCGGGGTGCCTGAAGCTGGTCCAGCAAATGGCACGTGTAGACACCGGACGCCACAAACGTGGCGCCGTCGTGCACCATCATCGACAGAGCCTCTTCCCCGCTCTTGTCGATGGAGGTAACTTCATTCAGATCCACGATGCGACGCCGGGGAGCTGGGCGGGCCGTGGATGCCCTCCAACTGGAAACCAATTCGGCGATCGATCGCTTGGTGAGCCGGCCCTGGAGGATCCATTTTTCCTCCGCGGCGTCTTCCACAACTGTGATTCGTAACATGTTCTCTATCCCGTAACTGCGCCAGGCCCTCCCGGCAGCAAATCCCTCCGATCTTGTGGCTCGACCGCAAGCATCCTTCGCAAGCATCCTTCTATTGAGCCGCTCGTTGCAATCGTCGTGCCTAAGAGTGCCCGGCGCCCCAGGCTGCCTCATTAGACGACCTTTCGCTTTCTCCTCACCGCGGACCCGGGGGTGAGGAGAAAGCGAAAAGCAGGCTTGGTCAGTGCGGCTCACGGAGACCATAGGCCAACGAACAACTCGACGCGCCAATTTACTGGCAGAATGCCAATTTATTGGCACACGTCCCGGAGGCCCGGAGGGCCGGCCACCCAAACGTCAGCCCAGCCCGGGAGGGCTGGGACATGAAACAAGATGATCTGAGCGCCGTACCCGGATTTCCTGCTAGCGGCACTGGAGAGACCAGCGTGTGCGGTTTTCTGTAAGGAAAACCGCATGAAGCTCGCGGCGTCACCGACCTCGACAGGAAATCCGGGGTAGGTGCGCCACCAAACCGTCCTACGGTCTTTGCGGCAGTTTCTGCGGCCGGGAAATCCCCAGCTTCTGCATGCGAAATTGAAGGGTGGGGCGCTTTATGCCCAGCCGCGCAGCTGCTCCATTCGGGCCCGCGAACACCCAGTTGCTTTGTTCCAGAACCGCCAGGATATGCCTCCGCTCAACTTCCTCAAGGGTCCCATAACCATTTCCATTCGACGCGCCATTCCCATGGTTTCCCTCCGTTGGACGCGCCTTCAGATCGGCAAGAGGAACCTTGAGCTGCGGGCCCGTGGAAAGAATCACCGCGCGCTCGATTACATTCTGCAACTCACGAATATTTCCCGGCCACGGGTAGCGGACCAGCGCGTTCATGGTCTCGGACGAGATGGTGTCAATCTGCTTCGACATGTTCATCGCAAAGTACTGCGCGAAGTGCCGCACAAGGAAAGGAATATCTTCGGTCCGCTCGCGCAGCGGAGGAACGTAGATGGGAAAAACATTCAGCCGGTAGAACAGGTCGGAGCGGAACTTCTGCTCGTCGACCATCCATTGCAAATCGCGATTGGTCGCCGCGATGAGCCGGGCGTTGGTGCGAAACGTCCGTGAACTACCCAACCGCTCGAACTCCCGCTCCTGCAGAACGCGCAATAACTTGGGCTGCAGCTCCAGGGGAATTTCACTCACCTCATCAAGGAAGATAGTCCCCTGGGATGCCAGTTCAAACCGCCCAATACGCTGCGCTACTGCCCCGGTAAAGGCTCCTCTCTCATGACCGAAAAGCTCGCTCTCCAGCAGGCCGGTAGGGATGGCTGCGCAGTTCAGCTTGACAAATGGGTTGGCCTGGCGCTGGCTAAGGTTGTGCACGGCCCGCGCGATCAGCTCCTTCCCTGTCCCCGTCTCGCCGTGAATCAAGACTGTGGACCCGGTTGGAGCGACCGCTTCCACCTGGCGCAGCACGCGCCGAAGCACGGTGCTGTTCCCGATGATCTCCTGGAAATTCATCTCGCTCAGAAGCTCATCCTCGAAATAAAGCTTCTCCTGCGTCAGCTTGTCCTTCAGCTCGGTAATCTGCCGGTACGCAAAGGCATTGTCGATGGCGATCGCGACCTGCCCGGCGATCTGAGACAAGAATTCGAGATCGAACTGGGTAAAGGCATTCTTCTCCGAGCGCACCAGGCAAAGAACGCCGAGCGCACGGTTGCACCGGAGCAAAGGCAGCATGCACAACGTTTCCACTCCGTGGTCCAGGCCTGCCTCTTGCAGCTGCCCCACATCCCCTAGCCAAGGCTTCCCGCTGCGAAATACCCGGCCGGCGACAGAACCATAAAGCGCAGCCGGCAAACCCGAAGCGTTCCCATCTGGAAAATCCAGGGCATAGAGTTGGAGCTCTTGGCCTTCCCCATCGGGCAGAATCAAAGCCACCCCATCCAGGCGCATCGCCTTGCGGATGCCGGGTGAGATGGAGCGAAGAACATCCCGCAATTCCAGATTCGAAACCACGCTGTTGTTCAAGTCCAGGATCAGCCTTAGCTTTGTCCTCTCCTCCTCCAATTGAGCACGCACCAGCTCAGACTGGTCGAAGTTAAAGCGGTCGTTGATGGCCAATGCCGCGTAGTGGCTCAGGAGCGACAGCAGAGACGACTCCTGCTCGGAGAAAGCATCCGGACGGCTGCGGCCGATACAGAGTGCGCCCAGGCGGTGAACACCCGCGCTGAGCGGAAGCACGCAGAGCGATTGGTTGCCGTACCGGCGGAAGAACCGGGCCGCGTCGGGAAATCGTGTCTCCTCCTCCAGCGACGGAATAAGCAGCACCCTCTCCTGCTCCGAGATCGCCGACCAGATCTCCTGCGGCCAGCGCAGAGCGGCATGATCCGCAGAGGTTAACCCACCCTGACCGGCATCGATATGAAAGGAGAGCTCACCCTCCCGCTGAAAAATGAGCGCCGCTGTGGTGCACTCCACAAAGGCGCACAGCTCCGCCGGCAGAGCCCGCAACAACTGCTCCGGGTGGCTGTGCATCCCCAGTTTCTGCGCAAAGCGCAGCACCTCTTCAACATGTTTCTCTTGGGAGACGCCGCGAGCGAGGCGGCCGTTCGGTTTAGGGGAGGTCTGCATATAGTCCCGTTACGGATCTTTGGTAGCAGATGTTTGATAGATGAAATCTCAGGCCGAAGGTGTCAACATAAGTAGCGTCATTTACTGCCGAACCTAATTGGCAAGCAGGTTTTCTTGAGTCCTCGGGCTGCCAACTTGTTGACAGCCCGTCAATGGATTGGCAGCCGGGCGCTCGCCTGGGCATTTTCTCTGCAATTGATCTCGTTGCCTATCAATCATTTACATGTGACTCGCTGTGTGGCCCAAAAGTTGCAGTGGGCCGGGGTGTATTTGGCCGTGGGTTTGCTATCGGCCGGGGGTGTCGATGGAGGTTGAACAATATACCGGGCAGGCTTCGAGTTTCCGCCTCGATGTCCCGCTGCACAGTCTGCTTACCAAGCCCGCAGCTCCTGTAACGGGACTGCAGCCGGCCGGCGAGCCACAACGATTCCCTGAGCCGGTCTTCCCCCAGCGTCCTGAACTGCTGGGACCGGTCGTCGAGGACGCCGCGTGGCGGCCGCCGGAAAAGCGCCACTGGAGCGGCCCCGAGATATACCATGCCATGCGGGGCTGGCTTTTTCCCTACATCCGATCGCGCGTCACCGCCGGTGATTTCCATCCCTTGATCGCCTACCTCTTCACCGAGTTCAAGTGCAATCTCGATTGCCATTACTGTTGGGCCTTTGACAACAAGGTCAAAGGCATGACGGAAGATACGGCCAAACGATCCATTGACTGGCTGCATGGCACGGGTTGCCGGGTGCTCGCATACATGGGCGGCGAACCGCTCTTGCGGCCAGACCTGATCCAGCGCATCACTTACTACGCTGCCAAGAAGGACTTCTGGATCTACCTGCCCACCAATGCCCG
>Ga0302326_10017689_pt1 | contig 14842 bp, 20 predicted proteins | sample Palsa_T0_3_FD_202264 | JGI IMG/M metagenome (GOLD analysis project Ga0302326, IMG submission 202264) | Peat permafrost microbial communities from Stordalen Mire near Abisko, Sweden - Palsa_T0_3 | ecosystem: Environmental > Terrestrial > Soil > Palsa > Peat permafrost | place: Sweden: Abisko... | reverse complement strand
CGGCGGAATGATCGCGGCCATGTGGATGATCGCCGTCGGCGAGACGGCGCGCACCAGCTCGGTGACCGCATTCGGATCGGTCAGGTCGGCCCACCGCACGGCGTCTGACGGCAGCAGCGTTGCCGCTTTGCGGTTGGCCGGCACGTCGAGATCGGTGGCGACGACGCTGCGACCGTCGGCAAGCAGCTGTCGCACAGTCTGCGACCCGACTAGGCCGAACGCCCCGGTGACCAGCACAGTTTCGGTCATAGGCTGCCGCTCCTCTTCATCGCGTCGCGAGCAGTGTATTTCGCAACGCGTCGACGCGTAATAAGTTTGGGCCCGCGATGTCTACCGGGCTGTCACTGCCGCCCGGGCTGCTACCGGCGCTGCGGCGGCTTTCATCGAGTCGAACAGGTCGATGTAGTACGGCAGACACTCGGCCAACGCCTGCTCGGTGGTGAACAACGGCCGGTAGCCGAGATCGCGGGTGGCCTTGGCCACTGAGAAATAGTTGTCCAGATAGAGCCGCTCGATGGCCAGCGGCTCCAGCGGGGGCGCCGCGAGCCCGAACCGGAAATGCAGTCGCTGCCAGCCCGTCATCGTCGCGCGGACCGCGACACCCGATATGCGCAGCCGGGGCAGCCGCTGCCCGCATGCCGCCACTACGGGTCGGGCGAACTCGAACATGTTCACCGGTTCGGCGTCGTTGATGAAGTAGGCCTGCCCGGGCGCGGTGCCACCGGGGACGAGGTGCTCGGCGGCCAGGATGAAGCCGTGAATCAGATTGTGCACGTATGAGTTATCCAGGCGGGCGGCCTTGCTGCCGACCAGCACCTTGACGTGGCCGGCCAGCACGCTGTCGAACACCCTGCGGAACATCGTCTGATCGCCGCGACCCCAGATTCCGCTCGGGCGTATCGCGCACGTGAGCATTCCGTCAATCCCGTTCTGGGACAGTACGAATCGCTCGGCGACCACCTTCGTCTCGGTGTACAGGTCGTTGAACCGGTCGGTGTAGGGCAGCGTCTCGTCGCCGCCGGCGATTCGCTTGCCCCCCATCACCACGCTGTTGGATGAGGTGTAGACGAAGCGCTTGACCCCGGCAGCCTGCGCGGCGTGCACCAAGTTCTTCGTTCCCTCGACGTTGACTGCGAAACTGCGCTGCCGATACTCCTCGGTGACCGACGCCCCGCCCATCAGGTCGATGAGCGCCGCCGTGTGGAACACGGTGTCGACACCGGCGACCGCGCCGGCGACGGTATCCGGGTCGCAGATGTCGCCTTGGAGCACCTCCAGGCCGGGCCGAGCGGTCAGCGGTGAGGGCGCCCGGTCGACGGACGCCACCTGGTAGCCGCGGTCGAGCAGCGTGGTCACCAGGTTGGCGCCGACGAACCCCGAGCCGCCGGTGACCAACACCCGGCCCAGCCGGGCCGTCGGCGATGATCCGGCAACGCGAGGAACCCCAGAATTACCAGCCATGTCGGTGAGAATAACTGAAACGTGTTCCAGTTTCGAACAGAGACCCGTGAAACGGTGTCGATGTCAAGCATCATCCGGGTCATCGACGGCCAACGCATCGGTCACCCGCTTACGCGCACCAGCTAAGTGCTCCTCGCATCGTTTAGCCAGCTGTTCGCCTTTTTCCCACAACGCCAGCGATTCATCCAGATCCAGCCCGCCCTGCTCCAGAAGCCTGACGACCTCGATCAGCTCGTCGCGGCATTTTTCATACCCGAGCTGACTAATGGGCGTAGCTTTCTCATTCGCCATCGGTGGGCCCCTCGCTAAGAGCCGCGATTGCGCCGTCGGCGACCCGCACCCGCAACCTGGTTCCCGCGGGGGCGTCGCGGGTGGACCGCAGCACCGCCGCGGGCCCTTGCGCGGCAACCGTCTGTACCACGGCGTAGCCGCGCGCGAGGGTGGCCGCTGGGCCCAGTGTCGCCAGTCGGGCCGACAGATGTCCGACGTGTTCGGCTTCCACGTCGATCAGTCGGCTGATGTCCCGGCGAACGGCGGAGCGGGCGCGGTGTATCTCGTCGGCGCGCGCCGTCAGCGCCGCCAACGGTTCGGCCAACACCGGCCGGCTGCGCAACTGTGCCAGCGCGCGCTCTTCGCGGGACACCCAGTTGCGCAGCGCCTGAGCGCTGCGCCGGCGTAGGTCGTTGAGCAGGTGCTGCTCCGCAGCGGTATCCGGCACGACCTTCTTGGCGGCGTCGGTAGGCGTGGCGGCGCGCAGGTCGGCGACCAAATCGGACAGCGGGTTGTCGGGCTCGTGACCGACTGCGCTCACGACCGGGGTCCGGCACGCGGCGATCGCACGGCACAACGTCTCGTCGGAGAACGGCAGCAGGTCCTCCACGCTGCCGCCGCCGCGGGCCAGCACGATGACGTCGACGTCCGGGTCGGAGTCCAATTCCTTAAGCGCCGAGACGATCTGGGCAACCGCGGTCGGGCCTTGCACGGCAGTGTTGCGGACGGCGAACCGCACGGCTGGCCAGCGTGCGGCAGTCACCGAGGTCACATCGCGCTCGGCCGCGCTGGCCCGGCCGGTGATCAGCCCGATCGTGCTGGGCAGGAACGGGATTGGCAGCTTGAGCCGCGGATCGAACAGGCCTTCGGCGTCCAGCAGGCGGCGCAACCGCTCGATGCGGGCCAACAGCTCGCCGATGCCGACTGCGCGAATCTCGCTGAGCCGCAACGTGAAAGAGCCCCGGCCGGTGTAGAAGTTCGGTTTGCCGCAGACCACCACCTGTACGCCCTCGACGAGCTTGACCGGCGCACTGTCCACCAGATCACGCGGAGCTGTCACGGTCAGTGACATGTCGGCGGCCGGATCACGCAGCACCATGAAGACCGTCCTGGTGCCCGGCCGGACGTTGATCTGGGTCAGCTGGCCTTCGACCCAGACGGTGCCCAACCTGTCGATCCAGCCTGCGACCCGGATCGCGACCGCGCGGACCGGATACGGATTCTCGGCCGAATTCGCCGGCGGGATCGGCCTTGTGGCGGTCACTTCGCCGTCGCGCGCGTGATCCTGTTGGCCAGCAGCGTCTGGAACGGGGCGCGCGCCTTGGTGGCCTCCTCGTAGGCCAGCAGGGCTTCGAGCTCGTCGACGTCGAGCGATTGCAGCCTGGCCCGCAACTGGGCGAGGGTCAGCCGTTCGTAGTCCAGCTCCTCGGCCACCGCGGGCGTAGTCACCGTCTTCTTGCCTCGCGCGACAGGCCGGGTCGGGGGATCGACCGCCGCACCCGTGGCCGCGTCGGGCTCCGAGTACAGCGCGAACCGTCCTTCTCCGCGACGCTCGTTGTCAGCCGTGTCGACGCCGGCCGTAGTGGCCCGGCCGTCCGCGTCGTCGGGCTCGTCTTCGTCCTCGTCCTCGTCGAACGTCACCCATTCGGGCTGCTCGTTCTTGGGCGGAAAGACGTGCTCCAAGGTGGCGTCACCCTTGATCACCAACTCGGCCACGTTCTGCTGGAACCGCATCACGACGGCCGCGGCCTGACTGGCCAGCGTCATCGGATACATCAGGATCGTTTTCGGCAGCTTGATGGTCTCTTCGACGGCGATTGTCGCCGCGCCCACCAGCAGCCGGACCCCATACGGTGCAGTAGCCATGCGGACCAGACTGCCTTAACCTGCGGTCAAGTCCAAGCTGAACCGCGCGAACTGGCGAGGCCGTGTCGGCGGAAAGTACCCTGGTTGGCATGCCGCCAACCGTGAACATGGGCCCGAACGTTGGCATCAGGGCGGGCGCTTCCAGCTCGGCCTTGCAGCAGGTGACCGGCAAGCGCGTCCTGCTGGCCGAACCGCGTGGGTACTGCGCCGGCGTGGACCGCGCCGTCGAGACCGTTGAGCGTGCGCTGGAAAAGCACGGCCCGCCCGTCTACGTCCGGCATGAGATCGTGCACAACCGGCACGTGGTGGAGACCCTGGCCAAGGCCGGAGCGATTTTCGTCGACGAGACGGACGAAGTCCCCGAAGGGTCCATCGTGGTGTTCTCCGCGCACGGGGTCGCGCCGACCGTGCACGCCTCGGCCGCCGAGCGGGAGCTGAAGGTCATCGACGCCACCTGCCCGCTGGTAACCAAGGTGCACAACGAGGCCAAGCGCTTCGCCCGCGACGACTACGACATCCTGCTCATCGGTCACGAGGGCCACGAGGAGGTCGTCGGCACCGCCGGTGAAGCCCCCGACCACGTGCAACTGGTCGACGGACCCGGCGCCGTCGACAGTGTGACGGTTCGCGACCAGGACAAGGTGATCTGGTTGTCGCAGACCACGCTGTCGGTCGACGAGACCATGGAGACCGTGCAGCGGCTGCGGGTGCGCTTCCCGAAACTGCAGGACCCGCCCAGCGACGACATCTGCTACGCGACGCAGAATCGCCAGGTCGCGGTCAAGGCGATGGCGCCCGAGTGTGAGCTGGTGATCGTGGTCGGGTCGCCCAACTCGTCGAACTCGGTGCGGTTGGTCGAGGTCGCGTTGGGCGCCGGGTCGGCGGCGGCGCATCTGGTGGACTACGCCGACGACATCGACCCCGGGTGGCTGGACGGAGTCACCACCGTGGGGGTGACGTCGGGAGCGTCGGTGCCCGAGGTGCTGGTGCGTGGGGTGCTTGAGTGGTTGGCCGAGCACGGCTACGACGTGGTGCAGCCCGTGACCACTGCCAACGAGACGTTGGTGTTCTCGCTACCGCGGGAGATCAGGTCGCCCCGCAGCTAGGAGTTCTACTCCCAGGAGTCGGCTGCGGTCTTGCGCGGCCGACGGGCCCCGGAGCCGGGCTCGTTGTGATCTTCGGCTCCGTTCGAGGTCCGATACCGGACTCGCGAAATTGGATGGTGCGTGCCGGGAACGCCAGTGGCCCCGTTCGTCCTTGATCCGCGGGGCGGCCCGGGTTCGACCGGCTCCATGGGCTCATACGGGTCGAAGCGGCTGCCACGGCTGGTCGGCCGAGCTCCACGAGCGTGCGGGTCGCGGCGCATTTCCCGGGGTGGCCGACCACGCAGGTCTGGATCACGCGGCAACCTGTCACGACGGGATGGCTCGGGTGCGTCGGCCTCCCGAGTGCGCGTCGGGCGTCGACGCTGGGCGCGGTCGCGGGCCAGATCGGGACCATCCTCCAACGAAGCCCGAACGTCGAGCGGCGGTCGGGGACGCCGCTCCTGCGACGCTGCCGGGCGCCTGGCTGTTCCTCTGCGCTCGGCCGAGGTGGCTCGTGCGGAACGCTCGACGGCGTGCTCCCGTGGCCGGGGCTTGACGGCCTTGTCCGCCGTACCGTCGTGGGTGCGTTCGCGATCGACGAGCGACATCAGCCGTGCGACCAACCCGGGCCGTCCGGTGTTTCTCGCGGCGCCGGCTGCAGAGGCTTTGGTGGCTGGGGTGGCGTCCGCCGCTGCTTTGGCCTGAGAGCGGATGCCGATACCGAGGTACCACCGGACCAGGCCGATGACCAGCACACCGGCCGCGGTGAGAAGCATCAGCGGGAAACGCTCGATCAGGGGGTAGCCGCAGTTGATCGCCAGGTCTTTGAGGCCGGTGAACTTGGCGCCGTGAAGCAGCCAGTAGCAGCCGGGCACTGCGCAGAACAAGATCAGCGGCGGCTGGATGACAGCGGTGAAGATCCCGGACTGGCGCACGGCCAGCACCGCAGCCACACAACCGGATATGTAGAGCACGGAGAAGACGATGGTCAGGTCCTTGCCGGAGCCGGCGTCGAACGCAAAGCCCACCGCGCAGCCCGTTACTGCGACAACCACCGCGGCCCACCACGGCATCCCGGGGATCCCCGGGATTATCGAGCGGTGATCTGCCGCCACCGCCGACCGCGCCTGCTTCGCTGACACACGTCGACCGTACCGGCTCAGCGACCAAAGGCCGGTAACGACCTTGTTAGCATCCGGTGGGCGTGCCACCTGCGTTCTCCTACACTTAAGTCCCTGTGAGCCTGAGCCTTGGAATTGTGGGCTTGCCGAATGTCGGCAAGTCAACCCTGTTTAACGCGCTGACCAGAAGCAACGTGGTCGCTGCCAACTATCCGTTCGCGACGATCGAGCCGAACGAGGGTGTGGTGCCGCTGCCCGATCCGCGGTTGGCGGCGTTGTCGGAGATGTTCGCATCGGAGCGAATCGTCCCGGCCCCGGTGACCTTCGTCGACATCGCCGGCCTGGTGGCCGGTGCCTCCGAGGGGGCCGGTCTGGGCAACAAATTCCTCGCCAACATCCGCGAATGCGACGCGATCTGCCAGGTGGTGCGGGTGTTTTCCGACGACGACGTGACTCACGTCGCCGGAGCGGTCGACCCGAAGTCCGACATCGAGATCGTCGAGACCGAGCTGATCCTGGCCGATCTGCAGACGCTCGAGCGTGCGGTGCCCAGGCTGGAGAAAGAAGCTCGTAACAATAAGGAACGCAAAGCGCTTTACGACGCCGCCCTGGCCGCGCAGCAAGTGCTCGACGGCGGGACGACGCTGTTCGCCGCGCGGGCCGATGCGTTGTTGTTGAGGGAATTGAATCTGCTGACGACCAAACCCTTTTTGTATGCGTTCAACGCCGACGAGTCGGTACTCACCGACGCCGACCGGGTCGCCGAGCTGCGTGCGCTGGTGGCCCCGGCCGACGCGGTTTTCCTGGACGCCAAGATCGAGTCCGAGCTCATCGAGCTCGACGAGGAGTCGGCCGCCGAGTTGTTGGAGTCGATCGGCCAGACCGAACGCGGCCTGGATGCGTTGGCGCGGGCAGGTTTTCACACCCTGAAGCTGCAGACCTACCTGACCGCCGGGCCCAAGGAGTCGCGGGCGTGGACGATCCATCAAGGCGACACCGCGCCGAAAGCCGCCGGGGTGATCCACACCGACTTCGAGAAAGGCTTCATCAAGGCCGAGATCGTCTCCTACGCCGACCTGGTCGCCGCCGGATCGATGGCCGCGGCGAAGTCTGCGGGCAAGGTCCGCATCGAGGGCAAGGACTACGTGATGGCCGACGGCGACGTCGTCGAGTTCCGCTTCAACGTGTAGATCACCGGTGTCTCGGTCCGCACAGAGTCCGCAAGATTCCCGAAAGCCGTACCCATCATCGCCTGAGCAGCGGCCGCGGTCATCGATTTGACCCACGATTCGACATGAGACGGCCGATCGAACGCATCGGCATGTCAGAAAACGTGGTGCACCTGGTCTGCATCTCGTTCACCAATCACCACGGAACGATCTTCATCTGTTGGTGCGCCAGGCACCTTGAATCGGGCCCCGTCGAAGGTGGGACTCGCCCTCCACACTGACTTGCTCGACATGTGTGTTATTGACCCGCCGGTTCGGGTAACCCGTAGTGCGAGATGGTGTCCGCTCCGGGCGCCGCTAATGACAGGAGTTGCAATGATCGGATCAATATTCCTCGCCCTCATCGTGGGCGCGGTCATCGGTTTGGTGGCGCGTCTCGTCATGCCGGGTAAGCAAGACATCGGCATGCTCACGACGGTTCTAATCGGCGCCGTAGGTGGCTTGATCGGCTCAGCGGTGGCTAGCCAATTCGGATACCACAATGCCAATGGTGGAGTCGCATGGATTCCTCTGTTCATCGGAGTCGCCGCTGCCGTCGCGCTCATCGCGATCTACGAATCCGTGATGGGTCGGCGTACCGGCATCCTGGGGCGGCGTCGGGACGCCGGCTTGATAGGTCGACGTGGCCGCATCCTGGGCCGGCGTAATCGGTTGCTTTGATTCATCCGACTGAATAGCTCGCCGGTCCACCCTTTTTCCTGCGCTGAGCCGGAAAGCGGCAGGCCCGCCCCGAGGAGAGAGCGGGCGGAGCGATTGTTTGTTCGGACGTGGACTGTCGCTATCCGGGTCCTGGTTGCGCTGTGACGTTGTACGGCCCCCTGGGCGGGCGCTGGTCGGTGGCGCGGGATGCTGTGAAACGCGTATGCTCGCCCTGAGAAATTCTGAAAGAATTAGGGAGAGTTCCCTATGCGCGGAGCCTGTCTGTGAGGGCAGGCTAATCACGCTGGTGTCCCACCTTCGACAGTTTGGAACCTCTCCCATGGACAGCAATAGATCACGCTTCGGAATGCTGATCGGTCTCGCGGCGGCAGCCGGTGCTTTCGGGGTCGCGGTGATGATGTCGGCGGTCACCGCGCCGACCGCCCGCGCCGATGACTTCAGCGACGTCATCAGCGCAGTCGACGGCGACTACACCGGTGTGGCGGCTTCGTTCTGACAGGTTGACTAGGCCCATCCTGACCGACTAACCCGCCAACGCCCCGCCCCAGGAGAGTCGGGGCGGGGCGCTCAACTATTCAGATGCGTTACGGGACGTTTAGGTTCCCGGCGGGAATACCCATGTTCCCAAATTTGGATCCCAGTTCCCTGCGCAGGCACGCGGCTGCGTCGCGCAGATCGGCGGCAAGCTTCGCAGACCCCCAACGCTTGGCCCTGCTGGCCCTTGTATGACGTAGCCCGGTGAGGGTTCTGGTGTCGGGTCCGCGGCGGCTGTAGGGGCCGCCGTCCCCGCCGTCGCCGCCAGTACCGCCGCGCAGATGAGTTGCTTCATCATCGGATCGTGCCCTCAGCGACCGACAAGTTGTCGCCAACCGTCAGCTCTGCGATGTAGCCGGCCGCGTTCGTAAGTGCTTGCGCCAACTCAAGCGCCTGGGAATCCATCAACGATGTCCCGTCGCCGAGGACACGCATATCACGCAGGACGTACACCTGCCCGTCGTCCTCGACGATCTGGGAGCCCCCAGTCAACACCGTGAGCGGTCAGTCGAACACGGGGAACTTCTTAGTCGCGAACCGGCGGACGTGCGCGCCGTTCGGTGACTCGCGCCCTTCGGTCACCGTCTCGGTGCCGGCGGGCAGTGGGATTTCGCGGGGACGGGTTTGCGGTTTTCCATTTGTAGCCCCTTCTGATTTTTTCTTTTGTCCGTGGGCTGCTTTCCGAGCCCACTCCGTCTCCGCGGTCCCGGAGACGAGTCCTGAAAGTACCGCCGCGAAACGCATCGCGCAGTACGAATTATGCGAATCTGATTGGGAGACAAGCGGACCCGATGATTTTTGAAGGCTGGACCTACGGATTGCGGCAAACGCGCTGCCGTTGCGGTTGCCACTTGGCACGGGGGTCGCCGGCCACTTGTCACGAGATCGGAGGCGTTTCACAGCACCCACCTACCTGCGTAGCTGTGCCGGGGGGTAAGGGGGCTTCAACGTCTAACCACCCGCGTAGGTATTCAGCGGTATTCAGCGTGACGCTCGGCGACGTGTGTCCAAGTGCCCGCTGAACTGTCAGCCGCGCCATCGTCGACGGCATCCGGTGACGCGGAAATAGGGAATATGCCCCATGAACTGGGAGCGCCCGCCAGCGCATACTTCACGGATCGCCCAGATCGGCGGCCGCTAGTTGCCAGCCACGACGGGCGCGTCGGCCACGACGACCAGCACCAGCGACAGGAACCAACCATGAACCGAACGTCGCAATTTCAGCGTCTTCCCAGTTCGCGCGCGAATAATCTGCCGTCGATGAAACGGCTAATGGTTGGGATAGCAACGACTGTGCTGCTGTCCGGCAGCGTCGCGGGGGTGGTGGGCGCAGGTACTGCCGATGCCGACCAGGGGCCCTATGGCCCGAAGCACTGGTGCCCAGGGGAGGTACCCGTACCGAAGACCGGTAATCATGTCACCGACCCACTGAATTGGGACTGGAATGTCTGCCACACCTACTGGATCGTCCTACCGGGGCAGGGCAACGTATCTAGCCTGATTTGGGATGGAGATAATCCACCGGCTCCGCCTCCACCGCCACCGGGCCTCAATTTCTGCCCAATCCCCCCATGGTGTCCGTGATCGAAGTCCGGGTTTCACGCCGAAATCGGTTATCGCAAACCGTCCGCAGAGAAGACGTCGATCGACCGCACGGGCGTCAACATCACCAGCGGGATCTGCCGGCTAGTCGACTGCTGATAGGTGAGGTAAGGCGGGTACAGGTGAGACATATAGGCCCACACCCGATGGCGTTCCTCACCTTCTGGTTCCCGCCAGGTGGCCTCGAACGCTTGAGTCGCGATCTGCACGCCGATTGTGGCGCTCGCCAAGACATTTAGGTACCACTCCGGATGTGTGTCGGCACCGCCTTTCGATGCGACGATCACGATCTCGCCACCGACGTTGCCGTAGATCAACGGCTTGACGTAGACCTTCGCCGACTTGCGACCCACACACTTGATCAAACAGTGTGTGGTCAGCGCACGGCCCCCGACAGCACTCACGTCCATGATGTGGCCCCGCGTACCACCGGAGGTCAGATAGACCTCGAGGTGCTCGCTGACCCAGTCACCTCGCGTCGCGCGGATCGCGGCGGCATCGGCATCGCCCATGGGTGACTCCTACATGTAGACGGGGTGAGGGTGATTGGACCGAACCTGAGCCGCCGACTTCATCTTCCGGAGCCAGGCTGAACCATGTAACCATGCGCCTGAGATTTTCGAATCACTGCCCGGCCCACCGGCGCTGCGTACTCTCGATGAATGCAACTGCAGGGCAAACGGGTACTGATCACCGGGGCATCGCGGGGGATCGGCGAGGCCCTCGCCCACCGCTTTGGCGGCGCCGGCGCCAGGTTAGCTCTCGTCGCTCGGACCCAGGACGCCCTCCGGTCGCTCGCGGCCGAACTCGGCGGCACTGCCCATCCCGCTGACCTCTCGGACCCGACCGACGTGGCCACCCTGATCCAGCGAGTCGAGGACGAAGCGGGACCGATTGATGTCCTGGTGAATAACGCGGGCATCGACGCCGTCGGTGGCTTCTGCGAGGGACCCCCCGATGATCTGCGCCGCGTCACCGAAGTGAATTATTTGGCCCCGGCCGAGTTATGCCGGCAAGTGATCCCCCGGATGCTTGCGCGCGGTGGTGGCCACATCGTCAACGTCTCGTCTGGGGCGGGTTGTATCGTCGCGCCCGGCCTCGTGACGTACTCGGCGTCGAAGGCCGCGCTGTCCCATTTCACGGCGGGGTTGCGAGCCGATTTCCGCGGCTTGCCGATCGGCACGACTCTCGTGGAGCTCGGACCGATACTCACCGACATGCTCACGCACACCGAGGAATACGAGCCGACGGCGAGATCCTTCGAGCGGAGTTACCGACTACGGCTGGCGGTCAAGGTCCCCCCCGACAAGGTTGCCGAGGAGGTCGTCAAGGCGGTGCAGAAGGGCCGACGGCACGTACGGCTCCCCAAGCGCATGGCCGTATTCCCGTTGGTGGCCGAAGTGCCTCGGCGAACGGTGGAGATCCTGTTTACGGGCATTCCCCACCAAGCGAAGTCGTAAGACCTCGCGAACGCCAACGGCCATCTTGTCAGAGCCGGCACCTAGCATCCCTCGTGTGCGGCTTTGCACGTCAACGGCACCACCGGTGTCTTGAGGGAGGGCTCGATGAAATTCGTTTCGACCCGATTGATCACGGCTGACGTCACTCGGCTCGTCGTTTTTTATGAGATGGTCACCGGCGCTTCCGCAACGTGGGGGAACGAGCTTTTCGCCGAGATCCCAACGCCGGTCGGCGCGCTGGCTATCGGGAGCGACAAGACGGTGCCGCTGTTCGGTGCGGGGTCTGCTGAGCCGGCTGCCAACCGGAGCGCAATCGTGGAATTCATCGTCGAGGACGTCGACGCCGAATACGAGCGTCTCCGCGAGCACGTGGACGAGGTCGTGACAGAGCCGACAACCATGCCGTGGGGTAATCGCGCGCTGTTGTTCCGGGATCCGGACGGGAACCTGGTCAATCTGTTCACCCCGGTGACAGATCAGGCCCGTGCCAAGTTCGGAGTGTGAGCGCTCTTCATGCCCGGCGCGTCGTCGTCAGCCCCCGTCGCAGCAGGCCTTCTCGGCCGATGAAGATTGCTTACGTTTTCCTGCCGCCCTACCTCGGGCTGGTCGCGGGCTTCATCGGCCACAGCGTCCGTATCGGTCTGGTAAGCGCTGTCGTCGGTGTGCTTCTCGCTCTGCTGCTGTCGCGCGAGCGGCGTCCCGACACGAGCATGACGGCGATCGACGCCATGACCGGGACGGAGTTCGAGGATTACGTCGCCGCCCGACTGCGACGGGCCGGTTGGCAGGTGACGTTCACCCCGCTAACGGGCGACTACGGCGTCGACTTGATCGCCGAAAAGGACGGAAAGTCGGTGGCGATCCAATGCAAACGCCAGGGCAATGCCGTCGGCGTCGCGGCTGTCCAGCAAGTCGTCTCCGGCGCGCGCCATCACGGATGCACGAAGAGCATCGTTGTCAGCAACCAGGAATTCACCCGGGCGGCGAAGCAGTTGGCCTTCACCCACGGCTGCCAGTTGATCGGTCGCAGGGCATTGCAGTCCTGGGTACCGCCGCCGGCGCGACGACCGGTTTAGCGCGTGCCGGCCTTCCGGCTGAGGCACACTCAGCGAGATGGCGACAATCGGGCAGACGAGAGCATGGTTTCGCCGGTCGACCAGCGTGCTCGTGGGTGGCGCGATGGCGTTGTCCGCTCTCGGCCTGGCCGCCGGTATCGCGCAAGCGGCGCCGGCGCCGAGCTATCACTGGTGTCCCGCTGATCAATGGGACCCGGGCTGGGGCAGCATCTACGACTGGGATTGGAATCACTGCCACGACTGGCAGCGTGCTGCGGGTCAGGGAGGTCCGATCGGCAACGGGCCCTGGGGAGTCCCGCCGTCGTGGGCGCCGCCGTCACCACCTCCACCCCCCTGGGCGCCCGGCGCAAGCGTGATGTGGAACCAGACTGCCGCCGGTTGGGGATTCTGGAACAACGGAATATGGACTCCGGCCTGATACGGCAGGGTTCGCGCCGATCAGCCTGCGACGACGGCGATTTCGCTGCCCAGTTGATAAGGCGCCAGCAGCGGAAGTCCGTCACCACTCCAAAACCGTCCGGGGTCAAACCAGTTCGACCGCTTCTCGGTTTCGATCAGCCCCATCTCTTCATAGGTGACCGCCACCGTCTCCGCGCAATACGCAGACTCGAAGCGGCCCTTTCGCTGGTCGGCCCGGCGCCGCCGCGTCGACTCGCGAACGCGGCCGTCCAAGATCGGGATTCCGCGCACCCAGTCGTACCTGGTCGGGAGTTGACCGCGCAGCCAGCGCAGCGTGAGCCGGGCCGTGGACGGAAACGGTGTGCCGTCCATCCGGGCGATGACGCGCAGTAGCCGATTTTCCTGCTCGCGGTCCGCGCCGGGTGTCAGCTGACGCAACCAGCACCGCTGCCCGTAGCGAGTCAGCCACCGCTCGACCGCTTCCCGGGCGTCGTTGAGTTGCACGCCTCGGTGGTTGGTGCCGGTCCAGACGTCGGTTAACTTGTCGCCGAGTTCGGCATGCCACATCAGCGGTGGCAGATCCTCGATCGCCACCGTCATGCCGACGTGGTTGACCGGGCTGTTCGACAGGGTCTGGATCGCGCGGTCAGGTCCGGAATTTCCGCGGAACAGCCAGACGTCACCGGTGCGGGTTTCCTCTATGGCGCGGTCCAGGCTCACGGTGTGCGTTTCCACCACCGCACCTTATTCACATACCGCCGCTGCCGGGCGGCACTCGCGAATATCCTGAGCCCATGCGCACCATCTGGAAGTTGCTGGGGTTGGCCGGGTTCGTCGGGGTGGCGGCCGGCGGAGTGCTGGTGGCCCGCGATCAGCGGCGACGTCGGGCCTACACGCCCAACGAGATCCGCGACCGGCTGCAGCAACGCCTGGCCGAGGCCGGGGACGGCTCCTAAAGCCCTCCTAAAGCTGATCAAGCGGCGGCGGCGACGGCGTAGAGCCGGTGGGTGCCGGCGAAGCCTTTCAACTCGGCGTCCCGGCCGTCGTCAAAGGACAGGTCCTCGCAGTCGCTGAGGGCCTCGCGCACGGTGTCGCTCACCAGAATCTCGCCGCCCTCGGCCTGCGCGGCGACGCGCGCCGCCATCGCGACGTTGCGGCCGAACAGGTCGTCGCCGCGGCGCACCGACCGGCCCGCGTGGACCCCGATCCTTACTCGAATCACGTTGTGCCGCTTCCGTTGCGCGTCCTTCTCGAGCGCGTCTTGCATGTCGATTCCGCAGCGCACCGCCTGCTCGGCGCGGGCGAACGCGATCATGAACCCGTCACCTTGACTTTTCACCACATGCCCGGAGCGGTTCTTGACCAGCCGGCGGACCAACTTGTCGTGTTCGCCGATCAGCTTCACCCAGGCCCGGTCGCCGACCCGCTCGTTGAGAGCGGTCGACTCCTCGATGTCCGAGAACAGGATTGCCACCGTGCCGTCCGAGGTGACCCGGGCCAGGTCCGGGCGTTCCACCTCGGCCCAATCGGCGAGCTCCTCGATGGAGGTGCGCACCGCCGCGCTGAAACCCTCCTTGCGCACCAGGCTCGCCGTTTGCCACACCGTCTTGACCGCCTCTCGGCCGCTGGAGAGCAGCCACCTGCGGTTGTCGGCGTGCTGCCGTAGTTCTTCGGCTTCGTGGCGAGTGCGGGTCAGCAGCACCCACGTCACGGCCAGGGCTGCCGCTTCGATCACCGCGACGCCGGCCAGGGCGTAGACGGCGGTCAACAGGTGGTCATGCATGCCACGCATCCTCCCCGATCCGTCGTCGTTTTCGATCGACAATGCCGGATAGACGATGCGGGATCGGCGCGCCGGACGGGATTCTGCCCGCCGTGGAGAACACGCCCCGCCTCGAATCACTAACTGCAGGTGCGGATTCCGATGGTGTCCGGCTACCAAGCTGCACGCGCGGGGTTTAGGGTTGATACTGGCCACGGCGGGATCGGGTTACGGCGCTTCTTGTCAATGTTCGAGTGCAAGGGTGGAGCCCGTGCTGACTAGTCGATTACTCGTGGAGGTCCCGATTGGCCGATTCC
>Ga0302326_10017688_pt1 | contig 14843 bp, 12 predicted proteins | sample Palsa_T0_3_FD_202264 | JGI IMG/M metagenome (GOLD analysis project Ga0302326, IMG submission 202264) | Peat permafrost microbial communities from Stordalen Mire near Abisko, Sweden - Palsa_T0_3 | ecosystem: Environmental > Terrestrial > Soil > Palsa > Peat permafrost | place: Sweden: Abisko... | reverse complement strand
TGCGCCTGAACCTTCCCGCCATAATGCGCAGTCACTCGCGCGCCGATGGCGCTTCGGTTCGACTTCACTCCCTCCAGCTTGACTTTCAGCCAGTGCCCGCCTCCACTCACATCGTTGCGCAACAGCGAAGGCGGTTCGTTCAAATTCACGATTACGATATCGATGTCGCCATCGTTGTCGAAATCGCCGAACGCGCAGCCGCGGCTGGCATGCGGCGCCGCGATGCCGGGCCCGCCCTGATCCAGCAATTCCTCGAATTTTCCGTTGCCCAGGTTGCGGAAGATCACTCGCGGCGTCTTGAACGGATATTCCGGCAGCTTCGCCTCCACTTCGGGATATACGCTGCCGGTCACGAAGAACAGGTCCGGGTTGCCGTCGTTATCCAGATCCACGATGCCCGCGCCCCACCCGATGAAGCGTGTCTCCACAGCCAGTCCCGCGCCGATCGTCGTATCCACGAAGTTGCCCTTGCCGTCGTTCCTATACAGAATGTTCGTGTCGTCGGCGAAGTGCGTCTTGAAGATATCCAGGCTGCCATCCAGGTTGTAATCGCCGACCCCCACGCCCATGCCGGCCTGCTCCATGCCGTCCTCGTTCAAGGCCACGCCGCTCTCCAGCCCGATGTCGGTGAAGCTGCCGTTATGATTGTTGCGCAACAGGAAGCTAGGCGTGGAGTCGCACGCCACATAGATGTCCGGCCAGCCGTCGTTATCGAAATCCGCCGCCACGGCGGTCATGGCGTAGCCCTTCAGCTTCGAAATACCCGCTTGCGCGCTCACGTCGGTGAAGGTGCCGTTGCCGTTGTTGTGATAGAGAGTCAGTGAACCGGCGGGCAGACCGCGCGGCCCGCAGTTTACCGGAATGCCTTTCCAATTGCAGTTAGTATTCTCTCCCGGCTTGGGTACCGACCCGAAATCGAATTGCAGATAGCGCGCCACGAACAGGTCCAGCTTACCGTCGCGGTCGTAATCCACGAAAGTACACCCCGATCCCCAAAGCTTTCCCGGCTGCTGCAAGCCGGCCTTCGCAGTCACATCGGTGAAGGTGCCGTTGCCGTTGTTATGATAAAGAACGTTCTGGCCCCAGTAAGTGATGAATAAGTCGTCATTCCCGTCGTTGTCGTAGTCGCCCACGCACACGCCCGAGGCCCACCCGGAGTGCTTCAATCCGGCCTGTTCGGTGACATCCGTAAAGGTTCCGTTGCGGTTGTTCTTATACAGCCGGTTGTGCGCGCCCGCGGGCGGATTTTCCAGGCGCGTCCCGCTGAGCATGAAAATGTCGAGCCAGCCATCGTTGTCGTAATCGATAAACGCGATTCCACAGCCAACCGTTTCCAGGATGTAGGTCTTGTGGGCCGCGCCGCCGTAGATCACCGGGTCGCGCAAGCCGGCCTGCTCGGCGATATCGACGAATCGCGCGTGCCAGGGCAATCCCGACGGTTTCCCGCGCGGCAATGGCTTCACGCCACGGCTGGACACGCCCTGTCCCCAAGCCTGGACCGCGGGCGCAGCCATCAGTCCCATCCAAGCGCGCCTGGTCAATCCTCTACGCATCTCCCAAGTATACTGATGGCTATGCACCCACGTCCGCTGCGGCCCCTCGCCTTCCTCCTAGCCCTGTCCTGTTTCGCCGCCGATCCCCAACTTTCTCGCCCCGTCCGCGCGTGGGAGTTTCTGGACGCTACCGGCCCGCGCGCCGGCCTGCTGGGCGCCGAAAATGGCACGCTGGAAGCCTATGTCTACCCGCTGAAAATCTTCGGAGACCTGAAGCTGCGGTTCGTCACCGGCGCCCAAGTGATTCCGGGAGAAACCATCGCGCGCCGCATCTCCGCGCGTCCTGGCGCGTACACCATCACGTACACCGGCGACGATTTTCAGGTTGACGAAACGCTGGTCGCGCCCATCGACGAACCCGGCGCGGCGATCCTCCTCGACGTGCGCGCGCGCAGCCCGCTGCGCATCGACGTCGAATTCGTGCGCGACTTCCAGCTCATGTGGCCCGCCTCCATCGGCACGGGCTTCGCGGAGTGGGACGACCGCCTCAAGAATTTCCAGTTTGGCGCCGATGGCCAGCCGTACGCGGCCGTCTTCGGATCGCCCGATGCGGCGCTCCAATCGCGCGAGTACGCCACGAATTATTCCGCCGCCACGCATGCGGTATTCACGCTCGGCGAAATCAAAGGGCACGCACAGCGCGTGCTGGCGGTGGCCGCATCCATGCAGTCGCGCGACGAGGCCACGGCCGCCTATAACCGCCTGATCGCGCGCAGCGGCCGGCTTGTGGATGAGACGGAGCGCTATTATCGCGGCTACCTGGCGAATACCATCGAGATCTCCATCCCCGACGCGCACCTGCAGCAGGCTTACGACTGGTCGCGCATCAGCGTGGTGAAGGGATTCGTGGACAATCCATTCCTCGGCCGGGGGCTGGTGGCCGGCTACGGTCCGTCGAAGGGCGCTTACCGGCCGGGGTTCGCGTGGTTTTTCGGGCGCGATTCTTTCTGGACGTCTTTCGCGCTGACCTCCGCCGGCGATTTCGCCAACGCGCGCGCCGCCATTCAGTTCATTTCCCATTTCCAGCGCGACGATGGCAAAATTCCGCACGAGATCTCGCAATCCGCCAGCTTGGTCGATTGGTTCAAGCAATTCCCCTACGGGTTCGCCTCCGCCGACGCCACGCCGCTCTACGCCATTGCCACGGCCGACTACGTGCGCGCCAGCGGAGACGTGGCCTTCGCCCGCGAACAAGCGCCGCGGCTATGGAAGGCGCTGGATTTCATGCGATCCACTTTGGATGAGGCCGGCTTCCCGCGGAACCTCCACGTGGGTCACGGATGGGTGGAGGGCGGACCCTTGCTGCCCGTGCGCGTGGAGTTGTACCAGGCGGGATGTTACGTCGAGGCGTTGCGATCCTTAGCCATGCTGGCGCGCCTGCTGAACGACGAGCAGCGCGCCCAGGATCTCGACGCGGAGTTCGTCGCGAAGCGCGGCGCGCTCGAAAAACGCTTCTGGCTGCCTGGGAACGTCTATGCCTTCGCGCTCGGCCCCGACGGCCAGCCCGTGGACCAGCCCAGCGTTCTGGCCACCGTCCCCATGTGGTTCGATCTGCTGGATCGCCGGCACGCGCAGCAGATGATCGGCCTGCTGGCCCATGAGCCATTTGCGACCGACTGGGGAACCCGCATCGTCTCCTCGCACAGCGCGCTCTACGATCCATCGGGGTATCATTTTGGCTCGGTCTGGCCGCTCTTCACCGGCTGGGCGGCGGTCGGCGAATACCGCAACCATGCGGCCGAGCCCGCGCTGGCGAACCTGCGCGCCAATGCCTGGCTGGCCCTAGACGGCGCAGGCGGCCACACCACCGAGGTGCTCTCGGGCGACTCGTATTCGCCGCTATCTACGGCTTCGCCGCACCAGATCTGGTCGGCGGCCATGGTCGTGTCGCCGCTGCTGCGCGGACTGCTGGGCCTCGAAACCGACGCCACCGAACGGAAAATCGTATTCGCCCCGCACCTTCCGGCAGACTGGCAGTCGGCCGGTGTGCATGGCATCCCGTTGCCGGGGGCGCGCGTGAATCTGGATATCCTGCGCGATGCCGCTACGCTGCGCTTGACCATCGACAATTCGGGCGCGGAAGCCGTCCACCTGGAGTTCGCGCCGGCGTACCCGCCCTGCGCGCACGCGGATAGCGCCACGCTGGACGGCCAGCCGGTCACATGGAAAACGGATCCCGAATACCTCGACTGGCATCCGCGGTTCGAGATCGCCGCGCGGCCGGGAAAGAGTACGCTCACTATCCGGCATCACAGCCTGTTCGGCTACGCACTGCCATTTTCACCGCCGCAGCTTGCCGCGCGCAGTATGAGCCTGAAAGTGGTTTCCGAGCAGTGGACGGATAACGGCCGGCAACTCCTGCTGACGGTTTCCGGCCGCCCGTCGGCCGACTACCGGCTGGAGTTGGTAAACGGCGATCTGTTGGCCGGCGTGGCGGGCGCGACAAGGCAAGGACCAGCCGGATTGCTCGTGCATATCCCGGCAAGCTCCACGGACGACTACGTCGACCACCAAATCACCTTCGCATTGCGCTAAAGGAGTGCCAGGCCCTTTGGAGGGCGGGCTCTAGCCGGCGCGGGGATTTATCCCCTCCTGCAGCAGTTACCTGGGTTTTCGACCGTGCGCGGGTTCTCCAGAACCCGCTCTTCGGCGACCGCAGCTCGCCCACTGCCGCTAATGCCATCCCCCCATCCCGCCGATATAACAGTCATGCAGCGACGACGCGCTGAAATTCGGATGCTGTGCGCAGACATGGTAGAAGTCTGTTGGAAAGAACCCTCGGCCCGTAAACGCAAATCCACTGCCTTGCTGGAGGACATCTCCCCATCCGGGATGTGTTTGCAATTCGAGATTCCGTTGCCCATCGGCACACATCTGGATGTACAGTGTCCCGGCGATAAGCTGGCCGGAATTGTGCGCTATTGCGTCTACCGTGAGATCGGCTATTTCGTCGGTATCGAACTGGAGCCATCCAGCAAATGGTCCCGGCAGCAGTTTGAACCCCAGCATCTCCTGGATTTGGAGGATCTGGTATTGCGCACCGCCTGCAGAGTCGGCGGTACCATTCAATAGCGCAGCCATTACAGAGCCGCGACCGTGAGGGAGCGGGTCCTACTGTACAATGGAGATTCCCGCCGCCATGGCAGCCCATACCCTCTCCATCCTGATCCCCTTATACAACGAAGAAGAGTTCGTCGGAACCCTGCTCGAGCGCGTGCTCGCGGCGCCTCTGCCGGAGGGAGTTGAGCGGGAGATCGTGGTAGTGGACGATGGCTCCACCGACGGCTCGGCGCGCATCGTGGAAGAGATCGCCGCGGCCCACCCCGGCGTGGTCCGATTCATCCGGCAACCCCGCAATCGGGGCAAGGGCGCCGCCATCCGGACCGCCATCGAGCACGCCACCGGCGAGTTCTCCCTCATTCAAGACGCCGACCTGGAATACGATCCGCGCGAATACGGACGCCTGTTGGCGCCGCTGCTGCAAGGCGAAGCCGACGCCGTTTATGGCTCGCGCTTCGTCATCTCCGGCGAACGCCGCGTGCTCTACTTCTGGCACTCCGTGGCCAACCGGATTCTGACCCTCATGTGCAATATCGTCTCGGATTTGAATCTGACCGACATGGAGACCTGCTATAAAGCCTTCCGCACCTCGCTGCTCCAGAGCATCCCCATTCGCAGCGACCGATTCGGACTCGAGCCGGAGCTGACCATCAAGCTGGCCAAACGCCGCGCGCGCGTGTACGAAACCTCCATCGATTATCACGGCCGCACTTACGACGAAGGCAAGAAGATCGGGCTGAAGGATGCGTTCGACGCCGTCTACGTGATCCTGAAATACGCGTTTACCAGGGATCTCTATAAAGATTCCGGGCCGGATATCCTGGACGCGCTCGCCGGCGCGCAACGCTTCAACCGGTGGATGGCGGACACCATCCGGCCCTATATCGGCAAGCGCGTGCTTGAGACCGGCGCAGGCATCGGAAACCTGACCCGCGTGCTGTGCCCGCGGCGCGAGCGCTATATCGCGGGAGACATCGACGCCGAGTATCTGGCACGGCTGCGCGCGCGTTTTCAGCACCGTCCACACATGGAGGTGCGGCACTGCGACCTGGCGAATCCGGCCGATTTCGAGCCGCTGGCCGGCGCCGTGGATTCAGTGGTCTGTCTGAATGTGCTGGAACATGTCCAGGACGAGATGGCCGGTTTGCGCAACATCTACACGGCGTTGCAGCCCGGCGGGTGCGCGATCGTCCTGGTGCCCCACGGGCAGGAAGTCTTTGGTTCGCTCGATACGGCGCTAGGTCATTTCCGCCGTTACTCCCGCGCGGAATTGCAGGCCAAGATGGAGCAGGCCGGCTTCCGCGTGGAACGTATTTTGGACTTCAACCGCATCTCCCGTCCGGCCTGGTACGTCAATGGCAGGCTGCTGCGGAAAAAGACCATCGGCCGGTTCCAGTTGGGCGTCTTCGACCGCCTGGTGTGGCTGTGGCGGCGAATCGACCGCATGCTGCCCTGGCCGCCCACCTCCATCATTGCCATTGCAGTCAAGTAGGCTGCCTCGTGGCGCAGGCACCTTGCCTGCCGCGCTGACACTCTTGTCAGCGCAGGCGAGCGAAGCTCGCCCTGGCCCTCCTGGCCTCTCTACCGCAACCGGTACTTACGCAACAACTCCGCCACCGGCGTCAGCCGATCGCGCACGCGCCGTTGTTCTTCCGGAGAAAGCGGAACCAGCCGGATATCCTCCAAAACTCGATCGTAAGCTCTAACCAGTTCCACGGCTGCACGCGCCGCGGTCAGCCTGTCGCCCGCCGTCACCAGCGTTTGCGTCGAACGCGCCAATGCCAGGCAACTCTCCACTTCGTGCGGGAGATTGGCGCTCACCCGGCTATCTGTCACTCGCTCGCGAACCCGCGTGCGCCGCCCCTGAACCAAGCGGGCCGCTGGCTCTCCAGTTGCTCCAGCGCCGTCCGTTGTTCCGGCGTAAGTATCCGATAGAACGCCGCCCGGTTTTTCGAATGTGCCAGAGTCAACTGAGCGGTCAGGTTGCCAATGGTCGCCGAGAGTTGCTCGATGCCGACGGTATTGTTACTCTTTACCGCGTCATTCAATCCCTGGTGTGCGGCTTTCAAGTTGGCGCGCAGAGCCGACTCGGCCGCGTGCGTGCCGCTGAAAATCGTGGCAGCTTGCGATTCCTGCTCGGTGCTGAGGCCTAGCTTCGCAGCCATCCGCTTGACGTAATTGTGCGAACGGCCCGGGCTCTGCGCCATTATCGCAGTTGCCAGCATGCAAGATAACAGTAGTGTGAAGGGTATTTTCCTCACGGTCGCGGTTCCCCTTGAACGGGAAACGCCCCCCGGCACACGTATGTTACTCGTTTGCTGTTAAGGCTTTGTAAAATTTCGGGTTACGGCTCGTTAAAGCGCCAGTTCGTTATGATACAGCATGTCCTTAAGGTTGAACTTCGCCTTAACCTCGATCTGGCCTAGTTTCGTGGTGAACGCGACCTCCCGGTCGTCCACCGTCAGCGCCACCACTTCGCGCGGAAAACCAAATAACAGAGTGGGCCGCCCGGAACTGTTGATCGGCCCCTTCTGCACCACGCTGGGTTGCGCCGGGGACTTGCCCTTGGGCTCCAGATAAGTCAGGTTCTTGATGCGATCCAGGACTTCCTCGCTCAAACCCTTAGACACCGCGGTTTCGCTGTCGCCGTCGTCGGTGTGCTGTTGGCCCGATTCCACCACGGGCACGCCGCTCACGCTGATGACATAGGCGCCCGCGAGTCCCTCCGTCAGAGGCGTCTTCAGTGCCTCCTGGACCGGTTTGGCGCTCTCCCAACGCACGGTGGCCTTATACTGCACGGGAATCGAATTGCCGCCACCGCGTCTACCGCCACCGCCCATCCCTCGGCCGCCACCCATGCCGCCACCCGGGTAACCTCCGCCGCCACCGGGGTAGCCCCCACCGCCGCCGGGATAACTTCCGCCGCCAGGGTAGCTCCCGCCCCCGCCGCCAGCGCCGGGATCGCCGGTGCCGCTCCCTGCAGTCTGGCGGTTGGCCGCGGGCGAGGCGGCATTGACCTCTTTGGCCCAAGGCGATCTGGTCACCAGCTTATCGATTTCGTCCGCGGACCATTCCGCCGGCTCTTTCTTGTTCCAGAAGTCCGAGCCGCCGGCATACAGCCGGAATCGGGACTGCGCCGCGGCGCCACCAGCCAGCATCAGCAGTCCGCGCCGCGTAAGTCCGAGATCTTGAAGCATAGTTGTGTCCTAACAAGTTCAGACGTTATTGATGCCATCCCAGGTTGCATGCGAGAATGAAAGCATGCGGTACATTGCAATCTTCCCGTTAATTCTAACCCTCTTGCTGCCGGCGCGGATGCCGGCCCAGTATTCCCGGCGGCTTCCGGTTTCGGCCACCGCGACCGCCGGCCCCTATCGCGGACCCGCGGTCAGCTTCAATGGAACGGTGAAGACGCTCACCAAGAAGGAACTCATCGTGGACCTGGACCCCGCCGACTCCAGCGCCGACCGGCAGAGCCTCACCTTCCGCGTATCCAGGAAGACCAAGTTCCTCAAGGGCGATCAACCCATCCAGCCGTCCGATATCGAAGTGGGCGCGCACATCTCGCTCGATGCCACCAGAGACGGCGACCAGAAACTCTCGGCGTTAAACGTCATGCTCGCCGCGCCGGCCAAACCCGCGGACAAACCAACCGAGAAATAGGTTCGGGGACCGCCCGCAGCAGATTCAGTGCGGTTAATGAGCCGTAACCGCAGGAAAGGGGCTTTAGCCACAAGTCCCAGCGGACGGCCCGTGGTCCAAGCCCTGCCGGGAACCGCGTGAGCCGGCGAGGCGGCGGAGCGTTCAGGGCTGGAGGCGCTATAATCAACTCGTAGACGCTGGTCTCCAGCGTCGGTGCCAGACTAGGTTGGAGGTGAAATTTGGATCATATCCTACTTGAACATGCGCGGACCTATGATCCGGGCGAGGTTGATCTTGAACCACCCGGCTGCGTTTACGACCTCCGGGTCGGGGCCTGGGTCGCCAGGGACTCCGGCGAACTGCTAGTTGAAAAGCCGGATCGGTCGCGCCCGCCACAATCGAAGAAAGGCGACGTCGAGACGGGCGAAGACCAGAAGGGGTACTGAGTCGCCTCGGGGCCTCATGCCTTCCGACGTTCTGTCGCCCGTCGTAATCATCCTGGCGAGCCGTCACGACCTGACATGTGATTACGTCGTCTCCTCTCTTCGGTCAGTCGGGGTGCCGTACCTCCGCCTAAACACGGAGGACCTACCTCTTTTCGAGTTGTGCCTGGACCCGCTGTCTCCCTCGCTACGGGGATCCTCGCCCGGCTTGACCTTCGAGATCCACACTCACCGACTTGCGTCCGTCTATTTTCGGCAGCCCACGTTCCTGCGAGAGGCCTCGCAGGGCGGGCGGGCGGCTGCTGAGCAGTTCAGACGAGCCCAGTGGGCGGCGTTCATGCGGAGCCTCATGGTTTTTGATGATCATTGTCTTTGGGTCAACCACCCTGCACGCACCTACAGGGCTGAGCATAAAGCACTACAGCTCCAGACGGCCGCGAGGGTCGGGTTCGACGTCCCGCGCACGACCATATGCAACTCTAGCGTCGGCATCAATCTGGTCATCGGCGCGGGCGATCTCCTCGCCGTGAAGGGACTGGACACAGTTCTGGTTCGAGAGGCTGACACCGAAACCTTCGGGTACACGAACCTCCTTCGGTCCGAGGAGATCAATGGGCACGAACTTAGGTCCGCGCCCTTGATCCTCCAAGAGGCCGTCCAGAACAAGCTCGACCTTCGAGTGACGGTTGTCGGGAGCTCCGCTTGGTGCGCCTCTGTAATGCTCGATGGCGAGCCGATCGTGGGAGACTGGCGCCTAGCGAAGACAGATGCACGGTTCGCCAAGTTTCATCTTCCCGCCGCAATCGTAGAACGATGTATCTCTCTGGTTCAAGGGATTGGGTTGCAGTTCGGCGCCGTCGACCTCGCCCTGTCTGACGGAAAGTACTATTTCCTGGAAGTCAATCCGACAGGAGAATGGGCCTGGCTCCAGGCCGGGCTAGGCTTCCCCATTTCCGATGCAATCGCCAGACTGCTGGCCAGCGGCGAAGGTTCCGGCCCGACAGATGATCTCCACTAAACGGATCCGAATGGGGCTGCGTAAATGGCGCCAACACGCCGGTCAGTTCATCGCGCGACAGGTGCTTGCGGAAGGGCCCGGCTTGCGGCGGGCCGCCCATGTGATTCGCAAAGAGCTTAGCGAGGCAGTTCAGAACTATGAGGAGGAAGGGCCCATTCTGGACATGGCCGACGGCTTGACCATCGACGATCTCCGTCGAATATTCGAGCATCGAGGCCGATCGCCGGAAGTCAATTGACGACAAGGCCAGGGCCAATGTCGTCGCGATCACTATCGGGTTTACGGTCCTCTTCGCGAGCCTTAATTTTGCCGGCAAGAAAGAGTTAGCTACTGCATTCAGCGCGCCGTGGGCGACCGCGGCTCTGGCGCTCCTCACGGCCGGCGTTGTGTACCTCATCTACGGTGGTATCAAAGCCCTCGATGCCCTTCAGATCGCGGAGATCTACCATCCGTCTCACGCGGATGACGCCGGCAAGTGCGAACGGCTCAGGAAGGTGAAGCTGCTGTGGTGCCTGGAGCAGAACGCAAGAGCGACTCTGCTTCGCACGAACGCGGTCAGCGTCAGCTATCGCGCGATTCGAAACGGCGTCGTTTGCCTAGCCGTTCTGATCCTGCTAATTGCGTTTCGGGTACTGATCATGGCTTGGGACCAGAAGACGCTACCCCAAGCGCCAAGCGGCCGCGACCTTCCTTTCCTCACTGAATACATCGCCAGAGCCCGTTTGATTTCGGCCGTGTCCCTCAGTCATACCACCTGAGTTGAATGCAGCATGCGCGCCGTCATCCCTTCAGCCTCTCCATCTCCCCATACACCGCGCGCTTCGACAGACCCCGGCGATGCGCCACCGTCTTAATCGCTTCCATGCGGCTCATTCCCTGGCCCACGCACGCATCCACGGCCTCGGCCAGAGGTGTATCGTCTTCCGTCGCGCCCGTACGCCTGCCGATCAACAAGGTGATCTCGCCCTTCACCGATTCGCGCGCCTCCAGCGTGGCGCGAACCTCCCCAGCCGTGCCGCGCAGAAACTCCTCGTGCATCTTGGTGAGTTCGCGCGCCACCACCACCGGTCGCTCTCCTAGCGCCTGTTCGACCGCCGCCAGCGTCTCCACAATGCGATGCGGCGCTTCGTAGAAGATCAGCGTGGCCGTCTCATCCTGGAGGGACTCCAGCGCGCGCAGCCGCTGGCCGGACTTGGCCGGCAGGAAGCCGCCGAAATAAAAGCTGTCCGTCGCCAGGCCGGATGCCGCCAGCGCGGTCGACACCGCGGACGCGCCCGGCACCGCTTCCACGCGAATCCCGTTATCGATGGCCGCGCGCACCAGCCGGTAGCCCGGGTCGGAGATCAGCGGCATCCCCGCGTCGGAGACCAGCGCCACGGTGGTCCCGTCGAGCAGCTTCGCGGTCAACTCCTGGCTGCGCTCCGCTTCGTTGTGCTCGTGATAACTGACCGTAGGCTTGGCGATCGAGTAACGATCCAGCAGCTTGCGCGTCTGCCGCGTATCCTCGCAAGCGATCAGGTCCGCTTCTTTCAGCACGCGCACGGCGCGAAAGGTGATGTCTTCCAGATTGCCTATGGGCGTCGCCACCAGGTAGAGCGTGCCGCTCAGGGCTGGTCCTCTTTGCAAGGCGGGGCCGGCATCTTCGCCACCGGCAGCTCTTCCAGGTTTCGCGGCACAAGCATTTCGCGCAGCGCAATGGAGCACACGCCCGCTCCTCCCTTGCTGTACATCTCCAGCCGTTTGCGTATGGCGGCTTCTTCTGGACGAACGGCAGGCGCCGGCGCCGGGAATCGCATCGGCGGCGGGGTCTGGGTGGTGGTTGCTCGACAATACACAAGGCCTCCTTGCAGACTATATTACCCAAAGGTGGGGCGGGCGTCCACGCCTCGTGGCGCAGGCCCGTGGCCTGCCGGCGGCCTCTCAGGCCGCCAACGCGCGCCAGCGCGCGCCTTCTTCATCTCACCAAGTGGCCGCGGCCCGTCGGTCACACGCCCACAATAAATCCCCCGCGCCCCCATTTCCCCATATTTCCAATAACCTACAGCCCGACCCTCGCCGCCACTCACCCGGTTCTCACCCTCCCCAATGCTAACCTGAAGCCAGAAAGAGACCAGCGGCCCAAAACCAGAATCGCCGCGTCCCCGCGTCACCCTCTCGCCCCCGCGTAGCATCGACGTATTTTGTCGATGCTGGCGAGCGCAGCTCGCCCAAATTGGTTTCGTCTGTCCGAAAAAGGTAACTCTATGGCAACAAAAGCACAAATCGCGGCAAATCGCCGCAACGCGAAGAAGTGTACGGGACCCACCAGCGAGGCTGGGAAGGCTGCGTCCTCCATGAATAACCTGCGCCACGGTCTGCGCGCCAGCACCCTCATCCTGCCCGGCGAAACGCAGGAGGATTTCGACAAAATCCTCGCCGCCATGCAGCAAGAATACCAGCCGCAATCCGACTCCGAGCACTTCCTGGTCAAAGAGGCGGCCACCGCGCGATGGAACCTGTTGCGCGCCGCGGCGTACGAGGCCGGTTGCAACGAAAAGAACCCCGATATCGAAGCCTGCTGCGCTCTCTTCAGCCGGATGACCCTGGTCACCAGCCGCTTGCAACGCAGTTTCCTCAAGTTCTACCACGAGCTCGAGCGCATCAAAGCCGCCCGCGCGAAACCGCCGGAACAACCTGACGAACCCGAGGAATCGGACGAATCGGACGAGGTGCCCGACACCGGGATCAATCTCTACTGGGTCAACCCTAGAACCGGCGTGCGCACCCTGGCCGCCCAATCCCCGGAAGCCAAGCGCCTCTCAGACCTCCACAAACAGGAACAGCCCACCGACCCCCCAGCTAACACGGAGATGAAAACCGATAAAGACTGACGCGAGCGAAGCTCGCATCCAACGCCTGAAAAGCTGATAGCTGATAGCTGATCGCTATTTGACCTCCCCACTCCCCGCCCGCTATCCTGAAATTTGTTCTGATAGAGGCGCGGCGGCCATCACTAGCCGGACCGGCATCTCCGACAAACCCTCGGACGCCCGGCAAAAGGGGCCGATTGTTTTCCAGCTCCAACTCCATGTGCCCGTCCTCGGGAGGCTCCCAGCTACCCTGCTCGGGTGTACTGGTATGGCATTAAAAGCAGCGCGCGCAACGGCCCGGGAGGACAATCGCATGGCAGGGAACACGGTAACTACGTGCCGTTTAGTCGCGGGCATCTCGTTCATCTTATGCGCTCGGGGCGCCGGCGCACCTCCCGCAGCCGACCGCGCTATTCTTCGCGTGGTGTCGTCTATGAACGGATACAGCCAGCCCTGGGGGCTGATTGAGGGGTCCCCCGGCGTCTTCTACGGCTCCGCGAAGGTTGCCCCGTCGGGGCTGGCGGCGGCGTACTCGATTACGGCGCAGGGAGCGGCGATAACACTTACGACCTTTCCCGTGCACTATAACATCAATGCGCCGCTCGTCGACGGGCTTAACGGCCTGTTCTACGCCTCCGTGCAGCATATCCTGGGATCCGCAAACGTGTTTTCCGTCGGGTCCGCTCCAGGTCTATGCAAACCAAACCGTTGCTCCGCTGCTGAGCCAGAACCTGCCGAACGGCGCTCTCCTCGGCATTGCAGCGGACGCGTCCAACGGGAACCCCTACAGCCTAGTCACAGTCGACCCCAGCGGCGTGGCGACGCCGATCCATCGTTTCCTCGGCGGAGACAGCACACCGTCCAACGTGGTCTACGCTACGGACGGCAACTACTATGGCGTTGCGTCAGGCAATTCCACTTACGTATACCGCGTAACACCGTCAGGGGCCGCGCGCACGCTGTTCACCTTCCCAGCCGTCCCCTTCCCGTTCGCAGGCATGCCCCCGGCGTCCTTGCTGCAGGCCGACGATGGTGACCTTTACGGCGTCCTCCCGAGCGGGGGCACGAACGGGACCGGCGCGGTTTACAAGCTCACTCTCGCCGGGCAATATACCTTGCTCTATTCCTTCCCGAGCGGCCAAAATGGCGGACCCACCGCCCTGATCGAGGGCAGCGACGGGAATCTCTACGGCGCTACGCAGGGGTATGTCTACGGCGGCACCTACGGGGGCTACGGTTTGTTGTTTCGAGTGACGAAGTCCGGCCAGTACGCGCTACTCAAATCCATGGACAACGGAGCCGTGACAGGCAGTTGCCAGTGCACGCTGCTGCTTGGCAGTGACGGCATCATTTACGGGACTACCACCATCGGCGGCAAGTACGGAGGGGGGACGGTCTTTGCGCTCGATGCAGGTCTGCCCAAGCCCAAACCGCGGGCGATGCAATTCGCGCCGACATCGGGCGCCGCCGGCACAGCGGTGCGCATCTGGGGATATGACTTGCTGTCGGCTACGGTAGAGTTCAATTCCGTGCCCGCGACCACCGTTTCCAACAGTGGTCCGAATTACGTGTTTGCCACCGTCCCACCTGGAGCCACCACTGGACCGATTACCGTTACCACGCCCGGTGGGACCTCCACGACCCACGCGAGCTTTACCGTGCAATAGGGTGGCGCCGGAGAACCGGTTTCGGCTGTTCACCGGCGCTGCGCGCGGATTGACTCGCCCCCATGCTCTCCGCTATCCTGAAGCTAGTTCTGATAGAGGCGCGGCGGCCATCACTAGCCGGACCGGCATCTCCGACAAACCCTCGGACGCCCGGCGAAAGGAGCCGATTGTAGTTCCGCCGAAACCGGCGCGGATGGCTCATGGCCGCGGCGGTTGGGGGGTCAGGCTAACACCTGCCCACTGTCACCCGATTCGTAAGGCGGGTGGAGCGCTATCGGAAGCGAAGACTCGCCGGCTCTCCCCGCGTCTTTTCTTCTGCCGTCGTCTCCCCCGCGCGCATTCGACTATGCACCTTTTCGAGCTAACGCGGGCGCTCATCGATACCGAATCCATCACCGGCAACGAGGAGCGCGTCGGCCTCCAATTGCTGGACTACGTCTCCGCCCTCGCCGCCCGCTTCGGCGGCCACGCCGAGCGCTCCGCGGTCGACGGCCCCCGCGCCAACATCTTCGCATGCTGGGGCGACCGGCCCACCGTCACGCTCTCCACCCACATGGATACCGTGCCGCCCTTCATCCCTTCCCGCGAAGACGCCGATCACATCTGGGGAC
>Ga0302326_10017681_pt1 | contig 14846 bp, 24 predicted proteins | sample Palsa_T0_3_FD_202264 | JGI IMG/M metagenome (GOLD analysis project Ga0302326, IMG submission 202264) | Peat permafrost microbial communities from Stordalen Mire near Abisko, Sweden - Palsa_T0_3 | ecosystem: Environmental > Terrestrial > Soil > Palsa > Peat permafrost | place: Sweden: Abisko... | reverse complement strand
GAATTAATAAAGGATGTTTAAACGTGACCAACACTGAGATTTCAAATTGGATTGACAATGAAGAATCGCTCTACCTTTGGCACCGAAACACGCGGTTATCGCGCACGGCATTCATCCGCGAGCATCGAGCGACACTAGTCACGGCGATTAACGCAGTGATACATAAACACGACGCACGAAATGTCGTGACACCTACGCGCGAGTATGGGAGAATCTGGCGATGAAGATTAAATGCGATCAATGCGCGCCGATGATGATAAACGGCGTTTTTTGCCATGAGACAGGTTGCGAGAACTCGCACGCCACTGCGATGCGTTTAAAGGCGTGGGACGCGATTCAGGGAATATGGCGCAATCTTTTCAAGTGCGTGGAGTGCGGGCAGGAATACTTTGACCGCACGAACGCAGAGCAGTGCTGCGCAGAAGAATACGCGCCATGAACGCACAAAGTTTAGGAACGATTCGAGAATTCCATACGGCAAATTTTAAAATCGTCGTGGACGCGCTGGAAGATTACGACGCGGACTTGTCATGGGATACCGACGGCAGTGTGCTGCGCGATCTGCAAAGCGGCGCGCTGACATGCTTCACGGCGCGAGTGCGCGTGTTGCACAAGACCCTGGGAACTGTCGGCACCGACTACCTAGGAAGCTGCATTTACAAGCGTATCGAGGATTTTCAGGACCATCGGGAGTGCGCGAAACAGACGCGCGAGCTGCGCGCCAAGTACCGGCGCCAGCACAAGCGCGGCGCCGCTAACGTTGTTTGCGGCTCGTACTTCAGCGATATGATCCGCGAAGCAATTAGCGAAGCGCGTAAGCATCTGCGCTCCGCGCAGTCGATTCACGTCCGGGTAGCCGCGTGAAGTCCACCAAACAGAAACGCGATGAAGTAATCGCACGTTTAAACATCGCGCCCGTAAAGGACGGACGCGAAGCGCGGCGCGCCAAATCCGGCGCGCCCGCTCTACCATTGGCGGACATTGCCACGGCGCGCCGCGCCGAGGCTGTACGCTTAGGAAAAATCAAATGAAGATCGTTGTTACATCAAAGCAGGTTTGCCACTTATGGGCGAACCGAGCCCAGCCAAACGCGCACAATGCGGGCAATACGCTATCGTTCGACGGCGATACGCTTTTTAGCTATCGCACGCCAATTGCGCGGATCGTTGAGCGGGTCGGCCACTGGAACAATGTCGTGCTCTTTTCGAATGCACACTACAGTATCACAACCTCAAAGCATTTCGGCTACGCGCGCTCTGCCGCATCGCATTTCTCAAGTTTCACAGTGCCAGCGTTAGGACTTGGCACCGTCGGACGCCACTCGGAATCCGACGACATGCACGGCGAAAACGTCGGATATTTGCGCGAGCAGTTCCTGGCGCAAGCGCAGCGAATTCAGCGCAGCACGTCGGACTGGTCCGACGATCAAATTTTAACGGATCTGCGCGCACTGTCCGAAACGATGGAGCGCTATGGCATCGTGTTTAATGTCCCGGTCATGCTTCCCGACGTTGACGCGGCATTTGCAACTATCACAACCGCGCGCAACACGCCGAAGCGCATTGCTGCGCGTGCGAAGAAAGCGGCCGCATACGAGGCACGCGAGCGACAGTGGCACGCTATGCGAATCGCACAACAGGAAGCAGACAAACTCACGAACGCCGAGCGCCTTTTTAAATGGCGTTTAAACACTATCGGCGGCTCTCACCTAGTAGGCCGGATAGACTCCGAGCACGGCGGCGCAGCCATACGCATAAGCCGCAACGCTCGCTGCGTCGAAACCTCGCACGGGGTCACGGATGTTCCCATCGAGCGGGTACGCGAGCACCTTGAGCATTATCTGTCGCTCAAACAAGGCGACGATTTCGACAGCCAATTTCGCGGCCAGATGATCGGCCCGTACACTTTCAAATCTGTGACGTTTGAGGCAATGCAAATCGGTTGTCACATATTCTGGCGCGCGGAGCTACTGCACTTGCAGGCGCTATTGAACGGCGAGCCAGAGAACGTGCGCTTGCCGAGCGAGGCCGCATGAACTATGTTGGGACGCCCTGGCATGGCACTGACGATGAACTACTTGCGAAAGTCAACGAGCTAATCAATATGAACCATCTTTGTTCCGCCGGGTACTTGGGGAGGCGAAACCCCCTGGAGCGCGTTTGGCGCAAAAACGGAACTGGCGAAAGGCCCGGCACCTTAGCCCCTCGACCACGGAGGAACGCGCAGCCGACACCTGGCAAACGAGTCGTGGGAAGTGGCGTGACAGCTCGGAGAGACGGCAATGCGTAGGAGAGATGCGATGATGGCGGACCCGTTCGCGCCGCTGATGCGCCAGCGCATCTCGCGCATCATGCAGTCGCACCATGCCGCGGCCGTGCATCGTATTTGCAGCATCGCGGCCGGCGGTCGCACCGATTGGAGTCTCGCAGAGTGGTCGCAGATATTGCGCGAGTTAGATCGTTGCGAATTGTCCCTGGCGGATTGGCTGGTGTGCCAGTGACGCGTTTCCTAGACTGGCTGTTTCGGCGCCGCTGGCCTAAAGGCGGCAAATACAAAGGCTTTTTTGCGGGCGCAAATGAGCGCCCAGCGAGGTTAATATGATGGTCGCGGTCTACATCGCAATCGGTTTTCTACTTGGGCTCGCGCTGCTAGCGTTCGTGCTCAATCGCATCGCGACTTGCGCGGCGCGTGTCTTAGATCACTTCTGGAGTAATTTCTAATGAGAATTCAACGCGGAGATTGTGCAACACTGATAGGTAAATCCGTGGCGCGCGTCATTGAAGTCGATTGCGTGTTGCACGTCGCGGGTGCGCTATGAGCGAAATCAATGGGCGCGTAGCCGTGCCGCGCGCGTCATATTGGACGTGGTTCACCGTAGACCGGCGATCCGGGCGCGTAGCCGTGCATCAGGAACATGCAACAAAAACGGAAATGGAAGTAGCGATGGAGGTGGAAAACACGTCGCATCCTGGCGCCTATAGCTTTTTTGTTGTTATGGAGACTCGGGAAGACATGCGGCCGATTATCACTGTGTTCCAAAACGACAGGGCATGATAGTATCGTTGGTTCCGTTTAAACAGAGCCGCCATGCCCCCAACGTTTCGCGAGATGGTCGAAGCCGGATTCGCTCTGTGCATCATTACGCAGGGCAAGAAGGCACCGACGTATAAGGGCTGGCCCTCGCACCCGGTATCGGCCGACGCGGCCGAGGGTGCTGATGGGTGCGGGCTTCTGCACGCAATGTCGAACACGTGCTGTTTGGACGTTGATAATATCGAATTGGCGCGTCCGTGGCTGGCCGAGCGGGGAGTCGATCTGGACTTTCTCCTGGCGGCGGATGAACGGGTAGGCATCTCAAGCGGTCGAAGCGGACGCGCCAAGCTACTTTTCACAGTCTCTGTGCCCCTGCGTACAGTCATGCCAAAAGGTTCGGGGTTGGAGCTGCGATGCGCCAGTGCACGCGGCACCTCAAGTCAAGACGTTCTACCCCCTACGGTTCACCCGAACACCGGCAAGCCCTACACTTGGGACGTTGGCATCCTGGGCGACTGGCGCACGCCCCCGGTCATCCCGGTCGCGCTCAAAGCGCTCTGGGAAGCCGAGGCAGGCCCGTTGCCAGCCGGGGAGGACCCAGACTACAGCCCCCCTCCCCCATCGCAGGACGTGGACCGTCTGCGTGCGATATTGGCGAAGGCTGACCCCAACGGGAGTCACGATGAATGGCTGCACATGGGTCTTATGTGCAATCACGAAACGCAGGGCTCTAGCGTTGGCCTGGCTCTTTGGAACGAATGGGCGAGCAAGGCTACCGAGAAGTGCGGCGACGGCACGCCGAAATACAAAGGGCTGTCAGACCTAAAGGTACGTTGGCTGACCTTCAAAACCGAGCCCGGCAAGCGCGTTATCACGGCCGCGTCGTTCGAACATACGGAGCCCGCCCGAGCCGATGAATTTGACGCCCCGGTCACAGTGGAAACTTCCGGGCTCAAGAGCGTCCCTGTTACCGAACAGCTCCCGGTCAACTACCAGACAGGCGGACGCACCGGGGAGATGATCTGCAACATCCACAACGCGATCATCATGATCCGCACGCTCGCGATCACCGACTTCATCGTGGCCCACGACACTTTTCTGGACAAACTGGTCGTGCGCTGGTACGGCGCCGAGGCTTTCAACGCCTGGACTGACAACGACACAACGGAATTGCAGAAAATCCTGCAAGTCAACGGACTCAAAGTGCTGACGCCAGCAGCTACACTACAAGCAGCGCGCTACGTTGCAAACGAAAATCAGGTGGACTGTCTTAAAGACTGGATCAATGGGTTGGAGTGGGACCATAAACGGCGTCTATCGTTGTTCATGCGCCGTGCGTTCGGCACTGCATCAGACGCGAAGTACAATCGCTACTATATGCGCGCGGGGCGCAACTTCATCATCAGCATGGTCGCTCGTGCGCTGATGCCCGAATCACAAGTCGATACGATGCCAATTCTCGAAAGTGCGCAGGGCGAGTTGAAGTCCAGCGCTCTGCGCATCATCGGCGCGCCGTGGTACTCAGTGCTATCGGCAAGTGTTACCGAAAAAGATGGACGCCAACAGCTACGCGGCCGCTGGCTTGGAGAGTTCCCCGAGTTGGAGAAAATGTCGCGCGCTAACATCGGCGCTATCAAAGAATTCATCACCGATCGCAATGACCGCTACCGTCCCACATGGGGAACGTTCGAAGTCGAGCATCCGCGCCGCATCGTTCTGTGCGGCTCAACTAACGAAGATCGGTGGGCTCGTGACCCGACAGGCGGACGCCGCTATATGCCCGTGCGAGTCGGACAGATTGATCTGAAGTATCTGAGCGCGAATCGCGATCAACTATTCGCCGAGGCCACGCACTTGTACAAAGCCGGGCGCCCGTGGCATAAATGGGGCGTTGCCCTCGAAGTGTGGAAAGAAATGCTAAATGAACGCCTGGCGCTTGATCCGTGGGAGGAACGCATTGAGACCGACTGGAGTGCGGCCGTGTTTAAAGCGCCGAACGGGCGCCAATTCGTCACCACGGGAGGGATTTTAGAACTGGTCCTTGCAAAACAGCCTTCACTCCAAACACCATACGACGTGAGTCGCGTTACCAACGCGCTCAAGAAACTGCGGTTCGAACACGGCACTTCACAGATTCGTTTAAACAACGTCAAAATGCGGCCCTGGTACGTGCCTGAAGAAATACTTGTCGATCCGCTTTTGATGTAGTACGATCCGCCCTCAGTTTTAATTCACCGATAGGAAGCACCCACAATGTCAATCGAAGCAATACTTGAGCGCATCGCGATTGCGCTCGAAAAAGGCGGCGGCGTGACCAGCAACGCAGCGCCCGCGAAAGATCCCGGCCCAGCAGTCGAGAAAAAGCCGGTAGGTCGTCCGCCGAAGCCGGCGCCCGAGACGAAGCCCGAGCCCGAGGCGACAGACGAAGTAACAAAGAAACAGGTAGGCGACGCGATCGTTGCACTGATTCAAGGCAATCATCGCGCGGCTGCGAGCAAGCTGCTCAAGCAGTACAGCGCTGGCTCAGTCAGCGAATTGAAGGAAGCCGACTATCCGGCAGTGTTCGAAGCTGCTACGGCGATATTAGAAACGGCCTGATGGACTTCAACTACAAGGGCCTGCTTGAGATTTTCAAGCAGGCTCTGATTTCAAAAATCTTGCGCGGCCCGGAGCCCAAGCGGCGCCGTGGCTCGCATCACGCGCTTCCGCCTGGAGCGTTTAAACGCTCGCACGGCGCACCCCGGCTCGGCCGCGCTCGCGGTATAGATTCGCTCAGCGAGTACGACCTGCAGATGTACGACTGGCTGCAGGACAAAACTCTTGTCCATCCGGTCCGCCGATACTGATGAAGGCTCTCTCCACAAAGGTGAGAGCCTATGAGCGCAATATGATTATCGAAGCGCTGGCCGCTAATAATCACAACGTCATACGCACGGCGCGGGCGCTTGGGTGCAACCGCACCGATTTCTACAAACGTCTCGAACGGCACAAAATTAAACTGGCACCCACCAAATACGGCAATGAAGGCAACGCCGCCTGGCGCGCGTTGGAGGACGACGAATGATCCATAACTACCACAACATTTTTGCGCCATCCAAATCCCCCATGTGGTTACGGTGTGCTGGCTCTATGTCGTTTCCAGAAAACCGGGTTACAGATAAGGATGCTGGACAATATGCAGCAGAAGGCACCGCAGCTCATATTCTTGCTGCACGAGCGTTGACAGCTCCAAATTTGCGACGAGCAGCGGATTATGTTGGGGAGACAATTCAAGTTGGAGAGCGAACTTTTAATATAGACGAGGATTTCGCTCTTTATGTTGACGTCTACCTCGACTATGTACGTGACCGCGCCAAGGACGGCTATCTGCTCGTCGAGCAACACGTCGAGATTCCCGAGTTGGGCACAGACGGCACCAGCGATGCGATAATCGCGCGCGAGACTGGTTTGTGCGATGTAGTTGACCTTAAGTTCGGCCGAGGTGAAAAGGTCTACGCATCCGAGTCTTTTGACAATCAACCGTCGGATGAATTCAGTTTCTCGGTTGGCCGCACTGGACAGCCGCCATATTGGGTTGTTCCAAATTACCAGCTTATGCTCTACGGATTAGGCTCTATCGATCTCCTGCGACCGTTGGGTGATATTGACAGCATAACGCTCGCCATCGTCCAGCCGCGGCTCGACTCCATCAGTGAGGTATTAGTTCCTATCCACGCACTACATGAATTTGCCGAGTGGGCGCTGGATCGTAGGCTGCTGTGCGATAAATCGCCACCGCAGCTCACGCCCGGCCAAAAACAGTGCCGCTGGTGCGAAGTCAAGGCCACATGCCCGGCGCTCGCGGCCAAGGTCGAGCACGACATTGGCGCGGAGTTCGAAGCCATGAGCGCCGAGGTTATCCCGGCGCCCGAGACGGCCATCAATGCCGCGCTTGCGCTCAAGCTGAGCGTGTTGCCGTTGATCGAGGACTGGTGTAGTGCAGTTCGCAGTACAATCAGAGATCGCGTCATGGCCGGTCAGCAAATCATTGGCGTTGACGGCAAACCGTTGAAGATCGTTGAGGGCAAGCAGGGAGATCGCAAATGGATCGACGAAAAGACCGCCGAAGGGCGGCTCGCAGGATTGTTAGCGGATAAGGCGTACCAACCGCTCAAAGTCATCACTCCGGCCGCAGCGGCAAAACTGCTCGACAAAGCAAAAACCGCTGCAATGTGGCAAACTATTGTTCCGCTCTATAAACGCGCTCCGGGGAAACCAATAGTCGTCCCAAATTCTGACCCACGTGAATCCTTCATTGGCGCTACAGCAGCAGAGTTTGACGATGCCGTATAAAGATCGAATAGCCGGGAACGCATCGCGCCGTGCGAATTACGCTGCAAATCCAGCGCCGGCTTTAGCGCGCACTGCAAAATGGGCGCGCGCTAATCAAGTACGGATCAACACGGCATTGGCGGCGATTCTATCGTTCAATGGAATGATGCGCCCGGTCGAACTGCCAAGGAAGTTTTAGCTGCCATGCGCGCCGCCGCTGGAGGAATTTTATGACGCAACTACTTGTTGACTCTGTTTCCGAGACATTCGAAAACCTGCGCGAGATGGTCGCCGGAATGCCGCGTGAAACCAAAGGCCGCGCGCGGGCAGCGGCCATGCACATCGAGACCGCATGGCAGGAGCTGCGCCGCGATCACGCGCGCGACCCGGCCGTTGCGCTTGGCGCAGCGTTCGCCATCTTCGTCATCGCGCAGCGCGTGATTGACATGGACTCGCAGAGCGATTCCGCCGACAAAAGTCTGATCCAACTGTTGAACTGATCGGGAGGGAGCGAAGTGAGGATCGACTACGGTAATGGCTACTACCCAGATTACAGGAAAGTCTGGTACGGCGCCGTCCACAAAGAGTGCATCGCAGAGATTGACCGCCTTAAAGGCATTCTCGCACGAGTGAACGCGCTGAACGACGAGATTATCGAAGCGCTGGCCGCTAATAATCACAACGTCATACGCACGGCGCGGGCGCTTTATTTCCGCAAAGAGATCGACGATCTGACGATAGAGTTTTCATCCGCATCAACCGTGACGCCTGAGCATGACTGAGAAGCTGCCAACGTGCGCCGACTGCGGCGGCTTCCATGTCGAGTGGATGTATCGCTGCCACAAGCACGGGACTGACTATTGCAAGGGCTGCTCGTGCCCGGTCTGCGAGGACGAGTCTTTCGACGAATACGAAGAAGATGGTCCAATGGACCTTGAGGATCAATTGGAATGTGCTTTAGATAAAGCATTTCCTGTTCGGGAGGGAGAGAAGCATGGCGATTAGATCATTGACGAGCCAGATGTGCACTTGACTCGCGCAGAGCTTCAGCGCTACCGGCAGCGATTCGAGCAGGCAGTGATGTTCCTCGTTGACCCGCCGACGTTCGAGGCTTGGGTGGCACGACAAGTCAAGCTAGACGCTAAGCCCGGCAGGGAGCGGTTCCATTATGGTCGATGAATCCGGTTGGGTGCTGGTGAAGTACGTCGGAGAGGAGCGCGTTATCCACTACCTGACCGTGGCTGATGCCGGGTATTTCGATTGGACAACCAACAATCTCAAAGCCCTGCGCTTTGCGCGGCGAACCGACGGAGACGCGTTAGCTCTTATTGTCGAGGACGCCGATGCTGTTGAGGAACACGGCTGGTACTCACATGCCAGCGCAGGAGAGAACGATGCCAAGTAGCTCAGTGGTAGAGCGCCGACCTGTTAAGCCGGTGGTCGCTGGTTCGATCCCAGCCTTGGCAGCCAACGCAACAGAGAAGCATCCATGAAATCAATCGTATTTTCCGCTGATGACAAAGAGCGCATCGAGCGCCTTGGGCGTGGCATCATCGCCGGTTTAAACGTCGCGGCTGTTGACGGCGACCACGACGGCCACATCATCAACGCTATGGCGCAGCAGCTTGCGGACGCTCTGGACATTGCCATTGACAACGGCGCTATCGGGCCGACGCAAATTCAAGACGCGATCAACCACTTCCGCGATCACTTCGCGCACCTACTCCCCACGAGGCTACAGTAATGTACGTTATATTCCTGATCGACCCGATGACCGGCAATGAGCTATATGCTTCGCGCGACGCTTATTTTGCCACGGAGATGATCGACGGGGTGAAGCACAAGTTCCGCAAAACGCACAAGGAAGTCGTGCTGTCGAAGTCGCGCTCCAAAGCGCTTGAATTTGAATCCGCACGCTTGGCGTATCAATTCGGTCAGGAAAACAAGCTGGACGACATGAAGGTCGGCTACCGGACAATGGCTAAGAAACCGTGAAAAACTCCCGTTGGACTGGGCCGAAGCGGCGCTCTTATGTAACTCCATCGCGGCAAAGCATGGATGCGAAGGTCGAGCGCCTGTTCTGGCAACGCAACGGACGCGGCTGGAGGCTTGTCATCAAAGAGCTGTGCGAGTATGATTATTGCTTGGCGTTTAGGGAGCTGCGCGGCTTCCGACGCGGAGCGAAAGTTTCAGTTAACCATTTTAAGGATGAATCAAATGTCAACACGCTTCCTGCTTAAAAACGTACGTCTTGCTTTCGGTCAAGGGCTCTGGATCAAAACGAAACCGCCCAAGACGCCGCCCGAGACCAAAGAAAAATTCCGCTGTCAATTCCTTCTCACCCGCGTTCATCCGCAGCTCGTGGCGCTGCGCAAGGTCATAGACACCGAAGGCGAGGCCCTGTTCGGCACCAAATGGAAAGTTGTCAAGGCTGCTGCTGAAGCGCAGGGCAAAATCTGTCTGCGTGACGGCGACCTGAAGGCCGAGTACGACGGCTTCGAGGGCAACTGGTCAGTCAGCGCCAACAGCTTCACGCGCCCGACTGTGTTCGGCCCGGACGGCGAGCCCGCATCCGAGGACAGCGGTATCGTCTACTCTGGCTGCTACGTTGACGCGATCATCGGTGTCAAGGCTTACAACAACGTGAGCAAGGGCATCACGGCCGAGCTGGCCGGCGTGCGCTTCTTTGCCGACGGTGCGGCCTTCAGCGGTGGACGCCCGGCCGATGCGGACGAGTTTGGCGACAGCATCGCGGCGCCTGCGGCCGAGGACGAGCTGGCGCAATAGAGTGCAGGCGGAGTGTGGAGGGACGGGGAACTACGGGTCATCTGAGGTGGCACCGCCTCATATAATCCTCCACACTCCAAGTGCCGAATTGGAGCGAACCGGCCCGGCACTGGACGCTGTAGTCGCGCTACAGGCCAGTGCCAGCCGGCAAGCCCTATGAAACCCACTCCACTACTCGCACAGATCGCTAAGCTGCGCACCGCTGTCCAGGCGCGCGGTGCGCTGACTGCGAAGCACGTTTACATGTCAATGGCGATGGAGCGTGCGCTCTACGCTGAGATGTTTCCCGATGACCCGAGCGGCGTGTGCATTCTCAACACTGTCATAGGAATGATCGTGCATATCGACGACGCCCTTGGCGATCGTATCTGGTGTACGATCCGCGAAATTCCGAAGCGCGACACCCAAGCACAGGCTGCGCACGCTCACGACGAGATTCGCAAATGAAGCTTTGGCTTGATTGCGAAACTAGGTCGTCCATACCGCTCAAGCGCGGCATCTGGAATTACGCCGACGACGTTGAAGTGATGATCGTCACCTGGGCAATCGACGATGGCCCGGTTGCGACAATCGACTTGACCAGCGACACAAACGTGACAGAGCTATCCGCCTACGCGTACACCGCCGATGAAATCTGGGCACACATTGCCGAGTTCGATCACACCGTACTTGAGCGTATGGACTGGTGGAAGCGTTTAAACGTCCCACTCAGCAAGTGGCGTTGCTCGGCTACATTGGCCCGTCTCCACGGGTTGCCGGGCGGCATGGACAAACTGTGCTCGATACTCAAGCTGCCCGAGGGCGAGGTTAAGGACAAGCGCGGGCACGAGCTGATTATGCTGTTCTGCGTTCCCACCAATGACGAGGCGCCGTGGAAGTACAACGACCGGCGCTCACACCCAAAAGAGTGGCGCGAATTCCTGTGCTACGCCGCGCAGGACATTGTTTCGATGCGCGCCATCTATCACAAGCTGCCGCATTGGAACAGCACGCCGCGCATGTGGGCGCTCTGGCACTGCGACCAGCGTACGAACGAACGCGGCGTGCAATTCGATACCGAGCTGGCGACTGCCGGCGTGAAGATCACCGATCGCGAGAAGCGCCGACTCGCTGCGCGCACCGCGAAGCTGACAACCAATCTAGTAACCGGAGAGGCCGATGTTGAATCAACGACGCAACGCAATCGACTCCTTGCGTATCTTGCTGACTACGGGGTCGATCTACCTGACCTCACAGCTGACACAGTGGAAAGACGATTGGAGGACGAGTCGCTGCCCGAAACCATCAAAGAACTATTGCGCATCCGACAGCAAGCAACAAAATCCTCCACCGCAAAATACAAGCGCGTCCTGACCCTTGCTCGGGGCGGACGGATGCACGGAATGCTCGTCTTTTGCGGCGCGCAGCGTACTGGCCGCTGGTCCGGGCGCATGTTCCAGCCGCATAATTTACCCAGACCCAAGTACGAGCAGTGGGAGATAGATGCATGGATCACACTGGCAAAGCACGACGAAACGGAGATGCTGTACCCGGACGACAACATGGGCTGCGCGTCAAGCGCCCTGCGTGGCTTGATAATAGCCGCATCGGGCCGTGCGCTGTGTGTCGCGGACTTGGCAAACATAGAAGGGCGCGATGCCGCATGGATTGCCGGGGAGGATTGGAAGTTAGACGCATTTCGCGCTTACGACAATTTGCTTGCGCCCGATCTGTACGTCCAGTCAGTCATGCGTTCGTTCGGGAAACCGCACGAGTGGTTCGATTGGGAAGATAAGACCGCGCAGTGGCGACAGATTGGAAAGGTGCAAGAGCTGGCCTTACAATACTACGGCGGCGTCGGCGCGTTCTGCAGCATGGCAGATACTTATGGCCTTAGACTGGAGCAGTTGGCCGACGCAGCCTGGTCTACAATCCCACTCGACGTGCGCTTACTCGCGCGTGAGCAGTGGAACAAAGCGCGCAGGCGCCAGCGCACTTACGGTCTGGAGGAACGGGTATGGATCGTCTGCCAATCGCTCGTGCTAATGTGGCGCGCTGCACACCCTGCGATAGTGTCGTTCTGGTTCAAGCTGGAATCTGCAGTGTATGCGGCAGTGCGCGTACCGGACCATCCTATCCAAGTTGGGCGAGTTACCATAGATCGGAAGGGGGCCTGGTTGCGGATTCTTTTGCCGAGCGGCCGGTATCTGTGCTACCCCGCGACCGGGATTGAGGACAGCGGCCTATCGTTCATGGGTGTAAATCCATACACCCGCCAGTGGCAACGACTCAGCACCTACTCCGGCAAGCTGTTTGAGAACATCGTCCAGGGCAATTCCGCCGACATACTAATGGACGGTTTTATCGCGGCCGAAGAAGCCGGCTACCGGCCCGTCTTGTCGGTCCATGACGAGTTGATTACAGAGCCAATCGCCTCACCAGAATTCAACGACACAGAGCTGAGCCGCATCATGGTCAGCAACTCGCCTTGGGCCGAGGGCTTGCCGCTCGCGGCCAAAGGCTTCACCGCACAGAGGTACAGAAAGTGAGCAATTACGACGAGACAATCGTGAAACCAGTTGTTGACCGCCTGACGCACCAGCAAAGTCACATAGACAAACTCGCAGCCGAGAACTACGATCTGAGAGTGCGCCTACAGCTGTTCAATAAGAACGCTGGCTGCAACGTTGAAATTGCAGAACTAAAAATTCGCGTCGAGCAGATGCGCCTTGCGCTCAATCAAGTTGAGAACGACAACATCATACTGCGTAGCAGTTTCCGCGAGCGCGATGTTAAGCCGATTGTTGTGGTGATGAAGAAAGAGGGCGCACTTACCTATCTGCTGCAAACTGAGCGCGTCGATCAAGTCGCGCCGGGCCACTATCGAGTGACGCTCGCATGAGATGCCCGTTTTGTCGGTTCAATAGGCTCCTGCGCAGAGTCCTGCAAGCGTGGATTCGCTTTCTCGAAACACCGGACCATCTGTGATGTTAGAACAATCAGTCGAGGATTATCTAACGGAACGCGTCGTGTACAACGGCGGAATGTCCGAAAAGCTGCTCACGCCCGGCAAGGTTGGGCCACCGGATCGCCTGATTACTTGGCCCGGCGTCATACATTTCGTCGAGACCAAGGCGCCTAACGGCGTACTTGAATCGTGGCAAGAGCGCGATCACGCGCGGCGCCGTCGGCTCGGGCATATAGTCATAGTGCTTTGGAACTACGACATGGTTGACGACTACATCGCTTCCTGCAAGAAACATAGCCTTTGCCAGTCCTCGTACTAAATCCGGCACAGGAAGTCGCAGTGCCGTTCCTGCGTGAGCACAAGCGCTGTGCCCTATGGGCCGGCTGCGGCGTCGGCAAAACGGTCGTGGCGATGTTCATAGTCGATATGCTCAACATGCTCGGTGAGAGCCAAGGCCCGACGCTCGTGGCCGCGCCTCCGCGCGTGGCGCGCGATACCTGGCCCGACGATGCGGCCAAGTGGGATCAATTCCGGCATCTCAGAATCAGGCACATCGGCGGAGATCAGTACGAACGTAGCAGAATCCTGCGTGGCCCCGAGGCCGACATTTACACCGTCGGCTACACGCAGCTCCCGTGGCTCGTAGAATACTACATGGACAAATGGCCGTTTAAACAGGTTATCGCCGACGAGTCCGAGGGGCTGAAAGGCTTTCGCTTGAAGAAGGGCACCATCCGAGCGCACGCTTTCGCGCGCGTCGCGCACACTCTGACGACCCGCTGGATTAACCTCACGGCGTACCCGTCGCCCAACGGCCTGAAGGATCTCTGGGGTCAGACTTGGTTCCTCGACCGCGGCGAGCGCCTTGGTTTCACGTATGGCGCGTTCACCGATCGCTGGTTCAAGACCAATCCGTACACCCGCAAGGTCGCACCGCAGGAGTACGCCGACGAACAGATCCATGACAGGCTGCGCGATATTTGCCTCACGCTCGATGCCAAAGACTACTTCGATCTCCACGAGCCGCGCGTGACGCCGATCATCGTGAAGCTGCCGCTGGCCGCACGCGCGATCTACAAAACGCTGCAGAAAGAGCTGTTTGCGAAGCTGGAGAACGGCGACGAAATTGAAGTATTCAATCAGGCATCGTTGACCGGCAAGTGCTTGCAGCTCGCGAACGGAGCGGTTTATACTGAGCACCCCGCATGGAGCGAAGTTCACAGAGAAAAGATTGAAGCCCTCGAATCCATCGTATCTGAGTCCGGGTCCGCATCAATTCTGGTTGCCTACGAATTCCTGTCAGACCGCGACCGCATCAAAAAGACGTTCCCTGATGCTGTCTATCTGGCCGAGGCTGCTGGACTCGCTGCCTTCAAGTCTGGTGCCGCACAGATTGGTATTGCCCATGCGGGAAGTCTGGGGTACGGCACCGATGGACTCCAAAACGCTTGCCACACCCTAGTCAGGTTTGCACATGGATGGAATCTCGGACAGCGGCTACAAATGCTCGAAAGAATCGGGCCGATGCGACAACTGCAGGCTGGATTCAACCGGGTTGTGCAGGTATACAACATCATCTGCGAGAACACCTTGGATGAAGATGTTATCGCTCGCGATGACTCAAAATGCTCGGTTCAAGATGCGTTGCTTGCAGCAATGAAAAGGAGTCAATAATGCCCTACATCACGCAAGATCGACGCGACTTACTCTACATGGGCAAAATTGTGCCAGCCGACGCGGGTGAACTGAATTACGTCATCACGCGAGC
>Ga0302326_10017680_pt1 | contig 14846 bp, 11 predicted proteins | sample Palsa_T0_3_FD_202264 | JGI IMG/M metagenome (GOLD analysis project Ga0302326, IMG submission 202264) | Peat permafrost microbial communities from Stordalen Mire near Abisko, Sweden - Palsa_T0_3 | ecosystem: Environmental > Terrestrial > Soil > Palsa > Peat permafrost | place: Sweden: Abisko... | reverse complement strand
TCATTCATCCCGCGCTCGACGCCTTTGTCATCACCCCGATCTGTCCGCATATGCTCACCAATCGTCCGCTCGTGGTGCCCGATACCGCGCGCGTCGAGCTGGATTTCGTCGAAGCGGGCGAGCCCGTGTTCCTGACCCTCGACGGACAAATTGGATTTCAGTTGGAGCCGCGGGACCGCGTGGTCATCACCAAGTCGAGATCCAAAGTGCACCTCGTCAGTCCGCCCCGCCTGACCTACTACGAAATTCTGCGCAGCAAGCTGCGCTGGGGAGAACGATAGGTTTTCCCGAGGGAGAAAATTCATGAACGCAAAGCTCATCGTAAGCGCGCTCGCGCTCGCGGCCTGGTTCGCCGGGGCGCCCGGCTCGTTCGCGCAAGCGCCCGCCGAGGCAAGCGCTCCCGCGTCCGCGCCTGCATCGGCCAGTGACGCCACGCCCATCCCGCGCGTCGCGCCCGCCGCCTACCCGATCCAGGAAGGCTTCATCGATTCGCGCGGCGTGCTGATTTATTACCTCACCGTCGGTCGCGGTGCGCCTCTGGTGATCGTTCACGGCGGCCCCGGAGCTTCGCACGATTATTTTCTGCCCTACCTTCTTCCGCTGGCCCGGCACAACAAGTTGGTATTCATCGACGAACGCGGCTCGGGAAGATCGCAGAAGCTCGATGATCCGGCGGGCTATACCGTCGAGAATATGGTCGAAGATGTCGAAGCCGTGCGCCAGGGATTGGTGCTCGGGAAAATCAGCCTGCTGGGACATTCCTATGGCGGCGTCCTGGCGCAAGCCTACGCGCTGAAGTACCAGAACAATTTGACCCATCTGATTCTGTGCAGCACCTTTCCCAGCACGGCGCAGATGAACCAGGTATTCGTCAAAATGAAAGAGAAGATGACGCCGGAACTTCGCGGACGCATCGACGCCATGGAAAAAGAGGGGCTGTTCGGCCACGGCAAGGACTACGAAAAGAATCGCTACACCAACGACTACATGATTGCGGCCTGGGGTGAAGGATATTTTCCGTACCTGTATCAGAATCACCCGGATGCGAACTACGATCCCGTTGCGCAGGGAAACACGGCCTGGGATTTGTACCGCGAGATGTGGGGATCGAATGGCGAGTTCGTGATCGACGGGAACTTGAAGTCCGTGGAATATCTCGATCGCTTGCCCGGGATTCATGTGCCGACACTGATTATCGCCGGCGATCACGACGAGTGCGATCCGGCGCTATCGCAGGAGATGCACCAGAAAATCGCGGGATCGCAGATTGTGATTCTGCCGAAGAGCGGCCACATGACCTTCGTCGATCAGCAGGGAATGTTCAACGCTTCGGTGATCGATTTTCTGCATCCAAATCTGCAAAAGCGGAATTCAACGAAGGCGGGATATTAGCCGGCTACTTTACTTTCAGCACGACGAGCGTCCGGTCGTCAAACGGGTGCGCGCCCCCTGTAAATCCGTCGACTCCCTCGAGGATGTGGTCGGCGATCGCGTCCACGCTTTGCGCGTGATGCCTGGTGATGATTTCCGCCAGGCGCTCGTGTCCGAAAAATTCGAGGGCCGGATTCTGCGAGTCGCCGATGCCATCGGAGTGGAATACCACCACGTCGCCTTCATCCAAAATGTAGCTGCGCTGGTCGTAGGTTGAGTCCTCGAGCATGCCGATCGGAAATCCCTCCAGCATAATTCTTTCGCATTTTCCGGCATGATAAAGGAACGGCTGCTCCTGGCCGGCGTTCGCGACGCGCAATTTCTTGCGCCCGCGATGCCAGGTGGCGAAACACAGAGTCATGAAGCGGCCCTCAATGCGGCGCTCGCCGAGGAACCCGTTAATGGCGCGCAGCATTTCGGCGGGGCGATGTTTCTGCGGCCCGAGGCTGCGCAACGTGCCGATGGCCACCGCGCCGTACAAAGCCGCCGCGCTTCCCTTCCCGCTCACGTCGCCGACCGCGATCGCCAATTCCTGCGGGCCATAGCGCAGAAAGTCGTAGAGGTCGCCGCTCAGTTCTCGTGAGGAGACGACGCGCGCGGCAATATCCAGCCCATACTCCGGGCCCGGAAGGCGCGGCAGCAATGCGCCCTGAATGCGGCGCGCGGCGCTGAGGTCGCGTTCCATGCGCGCTTCGTCGCTGGCCACTTTTTCGTAGAGGCGCGCGTTTTCGATGGACACCGCCAAATGCGCGGCGAGAATCGAAAGCGCCTGCACATGATCCGGAGTGAAATAGTTAAGTTGCGGACTCTCAAGATCCATCACGCCGATGACTCGGTCTTTGCTGAGCATGGGGACGGCAAGCTCCGAGCGCGTTTCGGGATTGATCATCAAGTAACGCGGGTCGAGCGTCACATCGGGGACCACCACGGTGCGCTTCGAGGATGCGGCGGCGCCTACGATGCCTTCGTGTGCCGGGACCGCGTGTTTTTCCTGGACGCGCTGGCCGAATTTCACCGTTACGCGATGGCGAAAGGCTTTGTTGGCGTCGTCGTAAAGCAGAATGCTGAAAATCTGGTAATCGATCAGGCGCTTGGTGAGTTCGGCTGCGCGACGCAGGACTTCTTCGACCGAGAGCGTGGAGTTGGCTTCGCGGGCGACTTCGTTCAGCAGCAGCAGTGTTCCGGCTTGGTTGCGTTCGTGCTCGAAGAGCTTGGCGTTTTCGATGGCCGTGCCAATGCGCGAGGCCACGAGCATCAAAATGTTTTGCTGGTCGCGGGTGAAATAATCCGGCTGCTTGCTTTCGATATCGAGCACGCCGATGACCCGGCCGCGAACGATCATGGGTACTGCAAGCTCGGAGCGAACTTCATCGAGCGCGGCCAGGTAGCGCGAGTCCGCGTGCACGTCGCCCACGCGAATCGGCTGGCCCGTCGAAGCGGCGGCGCCGATGATTCCTTCGCCGATCGGAATGCGCCAGTGCTCGACTACTTCCGCGCGGTGCCCGATCGCGAAGCGGAAGTACATCTGATTGGTCCCCTCCTCGGGGAGCAACACCGCGAAAATTTCATAGTCGATCAGGCGCTTGATGAGCGCCGCGGCGGTGGGCAGAACTTCGTCGAGATTCAGCGAGGAGTTAATTTCCTGGCCGATTTCGGCGAGAGTCGCGAGCGTCTCCGCCGGAACGTCGAATTTCGTGTTGAGCCTTGTCGAGTCCATCGAATTTCGGTGCAGCGTCCGGCCCCCCGCCGGCACGCCTTGCAAATATTTCTGATCCGCCGCGCATGACCGCGGCAGCGCGCGCCAAGTACGCCGCGCACATTTCTTTCTCGCATTATATCAGCGACGTGGCGAGGCTCGCAGATGCTGTCGAAAAATCCGTCGCGCTAGTAGTTGCCGCCCTGTTGCCGCGGATTCGTTCTCTCGGCGGACTTCCCGGCCCGCGCCTGTTCCACAATTTTTACCCCCGCGCTTGCGCCGATGCGGGTCGCGCCGGCTTCGACCATCTTCCGCAAATCTTCGAGCGTTCGCACCCCGCCCGCGGCTTTGATGCCGGTCCCAGGACCGATGGTTTCGCGTATCAGGCGCACATCCTCGGGCGTTGCGCCAGCGGTGCTGAAACCCGTTGAGGTCTTCACGAAGTCCGCACCCGCATTTTTCGCGGCCAGCGCGGCGCGGATTTTTTCCTCCTGGGTGAGCAAGCAGGTTTCGATAATGACCTTGCAGATGGCCCCGCCACCGTGGCTGTCTTCGACGACCCCCCGAATGTCTGCTTCAACCAGGCCGAGCTGGCCTGACTTCAAGGCGCCGATATTGATGACCATATCGATTTCCTGCGCGCCATGGTGAATCGCGCGCTGCGCCTCAAAAACTTTCACCTCGGGAAGCGTGGCGCCCAAGGGAAATCCCACCACCGTACAGACTTTCACCTCGCTTCCGCGAACTATCTCGGCCGCTTGCGGAACATTCCAGGGATTGACGCAAACGGACGCGAATCCATAGGCGAGCGCTTCCTGGCAGAGTTTCTCGATTTCGTCGCGCGTCGCGTCGGGCTTCAGGAGTGTGTGGTCGATGAGGCGCGCGACTTCAGCGGGAGTTAGATTCATTTTTTCCCGGCGGCAGACTGAGGATGCATACGTCCTTCAAGTTTCGATAGCGCTCGGCGTAATCGAGGCCATAACCCACCACAAAATCATTCGGAATGGTGAATCCGACGTAGTCGCCTTTGACGTCCTTGATTCGGCGCGAAGGCTTGTCGAGGAGCGCGGCGATCTTCAGAGTTTTTGGCTTGCGCTGCTTCAGAACGCGCAGAAGGTAGGTGAGTGTGACGCCGGTATCGAGAATGTCTTCAACCACGACGACGTTCAACCCCTCGATACTGCTGTCTAGATCTTTGAGCACACGGACTTGGCCCGAGGTTTTGTTGCCTTTACCGTAGCTGGAGACAGCGATGAAATCGATGGAGGTTTCAAGATTGATTTCGCGGGCCAGGTCCGCGAGAAAAATGCACGCGCCCTTCAGCACTCCGACGAGATGAACGCGCTCGCCCTTGAAGTCCCTAGTGATCGCCCGCGCGACCTCAACAACGCGTTTCTGAATTCTCGCGCGACGAATGAGAACTTTGAGCTTTTCCTGGCCTATCGCGACGGGCATGTGCGTTGGCGCTCCGTGAGCGCGTAACTCTATCGCAGGGAAATGGAGATGACAAGCGGACCACGCGACGTCGCATGGCCGGTCAGGTTACTGGGGTGACATCTAGCGCAAGTATCCCCAGGTGTGCAGCCGGTCGCTATCCTCGACCCAGCGGTCGCCAATATCCGTGCGGTAGTACATGTTGGGGATGAGCACATTCTTGATGCGCGAATAGACCTGGACCTGGGCCTGCTTCATCGTCTGGCCCAAGCCGATCACGATCAGAATCACGCCCGACGTGCCGGCGATGAGCCATTGGCCGTTCACGATTTTCACGTCCTCGATGCGCATCTCGTCGACGGGCGGCTTTTTGAAGACGATCACGGCGTTCTTGGAGAACGAATCAAAGGTTTCGTCGTCGTCGAATGGAAATGGCGGTACAACGATGCGCACGCCGATCTGAAAGCCGCTGCGGACCTTCAGTTTCGGGTCGTTGCCGTTGGCGAGATCCCAGAAGAATTGGCCGATCGGGGTGATCATCCCGGCTTGCTGGATGCTGATGGTGGGATAGCCGAAACGCGACGTGAATTCCAGCGGGTAGATTCCGTGGTGATTGACGATGCAATTCAGATCGATATAGCCGATATAGCCCTCCTCGGCAAGCTTCCCCTCCATCTTCAGCAAGGTCTCGTCGAAAAGATGATTCGGCTCGCTCCAGAACATGGTGGTGCCCATTTCGCCCGTCGGAGGGCCATTCTCGCCGGGGAAAAGCTTCTTGTGCTCGAAATTAATGTTGATGGGGTGAACGAATTTCTTGCCGTTGAAGAACGCACCGACGGCAACTTCGACGCCGGTCACGCGCCGCTGTAGCTGAAACACCTTGATCTCGTCGGACAGCGCGCGTTTGTAAGCCTCCAGCATGTAGATCACGTCCTGCCCGTCGTCTTCTTCGCCAACGAACAGCCGGCGCTTGTTGTTTTGCGCTTCGCCGCTGGGCTTAATGACGTAGCGAGCGGGATTTTCCTTCACGTGTTCGATGGCCTCATCGAACGATTCAAAATCGCGATACGGAATGATGGGCACGCCCGCCTTTTTCAATTCTTCCTGGCCGAAGGAGCGGTCATCTTCAAGGCGGTCGGAATAGGCCGTGCCGCCAATCACTTTTTTCCCTTGGGCGCGCAATTCGGCTGCTTTTTCGCCTTGGCCCAGAGTGTCGTCGAAAATCAGAATGTCGGCCCAGTCGGCGTCCTTTTCCCAGTCTTTCGATTTGGCGACGAAACCGTCCGCGATGTCGGCCTCTTTTTTGTCGGCGATGTAATAGCGGACCTCGTGGCCCTCCTTGGAAACTTGCCAGGCGATGTCACTGATTAAACCGCTGAGCGAAACAAACAGGAAATTTCTCTTTTCCATCCATGGGCCTCGTTTTCAGGTTGCACAGAAACAGCACGGACAATTTCAGTTATTCAGGAGCGAGATTAACGTGCGATTGTTGCGGCAGCATGAACGAGGATAGCGCACAACCTCGCACCCTTAGAAATAAAATCGATTCTCCGGTCGGCGCTTGCGATAATTTGGATTGGGGGAAGCGCGAATGAATGATGGAGCGAAGTTAGCCGAGCCGTGGCTGCGCGGAACTTTGCCCGAGGTGGCTGCCGTGCCGCGGGCCGTGCTGCATGCGCTGGAACTCGCAAGGATTGATTTGGCCTACTGGTGCGAGGGATTGACGGATGTCGAATTGAATTTGGGGTTTGAGGCAATCGCGCCCGTTGCTTTTCATTTGCGGCACATTGCGCGAAGCGTCGATCGTTTGCTGACCTATGCGGAGGGGCGCGCGTTGGACGAAAAGCACATCGTTGCCCTGAATAGTGAGCACGCGGACGGCGCAAAACGCGAGGAGCTTTTTGCCGAGCTCGATGCCAGCTTACGCCAGGCCGCTGCGCGGATTCGCGCTCTTGACGCGAATCGCCTGAATGAAGCGCGAGTTGTGGGCATGAAGAAGTTGCCGACAACCGTGGGAGGGTTGTTGGTGCATGTGGCGGACCATACGCAGCGGCACGTCGGGCAGGCCGTGACCACCGCGAAGTTCGTGCGCGCGCTTCGTCTTCCAGGGCGAACAAATACCTTCACCCCTTAAGCACGCAGGTGAGCGGAGAAACTATTGGGCTGCGGCTTTTTGGGCCGAGGCTTTTGCCGTGACCTCGTCCGGCAAGAGCGTGTAATCCGGAAAATTGCCGTAGAGTTTTTCGTTCGCCGGACCCTGCGTAACGGCTTCGACCAGGTAACGCCCGCCCACGAAGCAGCCTTTCCAGGATTGGCCAATGCCGCCGAAGACTTCCTCGCGGTCTCCACGCGAGCGGATGGTGTTCCATCCCACCTTGAAGCCGCGCAATTCGGATATAACTTTCTTCGCGGTGGCCGCTTCGTCGCAAGCGAAGGAAGAGACCAGGCTGCCATTGGACAAATTCATTTCGGAGACCAGCTCTTCGAGATGATCGACCACCACAATCGTGTCGATGGGGCCGAAGGGTTCGCTGTGATAGAGCCTGGTGTTACGCGGAATGTTCAAAAGCGCGGCGGGCGGTAGATACGCCGAGATGTCCTGATTCGCCAAAACTCTATTTTTGTCGATGGCGCCTTCGAATAGGCTGACTGCGCCCTTGCCCAGCGCTTCGGTGTACTGCACGCGAAGCTCTTCCACTTTTTTGCTGTTGATGAGCGGACCGAAATCGAGAACCGGCAGCGGGTCCGATTCTTTTTCAACCAGCACGGGGTTTCCGTATTGCAGATTCTGCAGCATGCCCAAATACATTTGCAGGAATTGCGGGAAGAGCTCGCGTTGCACGACGTAGCGCACGTATGCGGTGCAGCGTTGCTTTCCGTAATCGAATCCTTTACGGAGTTGGCCGGCGAGCGCTGGCCAGTCGGAATATTGCCAGACCCCGTAGGCGTTGACGCCTTCCATTTCGAGCATGTAGCGCTTGCGGTCGTCGTAAAGGCTCGAAGCGATCACGCCTCCATTCGTCTTGCCGCCGACGAACGCAAGGCAATCGACGTGTTCGTTGCGCACCAGTGCTTCGCTGAGCTGGCCGCCGGAGCCGCTGACCAGCGAAACGGGCAGCCCACAGCGGCGCGCGATGGCGTGCGCGATCGTGAGCGCGTAGAGGCCGCCGTCGGTAGGAGTCTTTGAAATGCTCGCATTTCCGGCGAGCACCTGGACGAGAACGGCGTGCATCAGCACCGACATCGGATAGTTCCACGACGCAATATTTGAGATCAGGCCGATCGGGGTGCGCGTGCCGACAATCCTGTCGATGTTCGCGATGTACCATTCCACGCCGCTGATGCAGCGGTCGATGTCCGTGAGCGCTTGGGCGTAGGGCTTGCCAATCTCCCAAATCAGCAGGAGCGCGATGAGTTCGCGTTCCTTGCGCAGCCCCTCGAGGCAATCCTTGACCCGCTGCCGGCGCTGGTCGAGCCCGACGGCGGCCCACGCCTCGGCTTCGGATTTCGCGAATCGCACGGCCCGAAGCGCGGTATCGAGATCGATCATGGGAATGCGGCCGAGGCTGCGGCCGTCCACCGATGAAGTGTAATGGCGGCCGAAACCGGGGTCCTTCCATTCGCCTTCCATCAGGTTCCACACCCGCCCATCGGACGCAAACGCTTCCGGCGCGAGGCCCGTCAGGCGGCGCATCAGGTTGTCCCACTCCGCGACGGTTGCGATAACTGGCATGCACGATCTCCCTTGTAAAAGCGAAGTGCGAATATTACAACCACCATGCGTTCGGCGTTTTACTTTTTCCCCCGCCACGCCATTTTGCTGGCTGGATAAGTGCTCGAGCAATTCGAGTTCGGCGCGCGTCTGGAAATGGTTACGCATCCAGACCAGGCCGATGCGGCGGAACGCGGCGCTGTCGGCGAGCGGGGTAAACCGGCAGCCTTTGGCAAGACTAAGGGGCTCATTTGAGCTCGCCCCTTTTTTCGTGCTCCATCGAATCTCTAACACCTGCCGTTTTCTGGCTAATGTGCCGCGCTGACGATCCTCGCCTGTGCCTTGTCGAGGGGCGCCGCGTGCGTTTTCCTCTCGTGAAATTGGAGGGCCTCCGTGGAACCAGCAAGCGCGGTGGTTGAAGAAGTGCCGCCGGTGATGACTTGCTGCACGCTATCGAAGTAACCGGTGCCCACGAAGCGCTGGTGCTTGACGGCCTCGTATCCGGATTCTTTTTCGCTGGCGAATTCCTGGTCCTGGAGGCCGCAATAGGCGGTCATGCCGTGGGTTTTGTAATTGCGCGCCAATTCAAACATGGAATGGTTGAGGGCGTGAAAACCGGCCAGGGTTATGAATTGGAATTTGTAGCCCATCGCTCCAAGCTCGGTCTGGAATTTGGCGATCGTCGCATCGTCAAGATTCTTTCTCCAGTTGAACGATGGCGAGCAGTTGTAGGCCAGCATCTTACCGGGAAATTTCGCGTGGATGGCGTCCGCGAATTCGCGGGCTTCGCCGAGATGCGGTTTCGAGGTCTCGCACCAGAGCAGGTCGGCATAGGGCGCGTACGATAGTCCGCGTGCAATGGCGGATTTCAGGCCTCCGCGAATGTGGTAGAAGCCCTCCGCGGTTCGTTCGCCGGTCAGGAACTCGCGGTCGCGAGCGTCGATGTCCGTGGTCAGCAAGTTCGCGCTGTCGGCATCGGTGCGCGCCATGATCAGCGTGGGAACGCCCATCACGTCGGCGGCGAGCCGCGCCGCAACCAGCTTCTGGATGGCCTCAACCGTGGGAACTAGAACTTTTCCGCCGAGGTGCCCGCACTTCTTCGCGGACGAAAGTTGATCTTCGAAGTGCACGCCCGCGGCGCCCGCCTCGATCATCGCTTTCATCAATTCGAAGGCATTGAGGTTGCCGCCAAATCCGGCTTCGGCGTCCGCCACGATGGGAGCGAACCAGTAGGTATCGTTCTTCCCTTCGGCGTGATGGATCTGGTCGGCGCGCGTGAGCGCCTGATTGATGCGGCGCGCCACATTCGGGACGCTGTCGGCGGGATAGAGACTCTGGTCGGGGTACATCTGACCCGCGTTGTTGGCATCGGCCGCAACCTGCCAGCCGCTGAGGTAAATCGCCTGAAGGCCGGCTCCCACCTGCTGCAACGCCTGATTTCCAGTTAGCGCGCCGAGTGCCACGACGTAGGGTTCGCTGTGGAGCAAATCCCAAAGCCGCTCCGCGCCGGCCCGCGCGAGCGTATGCTCGATATGCACCGATCCGCGCAGCTGATGGACATCCTTTTGTGCGTAAGGGCGGGTAATCCCCTTCCATCGCGGGTCTGTCGCCCAGTTGTGTTCGAGGGTCTTGTGGTTTCCGTTCGTCGTCATGGTTATTTCCTCGCGGCAGGCTGCGCAGCGCCCACGGTTACCGGCGGAAGCGAGTGTGCCGCCGGAACGCCAATCAGTCAAATGGATTGTAATTATCAACTTGATAGATTAATGTTATCGGGACTCTCAGTACTCTTCGCGCGGCCCGTGAACGCCCGGAAGGTGCTTATCCGGCCCCTAGTGATGCGCTTGGTACCTCCGGCACCGCTTCGGGCGCGGGTGGGAAGGAAGGGGAACTCATGGAAATCGATCAGCTCGAGACGTTCTTGGCCGTGGGAACCTACGGCGGATTCCACCGGGCCGCCGCGGGCTTGCGGATCAGCCAACCCGCGGTGAGCGCGCGCATTCGCGCGCTGGAGGATTCGCTCGGCGTGAAATTATTCGCGCGAACGGGCGGAAGCCTCTCCGTCTCGCCCGCCGGCAAGGCGCTGCGTCCTCACGCGGAACAACTGCTGCGCGACGTGGCTCGCGCCCGCCAGGCCGTGCACGAGTTGCAGCCCTCATCGAGCGGCACGCTCAGCGTCGCAGCAGCTCTTTCGATATGCACTTATTTCTTGCCCGACGTAATGAAGGACTATCAGGCCGCGAATCCCAAGGTAATGGTGAGTCTGCGCTCGGGTACTTCGGTGCAGGTGTTGAAGATGGTGCTCGACGGCGAAGCGGAGATTGGCGTCGCCCGGTCGCTGAACCATCCGGAAGTGGAAACAATGACCCTGCGCGACGATCCGCTGATTCTTGTCGGACATCCGAAACATCCCTCCGCGCAACGGCGGCGAGTGCGCCTGGAAGACGTGGAATCGATGCCGCTGATTTTTTTTGACCGCGGCTCGAGCGACTGGACGCTGACCCAGAGCCTGTTCCGGCGCGCGGGACAGCTGCCCAATACCGTGCTGGAAGTGGAGACCATCGAAGCCGCGAAGCGCATGGTCGAGCGGAAACTGGGAATGAGTTTCCTGCCGCAGATTGCAGTGATTCACGAGCTGGAAAAAGGGAAGCTCGTCGCCGTGGAGATTACGAACGCCGAGGCGTTACGGCGGAATCTGGACGTGATTTATCCGCGGCATCGCGCGTTGACACGAGATGCGCAGAAATTATTGGAACTGCTGCAGCGAGCAGCCAGCGTTGAGCCGTCAAAAGGAAAGCGGAGAAAAGCGCGTTGAGAACGGCTGTTTCGTCGCGGGCGCTGGCCTCTGCCCCGGGAGTCCGGCGTCGGGACTTAGATCTGTTTCACCGCGCCGTGGGGAATGTACCAGCAAGCGCGGTAGCCGTCGTGAGGAAATAAACTATGCACGCAGGTCTCGGTTTGCGGCTCGTCGGTGAATATTTCCATTTTCCCGCCCTTGGTTGCGGTGCCGTAGTAGGACGTGACAGTGCCGTACGCCGCGGAGCGATCCGCGCTGGACATTTTGTGGTGCAGCAGCGCGTAATCGATCGCGTAAACCAAAACCAAGGCAGCACTCACGGCGGCGATAACTCGCGTCAGCAAATTTCGCCGCCGGCTTCGCCTACTTCTCGAGGCATGGCATCAGAATCAGCAGGTCCGGGGGATTTACTTCGTGGGTGTCGGTGACGTCGTAGACACCAACGTTCCGCCACTTGTTCGAACCTTCCGAGGGCTCGCTAAAATGAAAGATCGCATCGTTGTACGCGATTTTTCGCTCGGTGGCGATGGCGATGGGTTTATCGCTCAGCGGCTTGCCGCAGCGCTCGATCAGGTCGTCCGGAGTTATCGCCGTCACCACGCGCGCCACCCGCGCCCGCTCGCCCACCGCAATTTTTCCCGTCACTTTCGAGAATATGCCCACGCAAATATACGCGGCGATCGCACCTAGAAACACTCCCACAGCGATTCTCCAGATGGACATGAACCCTCCCAAGCGAGAGAGAGTAGTACCGGAGGAGCAGCAGGTCAAGTAACACATGCCGCAAAATAGGCCCACGTGCGCCGGCAAACCGAGCGGGTAAGACGGTCTGTGGCGGGCCTACGGGGCGTTCGCGTGGTGCGGGTGACCGGGCGGCGGCGCCGTGGCGGGGAAAGGAACACGCATCGCCGGGTCGCCGAAGAAAATCCAGGTGCGGCGAACGTCGGGATCGAGAATTCCTGATTTAGCGGTGATGATGGCGCTGCCAATGGATTGCGAGGGATTCGCGGATAGCGTGCGCAGCAGAGCCTGGTCCATCGTCGCTTGCGGCGGAGCGGTGGTGAATCCGGAGGAGGCCCACACTCCCACTGCGCCCCCGTTCGGAGCGAATAGCAACGCCGAAGAGAGGCTTTCCTCGTACACGTCATGGAAAAACCCGTTCAGGCAATCCATCAGCAAAAACACCGGCAGGCGGTTGCCGTTCGTAAGGGCCGTGGCGGATGTATTGTCGAGAATATCCGAGAAAGACCATTGCTGCTCGGACCCGTGGCCGGTGTAATTGACCAGCAAGGCTCCGGCGTTGATGGCCGAAATGACCTGCTGCGATACCGTGGCAGGATCCATGCCGTCGGCGAGAATTTTCGTGGTGGTGAGCGACGACGGCAAGGTGAGGCTGGCGGAATTCGCCTCGCTCGTGAAATCGACGCCCACATTCTGATCGGCAACGACCAAGGCCTGCTGCATCCACGGCCCCGCCGAACTCCCGTTCTCGTAATTGACAATTTTTGAGATGACCAGCGAAGCATCCGCCGCGGTGCGCGCCGGAATTCTGCCCGTGGGTATCGTGGCGAAGCCGGATTCCGCGAAATCGCTGAGCCAATCGTCCGAAGCGGTTTTGAACGCGGCCGTTTCGATCAGGCGCGTGGGCACGAAATCAAAATCGCCGAAGCCCAGATAGTTCCGCGGATCGAACGAAGCGTCACCTACAAGCAAGAGAGCCTGCGGCTTCCCGTTCCACGCGGTTGATGCGGCCTGCAGATAGTCGCGCAGGGCGAACGGGGTGCGTTCGCCATAGTTGTAGGCGTCGTAAAGCTGTTCCGTGGTGACCACGGCGACGCTGCTGTTCTGGGACTTTCGCAGCGCAACCAGTGGCGCGAGCGTCGCCTGGAAATCCGGATGCGTGATGATCACGATTTCAGCGCCGAGCCGCTGCTGCAATAGCGTGCTGGCAGCGTGGAACGAAATGCCTGACGGTGCGGCAATCTGGTCCGCGGAAAAAGCCAGCAGCGTATGCGGGGCGGCTGCGGAGCCGCCGGGTACGGTGACGGTGATCGCCGAGCCGCCGTTTTGCGCTGTAACTGCGCCGGAGAGCTGTTCGATCGCCAGCGGATTGGTGATGTCGAAAACCTGAATCTGCGCATTCGAGAAGCCGGTGAACTGCACGCGAGAGCCGGCGGGCGCGGATGCGCGGAGCCAATCGGAATCCGCCGCGTAAGTGTGCGGGTACTGCAGGGTGATCGATTGCACCAGGCTGATGTCGTTATCGCCATCGAGCGCGGCGAGGGTGACCGTATTGGTTCCGTTTTGCACCAGGCCCGACGCGATGCTGAATGTGCTCGTGGTATTCGCCTGATTGCTGAAACTCATCGTGCCCAGGGACGCGCCATTCAGCACCACGCTAACACTGTGCGCCTGTCCGTCGGTGGCGCCTTGAAGGGTGACCTCGAGTTCCTCAGGGATCGACGAAGTCCCGTCCAGGTTCGACACCGTGAGAGTTTGATCCACGGGCTCGGAATTGACGACCGCGCCGAAGAAATTGTCGTTGTTGATGCCGTTCAGCAGGGCAGCCACGTAGGTAGTGCGTTGCTCGAGCGTGACCTCGCTCGAGAAACTTGAAACATTCGGAGCTCCGGAGCCGGCCGCGCTCGACGTAACTCTCTTCCCCGCCTGCGAACCGTTGATGAGCCAATACACGCGCGTGCCCGAGAATGGGGTGTCGATACCCGTGCCATAGAAGGCGATGGAATCGTTCGGGCCGAGACTGCCATTCTGTTTGCTGATGATAAGAATCGGCTGCTCGACTCCTTCCGCGTAGAGTTGGAGCGTGCGCGATTCGCCGGCCTGAAATCCGGCAGCAGCGAGTTGTGCTCCGGTAATTGCATACCAGCCTTCGGCGTCTATCGAAATCTTCGCGGCGGCCTGTTCATCCAGGAACGCTCCTGAAACTTCCGGCGCGGAGACGGGATTGGCAACCACCACCGGGCCCACCGGGTGAAGCGAAACTCCGGCGGCTGGGGAGATACGCCGATTCATTTGGCTGAGCAGTGGCGCCTGGACGATCGGCGCCGATTCTTGAGCCATGGAATCCGGAGCTACAGGTCCGTGGGGCATGCGCGTTCCGTTCAAGTCCACGTCTTCCAGGGTGTAGGAAGATTGCGGCGTGCCCTGCGGATCGATCCAGCGATAAGTCCTGGCGGCGTGCTGCGGCTGCCCGCCGCGCACGAAGAGAGCGCCGCCCGCGATCAGCGAGGGATCGATTTGATGGCGTCCCTGCGCGTCTTCCCGGTACACATGAAAACCAAGGTTGCGAACTTCCTCGCGGGTGCTCCACTCGAGCGCCACTCCGCCACCCGCAAGATTCTGGGCGCGGAAGGAGGACAACTGCACGGCGGTCGGCGCCTGAATCGTGGAGATCGTCGACGAGAAATTGTTTGCGGGATTCGGGTCGCTGGTGGTTGAAGTCACGGTTGCGGTGTTGGATGCCGTCGTTGAAGAGCTGAATGTTGAAGCGGTGGTGTTGATGGTAATGATCACGAGGCCACCGACGCTCATCGTGCCGATACTGCAGCTGACCGTTCCGCCGGCTTGCGAGCAGGTACCTTGGGTCGAGGAGACCGAAACGAACGTAACTTGGGTCGGCAGCGGGTCCGAAACCGCTACGCCCTGGGCTACGCCGGGACCATTATTGGAAACTTGCAGAGTGTAGGTCAGGTTCGTTCCCTGATCGACCGGTTCAGGAGCGGCCGTTTTCACGATGGCAACGTCGGCTTGCGTAGGCG
>Ga0302326_10017679_pt1 | contig 14847 bp, 25 predicted proteins | sample Palsa_T0_3_FD_202264 | JGI IMG/M metagenome (GOLD analysis project Ga0302326, IMG submission 202264) | Peat permafrost microbial communities from Stordalen Mire near Abisko, Sweden - Palsa_T0_3 | ecosystem: Environmental > Terrestrial > Soil > Palsa > Peat permafrost | place: Sweden: Abisko... | reverse complement strand
TGCAAACTCATTTACTGAACAAAACTCACTTATAGCGGTAAACAATCCTGCCGCGATTCAGGTCGTACGGGGAAAGCTCCACGGCAACCTTATCTCCGGGCAGGATGCGAATAAAATTCTTGCGCATCTTGCCAGAAACATGGGCGAGAACCTGATGCTTGTTCTCCAGTTCCACCTTGAACATGGCATTGGGCAGCGGTTCCAGGACCACGGCCATCACTTCAATCGCGTCTTCTTTGCTCATGCACCCCTTAAAACTAGCTCTTAGCCTCCAGCTCTTGCTCCCGGCAAAAAGAGCTTGAGAGCGTAAGAGGTCATTTCGTCAAAATTACCGGCCCGTCTTTCGTCACCGCAACACAATGCTCGAAATGGGCACTGAAACTTCCATCCACCGTAACCGCCGTCCACTTGTCGCCGAGCACCCGCGTTTCCGGCTTGCCGAAGTTCACCATGGGCTCGATCGCGATCACCATGCCCTCACGCAACTTCGCACCGTGCCCGCGCGCGCCAAAGTTCGGTACCTGCGGCTCCTCGTGCAGCCTAGTCCCAATGCCATGTCCCACGAACTCGCGGACCACGCTAAAGCCCGCCGCTTCGACGTGCTCCTGCACCGCGGCTCCCACATCGCCCACCGAGTTACCCACGCGCGCCTGGTCGATGCCCCGGTACAGCGATTCCTCGGTCACAGTCAGGAGCTTGCGCAGCTCGGGCTTCACCGCCTCACTCACCGGAACCGTGATCGCGGCGTCGCCGTAGTAACCGTCGAGCACGACTCCGCAATCAATCGAGACGATATCGCCTTCCTTCAGCGCCCGTTTTTCTGACGGAATGCCGTGCACAATCTCCTCGTTCACCGAAGTGCACAACACGCACGGATAATCGTAATAACCCTTGAACGCCGGCTTCGCGCCCAGCTCCGCAATCTTCTTCTCCGCCGCACGCTCCAGGTCCATCGTGCTGACGCCGGGCGCTACCATCGCACGCACGTGATCGAGAACCTGGCGCACGATGTGGCCGCTCTGCCGCATCCGCTCAATTTCCCCCGCCGACTTGCACACAATCGCCATTCCTTAGCGTGATGACCCTACGCAATGATTCTACGCATGATGATCTTCGAGAATCTGAAAAACCTGCGTCGTTACTTCATCGATCGGCAGATCTCCATTCACCGAGATCAATCGTCCCGTGCGCTGGTAGTACTCAGCCACGGGCGTAGTCTGCTCCTGGTAGGCCGCTAAACGGGGCTGAATCACCTCCAACCGGTCGTCATTGCGGGTAACCAGCTTCGTCCCGTCCAGATCACAAAGTTCATCGACACGGGGCGGCTGGAAGTGGACGTTATAGATCCGCCCACAGGTGGGACAAGAACGGCGTCCAGTAATCCGGAGCAACAGTTGATTATAATCCACCTTCAGCCGGATCACAATTGGCCAGGCGCGAGTCGCGCGCGAGTTGTCAAAGAACTTCTCCTCGAGCAGGGCATCGAGCCATCCCGCTTGCGCCGTCGTGCGGGGAAAACCATCCAGAACATAGCCCCGCTTGCAGTCCGGCTGCATCAGCCGTAGCCGGACCATCTCACAAACCAGGTCGTCGGAAACCAGCTCTCCCCGAGCCATGACTGCCTTAGCCGCGATCCCGAGTTCCGTGCCTTGGGCCACGTTGCAGCGCAGGAGATCTCCCGTGGAGACCTGCGGAACCAAATACCGCTCCGTGATGCGCTTGGCCTGGGTGCCCTTACCGGCGCCCGGCGGGCCGAGCAGCACCACCGGACCTACGTCGCGTGAGGTTTCCTGCGTCATCGAGTTGGCCAAAGCCTCCCGATCTCAGTGTCCCCGACAAGCCTCCCGCAAGACCGGCCGGTTCCATCAAAAGTGCAGCAACCCCAGACAATTTCAATCACCAAATGACTCGACGACAAAATCTTCTACGACCAGTTGCGGCGCCCGCGAATGCGTCCGCTGCGCGGCGTGAAGCCATCGTAGTGGCGCATGATCAGCTGCGCCTCAATCTGCGTAACCGTATCCATGGCGACGCCCACCACGATCAACAGCGACGTTCCACCAAAATAGAAATTCACCCCCAACCCGTTCGTTACCCACACCGGAAGCCGCTCAAACAGCGACCCTCCCAGCCAGAACGGCAAATGATTCAGGTGAATGCCGGTGATCATCCACTCGGGAATGAAAGAAATGATGATCAGATACAGCGCGCCAACCAGGGTGATACGGGTCAGCACTTCGTTGATGTAGTCTGCCGTTCGCTTCCCCGGACGAATGCCGGGAATGAAGCCGCCATACTTCCGCATATTGTCGGCGACCTCACTGGGATTGAAAACGATCGATACGTAAAAATACGCAAAGAAAATGATGCCCACCGCATACAACAGTGTGTAGAGCGGCTCGCCCCAACCCAGCAACCGCACCAGGTCGCCGAAATAGCGGCTGTTGCGCAGACCATAGCCCAAAGTCTGCGGCAAAGTCAGGATCGAAGAAGCGAAAATCACCGGCATAACGCCGCCGGCATTCACCCGCAACGGCAGGTGCGTCGATTGCCCGCCCATTACCTTTCGTCCCACGACCCGTTTCGCATACTGCACTGGAATACGCCGCTCGCACCGCTCGACGTATACGATGAAGGCGACCACTGCAATCATGAAAACCACAAGCCCTACCATCAAGACCGGCGTGATCGCTCCCCAGGTTCCATTCCTGGCCTTCTCGAAAAGATCCTGCACGCCTCGCGGCAAGCCCACCACAATGCCGGCAAAGATCAGCAACGACATCCCGTTGCCGATGCCGCGGTCGGTGATCTGCTCGCCCAGCCACATGATGAACGCGCTGCCCGTGGTCAGGGTAAGCATCGTCATCAGAATAAAACCCGGACCCGGGTGAAGCACAAAGTCGCCCGCACGCTCCAGGCCGATGGCAATGCCAAAGGACTGCACCGCGCTCAGAATCACGGTAATGTAACGAGTCCACTGGGTGATCTTCTTGCGCCCCAGTTCGCCTTCTTTCTGCAGCTTGGCCAGCGGTTCATACACCACGGTCAGAAGCTGCAGGATGATCGATGCCGTGATGTAAGGCATGATCCCGAGAGCAAAAATCGTCAGCCGCCGCAGGTTGCCGCCCGAAAACAGATCCACAAAGCCCAGCAGCGATCCCCGGTTCTGCTCGAAAAACTGCTCCAGCTTCAGGAAATTCACCCCCGGAGTGGGCAAATGACCGCCCAACCGGTAGACCGCGAGCATGGCCAGGGTAAACAGCACGCGCTTGCGCAGGTCGGGAATGCGAAAGATGTTCAGCAGCTTCTCAAACATTACTGCAAGACCTCAACCTTGCCGCCCGCCTTGGTTATTTTTTCCTCCGCCGACTTTGAAAACTTGTGAGCGTGGACCGTGATCGCAACCGTCAACTCGCCATCCCCAAGAATCTTTACCGGATGCTTCGCCTTGATCACGCCGGCTTTACGCAACACCTCTGGAGTGATCGGTGACGCTAGCAGCTCCTCGCTCAGTTCCAGCAGGCGCTTCAGGCTGACGATATTAAATTCCTTGCGGAAAATGTTGGTGAAGCCGCGCTTCGGCATGCGGCGGTGCAACGGCATCTGCCCGCCTTCAAAGCCGCGGATCAATCGCATGCCGGTCCGCGAGCGTTGCCCCTTGTGTCCGCGAGTGGACGTCTTGCCCATGCCGGAGCCCATGCCGCGCCCCACGCGCTTGCGCTTCTCTGCCGCCTTCTTCGGTGCTCGAATGTTAGATAAATTCATAAATAAGCTCTCAGCCGTCAGCTCTCAACCGTCAGCCAGAGCGCTTTGCGCCGCGGGCTGGATGGCCGCTAGCTCCTACTTCAGGATCTCGACCAGATGCGGAACCTTCGCCACCATGCCCCGAATCGCCGCATTGTCGGGACGCTCAATCACCTGATTCAACCGGGTGAATCCCAATCCCTTGACCACCAGCTTCTGTTTCACCGGGGCGCAAATGGCCGAAACCGTCCACTTCAGGTGGATCTTTCCGGCAACCGCTTTTGGTTTCTTGGTCGTCATGGCAAATTCCTCACTTCCGTATCTCGGTGTCGGAGGTACTACAACTCCTGCACCGACTTGCCGCGCATCGCGGCCACGCTTTCTCGGTTCTTCAAGTGCAGCAGGGCGTCGAACGTTGCCTTGATCACGTTGTGCGGGTTCGTGGTGCCGATCGATTTTGTGAGAACGTTCAGCACTCCCACCGAAGTCATCACCGCGCGCACCGCCCCCCCGGCAATCACTCCCGTGCCTTCCGGAGCCGGTTTGAGCAGCACTTTTCCCGAACCATACCGCCCCAGCACCAGATGCGGAATGCTGGTCTGCGTCAGGTTCACCTTGATCAGATTTTTCTTCGCTGACTCAATGGCCTTGCGAATCGCCTGCGGCACTTCTTTCGCTTTGCCCGACCCATATCCCACCACCGCGGCCGAAGGGTCGCCCACCACCACCAGCGCCGCGAACGAAAGATTCTTGCCGCCCTTCACCACTTTCGTGACGCGGTTGATGGCCACCACCTGGTCTTTCAACTGAAACGAATTGGCGTCCAGCTTCTTGATTACTGTTGGCATTCTTTAACCCAGCTTTCAGCTATCAGCTTTCAGCGCTCAGCCTTTCGCTCCAGCTGATGGCTGAGAGCTGACCGCTGAGAGCTGTCTTTAAAACTGCAATCCCGCTTCGCGAGCGGCATCGGCCAACGCCTTCACCCGCCCGTGGTAAATGTAACCACCGCGGTCAAACACCACCTGGCTCACGCCCTTGGCCTTGGCGCGCTCCGCGATGGCCTTGCCCACCGTCTTCGCGGCCGCCACGTTGCCCCCGGTACGCCGGTCGTCTTTCTTGCCCTCGGCCGAACTCGCCGAAACCAGCGTCTTGCCATGCAGATCGTCGATCACCTGCACGTAAATATGATTCAGGGAACGGTACACGTTCAGCCGCGGCCGCTCCGCCGTACCCTGCAGCTTTTTGCGGATGCGCTCATGAATGTGTCCGCGCTTCTGGTTCTTGGATTTCTTTGTAAACATAAGATCTGTCCTTGGTCGTTGGTCGTCCTTGGTCGTTGGTCCTTGGTCATTGGTCATTGGTCGTTGGTCGTTAGCCAAGGACCCGACCCAATCGAACAACCGCCATCCTCGCTCGGCCAACGACTTTTCTTAGCCTGCCCTGGCCCCCGCGCAGGGACCCGGGACCAACGACGGTTCAGTTCTTACTTCGCTCCGGTCTTGCCCACTTTCTTCTTCAATCGCTCCCCGGCATAGCGAACGCCTTTGTTCTTGTACGGATCCGGCGGACGCAGCGACCGCATTTCCGCCGCCACCTGACCCACCTGCTGCCGGTCAATCCCGCTGAGCGTGACCCGCGTCTGCTTGGGATCGACGGCCGCCTCGACGCCGGTAGGCAACGGGTATTCGATGGGATGCGAATAGCCCAGGCTGAACACCACCATCCCCTTGCCCTTCATCTCGGCGCGGTAGCCGATGCCAACGATTTCCAACTCGCGCGTCCAGCCCTTGGTCACACCCTCGACGGCATTATTCACCAGCGCGCGCGCCAGCCCGTGCAGCGCAGCCTGGGAATCGTTCTCGCGGATGGCCACGATGTTTCCATCCTTCTGCTCCACCTTGATGCCGGTGGGCAGCGCGGTGTCGAGTTTGCCCTTGGGCCCCTGCACCAACACCGTGTTGCCTTCCACTTTGACCGTCACCCCTTTGGGGATCGGGATCGGTTTTTTTCCAATTCGTGACATAGGTTTTCCAGCTCTCAGCTTTCCGCTTCCATCACCGCCGCCTTTGCGATAGCCGACGGCTGATCGCTGAAAGCTGCTTCTCTACCAAATCTCGCACAACAATTCCCCGCCCACGCCTTCTTTGCGCGCCTGGCGTCCGGTCATCACCCCGCGCGGCGTGGTCAGGATGTTGATTCCCATGCCGCCGAGCACCCGGGGAATTTCGCTGCGCCGCACATATACTCGGCAACCGGGACGCGATACCCGCTCGGCCTTCGAAATCGCGGCTTCATTGTGCGCCCCGTACTTCAGATAGATACGGATGACCTTGTGACCTTCTTCTTCCGTGGCCTTGAAGTTCGAGATGTAGCCCTCTTCCTTCAGGATGCGGGCAATCTCCACCTTCAGCCGCGAAGCCGGGATATCCACCTTCTGGTGCCGCGCCTGCAGCGCGTTCCGCACCCTCGTCAGCATGTCTGCGACCGGATCGGTCAACCTCATCGTTTGCTTCTCCTCTCGCCACCCGTTCGCTCCGCATCCGCGGAGAACCTGCGGCAGCTTCTTCGGTCGTTGGCCGTTGGTCATGGATCGTGAGCCAACGAGCCAACAAACCACCCCTGCAACCTCAACATCGACTACAACGCCGCTACTCTCTCGTCTCGACCAGCGACCAGCGACCAACAGCCAGCGGCCAACGACGAGCGACCAACGACTACCTGCCTACCACGACGACTTGGAAACCCCGGGAATCTCCCCCCGCAGCGCCAGCCCCCGGAAGCACAACCGGCATAGTCCGAACTTGCGCAGATACGCCCGCGGCCGTCCGCAGATCTTGCAGCGATTGTGCCGGCGGGTGGAGAACTTGGGCGTTTTCTCCTTATTGTTGCGCGCCACCTCAAACTTCTTCTCGATCTTCGCGTCCTTCACTCGTTTTGCTGTAGTCATGAAATCCTTAAGGAACCCTCGTCGAAACCTCGTTGTCGAACCTTCTTTGTCCTTTGTCGAACTTTGTCGAAGCTGAAACCCCGAACTCAAAACTTCGATACCGCAAAATCCTTACGCTACTGCGTCCGGAAGGGCATGCCCAGATGTTTCAACAGCGAGCGCGCCTGGTTGTCGTTCGCCGCCGTGGTCACGATCGTGACATTCATTCCCTTCATTTTGTCGACCTTCTCGTAAGAAATTTCCGGAAAGATCAACTGGTCATGCAAACCCAGCGTGTAGTTTCCGCGTCCGTCGAATGACTTTGTGGAGACTCCCTTGAAATCGCGCACCCGCGGCAGCACGATATTCACCAGCCGGTCGAAAAACTCATACATGCGGTCGCCGCGCAGCGTCACCATGGTTCCAATGGCCTGCCCTTCGCGCACCTTGAAGGCCGCAATCGATTTCTTGGCTTTGGTCACGATCGGCTTCTGCCCCGTGATTTGTCCCAGTTCATTCACCGCCGGATCGAGAATCTTCGAGTTCTGGGTAGCCTCGCCCATGCCCATATTGACCACAATCTTGTTCAGCCGAGGCACCGCCATCGAGTTCTTCAGCTCCAGCTCTTTCAACAAGGCTGGCGCCACTTCCTTCTCGAACTTCGACCGCAACCGCGGCCGCTCCTTGGCGCTATGCTGCGCCTGTGCCGGAGCTTTCTGCTCCTGCGCCGCGTCCTTCGCCGCTTTTTTTTCTCTGTCTTTCGCCATCGCGTCTCTTCAACTCCGTAAGAATTGAACCATTTTCCGATCCGCTGATTTGGTGATTTTCAATTGCTCAATCACCCGATTGGACAATCACGCAATCATTTGTCGAGCGTGGTTCCGCACTTCTTGCACACCCGCACCTTCCGGTCGCCGCGTATTTCGTGTCCGATGCGCACTGGACCGCAGGTCGGGCAGACCAGTTGCACGTTGGAATAGGCAATCCGGCTTTCCTGCTCGGCGATGCCGCCCTTGATGTTGCGCTGCGGATTCGGCCGAACGTGTTTTTTCACCAGCATTACATGCTCCACCAGCAGCTTGCTGTCATCAGGAAACACGCGCAGCACGCGTCCTTCCTTGCCCTTATCCCGCCCCGTGATCACCTTCACGGTGTCGTTGCGCCGGATGTCCACTCGCTTGTGTACTGTGCTGACTGTTCTCATCTCAACCCCATTGAGCAATCGGGAAATTTAGTAATCGAATCATTGAAAATCTGGCGTCCGTTTTAAAATTACTCGATTACGAAATTATCCAATTTCTCCTGTGCCTAAATAACCTCGGGAGCCAAAGACACGATCTTCAAAAACTTCTTCTCTCGCAACTCGCGAGCCACCGGACCAAATACGCGCGTGCCCACCGGCTCACCGGCATCGTTGATTAGCACGGCTGCGTTCTGGTCAAAACGAATGTAGGTTCCGTCGCGCCGCCGGTGCTCCTTGCGGGTCCGCACGATCACCGCCTTCACAACCTTACCCTTCTGCACCTGGCCATCGGGAGCCGCTTCCTTCACCGCGGCGGTGATTATGTCGCCGAGGCCGGCATTCAGCCCGGTCGAGCCGCCCAGCGGCAGAATCATCTGCAGCTTGCGGGCGCCGGAATTGTCGGCCACCTCCAGCATGCTTCTCATCATCACGGCCATGGCTTCCATCTCCCTCGGTCTTTCCTGTCATCCTCAGCAAGACGCGATTGGTCTCGCGAAGGATTTTTGCGCCGCGCGATCACTCTCGCGTCTCTTGCGAACACACCAACTCGCAGGTTTAGCGCTTTTCCTTACTTGCCGTCCTGATCCAGCACAATCTCCGGTACCAGCGCCGTTTTGCGCACAATGTCTTTCAGCTTCCAGCGCTTTAGCTTCGATAGCGGACGCGTCTCCTCGAGGCGAACCACATCCCCGACATGAGCTTCATTCTTCTCGTCGTGCGCGTAGAACTTCTTGTTGCGAGCCACCACGCGGCCGTAGAACGGGTGCGCCTTTTTGCGCGTCACCTGCACCACGATCGTCTTCGACATGCGGTTCGCCACCACTTCCCCCACCACTTCTTTGCGGCGCCCCTGCGCCTGCTGGCTCGCCGGCGTTGCAGATTTTCCGGTTGCGGTTTCCGCCATCATCGTTTCTCCGTGGCCGCGGCGCGCGTGCGCTCGCCGAGCACTGTCTTGACCCGTGCAATGTCTTTGCGCAGGCCCCGAATCTTCTTCAGACTCTCGGTCTGCCCCATGTTCAGCTGAAATTTCAGCTTGAACAGTTGGTCGGCGAGATCCTGCCCCTGGTGCTGGAGCTCGGCGTCCGTTAAGTTCCTGATTTTGTCTGCTTCCATAAAATTCCCTACCGAGCTTTCAGCTCTTAGCCTCCGGCTTTCAGAAAAATGCCTTTCCTGCGTGAGCTGGCGGCCGACCGCCTGCTCTTAATGCGCCGTGTCGCGCTTCACCAGGGTCGTGCGTAGCGGCAGCTTGTGCGACGCCAGCCGCATGGCCTCGGTCGCATCCGCAATCGTGACCCCTTCCATCTCGAATAGAATCTTTCCCGGACGCACCACCGCCACCCAGTGATCGGGCGCGCCCTTGCCTTTTCCCATACGGGTTTCAGCCGGCTTCTTGGTCACCGGCTTGTCGGGAAACACCCGTATCCAGATTTTTCCGCCGCGCTTCACAAAGCGAGTCATGGCCACACGGCTGGCTTCGATCTGGCGATCGGTGATCCACCCCGGCTCGAGAACCTTCAGCCCGAAATCTCCGAATGCCAGCGTGCTGCCACGCCAGGCTTTGCCCGTCATGCGCCCGCGCTGCTGCTTGCGATACTTCACTTTCTTTGGCATCAACATAAAGTCCGCTCTCTGTCTCTGTCATCCGGAGCGAGACGTTGGCTGTCTCGCGAAGGATCTGGGCGCGCCGCGCGATCACTCCCGCGCGCTTCGCCTCGCTGTCTTAGAACGCTCCCACGCCCGTCGACTGCTCCCGCTTCTTCGCCGGAAGGATTTCTCCCTTGTACACCCAGCACTTCACGCCAATCACGCCGTAGGTCGTCCTGGCTTCCGAAAAGCCGTATTCGATATCGGCGCGCAGCGTATGCAGCGGCAAGCGTCCCTGCAGATACCACTCCGAGCGCGCGATTTCGTTTCCGTTCAACCTCCCGCTGACTCGCACCTTAATGCCTTTGCACCCGAAGCGCAGCGCCGAATCCACCGCCTTGCGCATGGCGCGCCGGAAGCCCACCCGCTTTTCCAGTTGCAGCGCAATCGCCTCGGAAACCAATTGTGCGTCCAGTTCGGGCTTGTGCACCTCCTGGATGTCGACAAACACCTCGCGCGACGTGCGTTTCTGCAAATCGGCTTTCAGCTTGTCGATTTCCGCACCCTTGCGCCCGATGATGATTCCGGGACGTGCCGTCTTGATAATGATGCGCAGCTTGTTACCCGGTCTCTCGATCTCGATCGAACTCACGCCCGCCGACTTCAGCTTGTCCTTCAGTTCGGTCTTCAGCTTGATATCTTCCAACAGCAGCTTGTCGTAGTCGCGCTCCACGAACCAGCGCGACTTCCAGGGCTTCGTATAGCCCAGGCGAAAACCATAAGGATGGACTTTTTGTCCCATTGCTTCTCCTAAATCGCTTCTTCTAAATCGATCCCAAAACTGGTCATTTCCGGACACGCCCAAAATCACCGGACACGCCCAAAAAATGAATCAAAAACTTTGTTATTCCGAACCCGCACAAAGCGCAAGTGAGGAACCCCTTGCCCTACTTCGCCGCCGCCTTTTTCTTCCCCGCCTTGCCCGCAGCCTTTTTCGTCACCGGCGCCCGCCGCTTGGCCGGAGCCGCCGCCGTCCTTCCATCCCCCGCGACGCGAGCCGAACCATTCCCGCGCTCGGCCAGCACCAGGGTGATATGTGCGATGCGCCGCTGGTAACGAAACGCCCGACCTTGCGGCGCGGGACGGATACGCTTCATGCGCGGCCCATCGTTGGCGATGGCATTCTTTACATACAAATTGTCGAGGTCAACATCCAACCCCTTCTCGGTGCTGAGAAAATTCGCGTTGTCGAGCGCCGACTGCAGCAACTTGCCTACGTGCGCCGCCACCCTCTTCTTGGTGAACGCCAGTGTATTGCGCGCGTCTTCCACCTTGCGCCCTTTGATCAACTCCAGCACCAGGCGCGCCTTTTGCGGCGACACTCGCAAGTAACGCATTTCCGCTCGGAATTCCATATTCTCGTCTCTGTTCTAAGCTTCGCGCTCTTCGCGCTTGGTTTTGGCTGGCGCTTAAAGAGCGAATGGCTAAAAGCCGTCTTACGCCTTCGGCGCTGCCGGTGCTGCTGACGGAGTGATTGCCCCCGGCCCACCCGGAATGCCCGCCGGCTTGGCCGCCACTTCCGTCGCCGCCCGCATGGAGTGGCCCTTGAAGTTGCGCGTAAAGCTGAACTCGCCCAGCTTGTGCCCCACCATGTTCTCCGTGACGTACACCGGAATGAATTTCTTTCCGTTGTGCACGGCAATGGTGTGACCGACCATCTCCGGAACCACGGTCGAACGCCGCGACCAGGTGCGCAACACCTTCTTCTCGTTGCGCGAGTTCATGCCCTCGACTCGCGCCATCAGGAAGCCATCCACGAACGCGCCTTTTTTGGTTGAACGTGCCATAAAATTGCTCTCAGCTTTCAGCCGTCAGTTTGCAGCCAACAGCTTCTCTAAACCTTGTGATTCCGACGGTTCGCGAAGCGACCCGGAGGAACCCGCTTCTTTCCGACGACGAACAACTACTTCGCTCTCCGGTTCACAATGAACTTATCCGTCCGCTTGTTATTCCGAGTCTTATACCCGCGCGTCGGCTGACCCCAAGGCGTCACCGGATGCCGTCCACCCGAAGTCTTGCCTTCCCCACCACCATGGGGATGATCGACCGGGTTCATCGATACGCCACGGTTGACCGGACGCCATCCCAGCCAGCGCGTGCGTCCCGCCTTGCCGATGGTAATGTTCTCGTGATCCAGATTGCCCACCTGCCCAATCGTGGCCATGCAATCCTGCGAAATTTTCCGCGTCTCGCCCGAAGGCAGCTTCACCAGCGCGTAGTCGGATTCCTTGGCAATCAACTGCGCCGCTCCGCCCGCCGAGCGCACCATCTGCGCCCCTTTGCCCGGCTTCAGTTCCAGATTATGAATCGATGTGCCGGGCGGAATGTTGCGCAGCGGCAACGCATTACCCACAAGAATGTCGGCTTCCGGTCCGCTCACAACCTTCTGTCCGACCTTCATGCCCTCGGGAACCAGAATGTAGCGCTTCTCGCCGTCGGCATAGGCCAGCAAGGCGATTCGTGCCGAGCGGTTGGGATCGTACTCGATGGTCGTGACCGTCGCCGGAATGCCCGACTTTTCCCGCTTGAAATCGATGATGCGCAGCTTCTGTTTGTGTCCACCGCCACGATGCCAGCTCGTAATATCGCCCGAGTTGCGCCGTCCTCCGGTACGCTGCTTCTTCTCGATCAGCGGCTTGTGCGGATGCCGCGTCGTGATGTCATCGTTCACAATCGTCGTGCGGTAGCGCAAGGTCTGCGTCGTCGGTCGGTATGTCTTGATTGCCATAATCAGCTCTCAGCCAAAATCCTTGTCATTCCTCACCGGCGCTCTTTGCCGGAGAGGAACCTGTTTCTCGCGCCTTACAAATTCTGCGCGTACTCGGGCATTTTCTCCCCCGCCCGCAACCGCACATACGCTTTCTTCCAGTCTGGACGGTAGCCGGCAAACTTCCCTCGACGCCGCTCTTTTCCCGGATACACCGCCGTACGCACCGAAAAAACTTTCACTTTGAAAATCGTCTGCACCGCCTGTTTGATTTCCGTCTTCGTCGCCTTCGGCGAAACCTGAAACACCAGCGTGTTCTGATTTTCCTTGATGGCCAAACCTTTTTCCGTGATCACCGGACGGCGAATAATCTGGTATGCGGATTTCATCAGGCCACCTCCGCCGCTTTTTCATGCCGCACACGCTTGCGCGGAGAAACCGCGGCCTTCTTTGCGCCTTCATCTTCTCCCGCTTCGTGCCTCGCCTTGCGATGCCGCTTCGACACCGAATCCTTCAGCGTGAGCTGCAGCTTCTCAATCGCCGGATGCGAGAAAATCACGTGCTCGTAACGCAGCAAGTGGTAAGGATGAACTTCATTGCCCGCGATCAACTCCAGCCCCGCGATATTGCGCGCGCCCAGTTCCAGGTTGCGATTCGCCACGCCCGGCGCCTCCACGATCAGCACCGTCCGTCCGACCTTCAACGCATCGAGCGCCGCTCGAAACTCCTTGGTCTTCGCTTCCTTCACGTCGAACGCATTGACTACGATCAGCTTGCCGTCGGCAAACTTCGCCGCCAGCGCTGAACGGAGGGCGCCCAGAAGCTTCTTGCGTGGAAAGGCATAGTCGTAGGAGCGCGGCACTGGACCATGCACCGTGCCGCCGTGCCGCCACAGTGGCGAGCGGATCGAGCCGATGCGCGCGCGTCCCGTGCCTTTCTGCTTCCACAACTTCTTGCCCGAACCGGAAACCTGCCAGCGGGCCTTGGTGGCATGCGTGCCGCGGTGCTGCCCGGCGCGATAGTGCTTCACCGCCTCCCACAGCAGATCTTCATTGACCGCGCCGAAGATCTCATCGGCGAGATCGAACGTCCCGACCTTCTTTCCGCTCAAATCGTGTATGTCAATCGTTGCCATATTGCTTTCGTCTTGGGTTAGCCAACGACCAATGGCTAACAACCAACGACTGCTCCTATGCTTTCTTCGCCGCTCTCTTCGCCGCTTTCAAGGGATCGACCGTGGCCGAGCCCGCGAATCCGCGGCGCTCTCTCGGCGGCTTCTTCGCCTTCGTGATCACAATGTAGCCGCCCTGCGGCCCCGGCACGCTGCCTTCCACCACCAGCAGATTTTCTTCTTTGTCCACGCCCAGCACCCGCAGGTTGCGCTGCGTCACCCGGGCATGGCCCATGTGTCCCGACATACGCATTCCCTTGAACACGCGCGACGGAAACGCCGACGATCCGATCGAACCCGTGATTTGGAACATCGAGCCGTGCGACTTCGGACCGCCTCCAAAATGATGCCGTTTTACCACGCCCTGGAAGCCTTTGCCCTTGCTCACTCCGACGATGTCCACAAACTTCTCGCCATCAAAAATATCGACCAGCACCCGGTCTCCCGCCTTCACCGCGCTGCCTTCCGCGCCATCGCCGTCTGATTCGAGCGGCACCTCGCGCATGAATTTCACCGGCGGAAGATTATTCTTCCCCAGGTGTCCACGCGCCGGCTTGGTCAGTCGCGACTCCTTCACGAATTCCACCAGGCCAATCTGAGCCGCTTCGTAACCATCCTTCACCGCCAGCTTATGTTGCGTCACGACGCAAGGACCAGCCTGCAACACCGTGACCGGGCGCACGTCGCCCTTCGAGTCAAACAGCTGCGTCATGCCCACCTTCTTGCCCAAAATTCCCGTAACCCGTATCGCCATCTCTGTCTCCATGCCCAGCTTGGCTCGTTGAATGCTAACAACGGCGATTGGCTAGGGAGCGCCATGCTCGTGCGGGGACGGCCGCCTCGGCCGTCCAGCGGACGCGAGCCCGCTGCCACACTATTTGTGCTCTTTCCCGAATGCCTTAATCTCCACATCCACACCCGCCGGCAGATCGAGCTTCATGAGCGCGTCCACCGTCTGCTGCGTCGGCTCGAGAATATCGAGCAGGCGCTTGTGGGTGCGGATCTCAAACTGCTCCCGCGACTTCTTGTCCACGTGCGGCGAACGCAGCACGCAGTATTTGTTCTTCATGGTCGGCAGCGGAATCGGCCCCGCGATCTGTGCCCCGGTGCGCCGCGCGGTTTCGACAATCTCGCCGGTCGACTGATCCAGAATGCGGTAGTCGTAAGCCTTCAACCGGATGCGAATTCTTTCTTTTCCAATCACGTTTCACTCTCTCTAACCCCTCCCGGCGTCTCCGGAAGGAAAGAACCTGCGGCAGGATGCAAGCCGCGTCTGTTTTCTGTCGATGCGGGGACCGCCGCCCTCGGCTGTCCTGCGGAGCAAGGCTCCGCACGTCTTCCCTACTGCACGATCTCCGCAATGGTGCCCGCGCCCACCGTGTGCCCGCCTTCGCGAATCGCAAACCGCAAGC
>Ga0302326_10017674_pt1 | contig 14850 bp, 15 predicted proteins | sample Palsa_T0_3_FD_202264 | JGI IMG/M metagenome (GOLD analysis project Ga0302326, IMG submission 202264) | Peat permafrost microbial communities from Stordalen Mire near Abisko, Sweden - Palsa_T0_3 | ecosystem: Environmental > Terrestrial > Soil > Palsa > Peat permafrost | place: Sweden: Abisko... | reverse complement strand
CAAACTGATCGACTCAACTTGCGGTCCACGTCGCATCGCATCTCCCTCGAAAGTCCAGTTTAACTTTGGACATCGAAGGAAAATAAATGTTCGCGAATTAGTGACTCAGGATACTAGCCGCGCTTCGTGCACAGGCGCGGGCGCGCCCGGGCGTGCCGGGCCTTGGCGTATCGGGAGGGTGGGCGGGCGAAGAAGCTGGAGAATCCGAGTATGCGTGGGTCGGTGGAGGACGTTGCAAAGCGCTATGCGGCACTGGCAGCGAGGTTCGAGCGGGCGAGAGGAAAGCGGTAAGGGTCTTCGCGCCGGCGGCAACCGTGAGGCTTACAATCGCGCAATGCCTTCGCCAGACGGAAATCTGCAGCACCACCCCTGCTTCCCGCAGCCTAAGGATCCCAAGGAGTGGGTGTGGCGATACATCGACTTTCCAAAGCTCGTGTGGGCGTTGACGCACAGCGAGCTAGTCCTCACCCGAGTAAACACACTCGATGACAAGCGCGAGGGTCGTCACGGAAGGCATTTCGCCCGCGCCGTCTATCTATCGGCCATGCGGAGAATGGAGATTGCCAACGACCCCGCGAGCCACGACGAGCGCAAGCGCCTCGCCATTGAAGAAGCGGAGCAGGCGTTGGAAAGCGAGGAGCGAAATCGAGCCGCATCCTTCGTGAGCTGCTGATGCTTGGGCGAACACAAAGAATCCGAAGCGATGTGGCAGATCTACGCGGGGCGGGGCGCGTCGGTCGCGCTGGTTCTCCCGTACGAGCGGTTGCGTGATTCCCTAAGGGGTACTGAGCTACTCATTGGGGTGGTCACTTATTTCGACTTTAACCGAGGAGTGATGCCGGAGGGCAACGTGTTCCGGGCCACGATGTGCAAAGGTCACGAGTACGAGCATGAGCACGAAGTTCGCATCGTGAAGCACGTTCCCAGTATCTGGTCAGGCGACAAGGTACCGCCGGGGGTACCGAGCATTGCCAACCCGCCAAGAATTTTTACGATTCCATGGGTGATCGCTGATCACGTAGAAAGAATCGTGATCAGCCCGTCCGCCGCGCGCTGGCAGGCGGACGCCATTCGCTCCGTGGTCGCTCGTCTAAGCTCCGGGCTCGAGGCTCGGATCTTTGAATCGGAAATGACGTGAAGGCTTACGCGTGACCAGCACCCCCGGCTCTGGTCCGTGTATAAAAGACTGCTGCTGTAGGACGGGTCGGGCCGTTCCCAGGGACTGCGGACGGGAGCGCGGCGGCACTGAAGCACACGGCTGCACCGAGCACGTCGGTTCGCTTCTATTTCAGATCCCAACAGCGTGTCAAAGGGGAACTCACATGAAGAGCGTTGGTGTTCAAATAGCGGCTGCATTGTTGACTGTCAACAGCCTCGGCGCTTCTGCACAAGCGATCCAATCAGTGGAAACTACGGAAGCACCCCCACCGGGCGGACACTACAGCCAAGCGGTAATCGCGAATGGATTCGTATTCGTCTCGGGGCAACTGCCCGTTAAGTTGGGTGGTCAGCACGAAATCCCGGATGGGATTGAAGCTCAGACGCGACAGGCTCTTTCAAATGTAGGCGCGATTCTCCGTGCGGCTCACTCAAGCCTTGATAATGTCGTCAGCGTCACCGTGTACGTCACTGACATCGCAAACTGGCCCGCGGTTAACCGAGTCTATGCCGAGGTGTTTGGAAAACATCGCCCCGCACGAGTTGTCGCCGTGTCGCCGCAACTGCATTTTGGCTCTTTAATCGAGATTCAGGCGATTGGCCTCGTCGGCAAGTGACCAGATCCTTTCCGCGAATGGCGACGCCAAGCCATCCAGTCCCGAGCGCTCGCGGGTACTGGATGGACGCGTGGAGTCGCCGCTCCGCACCATTCGCAGGTGCGGGTGCTCACTCATATCAAGAAGCTGGACGATTGCTTCGGGATGTTCCTGTTGCGCGTGAGCTGTGCCTGCGGTGCATCGCGTGAGATCGAACCGGAGGCCCTGGCGCGCTTGGTGGGCTGGTCAACGACGCTCGAAGCGCTTGCGCCGAGGCTGCGCTGCTCTCAGTGCGGCAAGAAAGCTGCGGAGGTCGTGGCCATTGCGAAACCCAGACCGCGTGGCATCCAGAAGAACCCGCACTAGCGGGGCGTGGCGCAACTTCGTCCGCCGGGGGTAGGGCCTTTCGCTATCAGGCCGGGCGTTTGACAGCCGCCTCGATCTCGCGGGCGATCCGAACTGAGATCTGCGCTATGTGGTCGATCATCTCCTTCGACTGCGCAGCTCCTTTATCCGAATTCCGAAATGCCCCTGCCGCAAATGCCCCTGCGGTCATTCCGCCTGCAATGTGCGACGCCGCCTGAAGAATCCGATCCTGTGCTTCCGTCATCTCGTTCATAGGCTCAACCGGGCGCGATCTCCGAGAATCTCAACTGCTCCTCGTTGGCGGTTCGGAGCCACTCGCAGCGCAGCTTGTAGCCGTCGGCGGCACCTACTTCCCACCACCCGCTGCAACCGCTCTCAGCCTTGCCGCTGCACAGCTCCTCGGTGATCCGGCCACCGTGGCGCGCAAAAAAAGCCTGCCCTCGGATGCCGGTAATGGCCTCGTCCGAGCTGATTATCTTGAGCCGTTGTTTTCGCTTCGCCATGGGCCACGGTACCCCTCGCCGAACGAACGGACCATACGCAAAAGCCGCAGTCCGCCGGGAGAGCACGCGAAAGCGCGTGCCCTGTCACAAGGCGCTCGGATCAGCGCAGACTGCTAGGCGGCGCCAAGCCATCCAGTCCTGAACGCTCGCCGGTACTGCATGGACGCGCGCGCCCGGTCGCGCGACCATGCAGCCATGGCGCTCGACCTCACGGAGCTGGAACTCGAGACTGCCGCCCGGGGGTGCCGGGCGCTTTCGCGGCACCCCCAGTGACATTCGTCGTCGGCATAAAGCGATTCGGAACGGCGGCGATCATTGCCGACTCGCTCCTAACGTCATTGGACAAAGCGCCGAATCCGGGCGCAATTAAAAGCGGAGTGCTATTCCCAGGATGCATCTTCGGCATCTGCGGAGCGTGGGAAAAGGCGCGAGGCTGTATTCGCGCAATTCAAGCCCAATGCGCGCAAGGGACGCCATCCGAGCGCTTTGAGGAACTCGACAGACTGATCGTCCGCTACCAGTTTCCAATAGACAACAGGTATCCCTTCGAAATTCTTTTGTCGAGCAGGCACACGGGCACTCCGGAATTCTATCTGATTGACTCTGAAAACAGGAGCCTGCAACACGTACCACGGAGCTTTATTACTTTGGGCGAGGGAAAAAAATTGTTAGATAACATGTTGACTGTCTACTCGCAAACATCCGGTTCGGTCGAGCATCTACAAAGGATACGGCGTCAAGCCACAGAGGCCGGCCACCCGATACTCGATGAAGACTTTGCGCACCTGTATGCCTTTCAGCTTTATCAGTCGATGGTGGGCGCCGGGGGAGAACTCGCGCGGGTTCGCACCGGCGGATACGTGCATTTTGTCTTCCAAGATAGTCTAGGCGAACGCCGGCAACGGCCTCGCGTATATATGGTGGGTCAATGCGATGAAAACGGGGTCCTCACCGACATCTACGCCCAACGACTTGCGTTCGACCACGACCCGCTCTTCGGGGATCTTATAGTTACAACAGACCTCGTTGGCCGCCCGCCTACGCCCAGATGGGGGGTGGTGGTTCAAAATAACACCGGGCACCGACAAGTGATCGATAACGGGCTGACATGGTTCGCTTCCATACAGGAGAGGCAGATGACAGCGCCGCTCTATGAAATATTCATCGCAGCCCGATTCGATCATCTAAATGAGTTCTTCCCGGTCTTCTTGGATAGGTTGCTAGGCGGCGCGCCAGTCCTCGATCTCGAGTTACGTATGCAATCGAAGTTAATAGAGTTTTTCAAACAACAGGCGGAGGATATCGACGTGGCGAACCAACGTCTGGAACTGACTGTCGAGTTATTTGAGGGATGGGCGCGCGACATGGGCTGGGAGTACAAACGCATGCCCGAAAAAGCGGGCGCGTGGGCGCTCGGTATGAGGCAGACGGCGAAGAGCCCCCCGGTCATGGTGGAGCATTTCCCGGCAACCCCGAGAGCCGTCCTGATCCAAGCTCACGCAACTGACCTAAAGGTTGGATACGAAACGGCTTTCAATGCGTTGAGTGCGCCCGCCAAGCGAGAGTTTTACGAGAATCTGTATCAGCGGATTACCGCCTACGAAGGTGGTGTGACGATAGAGATGTCCCGTGCCACCGATGACTCACAACTTCCGGACGCCATCATGGTGGGTATGCATCGGTTCGATGACGGTCTGAGCTTGGATTCCTTCGCTAACACTGTGCGACTGATCGAACGAGCGATGGCTGATGCAATGGTTTACCTCGAGCGCCGTCTAGGTTCCAGACATCAGGCCACTCAGCATTTGAGCTGAAGGCAAAAACGCCGCCCGAAGGCGGCGCTGTCGTTCACCGCACCAGCGCCCGCAGCACGAGCGCGAGGCTTGACCGCCGCGGCGTCTCGGCGGAGCATGGATTGTGTGGATACACAACCCATCGAACTAGCCCCGAGTCCTGCAGAGTGGCGCATCGTCATAGCCATGAGCGATCTCAAGTGGACTCTGGATTTCATCGCCGCCGCAAGAAAGCACCCAGTCGGAACTCTCGAGCACGAAGCTCTGCTGGAATGCGCCGTTATCCGCTACGCGCGGGCTTTCACGCCCAACGAAAAGGAAGGGAAAAACGCTGCCGCGGATAGCACGCTGACGCTGAGTGTGCCCCTGATCCAGGTGCTGCGGGCACAGGAATACGTTGATCTACACGAACGCATTCTCAAGCTGCGTCATACGGTCGTCGCGCACGTTCCGGCCTCTCAGTGCCCTGTCACAATCACAGATCCCTTTCCAAGGGTGCCCGGGGTGCCCGGGGTGCCCGGGGTTTTTGTATAAGGGGCGACCTCAGCTCATAGCCGAGGCGAAGTTAGATCTCCCCGCGTTTGGCGAAATCGCCTGGATGATGCATTACCAGTGCATCCACGAACTCGGTTGGGCGAGGCGTCGCGAGCGCGCCATGAAAGCGAGGCAGGGGTTAGGCGCAAGCCTGCGCCAAGCGGGAGCGTAATCTGGTTCGATTCCGCCGCGACTTCGGTTTCAGCCAGCACTGGTGCGGGGTAACAGCGCGGTCGCCCGGTAAGAGGTACGCCGAGCAGCACGCCTGTTATTGAGCGACAGCGGCATCCTTGAGGGTCTTGAGGTGGTTGGCCCACTTCTCTAGCGCTTCGCGTTTCTCGGGCACGTAATCGTACCGGTCATAAACGCGGACCACGCCCGGTTGCAGGTGGTTGAGCACGGCTTCAGCGATCTGTGGAGCGATCTTCAGCCGCGCGAGTCCCGTGCGGCACGTGCGCCTCAGGTCATGCAATGAAAACGGCTCAACACCACGCTTTTGGAACCGCTCTCGCACGTTGATCATCGACTGTGACAGGTAGCGCGGGTCGAGGCCGCCCTTATTCGCGGGCAACACCATGGGCGCGCCTTCGGCCTCGCGCTTCAGAGTCTGAAATTCTTCCAGCGCCCAATCGGACAACGGAACCACAGTCTCGCGGCTGTTCTTTGCATTCTCCCTGGGGATGCGCCACGTGCGCGCCGAAAAATCAATGTCAGACCACCTGGCCGCTGCGAGTTCACCCCGTCGCTGTCCCGTGAGCAATAGCAGCTTGATCACGGTCGCGAGGCGCTCGAACCGCGTACATGCCTTCGGGTCCCTCAGGAAGGTCTTGATCTCCTCATCCAACAACACACGTTCACGTGGCTTTTCCGTGCCGCCTGGCCGATAGCGGGCGAGAACGGGTGACGCTTCGAGTAGACCGCGCTGCACAGCGAAGGTAAACAGCTGCGTTGTGAGCGCATGCACTTTGTTCGCCATTACCTTGCTGCCGCGCTTATTGATGGGGTCGGTTAGTTGGATGATCTCCCGTGCCTTGATCGTGCGGATGTCACGTCCCGCAAAAACGGGGAGGATCTCCTTCTTCAGGATGCGCTCCGCATACTCGGGCTTCTTACGGGTCGAAAGTTTGTGCTGGCGGAACTCATTCACGAGCGCCTCGGAGCTATGCTCATCGCCGGTTGGAGTGGCCGCGTACCGTGCAGGCGATGCCATGCGCGGATCGATGCCTTGGCTTGCCAATTCGCGGTATTCACCTGAAAGACGGCGCGCTTTGTCGAGGCTCGTCTGGGGGAAGTGGCCGAGGAGCACTTTGCCCGGCCTACCCTTATGCTGATAACGATAGTAGAACGTGCGCGATGGCTGCTTGCCCTTGCGCTCCCGCACTTCGAGCACGAGCCCTGGTTGACCGGGATCAGTGTATGCGCTGCTCCGTGCGGGCAAGCTCGCAACTCGGTTTGGTGTCCAGCGTGTCGTCATTATTAAGTCGAGGTTCTCAGTTTTACGTACAAGTTACGTACAGTTTTGGGCAAACGGCATCAAAGATCATCAAACGTCATCAAATGCACAGATTGTCTATATAAATAGGGTTTTCTGCGCAATTTCAAGTCTGCACTTTTGATTATAGAACGGCAGTTAATTTCATGTGCGGCAAGTACATCCTGGCCCAGGCCGCCAAGGCCGAGCGGGCCATGGGTATTCGGCGCGGACGCTGGGAGTACCCGCTGAGCTATCGCGTGCTGCCGACCGAAGAAGTCCCGGTGGTGGTAGCAGAGTCGGGCGAGCGCGTGGCGGCGCAGATGCGCTGGGGCCTCATACCCTGGTGGGCGCACGGAGTGCCACTGAAAGCCTCCACGATCAACGCCACCGTGGAACGTGTCGAAAGTGCACCGAGCTACCGCGATCCCTGGCATCGCGGACAACGCTGCATCATGCCAATGGCTGGTTTCTACGAACCGCACGTCAACCCGGACGGCTCACGCGACCCGTTCTTTGTGCACCTCGCCGAACGCGAGGTGTTCGGAGTCGCCGCTCTGTGGGATCGATCGCGCCGGCAGGACGGAGCGTTTGTGTTCTCGTGCACGCTGATTACCGTGCCGGCGAACCGGCTGCTGGCCGAGGTCCACAACGGCAAGCAGCGCATGCCCGCGGTTCTCGCCGAGCCCGATCACGAGGCGTGGCTCGGCGGAACCTTTGAGCAGGCACGTGCGGCGCTCAAACCTTATCCCGACGAGACGATGGTGGCCTGGAAGGTGAGCCGCCGGGTCAACAACCCCAGGCTTGCGAACGATGCCAGCCTGATCGAGCCGCTTTAGAGCTTGTCGCAGTGATCCCGACCGCAAGATGGCGCGCAGGTAGGGCGGCTCGGGGAGGATCTCGCGGAAAATTGGCCCGAGGCCTCATAGGGTCGCGAGCTGCGCTTGCTGTGCAGCCCGGTGGCGCACTGAATCTCGCCGATCTTTCGCAAGGGCTTCCCACCCGCATCGGGGTGAACGGTGTTGGGGGGTGCGGTACCGTGAAGGTGGAAATGGCCGTAAAGTGACAGCCGCCGCTCGTGGTGCGCTCGCTAATCACCCGCCGGAAGCGGGGGCAGCTCGCGCGCCGCCTGCTTCGGATGGCGCCCGGCATCGTAAAGTCCGAAGTGCGCTTCCTCCGGATGCGCGCCCGGCACCGGACCCGCGTCGAATTCCCGCCACGGTGCATCGAACGCCGAAAAATAGGCGAACGCGCGCGCAGCGCTTGGCCTGAGCAGGCGGCGCAACTCGAGGTAGAACGACGCCTGGCGCTGCTCGCTGAAGCCGGCAGTGGCGGGCGCGCTCGGCACGCCGGTCTCCTTCACCAGGATCGGGCCGCAGCTGAGTGGGGCAAGCTCGGCGAGCACGTTCACCACGAACTGCGCGGCGGTGCGGTCGGAGGCATCCCGGAACCAGGGCTGGAAAATCGGGTGCACGTTGACGAGCAGAAAATCGAGCTGGCCGAGGAGCGCTGCCGTGCCGGGCTGGGAGTAGATATGAAACGGCTCGGTGGTGGTGAGTGCGGTGGTGGGCAGCCGCTGGCGCACGCGCGCGATCTGCGCAGCGAGCGCCTGCGGGTCGCTGTGATGCGCGAACAGCGTCTCGTTGCCGAGCGATATCCCGACCACGAGGTCTGGGAAACGGCGCGCCGCCTCGATCGCGGCGCTGAGCTCGGCGTCAGCGGCCGGATTCCAGACCCCGATGATGAGCGCCCTGAACCCGAGCGCTGTCGCGATCGGCGCGATCTGCTCCGCCCCATGCACGGCATCGTAGGTGATGAGCGCATCGAACTTCTGTCGCAGCACGCTCAGATCCGCGCGGATGCCCGCGGGGTCGGCCGGCGTAACCGCACCGTTCACGACACGCAACGAGCTCGGCTCGTAGGCGATGAAGCGCCCCTGCGCCATCGCCTCTTGCAGATGCTGCACCGCCGGTCGCACATCGGTGTTGCGTGGGCAGCCCTGCGGGGCTGCGGCCGCGAGGCTTGCGCCGGTGAGTGCGGCGGTGGCGAACCAGGCGCCGAGAGGCGCTGCGCGGGTGTGGTGCACGGGGAGGGTCGCCAAGCCCAAGGCGCGCAGATTGTGCCACACTGCTCCGCCCGGCTGTGCGCGGGCGACGGAGCTTGAAGCCATGCAGAATCAACATGAGCTGGCGCTGCGCTTTCGCGCGCTGCACCAGGCCGCCGGTCCCTTCGTCATTGCGAATGTCTGGGACGGGGGCTCCGCCGCCGTCATGGCGGGACTCGGCTTCCAGGCGCTCGCAACGTCCAGCTCGGCGTGCGCTGCAACTCTGGGTCGACTGGATGGGCAGATCACGCGCACCGAGGCGCTCGAGCATGGACGGCTGATCGCCTCGCTCAGCCCCTGTCCGGTGGCCGCCGATCTGGAGAACGGCTTCGGCGACTCACCGCAAGAGGTTGCCGAGACCATACGCCTGGCAGCTGCCACGGGACTGGTCGGCGGCTCGATCGAGGATGCGAGTGGGGATGAGCGCGCGCCGATCTACCCTATGGGGCAGGCGGTGGAGCGCGTGGCCGCCGCTGCCGAGGCGGCCCGCGGGTTGCCATTTCCGTTCCTGCTCACCGCGCGCGCAGAGAATTTCCTGCACGGCCGCTCCGACCTGGACGACACCGTGCGGCGCCTGCAGGCATTCGAGCGCGCTGGCGCGGATGTGCTGTTCGCGCCGGGTCTGCCCGATCTCACATCCGTGCGCACTGTCTGCAGCGCCGTGACCCGACCGGTCAACTTCATGGTCGGCATGCGCGCCAAGTCCTTCGCGATCGCAGAGCTTGCCGCCGCCGGGGTGAAGCGCATCAGCCTTTCGACCTCGCTGTATCGCGCCGCCATCACGGGTCTCGTGAAGGCCGCGCGCGAGGTGCAGGAAGCGGGAACCTTCAGCTACGTGGAGGAGATTCTCGGTGGCGAGCAGCTGGGCGGGTACCTGCGCCAGCTGCTGCGCACTTAGCGCACGAGTTCAGGCAGGCGGGCAGTCGCCCGGCTGTGCAGCGCGCAGCCACTCGAGGAACTTGGGCACTGCAGGCGTGCCCTCGGCCGGTGCCCAGGACGCGTACTCAGAGGCGCTCGCCGGATCGTACGGGCCTTGCTTGATCTCGAGAAAGGCACAGCCGCCCCTGCCCGGAATGAGCGTATGCCAACTGCCCGGCTCGGTCTCGTACGCCATGCTGGCCGTACCTCCACCGACCGCGTGGCGCGAGAGCACTCGCCCGTGCGCATCGAAGATCAGCACATCGACGCAGCCGCGCATCAGCACGGCGAGCTCCGCTCGGGTCACGTGCCGGTGTGGGCGAAAATACGAATCCCCGAGCGCCACGACGATGAAGCGCTGCACCGGGTCGGCCGCCGTGGCGTGGATGTTGTGGTGGGCGCGGGCGCGCGGGCTGACCGCGGCCTTGGCGGCGAGTTCATCCAGTAGCGCACGCGGCAGCAGATTCATGTGCGGATTCTAAGCGCGCGCGCGGTACGGCGCGCGCTGGCTCAGCCTCTGCGTGCCGCGCGGGTGGCGGCAGGCGTTTGCGGTGGCTGCTGCGTGCGATGCGTGCCAGAGCCTATCAAGCGACGCGCGCCACGTGATACTTGTGCACGTCGGGGAGGAATGCCGCCAGCAATCCGATCAGCGGCAGGAATGCGCATATCGCGTAGACGAAACTGATGCCTGAGAAATCGGCGAGCCAGCCGAGCACTGCGGCCCCGACACTTCCCATCCCGAACGCCAGCCCGAAGAACAGTCCCGCCACCATGCCGGTACGACCCGGCAGCAGATCCTGGGCGTACACCACGATCGCCGGGAACGCCGAGGACAGGATCATGCCGATCGGGACCGTGAGCACGGTGGTCCAGAAGAGATTGGCGTGCGGCAGCAGCAGCGTGAAGGGCAGCACCCCCAGGATCGAGACCCAGATGATGTACTTGCTGCCAAGACGATCCCCGAGCGGGCCGCCGATCATGCCGCCGAAGGCGGCCGAGGCCAGGAACAGGAACAGGTGCAGCTGGGAGCTGCGCACTGAGACGTGGAAGTGATCGATCAGATAGAACGTGTAGTAGCTCGTGATGCTCGCCAGATAGAAGTACTTCGAGAATATGAGCGCGAGCAGCACCGCGATCCCGCGCCTCACGTGGTGCGCCGGCGCATGCACGTGCGTGGCGCGCGCGTGCGCCAGGCGCGAGAGCCCGTGAGCCTTGTACCAGTGCCCAACGTTGATCAGCACCAGCATGCCAAGTAACGCGATGGCGGAGAACCAGGCGACGCTCGACTGCCCGTGCGGCAGCACGATGAACGCTGCGAGCAGCGGACCTGCCGCGGAGCCGAAGTTACCGCCGACCTGGAACACCGATTGCGCCAGCCCGTGCTTGCCTCCTGAGGCCATGCGCGCCACGCGCGAGGACTCTGGATGGAAGACCGCCGAGCCGGTGCCGACCAGCGCGGCGGCGACCAGGAGCAGCGCGTAGCGGTCCGCGAAGGCGAGCAGCAGCAGCCCGACCAGCGTGAAGCTCATGCCGGCCGCGAGCGAATAGGGCCGTGGACTTTTGTCCGCGAGCGCGCCGATGAGGGGTTGCAGCAGCGATGCGGTGATCTGAAACGTGAATGTCAGCAGCCCGATCTGTCCGAACGTGAGCTGGTAGGAGCTCTTCAGCATCGGATACAGCGCCGGCAGCAACGACTGCATCATGTCGTTCAGCAAGTGACAGAAACTGATGGCGGCAAGGATCCCGATTGCGGGCCCGCTGGCCGCGGCGGCGCGGGCTGACAGGGTGGCGGAGCTGTTCATAAGAGCAATGTGCCGTAACCGCATCGTGAAACCCATCCCTCTTACTATAGGGGGCATGACGCGCGCTGCTGCGGCACGTGAGTGTTGCGGCGACGCTACGGGAGCTGCGGCAACCCCCCGCCCTCGCAGGTGGCGGTTCTCGGTTGTACGCTTGCAGCCACACGTGGAGCCTGCAGCAGCACAGAGATGAAAGACCTGACACAGGGACCGATCGCCCGACAGCTGGTGGCCACCGCAGTGCCGATCGGCATCGGCATGCTGTTCCAGACCTTGTACATGCTGGTCGACCTTTATTTCGTGGCGCCGCTCGGGGATGCGGCGATTGCCGGTGTCAGCAGCGCCGGGACCGCGAGCTTCGTGATCCTGGCGCTTACGCAGATGGTCGGCGTCGGCACGGTGGCGCTGGTGTCGCACGCGGTCGGGGCGAAGGATCAGGGCACGGCCAATCTCATCTTCAACCAGGCGCTGGCGTTATCTGCGATCTGCGGCTTGCTCACCCTCGCGGCGGGCTTTCTATTGACCGGCACCTATGTGCACTCCATCGCCGCCGACCCGGCGGCCGCGGCTGCCGGGACCGCCTACCTGTACTGGTATACGCCCGGTCTCGCCCTGCAGTTCGCGCTGGCGGCGCTCGGGGCGGGCCTGCGCGGCACGGGCATCGTGCAGCCGACCATGGTGGTGCAGATGCTCACCGTGATCCTGAACATCCTGCTCGCGCCGGTGCTGATCAGCGGCTGGGTCACGCACCACCCGTTCGGCACCGCCGGGGCGGGGCTTGCGAGCAGCATCGCGGTCGGCTTCGGCGTGCTGCTCATGTGCATCTACTTTGTGCGCCTCGAGCACTACGTGGGGCTGCGCCCGCGGCTGTGGAACCCGCGCTGGCGCCTCATCGGCAGGATCATGAACGTCGGGCTTCCCGCGGGCGGGGAGTTCCTTATGCTCTTCGTGATCCTGGCAGTGGTCTACTGGGTGATCCGCGGCTTCGGACCCGCCGCGCAGGCCGGGTTCGGGATCGGCGGGCGGATCATGCAGGCGCTGTTCCTGCCGGTCGTGGCGGTGGCCTTCGCAGTGGCACCCGTGGCCGGGCAGAACTTCGGCGCGCGCCATGACGCGCGCGTGCGTGAGACCTTCCGGCGCGCCGCGATCCTGAGCTCGGTGCTGATGCTCGTGATTACGCTCATCTGCCAGTGGCACCCGGAGGTGTTCATCTATGGCTTTACGCGCCAGGCAGACGTGGTCGCAGTGGCTGCCCCGTACCTGCGCATCATTTCCTGGAACTTCGTGGCGACCGGGCTCATCTTCACCTGCTCGGGCATGTTTCAGGCGCTCGGTAACACCTGGCCCTCGCTCCTGAGCTCGGCCTCACGCCTGCTCACCTTCGTGCTGCCGGCGGTGCTTCTGTCGCGGCAGCCGCATTTCACGCTCATGCAGGTGTGGTACCTGTCGGTGGCCACCGTGACGCTGCAGGCGCTCACCAGCCTGACGCTCCTCGCCCGCGAGCTTCGCCGCAAGCTCGCTGTGCCGGGCGCGCCCGCAGTCGGCGCGGCCGAGACCGCTGCGCTCGTCCCCCCGAGCGAGGGCAGCTAGGGCCGCCCGACTCTTACTTCGGTTCCTGTCCGGGCTGCGGGTCGGACATCGGGAACGATTGTGCCGGCGCTGCCGGGGTTGCCGGGGCTACCGGCGCGGGAGCCGGGGCGGCCGCGGCGGCCGCAGCGGGCGGGGGTGCGGCCGATGCCGAGCGCTGCGTGCCGGTGCTGGTGGCGACCGCCGCCATGAAGCGCCGTGCCGCATCGTCATCGCTGGTCACGCTGCCGGCGAGGATGTCGGAGGAGGCGACACCCGGCTTCTTGTAGAAGGCCGCATTCGCCTCGTCATCGATACTGATCACGGTACCGTCGAGCGCCAGCCCGGCGAACACGCCGCGGCTGCGCGAGTACGAGTAGACCTCTGCCTTGAAGGTCGGGTCGGTGGCCGCCTCGGCCTGGCGGCCGACCGGACCTGCCGCCACGGAGGCATCGGCCCCGAGCGTCACCTTGCCGCCGTTGATGCCCTCGACGCCCTTCGGGGTGGTGAAGACCAGCACGATGTCGGCCGATTGCACGCCCCACTGCCAGCCGAAGCTGCCGCCCGTCATGGTCACGAACACCGGGTCGGTGAAGCGGCCCCGCTTGTCGCGCACGACCAGTACGCCGTGGCCACGGCGTCCGCCGGCGAAGAATGCCACTTTGGTCAGATCGGGGATGACGGCAATGCCGTAGGCGCGCTCGAGCAGCCGGTCGGGAATCACCTGGTCGCGGGCATTGCGCAGCTCCTCTAGCACTTCGCTTGCGGTAAGCAGGCGGCCTTCTTCGCGTGCCGCGCCGGCGGCAGCACCGGCGAACGCGATTCCGGCCAGCAGGGTGAAGACAGAAGCGCGGATACGCATGAGAGACATCCCCTTGTGTGGTGGACTGTCGCCGCTTGGCGACTCTCGCTGCGAGCGCCGGCAGTGACTTAACTGTGAAGCTTAACTCACTCGCGCCTCAGGTGCAGGTCAGCGCGATCCTCCGGCAGGCGGTGCACTCAGGGCACTTCAGTACCAGATCGAGACGAACACCTGGAAGATGTTCGCGTTCAGGCGATAGAGCGGTTCCCGGCCCGCGCCATACTCGGCAGCGAGCAGCGCATCGCGGAAGTCGCTGTAGTCGATCAGCAGATGTTCGACGTTCAAGTTGGCGCTGCTGCGGTTGATCCAGGTCGCGCCCGGTACCTGGAACTGATAAGAGGCGCCGGCCCCCGCCATGTAGCTATGGAAGGCGGCGAGCTCGCGGTCGCGGGCCATGTAGTTCTGGTAATCGGCGCGCGGGAACAGGTCGCTGTAGAAATCCGCGTGTGTCTGCTCGTAGTAGCGCAGGCTCCCGTCGAAGATCCAGTGCTTCCACACCGGCAGCGTGTAATCGAGCTCGGTGGTGTTGGCGACGATGCCCCAGGTATCACGGAAGAAGCGGTACTGGGCGGCGAGCGATGCGTGCCAGGGAAGATAGTATTTCAGCTGCACGGAGGCCGCGTTGCTGGTACGGGTGTTCGGGTACACCTGATCGGCGAGCGTGAAACCCAGCCCCCCGGCTGACAGATAGCGGATCTTGCGATAGGGGTTGGCGAGGTAGCCCTGGTCGGTGAGCAGCTCGTAGTTGAAGTTGACGATCAGGTTGCGCGTCAGGATCTGGCTGAGTGAGAGCGAGTAGCCGTGGTGATCGGCGCGTTCGTGGAAGGTCGGATCGTTCTCGATTATCCCGTCCGGGGTCTTGATGTCGCGGAACACCTGGTCCCAGCCGCGCCGGTAGCCGAGCGTCAGCGTGGTGAGGTCGCCGAACATGTCCTGGCTGACCGAGTAGTAGGTGGTGTCCGCGATGTAGTCCGGCTCACGACTGTGGATGTAGCCGGCGCTGTAGGTGGTCTTGCCGTGCAGGTAGTCGATCCCGTAGTTCTCCTGCTTGCGCACCTCGTGGTAGGGGCTCGCCGAGAGCTTCACGTCGATCGAGGCGCTCGAGATCATGTCCTCGTAATAGCCTGCTGAGAGCGAGAGGTTGTCGCCGATTTTCTTGCGCACCAGCACTTCCGGGCCA
>Ga0302326_10017671_pt1 | contig 14853 bp, 11 predicted proteins | sample Palsa_T0_3_FD_202264 | JGI IMG/M metagenome (GOLD analysis project Ga0302326, IMG submission 202264) | Peat permafrost microbial communities from Stordalen Mire near Abisko, Sweden - Palsa_T0_3 | ecosystem: Environmental > Terrestrial > Soil > Palsa > Peat permafrost | place: Sweden: Abisko... | reverse complement strand
AAAATTCCGGTCATAGTTAACGCCGCCCAGGTAATAAAAAATTCCCACCATGACGACCGCAACCTGACCCGACGCGTGCCCGCGAAGCGCGGGAATCGTGGCCGACAATCCGATTATGCACAAAAAAATCAGCGCTGATCCGCCCCACCAAAACAATTTGATGCGGTTCTCGCCCGACTTCACGCCGGCGGCTTTTTTATATCGATATCCCAAAAACATCGTGGCCCCAATGCATACCAACCATCCGATCATGAAAAATGGGCCGGCATATCGCGGAGCGAAATCGATCAGCGGATAACCAATCAGCACATAAAGCGCCCAAATCAGGTAAATTGCCACGGGCCGCTGCGGCGACCGCTCCGCACGGGCCACGACCTCGCGAACATACTGAATGTCCTGCTGAAACTGCTGCACATCGCTCATAAGAAACTCCTTGTTAGAGTTCTCTATTATTTAGAGTACAATCGAAAATGTCAAGGGGCCAGACATGAAATTATCAGCATTTTATTTTCCATATCCTGAATCTCCGAAAAAACGGGCCAAAGGGGCACGAGGGAATCTCCGGATATTTTGAAAGAAGATTTTTGTCGTTACGATCCTCGTGCCGTCCAAGTTCCCTTGCTCGAATACTCGAAATGGTTGCCGCCGCGAACACCGCCGGCTGGCCCGATAGGATTCGCGCCCCCATTCTGCGACGAAGCGAAGATAGAGTCCCCGCGTTCCGCGGCCACTGCAGCGGAGTTTCGAGCACGTGCTCGACCTCAACCGTCAAGTCACGCCCGCTTCCCGACCTCCCGCGCCCAATGACGCAGCGGCCGCCTCGCCGCAATTCCCCGGGGAAGGTCGAACTCGAGTTCGAAACTCCTGCATACAAGCCGCCGAAGGCGGGGACGCGTTTGCTATTCCGTTTGCAAAATGCGGGCGCAAATCCTATCCGGCCAGCCAGCGGTGTTCGCGGCGGCAACCCGTTCACATATTCGAGCCGGGGAACTCCGACGGCGCGAGAATCGTAACGATAAAAATCTTTTTCTCCTTAATCTGCCACTTCAAACAGTTGCGTTTCGCCCATGCGCGGGCGTCATTTCCTTGGAGGCCATACCTATGCTACAATTCCAAGAGTTTGTAAATCCAACGGCCGACAATAAGGAAACTTCGTGGCCCACGCTCTGATCGACCGGCTCAGAAATAATATCGGTACCGTCTTCCTGGGGGACACGCGTTCGATCAACCTATTGATGACGGCGCTGTTTGCGCGCGGTCATGTATTGATCGAGGATGTGCCGGGCGTGGGCAAGACCGTGCTGGCCCGGTCGCTGGCGCGGAGTCTGGATTGCAAGTTCAGCCGGATTCAGTTGACGCCCGATCTGCTGCCGAGCGATGTTTTGGGCGTGTCGGTTTATAACGGAAATTCGCAGAATTTCGAATTCAAACCGGGACCGATCTTCGCCAATGTGGTTCTGGCGGATGAGATCAACCGCACGACGCCGAGGACTCAGTCGGCGCTGCTGGAGGCGATGAGCGAAGAGCAGGTGAGCGTGGAGGGCCAGACGCTGATCCTGCAGCGTCCGTTCATGGTGGTGGCGACGCAGAATCCGTTTGAGTTTGAGGGGACGTATTATTTGCCGGAGAATCAACTGGACCGTTTTTTGCTGCGGATCACGCTGGGGTATCCGGGCCGGACGGCCGAGCACAAAATATTGACCACGCAGCCCGGGCGGGCGGCGCTGGAGCGGCTCAAACCCGTCATGAACGCGGCGGAGGTCGTCGCCCTGCAGGATATCGTCAGCCAGACCAAGACGGATTCATCGATCGTGGATTATGTTCTGGATTTGGCTGAGGCGACCCGGCATCATGAGCATCTGCATCTGGGTGTTTCGCCCCGGGGTGCGCTGGCGCTGACGCAGGCGTGCCAGGCGGCCGCGGTGGTTGCCGGACGGGATTATGTGAGGCCGGACGACGTGAAAACCCTGTTTATTCCGTGTTGCGCCCACCGCGTGGTGAGCAAGACGTATCTTCACAACGGCGACATGGCGGCGACGACCCGGGTGCTGCAGACGATTTTGGACATCACTCCATCTCCGCGCTGAGCGCCGCCGACGCGGGGATGGGTTTGCATTCCTATGTCCAGCGCGACCAATGGCAGTATCGTCGAACGATTGCGCCCGCGCGGGCTGGCGATGTGGCGGCGGATCACCTCGCACCGGCGTAAAAGTCCTCGACCGGAAAAACGCCGCAGTCCAAACACCCCGATCCGAAGGCGGCCTTCGGTTGATTTTTCGCTTACGGGGCTGGTCTATTGCTCCATGATGCTGTTCATGGGGCTGGCGGCAATCAACAGTCAGGCAAACCTTCTCTTCGGCGTGTTCGGATTGATGATAGGAATATTGCTGGTCAGCGCGATGATTTGCCGGGTCGTGCTGTCGAAACTAAAAGTGGAACGGGTGCTGCCGGAATACGCGGCGGTGGGGCAATCGGCGACGATTCAGTACCGATTCTTCAATTCGAAAAGAATCTGGCCGAGCCTGTCGGTCTGCCTGGGGGAACTGGACGGTTCGGAAGCGTTTACGGAGCAGCCGCACGCGTTTATGCTTCATGCCGCGCCCGGTAAATCCGCCCGCGTGCCGATTACGGTGGTCCCAAAGCGCCGGGGAACGCATCCCCTCACGAATTATCAGATCAGCACGAGTTTTCCGTTCGGATTCGTGAAGCGCGCCGTGACGGGCCGATCGGAGGACATTTTGAGGATTTATCCGGCGATAGGCGTGGTCAGCCCGAGGCTGCTGTCGCTGTGCCGGTCGGCGGAGCGCGGCGGCGCGAACATGCAGCCGCGACGCAACGGCGCGGACGAGTTCTACGGGGTGAAGGAGTTTCGACCGGGAGATAATCCGCGGTTGATTTATTGGAAGCGCAGCGCCCACACGGGTGAACTCGTGAGCCGGGAGATGGTGCAGATTTCCCCGCCGCGGCTGCTCATCCTCGTGGACACTTTCATCGAAATGCCGACGGCGCGCGAATTTACATTGGTGGAGGAGACGATAGCGATGGCGGCATCGCTGGCGAATCGAGCGATGGACTCGGGCATGGCGGTGGGTTTGTGCGCCTGGGACGGGCATTGGATCAGCATCGCCCCGCAGCGGGGCAAGCGGCACTGCCGGGACATCCTCGCCGCCCTGGGCGATTTGCCCATCAATCGCACGGTGCCCGGTCAGCAGCTTGTCGAACAGTCCCTGAGACATTTGGGCGAGGGGGTCACGCCTGTACTCTTTACGCCGCGGTCGGTGCAACCGACTTTGGCGGGACAGGCGCGCGGGGCGATGCTTGCGGTGTCGGCCGGCTCCGAACAGGCGCGATCCTGGTTCCATTTTGATTCGGCGGTCGATTTTTCCAGGTCGATGCCCGCGAATCAGGCGGATGGACTCGGCAAGTCAAATAACGGCGGCTGACCATGTACGACATCCGGCAATTTCGACCGACGCTTTACTTCCTGCTGCTGATGGGAGTGACCGGTTTCGCGATGGCGGCGGAATCGCCGGCGCTGTGGATCGTGGCCGCGGGGGGGATTTTGCTGAACGCGTGGCTGGTGAAAACCGATCGATTTGTTCCCATGCCGCGCGTGCTGGCGAATCTGGTGACCCTGGGCGCGCTGGCGGTGGTGACGCTTGAAGTCCGCGCGGGTGATTCAACGCCGATTCTGACGATCGGGCATTTCATCGTCCTGCTACATCTGGTGAAGCTTTTTGAGCAGCGCGCCAACCGGGATTATGGCCAGCTTCTGGTTCTCAGCCTGCTGCTGATGGTCGCCGCCGCGATCAGCACGGCCAGCCTGCTGTTCGGCATCCTGTTCATCGCGTATCTGTTCGTCTCGCTGCATTGCTGTCTATTGTTCCATCTGAAGGTGGAGGTGGATCAGGCCCGCGCGCTGTACCGGCAGCCGGAAGATCATGTGAATCCCGCGCTGCTGCGGCAGGATATTCGGGATTTGCCGCGATCGATGCGCCGATTGACGGGGGTGATCGCGTCGGCGGGAATCGTGATGGCGGTGCTCGTGTTCGTGTTCTTCCCGCGCGGGGCGGGATCGCCGCTCTTTGGTCCGATGCAGGCGCCGCCGTCGCATGCGCTTTCAGGGTTCAACGATCAAGTGGGATTTGAGGATGTCGCCCACATCACCACGAGCGAGGACGTCGTGGCGCGAGTGGAGTTGTATCACAACAACGAGAGAGTGACCCACCCGCTGGAAATGGTGCTGCGCGGGTCGGCCCTTGACGTCTATACCGGCAACGACGTAAGCCGGGGCCGCTGGCACTGGATTCGGTCCCGCGGCGCCGATCCGACGGAGTCGGATGGCGCTAAAAGCGAAGCCGGGATTGAACTCGGCTCGCCGGGCGACTCCCCGGATCGGTGGAAGCAGGTCATCGATCTCCAGCCGACGGCGACGAACAAGCTCTTCGCCATGGCGGGGCCGATCCACCTTTACTCAACACATGACATGCAGGTTAGATTTTACCCCGACGACGAAATTCTGGAAGCCGCTCCGCCCATTCTTCAGCCCATCGAATATACCGTGATTTCGACGAACGAATTGCCGACGACGGCGGAGGCGATGCAGGTCGGCTCGGTCGCATCGGAGATCGATCCGGCCGTGGCGGATTACGCGCGCCAACCGGCTGTTTGCGGCAAAGACCCGGCGGGAAAGCCGCTGGCGGAATATCCGCTGGCTGGAGATCACCGGTATGACCACCAGATCGCGGCGAATTTCGAGCGCGATTTGCGCACCAATTTCGGGTACACGCTGGATTTGACCGATATCGGGTCGCTGGGAGGCCGCGATCCGATGGCGGCGTTCCTGACCGATTTCAGGCGAGGGCATTGCGAGTATTTTGCCGGGGCGATGACCCTGATGTGCCAGAGCCTGGGGATTCCAGCGCGATTTGTGGTGGGTTTCCGCTGCGAGCCGGAGGATTTCAATTCCCTGGGAGATTATTTTGTCGTCAAGCAGTCCAACGCGCATGCGTGGTGCGAAGTGTTTACAGGGCAGAAATGGGAGACCTTCGACCCCACCAGCGGGCGCGGAACGGAGGGAACCACGAGCCGTCCGTATGTAGCGGAGCTGAAGAAGATTTTTGATTATCTTGAATTCAAATGGGCCACCAGCGTCATCGCGTACGACACCGGCAACCGAAAAAATCTGCTCGACGCCTTGAACGCCCAGGTGAACAACTCGGTCGCGACGGTCAGCGGCGGCGAGGATGGGCCGGATTGGTTCGCCTGGATCCAGAAACATCTGGATACCATCCAAAGGAGCTTCGCGTCGTTGACGGTTTTGAGCTGCGTCATCACGGGAATGATTTCGCTGAGTTTCGTGGCGGTGATTCTTTTTTTGGTCGAACGATTCCGGCTGCTCCGCCGGGCGCGCCGAATCGGAATCGAGCTGCTGTCCGCCCCCGACCAATATCGCCTCGCGCGGCAACTTCGGTTTTATGACGACTTGCTGAGGATTTTGGCGAAGCACCACATCGAGCGGCCACGCCATCTAACGCCGCTGGAATTCAGCCGTTCCCTATCCTTTCTCCCGGCGGATGTGTATCGGGACATTTACCGGCTGACCGAGCTTTTCTATCGAATTCGATATGGCGGGGCAACGCTGCCGGCGCATCCGCGCCGGCATCTCTCCGGGGTGGTTCATCGCATTCAACAGATGCTCGATAATGCCGTCCGCAATTGATTATGAACGCCATTACTCTCTCCATCGGCAACGAACTTGTGCTCGGTCAGACGGTTGATACGAACTCCGCGTGGCTGGGCCGGGAACTGGCGGCCGTCGGATGTGATGTGGTGGCGCATATTACCGTCGGCGACGATCAACCGGCGATTGTGTCCGCCATCACCGACGCGGCGCAGCGCTGCGATCTCCTCTTGATATCCGGCGGACTTGGGCCGACCAAAGACGATCTGACGCGGGAAGCGCTGGCCCGCGTCCTCAATCAGCCCTTGGAGATAAACGAAATCTGGATCGGTCAAATGGAGAAGATGTTCCAGCGGCTGGGCCGGGTGATGGTCGAATCAAACCGGGTACAGGCATTGATCCCGCGCGGAGCGCGCCTGCTGACGAACCTTGCCGGGACCGCGGCGGGTATTGACGCGGATTTTATTTTGCCTGGATCATCCCGGTCGTGCCGGATTTTCGCGATGCCGGGTGTCCCGGTGGAAATGCGGGCAATGTTTCAGCGGGAGGTGAGACCCCAACTGATTGCCGCCGGCGGGGGAAGGGTCATAATTTCCCGAACCTTGCATACGTTTGGCATCGGCGAAAGCGCCTTGGGTGAAATGGTGGCGGACCTGATGAACCGATCGCGCAATCCATTGGTGGGGACAACGGTGTCCGAAGGCGGTGTTTCCCTTCGAATCACTTCCCGCGAATCAAGCCGGTCGGAAGCGGAGGAAAAGCTGGAGCGGACGATCGCGGAATGCCGACGGATTTTGGGGGACTTGGTTTATGGGAGCGACGAGCAGACCCTGCCGATGGTGATTGCGGAGTTATTGACGCGGGATGTGCTGCGCCGGGTTTCGACTGCGGAAAGCTGCACCGGCGGACTGCTGGCGAAAATGCTGACGGACGTGCCGGGCTCGAGCCGCTATTTTCAGCGCGGTTGGATCACCTACAGCAACGACGCAAAAATGGAGTTGCTTGACGTGGATGCGGCAACGATCTTCAGCCACGGCGCCGTCAGCGAGGAAGTGACGCGCGCGATGGCCGGCGCGGCTCGGCGAAAAAGCGGCGCCGATTTCGGCCTCGCGATCAGTGGCATCGCCGGACCGGATGGAGGGACCGCCGCCAAGCCGGTGGGAACCGTCTGCATCGCCCTGGCTCATCCTTCAGGCGACGCGGCGCGCACGTTCAGGCTTCCCGGTGATCGGGAGATGGTCCGCGATCGTTCGGCGAAGATGGCGCTAACTTTGCTGCGTTATCATTTAATTGCTACACCCATGCCGTTTTAGCGGCTTTTTTGAAGCTGGGCAGGATATTATGGGATGGCGAAGACATATACACACGAATATTTATCCGAAGTTATTGCGAATTAATCACAGAAAAAGAATTGTCATGTTATTGTATGGCGGGTAGGAACATGCGACGGATCAGAAAGACCCATTTTCTATTGCTGGCGTTGTCCTTTGGCGGAGGCGCATTCGCGCGCGAAGCAAGTGCCGTGGTCACGTTTGGCGGCACGGGCAACGAGACCGATGCGGCGCCAGGAAATGTCGGGATGTATGAGGGGCTCTTCAATGGCGGATACTCGGCGACGCCCATTACTTCTAACATGATCGTCACGGCCGCGCATCTTTTTCCGGGGCCGACGACGACTTTTGTTTACAACAACGGAACCGCCACCGCGACGACGTACAACGTCCAGGCGGTCGCGTCGCTGGACGATCTGGCGATATGGGAGATTTCGCCGAACCAGCCTGGAACGTTCACGCTTACCGCTCCGATTTACACGGGCAGCAGTGAATTGGGATCGACGATTGTCGATGTCGGGCAGGGATATGCGCGCGGTGACCCCATCACCGGGGGCTGGAGTTGGAACGGCAACAATGGGGGGCTTTCCTGGGGCACCAATACCGTCTCAGCCGTGCCCACCAGCACGCAGTTGGGCTTGTCCGGCTCCATGGGGGGCGATTTTCTTCAATACGATTTCGACAATGAGGACCCCTCTTCTCCGAATTACAATCCCGATGAAGCGGTTGTCACGCCAGGCGACAGCGGTGGCGGCGCTTTCATCGACGTCAACGGACAGTATGAACTGGCCGGCGTCAACAGCAGCTACGGCGTAAGGGTCGGAGCCAACGGTCTGCTTGAATCAGTGACAGACTCCACGGGCTCAAATCTTATTACCGGGTCGCTGTATGACAGCTACGGCTATTACTACAACAGCCTCAACGGCACGGTGCAGCAGATCACGACCCATACGCCGGACAGCTCGTTTGCCACGCGCGTTTCCTCGAAGCAGAACTTCGTGGGCGTGACCGATGGGACGGCTTCCACGGCCTCGTCTCCCATCAACGACGATGGACTTTTCACCGCTTACACGAATATGACCACCGGCGCCATCACGGGAACCGGTTCGATTCAAATCGGGGGCAGCGGTACGACTGCCGATCTGCAAATCGCGCCCAACAGCGGAACCAGCGAGGTCACCGGGCTCACGATCAATCCGAATTCCACCCTGGACTTAACCAACAATCGCCTCATCATCGATGGTGGAACCAATCCGTGGACCGAGAAGTGGCTCTTGAGCTGCCTGGCCTCCGGGTGCGACGGTGGGCTTTGGAACGGCCCGGGGATTGACAGTTCGGTCGCAGCGGCGAACCCGGAAGAGGAGGGCGTCGGATTTGCCGATGCGAATGATGCCTATGTTAAGGGCCTGACCAAGGGACAGGTGGAGATTGCCTATACGCGCGAAGGCGACATCAACATGGACGGAGTCGTCAACGGCACTGATTTCGCCATCCTTGCCACCAACTATAGTAAGTCCACCACTCTTGGCTGGGAGGCTGGAGACTTCAACTACGATGGAAAGGTCAATGCCGCCGATTTCCTCCTCCTTGCTTACAATCTCAATGACACAACAGCGAACCCCGACTGGGCCGCCGTGGCGTCCTTCGCGGCAGCCAACGGCATCGCGCTGAATGGCACTGATGTTCCCGAACCCTCGGCCCTCGGCTTACTGCTGATCGGCTCCGTCGCCGTATTTGTACGCCCTCGAAGACAAAAACCGGTCTACATCTAAATCAATCTTCTCCTGCCATCGTGGCAGCCGAGCGGAATCCTCCACTGGCTTTGGCAGGATATCTCAAGGTAGGTACCTTGGCGGATCGATCCGCGACCGTTCAATACCTCTACCTAACACTTTATAAATTAAGCGGTTAAGACGATGTCCTCCACTGATTGGTTTGCTCGTTTTTTCGGCACGGCGATTGTTTATGGTTGGTCACGGGAGAATCGCGAGCAGCGCAGATGGTACAGGCTAACACCACCAATCGCTTTACAGTGCTTTTGGCCAACGAACAGGAGGGATGGCATCAAACGGTTCGAGGGTTGTTGCAGCCGCAGGGCGTGCATACCGTCAGTGCCCACAGCGGGCGGGAAGCCCTGGACCTGATTGAATCCATTCCCGTTCATGTTGCCGTGCTGGATGCGCAGATGCCGCAGTTGGGCGGTTTGCAGGTGATCCGCCTGTTGCGGGAATTGCATCGGGCGACGCCGGCGATATTGCTGACGAATCACCTGACCAGCCATCTGCTTCAGGAGGCGCTGGGAATGCAGGTGTTCAGCGTCCTCAGCAAGCCGGTGGATTTCAACGTGCTGCTGGATGCTCTGGCTCGAGTATTGCGGAGATATCATGAGAATCGCTGGCCCGGCGAAGGATAAACGCGGCACCGGATGTGCGTCCGGTTCCGGCGAGTAAAAAATCGTATACGTTAACCAAACTTTTTCACAGGAGTCCATTTATGTCGAAGCTTCGTCCTCTCGGAGACAAGATCCTCGTCAAGCGCGTCGAGGCGCAAACGAAAACCAAATCCGGCATCGTTCTGCCCGATACGGCCAAGGAAAAACCCAAGCGCGGCAAGGTGCTGAGCGTCGGTGAAGGCAAACGCCTCGACACCGGCGAACGCGCCCCCGTTGAAATCAAAAAAGGCGACGAGGTCATCTTTGCCTCCTATGCCGGAACGGAAATCAAGCTCGACGGCGAGGAACTCATGATCATGTCGGTCGATGACGTTCTGGCCGTCGTTGAATAACACAACCATAACTCGCAACTTGCACCTGCAACTTGCACTCATTCATTCAGGAGAACAGCAATGGCCGCAAAACGAATCGCATTTGATCAGGAAGCCCGTGAGTCGATCCTTCGCGGGGTTCGCAAGCTCGCCCGGGCCGTGAAAGTCACGCTCGGACCTTCGGGCAGAAACGTCGTCCTGGAAAAATCCTTCGGCTCGCCCACCGTCACCAAAGACGGCGTCACCGTCGCCAAGGAAATCGAACTGGAGGATTCATACGAAAACATGGGCGCGCAAATGGTGAAGGAAGTCGCGTCCAAAACTTCCACCGTGGCGGGCGACGGGACCACCACGGCCACCGTGTATGCCGAGGCGATCTTTTCCGAGGGAATGCGGAATGTCGCGTCCGGCGCTAATCCGACGCAGATTCAGCGCGGAATCAACCTGGCCGTCGAAGCCATCGTCGCCGAGCTGAAGAAGATGTCCAAGAAAATCGAAAGCAGCAAGGAAGTCGCCCAGGTCGGAACCTCCAGCGCCAATCAGGACGAGCAAATCGGCAAGATGATCTCCGAGGCGATGGACAAAGTCGGCAAAGACGGAGTCATCACCGTGGAAGAAGGCAAAGCCCTCGATACCACCGTCGAACTCGTCGAAGGCATGCAGTTTGACAAGGGATTTTTGTCCCCCCACTTCATCACCGATTCCGCGACGCAGGAAGCCATCCTGGAAGACGCGTATATCCTCATCTACGAGAAAAAGATTTCGTCGGCCCGGGATATGGTCCCGGTGCTTTCCAAGGCGGCGGAGCAGGGCAAGCCCATGCTCATCATCGCCGAGGACATCGAAGGCGAGGCCCTGGCGACGCTGGTCGTCAACAAGCTTCGCGGCACGCTGAAGGTCGCGGCCGTCAAAGCCCCCGGCTTCGGCGATCGTCGAAAGGCCATGCTTGAGGACATCGCCATCGTCACCGGCGGAACGGCAGTGTTCGAGGAACTGGGCATCAAGCTCGAAAACGTCGAGTTGTCCCAGCTCGGCCGGGCCAAGAAAATCCGCATCGACAAGGACAACACGACAATCATCGAAGGCGCCGGCGACGAGAAAGCCATCAAAGGCCGTATCGAAGCCCTGAAAACCGAGATCAGCAACACGACCAGCGATTACGACCAGGAGAAGCTCCAGGAGCGCCTGGCCAAGCTCGCCGGCGGCGTCGCGCAGATCCACGTCGGCGCAGCCACAGAAGTGGCCATGAAGGAAAAGAAGGCCCGCGTTGAAGACGCCCTGCACGCCTGCCGGGCCGCGGTGGAAGAAGGCATCCTCCCCGGCGGCGGAGTCGCGGTCATCCGTGCCGCCGCCAAAGTCTTCGACGGTCTCCGCAAGAAGGCGACGGACGACGACCAGCGTCTCGGCATCGAGATCGTTCGCCGGGCGATTGAAGCTCCGATCAAACAGATCGCCGAAAACGCCGGCGTCGACGGCTCCGTCGTCGCCCAGAAGGTCAAGGAAAGCTCCGAGACCAACTTCGGCTACAACGCCCTGACCCATGAATACGGAGACCTCATGAAGATGGGCGTGATCGTTCCGACGAAGGTGGAACGGACCGCTCTGCAAAACGCCGCCAGCATCGCGAGTTTGCTGCTGACGACGGATGCGATTGTCAGCGAGATTAAGGAAGATAAGCCCGAACCGGCGGGTGCGCCGGGTGGCGGGATGGGCGGGATGTATTAAAAAGTGAAATTGGTCCCTATGGGCCAACTGACTTTTCTGTACGAAGGCCGGCTGGTGACTCCAGCCGGCCTTTATTCCTAGGGGATTTATGAACCGGCTCAATTTATTAGAGCAATTTGAGTCTAGCGGTATTTTTTACCAGACAAATGCCGAGGAAAACCGCATTGAGGGAAAATTATCGTATACGCCTGGGGAAAAAATACTCTTGAGAATGGGGCGCGATTTTGCACGGACCAACCCATTTGGTCCAATGAGCGACGCCGCGATTTGGGGCATTTTAGAGGATGGCTCTAAGATAACGCTATTCGATACATTCGTTAGCGAGGGAAGCTGGAATCCGCGCGGTTCGGGGCCGGTCACTATAGTGGCCAATAGAGGGTTACTTGGCGGAAATATTACCCTCGAGTCGTTCCGAAGTCGGCGAATTCGATTGGAGCTAACATCTCTGGAGGAGTGGCTTGGCCACCAACCTTTTGAATCAAAACTGGTCGCCGACAAATTGTCTGTAAGCATCCGACGGCCAGCAATTTCCGAAATTGTCATCCCAGATCAAAATCTCAAAGTGATGTTTCTATCCTCGATTTCGCAACAGCATGGCACCAAAACACTACGTCTGGATTACAGGGCGCAAATCGCTATTGAAAGCCCAATTGATCGCTCGTTGGATGAGTGGCTCACGATTGCCTACGACTGTCAAAATTTGATGACACTTCTTGTAGGTCAGCCAGTTGCTCCGCGCGAAATCGCCCTATCCCCAGTGCACGGCGATGCCTGAGCACCCGAGACAGTTTTCTATCTTGCGGTTAATCGTGCAGAGAAGGTTAAGGAGGTGATTTCTTGGCCGCTGATGATGTTGCCTTTCTCAAAAATAAATGCGGGGCTGCCAAAGATTTTTACAAAGTGGTTTGCTGGCGTGCAAGAGCTGAAACAGGCTTCAAGCACTTTTTTCAGTCACATTTATAGCCCCCCGAATGTGTTGGAATTGCGGTATTTGAACATGACGCAGGCACTTGAAAGCTTCCATCGCGCAAATTACGACGGATCAGCGTTGAGCCGTTTCATCTCGCCGCGTATCTGGACTCGGAAGCGTTTCGATTCAACAACCGGAAGTCTAATGATTCTGGTCGATTCTCAACCGCGATGCCGAACGTCGTCGGCAAGCGTCTAACCTATAAGACTCTGATCGGTACTGCCGAACTGGAGGGACTTAAAGCAACCGACAAAGGCGCGGAAAGCGTGGACGGCCAGTTGCCAAGTTGAACAACTCACTTCTTCCGATGCCGACGTTTTCGAGTCGATGGGCGGAACGTCGCCGACTTCGGTATAGATAGGATGTGCTTTGTGGCTTCGGCGAGTCGGCGCATTCCGGCTGCGCCATCAGGAACAATAACATCATCAGCGGTTTTGGATCGTTTCATAGCGCTCTTTTTGCGGCCAGCCGTTCTTTGTAGCCACTATTACAGTACGCGGCGACCCCCTTGTGATCCTGCGCTGGGACGTTGACGTGCGCCATGTCGATCCGGCCCTGTTTGCCCTCCTGCGAGAAGGTCAGGATCAGAATGGAATCGAGATCGGTCTTTCTAAAATTCGTGCTGCGCCAACTTTGCGCGATCAGTTTTCCGGGGATGGCGACGAGGGTTGAGCCGCTGAGCATGCCATTGAAGGCGGCGAATTTGCTGCCGGGTTTGGGGCTGATTTTTACGGGGTGGCCAGTGAAGACGGAATGGCGTTTGGGGTCGAGGTAGATGTCATATAACTCCTGTGCCGATGCGGGAAATCTGGCGGTCTGGAGGATGGGTTTGGTCATGATTTGATGATATCGGAACCTGGATCGGCGGCCAATCGGGGCGGCATAATCGTTGCGGACGGTCTTGATCGGAATAATCGGAATATTCGGACGCACCGGACCGGAGGAAAATCACTGAGGTCGCGGCAGCCGTTTGGCATTAGGGGCGATGAATTGGATATGGGAAAAACAGGAACGACCGGGAGGAGTTGTTTGTGGAAATTCCGGTAGCAATATACGAAGAGATTACGGGTCTGTCCGACCTTCCGCCGCCGGTGGATGAGGCGGATTATGAACGCCGAAGGCATCGGCGGATTCCCTTTGGACACCGGGCGACTATTTCGCTGGACCGCAAGGGTGGCGACGCGACGCCTGCCGTGGTGATGATGCGCGATGTTTCGTCCGCGGGCGTCAGCTTTTTGCATGGGGAGGCGTTGAAGGCGGGGCTGCCGCTGGTGATCGAATTCAAGGGATACCAGGACAGGCCCGTGAAGCTGCGCTGCATGGTTGCCCGCTGCGAGGCGGGCGGCGCCGGCGGAGTTCAGTTTGTGGTCGGGGCATCTTTCGTCGAATTGTTGACCAAAGAGGCGCCGCCGCAGAAGCCTATCGAGATACCGAAACTGGTGGAGCTGGCGCCGGCGGAGACGGTTGTTGCCGAAGCGCGGCCTTTGGAACCGCTGAAACTGGAACCGACGCCGGAAATATTGCCACATGCCGATAAGCCGATTTCGGTGAAGGACCAGGTGCGCATTATCGACCGGCTGAAAAAGTCCGCGCATGAGGCAGAGAAGGCGGCCCCGCTTGTGCCGCGGGCGGTTCCGATCGCGGCCGCGCCCGTGAAATCGTCGACGATATTCAAATCCCCCGATCCGGCCCCGGCCGCGAACGTGGTTGAAGAATACTGGTCCGACGGTGGTTTGGCCGGGGCATCGAAGGCCGCGGCGGAGCCGAGCGATCCGGTTTTTCGGGTCTTTCCGATCCAACAGCAGCCGAAGGAGATCGTCATTTCCGTCGATCCCGCGCCGCCAAGTCCGGAGGCCCATGAGGAACATGCGAATAATCACTCCGTTCTGGCCCGCGTCAAGGAATTGCTGGTCAAGCAGGAGCAGTCGATCGAGGCCCAGCGGCAGGAGTTGAAAGGCCAGCGTGAGCGATTTGAAAGGGAAATCGAATCCCTGCGCTCGGAGCTGGAAGATACCAATAAAAAGCTTGCGGAGCTTCGGGACAAATCCGAAGCGGACGACAACGCCATCGCCGACCTTGCGACTTTTCTCAAACAGCATGAGGGAAGCGAATCGTCCGTCCGAAAACATGAGGCTGCGTAGTCCGCGGCCGCGCAATTATCTCGCCGGATCGCCAAAGGCACGTGCGATTGGTATCATTCGGCCATGGAGTACCGCGCACTGGGCCGTACGGGGCTGAAGATTTCAGCGCTTAGTTTCGGAACGTCTTCACTGGGTGGCGCGTTCCACGAGGTGGACGAAACCGATTGCATTCGCACCGTTCATGTCTCGCTGGAAAAGGGCATCAATTTCATTGACACTTCGCCGTTTTACGGGCTGACC
>Ga0302326_10017669_pt1 | contig 14854 bp, 8 predicted proteins | sample Palsa_T0_3_FD_202264 | JGI IMG/M metagenome (GOLD analysis project Ga0302326, IMG submission 202264) | Peat permafrost microbial communities from Stordalen Mire near Abisko, Sweden - Palsa_T0_3 | ecosystem: Environmental > Terrestrial > Soil > Palsa > Peat permafrost | place: Sweden: Abisko... | reverse complement strand
GACGACGAGTATCGCGCCTTCGAAGCGACGTTCCCGTTCGACGAGACCCCAGACCAAGCCATGGCGATCGACGACGTGATGGGCGACCTCAGCGAGGCTCGGCCGATGGACAGGCTCGTCTGCGGTGACGTCGGTTTCGGAAAGACCGAGGTCGCGATCCGCGCGGCGTTCCGCGTCGCGATGGCGGGCAAACAAGTCGCCGTCCTCTGCCCGACCACAGTGCTCGCGCAGCAGCACTTCCGCACGTTCGAGTCGCGCCTGCGTGACTATCCGATTCGTGTCGCCGCGCTCTCACGCTTCCAGAGCGACAAGGAGCATCGGGAGACCCTGCTCGCGCTCAAGGAGAGCAAAGTCGAGGTGGTCATCGGCACACATCGGCTGCTCTCGAAGGACGTGCACTTCAAGGATCTCGGGCTGCTCGTCGTCGATGAGGAGCAGCGCTTCGGTGTCGGACACAAGGAGCGCATCAAGCAGCTTCGCCAGCACGTCGACGTGCTGACGCTCACCGCCACTCCAATCCCCCGCACGCTCCAGATGGCGGTCGGTGGGCTCCGCGATCTGTCGCTCATCAAGACTGCCCCGGCCGACCGCCGTGCGGTGCGGACCGTGGTGACGCGGTACGAGCCCGGAATCCTCGCCGAAGCGGTGCGGCGCGAGCTCGCGCGTGGTGGCCAGACCTTCTACGTCTACAACCGCATCGAAGGCATCTACGAGCGCGCGCAACGCCTCCAAGAGATGGTCCCCGAGGCTCGCATCGCCGTGGGCCATGGGCAGATGAGCGTGGCGAAGCCACGGTCATCTGACAGCCAGAGCGAGGGCAAGGTGCAGAGCGCGCTCGAGAAGACGATGATCGACTTCGTCGATGGGAAGTACGACGTGCTCGTCGCGACGGCCATCGTGGAGAGCGGCCTCGACATCCCCCGCGCCAACACGATCCTCATCGATCGCGCCGACATCTTCGGACTCTCGCAGCTTTACCAGCTGCGCGGACGTGTCGGCCGATCGAAGGAGCGCGCGTACTGCTACCTCATCGTTCCACCCCTCGATTCGATGACCGACGAGGCCCGCGCGCGCATCGAGGCGATCGAAAGGCACACGGAGCTCGGGAGCGGCTTCCAGATCGCTTCGCTCGATCTCGAGCTGCGCGGCGCGGGCGACGTGCTCGGCGGCGAGCAATCCGGGACCATGGCGACCGTGGGCTTCGACCTCTTTTGTCAGATGCTCGAGGACGCCGTGCACGAGCTGCGTGGCGAGGAGGTGGTCCACGACGTCGACCCAGAGCTTTCTTTCGACGTCGTCGCGCTCTTGCCGGAGACGTACGTACCGGACGTCGGCGTGCGCCTATCGCTCTACAAGCGACTCGCGAGCGCCATCGACGAGGCTCACGTCGGAGCCATCGCCGAAGAGATGGAAGATCGCTTTGGCCCGCCACCCCCGGAGGCCAAGCGCCTCGCGCAGCTCATGAGCTTGAAGACGGAGCTTCGCCGCATGCGTGTCGTCGGGTGCGAGGCGAACGCGAGGCAAGTCACGTTGCATCTCCGGGAAGACACACCGCTCGATCCGAAGAAGATCAGCGAGCTCATCGCCGGCCGCAAGAGCCCGTACCGTCTCTCGCCGGACATGCGTCTCGTCCGCCGCTTCGACGCCGTTCAAGGGGCCATCGACAACGTCGAAGCGATGCTCGTCGATCTATCGAAGTGCCTCAAGGCCGGCTGAGACCCGAGATCAGAACGGGCGATGCCCGCCCTGACGTATGCACTCGTGCGCAAGCTCCGCGGCGATACGCCGTGCGCCTTGCGCGTGCGCCTGCCGTGCGGATTGGCAGACCGCCGGCTCGTTCGGATTTTGCGGCTGTACTTGATTCGTGGGCGCGATCGGTGTGTACGTCGTCGTCGCCGTGTTGGTGGGAGCTGCCGTGTAGGCGGGCGTTGTCGTCGTTGCGGCCGCGGTTTGCGTGGGGGCTCCAGTCGTGGAGGTCGTCGTCGGTGTTTTGGGGGTGGCTGTGGATGTCGCCACCAACGACGAAGCATGCGAGGAGCCGAGGGCCAACGGTTCGATGGGCGTGGTGTCGCTCGTAATCGGCACGGCTGTCGCGACGGTCGTCGTATCGGTCGGTGCGGTGCTCGCCACTTTGCTCGTGTCTTGCGTCTGCGCTGCGCTCCCCACGTGGAACTTCGTGGCGTAGAGTACGGCACCCCCGCCGCCCACCAAGATGAGCATGGCGAGGAGCGCCAGCACGATACCCAAGCCGCTGCCCTTCTTCTGGGGTTGCTGCTCGGGCATCACCGGCGCTGGTGTCACCATCTGCGGGAACGGCTGCGGGGTGTAGGTATGGCTTCCCGTTGCGGGCGTTCCGTAGGGGTGTGGTCCGGTGGCGTATGGCCCAACTGGGTGCGCCCCCGTCGGGTGTGGCCCAGTCTGGTATTGCGGCGGGGGTGTGATCCCTCCACCAGCCTGCGTCTGCCCCGCGCCATATGCGGCTGCAGCCATCGCTCCAGCGCCATACGCAGAGGCGGGTGCGTCGTATGGGCCGCCGGCTGACGAGAACGCCGCGAAGAACTCCGTCACGTTCGGAAATCGTCGATCGGGCTCCTTCTCGAGACCTCGCAGGATCGCAGCCTTCATCGCCGGTGGGATGCGACCGCTCGTCGGAAACGTCTCGAGGGGGCGCGGTTGCGCGGTCATGTGCGCCGTCGCCCACTCCCACGCCGTGTTGCCGTTGAAGGGGAGGCCACCGGTCAACATCTCGTAGGCCATGACCGCGAGCGAATAGATGTCACTGCGGCGATCGACTGGCTTGCCAGTGAACTGCTCGGGGCTCATGTAGGGCGGCGTCCCGAGCACCATGCCTTGCTGCGTCAGCTTCTGCTCGCGCTCGTCGACCTCGCTCGAGCGCTTGGCGATGCCGAAGTCGAGCACCTCGACCCAGTCGTGTACCCCAGCCTTGTCGCAGAGAACGACGTTGTCGGGCTTGAGATCGCGGTGGACGATGCCGAGGCCGTGCGCTTCTTCGAGCGAGCCGCACACCTGCTTGAGAATGTTGGCGACGCGCGCCGGCTCCATCGGCCCGCTCTCCTCGAGCACGCCACCCACGCTCTTACCCTCGACGAACTCCATGACGATGTAGAGCGTGCCGTCGTCCATCTTGCCGAAGTCGAAGACCTGAATCGTGTTCGGGTGCTGCAACCCCGCGACGGTGCCGACCTCGCGCTCGAAGCGCGCGAGGATCTGGGGATCGTGTGAGAGGTGCTCATGGAGCGTCTTGATGGCGACCTTGCGAATCGTCGTGCCGAGCTTCTGCTCGCCCTGGTAGACGCACCCCATCCCACCTTCGCCGAGCATGCGGATGATCTTGTACTTGCCGCCAATCTCGACGCCGATCAGGCGATCCAATACGGTCTTATCCTCCATAGAGCTGAACCACCTTATCGCGTTGGACGGCCGTCCGCACGTTGCGATCCATTCTTGAAGTGATTCTCGACCTCCCGGCCGAGGTCGGGGATTTGGTCTGGCATCGAGAAGTCGCGTTGGGGGCCGATGTAGTCCATCGACGGATTGCACCCGACCTGGGTTTGTAGCGGCGAAAACGTGTACGGCGTGTAGTCGGGTGTGCTCACGAATGCGTCAAACGGGATGGCGGCGTCTGCGACGCTCTCGCTCTGGTAGGGCTTGGCGAAGATGTGGGCGAGGAGCTTGTGGATGGCAGCCGTGCCCAATTCCGTATGGCTGACGTAGCCACGCTGCACCCAAGGTGAGACGAAAAGGAGCGGTGTCCGGTGGGCATCGACGTGATCTTCCCCAGTCTGCGGGTCGTCCTCGGTGACGATGAGCAGGGTGGTCGGCCATAGCGGGGAATGCGACAGGGCATCGGCGATCATTCCCGTCGCCACGTCGTTGACCGCGATCATGATGTCGACCGTTGGCTCCCCCTCCTCGTCGCCGTAGGTGTGATCGTTCGGCAAGACGACATACGACAGCGACGACAGATCGCAGAGCGCCCGCGCTCGCGCCGCGATGTAACAGGCCTTCTCGGTATCGGGCACGAGCAGCGAGTAGAGGAGCCCCGGATAGTTGGGGTCGAAGCTCTGCGTGCCGATGCCGATGATCTCGCCCATGTCCTGATAGTCGATGGCGTTGCGCTCAGCCCAGATGAAGAGCGAACCCTCGGCGGGCGACCCGAAAGTCGGATCGATGCCCGTCTTGGGAATGCGCACGTTGCGGCCCCACACCGAGCTCCACGCGCGCTCGATGTAGTCGGTGCTGCGGCCATACGCGGTCCAGATGTGACCCTGGAGCGACTGCTCGGCGTCGATGCCGTAGTCGTCGAAGTTGGCGAACTGCCTCGCGAGCGCGCGCGTGTTGGCCCAGAGCTCGTCCATGCGGCCAGGCGCGAGGACGTTTTGTGGGTCGCCGTCGACGCCTGGCATGTCACCGAAGACGGCGTCGAACGTCTTGTTCTCGCGCACGACGTAGACCACGTGCTGGATGCGCGTGCTCGGAGCTCCCGTGTTGGTCAGCGGAACGGGAAAATCGTAGAGCGCGTTCGTGGGGCACGTGACCGTCGGAAATCCCGGGTCGGTCGCTGTCGCGCGCGAGGCAGCGACAGTCGCGGTCATGGCGACGAGATCGCCCGTCGTGGGCGGGGGCGAGAGGATCGCGACCGCCCCCTTCGTGAGATCAGGCGTCGTGAGCGTTCCTGCCGCCGGTCCCGTCCCGTGGCCCTTCGCCGAGGCGATGACGAGGCTGCCGTCGGCGCGAAGCCTGATGGAGGTTGGCCACCACGACGTCGGGACCTGTCCGAGTGGTGTCAACGGTGCGGTCGATGTCGGATCGTACGCGTAGACGCCGACCGCGTTGATGCCGGAGAGCGCAGCGTAGACGCGAGAGAGCGCGGGGTCGTACGCGAGCACGCTCGGTTGAGAACCGGTCAGCCCGCCGAACGACAGGTCGAGAGCCTGAACCGTGTTGCCGGACCCATCGAACACCGTGAGCGTGTCGACGTCGCTATCGGAGACGATCACGTGCTCGGGCGTGATGACGACGCCCTCGGGATTCTTGCCGGTTGCATACCGTGCGGTGACCTGCGCGCTCGGTAGGTCGATGCGGAGGAGCTGCCGCGTGTCGTAGCTCGAGATCCAATAGGTGCTCTCGGTCGTGTCGTTCGGGTCGAGAAAGAGCCCGAAGAATTCCTGCGAAGGTGACAGGTCGATCGACGTCCATGTCTTCGCCACGAGGTCGACGACGCGCGCGTTGGTCTCGTTCGTGGTGGGTGCGACGACCATTTTCGTCGGGTCGGATGTCGTGGCGATGCCGCCCGAGTACCAACGTGCCGGCCCGTACGCGATGGTGGCGGGGCCGAGGTCGACGTCACTCGCTGCGTCGCGCGCGAGAGCGCCGGATGTGAGATTGACGGTGAAGGCGTAGAGCATCCCGTTGCCCGCGCCCGAGGCGTAGACCTCGCTCGGCGCGACGAACGCGAGGCCGTAGTCGAGCTCCTCGGGTGCCGCGAAGCGCACGTCGCTGACGAGCGCGGGCGCGCCCGATGCGAGCGCGTCGAGATCGACAGCATAGAGCGCGTTGTCTTCGACGCCCGCGTCCACGAGCACCGCGAAGCTCGTTCCAGGAACGAGAATCATGTCGACGAGGAACGCGCTCGTGATGTCGCTGCCGTGAACGACTAGGTCTTGCCCCGCCGGTTGGATGAAGTGGCCGTCTGGCAAGTGGTAGCGGCCGGCGATCTGGGGATCGAGGCCCGTCTTGACGAGGGCATTGCCCGTCGGGCTCGATGCCGTGCATGCGCCAGGCGTGACGGTGGGGAGCGTCGAGCCGTCGTAGGTTCCGCAAGTGCCGTGCGACATCGCGCTCCAGGGCTGCATCGCGGGGCAGTCGTAGGGAACCGCGGGCTCGGTGCACGTGCACGCGAGCGTGCACGATTGAAACTCGGGGCACTTCAGCGCGTCGATGTAGCCTTGCGGCGTGCTGAAGTCGGCGCACGGTGGCTGCGGAACGGGGAAGCTGTCGGGATCGGTCTCCGGGCACCCCGCGAGCAGGATCGCGAGAGGGAGCACGAGCTTCTTCTTCATGGCTTGGGATCGTGCGGGGGAAGGGCGTGGAGCGCCTCCCACACTTGGTGATCCAGGCCGGGCTGATTGTCGGCCTCGCTGAAGTCCCAGTGCGACGCGGCCATCGCGCCGATCGTTCCGTTGGGGTTGCACGAGAGCTCGCTCCACACGCGCGGCACGTAGGAGTACGGCGTGTAGTCCGGGGTCGACGTGAAGATGTCGAGCGGCAGCGGAGCGTTCGCGATGGTGTCGTCGCGGTAGGCCTTTCCGAAGATGTCCGAGATGAGCTTGTGGAGCGACGAGAGGTGATAGTGCGCGTGGCTCACGTAGTTGCGCTTGATCCACGGCGACGCGAAGAGCGCGATCGAGCGGTGCACGTCGACGTGATCGCCACCCTCGGAGGGATCGTCCTCGACGACGATGACGAGGCTGTTCTTCCAGAAAGGCGAGTGGGAGAGGCCATCGACGAACATGCCGGTGGCTTCGTCGTTCGTGGCGATGAGGAGCGCCGGGTTCGGCTCGCCGGCCGCGAGGCCGAACGTGTGATCGTTCGGAAGCCACATGTACGTGAAGGCGCTCGGATCGCACGTGGCGCGGAGGCGCGCCGCCGCGTAGCAAGCGCCGAGCGTGTCGGGGATGGTGCCGTTGCTAGTGCCGCCGGGCCAGTGGAGGTCCCGCGTCGCGGCGAACCCACCGACGAGCTCACCCATGTTCTGCACGGTGACGCCGTTGTTGCTCAAGAACTCGAACACGTTGCCTTCGAGCGGGGTGGTCTCGTCGCCCACGCCGGGTTGCAACGTGATGGCGTACTCCCCGCGGCCCCAGATGTTGATCCAGCGACGCTCGGTGTAGTCGGTGCTGCGGCCGAACACGGTCCAAGCGTGGCCCTGAATCGACTGCTCGGAGTCGATGTAATAGTTGTCCATCTGCGTGAACTGAGACGCCAGCGCGAACGCGTTGGGATAAATCTCATTCATGTTGCCGGGCGCGAGGACGATGTCGGGGTCGCCGTCGACGTTGGGCTGCCCGCCCATGATGTAATCGAACGTCTTGTTCTCGCGGACGATGAAGAACACGTTGGTGATCGCCGTGCTCGCGCCGTTCTCCGGGGCAACTGGAACGGGAAAGTCGTAGGGCGCGCCGTTGCATTGCACGGTCGGATAACCGTCGAGCGCGGCGACGTTGTTTTGCGTCGTGACGGCTTGCGTGTACGTCGCGAGCGTCGGGGCGTCCGGCGGTGGGATCGCCTGAATGCTGCCCGCCATGCGGTTGGCTTCGTTGGCAACGCTCACGGCGTACTCCTCGGCGTCGAGCCCGATGCCATGGCCACGACCTGTGAGCGCGAGGATGGTTCCGTCGGTCGGGTCGACGCTCACGGCAGTGGGCCACCAGCCCGTCGCGATGGTTCCGGCAGGCGTGATGGCAGGCGGCGTCTGGGTGGTGTCGACGTCGAACACACCGATGGCGTTGTCGGCGGCGAGCGTGACGTAGAGGCGTTCGAGATTGGGATCGTACGCGAGGGCCGACGGGCTCGGCCCAGCGAGGGACGCCACGGCTACGGCGCCGACGACTTGCGAGGCGGTGCGGTCGAGAATGGAGAGCGAGTCGGACGCGGCGTTCGCGATGAGCGCCCAGCGTGCGTCGAGGAACACCATCTCCTCCGGCGACTTGCCGACCGTGAGGATGCTCGCGCTCTTCGCGGAGACGTTGAGCTGGAGGAGCTCCATCTTCGACGTGTCGTTGAAGTTTTGCGCCGTCGTCCATAGCGTCGCGTAGGCGGTGTTGCTCGTCGCGTCGAACGGATCGAAGTGAATCGTGTAGAGATCCGTGCCGCCCGCGTCGATGGTGCCGAGCTGATTGCCGTACGTCGGCGTGTCGAGGCTGATGATGAAGATGGGCGTGTCGAGCGATTGGCCGACGAGCATCGTCTTGCCGTCCGGAGAGATGTCGATTCCAGAGGGCAGCGTGTTGGCAGGCAGCGTGATGTTCTTGGCAGGGTTGGCCGTGATGTTGCCCGTCGCCATGTCGAAGTCGAACGCGAGGATGCTGGCCTGCGCGCTGTCGCTCGACGCGAAGAGCAGGTTCGACGCGGGCAGAAACGCCAGGCCGAAGTTCACACCATTGGGCGGCGGATAGCTGATGCGCGCCGCCTCGCAGCCCGGGATGTTGGCCTTGAGAAGGCCCGTGTCGATGATTCGAATCGACTGGGTCTGGTAGCCGTTGTCGTTGACGGCGAGAAAGCGCGTTCCTGGAATCCACAGTTGCGCGGCGGGGAAGCCGCCGTCGGCCTCGAAGACGTGCTCGAAGCCCGCGGGCTGCAAGCGGCGGCCGTCGGGAAGCACCATCGGGAATGTCGTGATCTCGGCCTCGGCGATCGCAGAGCCGCTCGGCACGGTGGCGGTGCATTGCCCGGCGACGGGCGTTGGGTAGGTGCTGCCGTCGAAGGTTCCGCACGCGGTGGGGTCGTGGGGTATCTGCGACCACGGGGCGAGCGCGGGGCACACCCACGGCTGCGTGGCCTCCGTACACGTGGGATCGCAGTTGAGCGCGCACGCGGGGTTGTTCCGAATGCCGAGCACGAAGTCCTCCGGGTCTTCGGGCGGCGGTGGTGTGGGCGTGGACCCGCACGCGAGCACGACCACGGCCGAGACGATCAAGATGGTGGACATTCTCATCGCGCGTCGACTCCCGCGTCAGTCGTGGCTCCCACTTGAGGTGGCCATGGAAGGGCCCAGTGCTGTGGGCTCGTCTTGTCAACGAGCTCGAGCTTGTCGCCTCGGGTCGTCGCAGGGAAAAATACTCCGATTCGGGTGCGGAGTCTCGCAGTCATGCGAATGCCGCCGTCTTCGTCGGGCACGGCCAGACCGGGAAAGTCGAAGCGCACGCGCTCGACGAGGACGCCCTTTTCGGTGAGCTCGATGGCGAATCGGCCAAGCACCCGCGGGGTCGTCATGGGCGTGGGCATGTCGATCTTGTGGACGGCGACGAGGTAGACGTCGCCCCGATCCCACCGCAAGTCGAAGATCCACTGCGCCCTCTCCGTGAGAGGCGCGGGGTCGTGCCCCGCAACCTGCGCGAGTGCGAGCGCGGGCATGAGCAGCAGAAGGAAGAGGGCGCGCCGCATGTATGATTCGGGAGCATGTTCGAGTTTTCGAAATGACGCCACCCGAGACGCTCGACGCGTTGCTCGAGCGGGCTCGCAAGCTCGCGGGCGTGAGCGTCGTCGACCTCGCCGGACGTGAGGCGTTCGCGATCGACGGCGACGCCGTGAAGACGAAGGGCAAGGTAGGCGAGCTCCTCGAGCGGGCGCTCGGTGCAACGGGCGTGGGCGCCGAGATGGACTTCCCCGAGCTCGAGGTCGAGCTGAAGACCGTTCCGATCGAGGACGGCAAGCCCGTGGAATCGACGTTCGTGTGCGCCCTTCCGCTCGGTGACGTCGATCGCATGGAGTGGGCGACGTCGTGGGCGAGGCGCAAGCTCTCGCGCGTCCTCTGGGTTCCCATCAGAGACCGACAGGAAGTCGGCGAGGCCGTGCTTTGGTCGCCGTCGCCGGAGCAGGAGGCGGCGCTCAAGGACGACTTCGAGGAGATCGTCGGGCGGATCGCGATCGGTGACATCGAGGATCTCTCGGCGCACGTCGGGCGATACATGCAGCTTCGTCCCAAGGCTGCGACGGGCAGCGTGCGGACGTCGGCGCCCGGTCGGGATGGCGATGTCGTGTCGACGGTGCCGCGTGGGTTCTATCTGCGCGCCAGGTTCGTGGGCGCGATTTTGCGGGACCCGCGCGCGATGCCTTGAGCCACGAATCTGGTAGTATCCATCAGTGCGTGAGTGGCTCCTCATCTGTGCTCTCGGGGCGAGCGGATGCGCCGACTTCGCGGGCAGTGAGTGCACTGTCCTCGCGCTCTGCGATGACGGTACGGATGCCGGTGTGTCGTCCGACGTCACGCTGAAGGACATGTACGTTCCCTTCGACGCACCCTTGGTGGAGGGAAGCGTTCCCGACGGATTCACGATGGATGGTGCGTGCACGGGTGACTGCGTGGACGTCCCAGCCGGGTGGACAGGCCCCGTGGCGCTATGGGAAGCCACGAGCGGTCCCGCCCCGGCCTGCACGGGGGCGTACACCGGCGCAGCGACCGACGTGAACAGCGGGCTCACCGCACCCGCGGCCCAGTGCTCCATGTGCGGTTGCACCTCGCCGACCGGGCAAACGTGCACGGCGACGGTCAACATCTACGAGGGTGGCTCGTGCACCGTGACGCCGTGCGCGACGGTGACCGTGTCGGGATCGGGTTGCACGGGCTACGGACCCTGCGGGACGGATGGCGACCCCGCGAGCTACCAGAGCGGGCAATATTCGTGGGCGGTGTCAGGCGGGAGCTGCACCCACTCGGGCGGCACCCCGACGCTTCCTGCCGTCTCGTGGAGCACGACCGCACGAACATGTGCCTACAACGCTGCGACGGGCGGCACCTGCGCGAGTGGCACGTGCTACGCCCCCGCGACGGCACCGTTCGGAGGCGCGTGCGTCTATCAAACGGGTGACGTCATGTGCCCGTCGGGTTTCACCAACCAGCACGTCTTCTACGCGAGCGACACCGACACACGAGGCTGCAGCGTTTGCGGGTGCGGGGCACCGTCGGGGTCCTCGTGCACGGGCAGCGTGTCGTATTGGCACAACACGTTGTGCAGTGATTTCCCCGTGAGCACCACGATCCCCGAGGGCGTCTGCGCCAGCACGTACACCTACTACTACGACGGCCAGAGCGTGGAGGGTGCGCTCGGCGTGAGCGGCGGAAGCTGCACCGCATCGGGTGGTCAACCGCAGGGCACGGCGACGCCCGCGAGCCCGATGACCGTTTGCTGTCAGTGAGTGTTCTGAACCCTTGCCTTCGAGGTTGTGCGGGCGGTAACAAAGATCCCCGATGGGGGATCGCAAGATCCAAAAGGGCAAGGACGGGCGCACATCGGCACCCGCGGAGGTCGCGCGCACCCTGCGATCGCGCTTGACGATGCAGGCGCGGCCCCCGACCCAGCTCCCACCCGAGAAGAAGAAGCCAGAGTCGGGGCCAGTCCCCAGCTCGCGTTCGAAGATCGGTACGGCACCGACGCAGCCGCCTCCACCGCTCGACCTCACGGAGCCAGGACCGCGCTACGTCTTCATGAACGAGATCGGGCGCGGCGGGATGGGGCGCGTCGACGAGGTGTTCGACGGGATGCTCGGGCGGAGCATCGCGCAGAAGTGTGCTTTGCCCGAGGGGGGCGAGGGGTACGCGACGATGCTCGTGAGCGAGGCGCAGACGTGCGCGCAGCTCGAGCACCCGGCGATCGTTCCCGTTTACGACGTCGGCGTCGGGCCCGACGGCGCGCCGTACTACACGATGCGTCGCGTCCGCGGCCGCACGCTCTACGACGTGCTCCGCGACATCGACAAACCGCTGTCGCAGTCGCAGCTCCTCGCGGTCTTGCGGCAAGTGTGCTTGGCGGTCGACTACGCCCACAGCCGCGGCGTCGTGCATCGCGATCTCAAGCCAGAGAACGTCATCGTCGGCGAGTTCGGCGAGGTCTACGTGCTCGATTGGGGCATCGCCGAGCTCCTCGAGGGGAGCGACGTCAAGCGCACCCGCAAGGAGAAGTTCAGCGCGGGGAGCCCCGGCTACATGGCGCCCGAGCAGATCACGGGCGCGCCCGTGACCGCGCGCACCGACGTCTTCGCGCTCGGCGTGATGCTCTACGAGGGCCTCTCGGGCCTGAGGCTCTTCCAAGACGAGGACCACGCGAGCCTCGTGTCGCGCGCGACGGGTGATCTCGCGCCCGTCGTGATCGTGCCGCCGGGCGTGCTCGGGTCGAGCCACCTCGAGGCGCTCGTGCGAACGTGCATCGAGGTCAACCCGGACAGACGGCCAGGCTCGTCCCGCTTCATCGCCGACGCCATCGACGACCACCTCGACGGCGAGCGCGCCCGCGTCGAGCGAGAGAAAGAGGCTGACGCCCTCGTGCTCGAAGCCGCCGCGACCTACGACACGTTCGTCGCGCTCGAGAAGGAGTCGAAGCGTCTGATGGAGGACGCGGAGGAGGAGCTCGCCGCGATCGCCCCGTGGGAATCGGTCGAGACGAAGCAGCCCGCATGGGACAAGCAGGCCAAGGCGCGCCGCATCGCATCCGAGGCCGCCCGCACCCTCGCGCGCGCGGAGACTGCGTTCTTGCGGGCGCTCGGCCGCGTGGAGGATCACGAAGAGGCGCGCGCAGGGATGGCGTGGCTCCACTTCAAGCAGTTCGAGGAGGCGGAGCGTCAGGGGGACGCGGAGCGCATGGCGCAGCAGCTCGATCTCGCCCGCGTCTACGACGACGGCCCGCTCTCGCTCGAGCTCTCGAACATCGGTGCGCTCGTCGTCTCGTGCAGCCACCCGGAGGCGAAGCTCGAGCTCGCGAAGTACGAGACGCGCGGGTGGCTCTTGGAGCTCGGCACGCCCCGTCCGCTCGGGATTGGGGAGATGGTGCACATCGAGGCGGGCTCTTGGGTGGTGACTGCGCGCCTTGGGGACAAGCAGATGCGGGCGCCGGTGCTCGTCGGGCGAGCGGCGAAGCACGAGCTGCGGCTCGAGCTGGGTGCGCTGAAGACGCTTCCGAAGGGGATGATCCTGATCCCGGGAGGCCCGTTCATCGCTCCGGGGCCCACACGTCAGCTGCGCATGCAGCCTTACACGCTGCCAGATTTCGCCATCGGCGAATTCCCAGTGACGTTTCGCGAGTACACAAGGTTCCTAGATTCATTGTCACCTGACGAACGAGCGCGCCGCATCGCCCACATTCGCGGAGAGACCAAGCCGCAGCTCGAGCAACACCGCGACGGGTGGCGCCTCGCCAGCCACGTCGTCGAGGGGGACGCGCGCAAGCGCCTTGCACACGCTCACGAGCTCGATCTCGCCGTCATCGGTGTGAGTTGGTTCGATGCGTTGACCTACGCTCAATGGCTGAAGACCGATGCTGGCGTCAGCTTTCGCCTCCCAACGTCACTCGAATGGGACAAGGCTGCTCGCGGCGTGGACGGTCGCCCATTCCCGATGGGTTTGCGCTTCGATCCGTGCCTTGCAAAGGTTCGAGAGTCGCGTCCAGAGGCAAGTCAACAAGAGCCGGTCGGCGCCTTTGCCCTAGACGTTTCGCCGTACGAAGTGCGTGATCTAACAGGTGGCGTCCACGATTGGACCGCGACGCTTGTCGGGGGTGCCAACGCACCGGATCCCGCAGACGAACACCGCGAGAGCGCGCAAGCGCTTCAAGTTCTGATTCGGGGTGGTTCGTGGAGCCAGGTACACCTGGATGCACTTATCGGCCGTGCGTCCTACCGTCTCATCGACCGTACTGGGTGGGTCGGTTTTCGGATCGCCATGGATGTGGCTGGCAAGGGCTCCGCCGTTGTCGTGACATCTATGAGACGGTAAACGACAGACCTTGCGCGCCGTGGACGCACGCAGATAGTCTGCCCGCGCTCGCCTGGAGCTTGAGGGGAGCGCAACCACGAAAGGTGCGAACGCAAATGGCGAACAACATTATTGTCGTAGAGCTTCAAGCGATTTCGGGTGGCATTGCTCTCGCGAAGAGAACGTTGGACGATGTCCTCGCCCGCGTTCAAAACAATCCAGGCCCCATCGGAGAACCCGCCGGACAGACCGCAGCAATGAACGCGCTGGCGGCCATCATCGGGTCCTCGTCGCTCATCACTCCTGAGGCGACGCAGATCCAAGGAATGCTCAGCCCCGCTGGAGCCGGAGGTAGCGCGCCCCCGGTCGGGACGTCCTCCAGCATCGAGGTGAAGAAAGACGTGCAGTACCTCGACGCAGCGGCTCGCGCGCGCGTTACCGAGGAGACGCTCGGGATCAAGCTCGCGACGTACAAGTACAAGACCGACGCGGACGGCGCGCGCGAGCACCTCGGGTTCATCCTCGAGGACTCGCCGAACGTGGCCGCCGCGGACATGGGGCGCAAAGAGGTCGACCTCTACGCCTACGCGAGCATGGTCCTCGCGACGGTGCAGCAACAGCAGCAGGAAATCGCCACCCTCAAGGCCGAGGTCGAGCGTCTCAAGAAGTGAGGCTCCGCGGCACGGAGGCGCTCACGCTCGAAGTGGGCGCCTCCCTCCCGTCCTCTCGCGCGCGTGAGATGGTGCCTGCGCGGTTTGCCGTCCCATCCGCCGAGGGTGGCGACGCGCGCGGAAGCTTGCTCTTCTTTCGCATGACGGGCCTCGCCATGGACGGCCTACCCTTCCCGTCGTTCGACTACGGCGAAGCGCTCTGGCGCATCAGCGTTCGGTTGAGCAGCGCCGACGACGCGCTCGCATGGTTCGCGGTCGCGTGCGACATCGACAACCCCATCGTCCGCGCGCTCGGCGCCCGCCTCGTCCGCTACCCGACACGAGCCGCGAAAGATCATCGCGAGCGAAGCGAAGTGGAAGGTCGGTGCGCTCGAGCTCAAAGTCTCAGATGTGGATGTAGGTGCGATACCCACGCTGCGTCGCACGTTCGTCGCTTCGGGAGTCGTTCAAATGACTGTGCGTGTCGTTCAAATGACTGTGCGTGCCGTTTGAACGGCTGTGCGTGTCGTTCAAATGACTGTGCGTGCCGTTCAAATGACGGTGCGTGCCGTTCAAATGACTGTGCGTGTCGTTCAAATGACTGTGCGTGCCGTTTGAACGGCTGTGCGTGTCGTTCAAATGACTGTGCGTGCCGTTTGAACGGCTGTGCGTGTCGTTCAAATGACTGTGCGTGCCGTTCAAACGGCTGTGCGTGCCG
>Ga0302326_10017668_pt1 | contig 14855 bp, 13 predicted proteins | sample Palsa_T0_3_FD_202264 | JGI IMG/M metagenome (GOLD analysis project Ga0302326, IMG submission 202264) | Peat permafrost microbial communities from Stordalen Mire near Abisko, Sweden - Palsa_T0_3 | ecosystem: Environmental > Terrestrial > Soil > Palsa > Peat permafrost | place: Sweden: Abisko... | reverse complement strand
TCGGGCTCGTGCTTGCCTTTATGGTTCCGGCGGCATCGGGCGCCGATCCGGCAATCCCGGTATCGGGCATAGCCGGTGCCACCTTTCTCACAAGCGACCCGGCCCCGCTTCGCCAGTTCTACGGGCACGGGGCCGGCTTCGCCGTCATTTCCGACAACGCCGAAGGGCTTCGATTTGCCGTGGGAAGGGACCAGTTCCTCGAGTTTGTTCCGGTCGCGGGGTACCTGGGACAGCGGCGCCTTCAGTTCGTGACCCTGTGGACTCCTGACCTTAATGCCCTCGGCCGTTCGCTTAAGGAACGGGGCGTCGAGAAATTGAGGATTGAGTCCTCCCCCCAAGAGCCCGTGCTGGAATTCAAGGATCCTGCCGGTGACCGGATCCGTGCCCGGCAAGTCGAAGTCGGCAGGGACAATCCTGCGCCCAAGGATCCCGCGCCGTTCAGCGACCATCTGCAGCACATGGGGTTCGCTGTCGACAGGGATCATGCCCAGGCGACGATAGCGTTTTACCGGGACACGCTCGGCCTGCCCGAGGCTGTCCGCATGAATGGAGTGGATGGCCGCCTGGACCTCATCAAGTTCCGGCTTCCCGATTCGCGGAGGGAGGTGATCGAGCTGATCCTCTATGATCCCCCCTTGAACAAGTGGGCGGCCGGTGCCTTTGACCACGTGAACTTCGAGGTAAGCGACATTGGCGCCGCCTACCGGTCGCTGCATCGCGGGGGAATCGCGACGCTCCCCAAGCACCTGCCCACCGTGAACGGCGAGCATCTCTGGGCCATCAACCTCAACGATCCCGAGCTGACGCGGATAGAGATCTTGGACCTCACGCCGACGGCGGTGCCGATCGACACGGTTTCGACAGCGCCCTGACGGCAAATCGTTCCGAAATGGGCGACCCCATGAACAGGCGAGCCTCCCGGCTCACGGACTAGCCCGAAGCGCTACAGGCGCGGCGGGGTTGCTACCTCGGTCCCGGGCGCCTGCTTGCGGCCGACGAGGCTGGTGATCGCGTTGGGCTTAAACGAGACATTGTAGTCGCCGTCGAGAACGACAATGTCGCCGCCAAACTGGAGCTGCAGCGTCAGGGAGTACGGCGTCTGGTAGTAGCACAATTTTGCCGCGAACGTGTCGGGCGAGGTCCAACCGCCGATCGCGGCCACGGGCATGTCGAGGATGAACCTTTCCGCAGGATTTATGTCGGTCCCAAACTTGGTGTGGCCGCGCGCCCATGTGCCGCTGCCCACGGTGATCGGCGGTCCATCGATACCTTCGCCCGTCACGGTCAACTGGATCTCCCCATTTACCGCCTGGAGGCTTACGGAGTGAATGTGCCGGGGGTTTTCCGGGAAGACATACGTGTTTCCCATGAACTGCGCCGCGAGGGGGGAGGGGTCCTGGGTCTTGGGAGCCTTGATCATGAGGCCCGCGGTGGCCTGCTTGAGGACGGCCTCGCCTGCCGGGTCGGCGGGAAGGGGCGCCGGGAAAAGCGCGGGAAGGAGGTTGTCATAGACCATGTTCATCTCACCCTGCGTGTCCTTGACTCCGGATGTCAGCGCCAGCACGGCGTCGTACTGCGGCATGACAAAGCAGAACTGCCCGAAGGCGCCATCGGCCCTGAAGAATCCCGGCCGGCAGCGCCAGAACTGGTAGCCATAGCCGCAATCCCAGTCGCTGGTGGGGTCGCTTCCATTGGATACCTGCTTCGACGTCGCGGCCTCGATCCATTCCGCCGGCACGAGCTGGCGGCCCTTCCAATTGCCCTTCTGGAGCAGAAGCTGTCCGAAGCTCGCGATGTCTTCCGTGCGCAGGAAAAGCCCGGATTCGCCCAGGTTGATCCCCTGGGGGTTCATGTTCCAATCGGGGTTCCCTATACCCAGCGGCTCGAACAGCCGGGGCATGAGATAATCGTGCACGGACATGCCGGTCACCTTTTGGACAATGGCCGCCTGGACAAACGTGCCGGGTGAGTTGTAGACGAACGCGGTCCCGGGCCTGTTTTCGATGGGCAGGGCAAGGTAGCGCGCCACGGCTGAGTCCTGGGCGTAGTATTGGAAATTCTCCAGTGCCGAGACCGAGTGCCCCACCGACATGGTGAGCAGGTCGCGCACGCGCACCTTCTTCAGGTTGTCGCTCGGAGCGGCAGGGGTCTCTTTCGGGAAATACATGACCACCTGGTCATTGATGCTCATCCTGCCCTCCGAGATGGCGATCCCCTCGGCCGTCGAGGTGAAGCTCTTGGTCATGGAATACAGCCAATGCGGGTCGTTGGCCGTGTAGGGGCCCCACCAGCCCTGGGCGACCACGTAGCCATGGCGCACGAGCATGAAGCTGTTCAAGCCGTCGACTTTCGTGTCGGCGGCCTTTACGAACTCAAGGAGGGCGGCGGACGACACGCCCTGCGCCTCGGGCGACGAGCGGGGCAGCCGCTCAGCGGGCGTATCGGACGCGCCGCGGACCACGGCGGCAAAGGCTAGGGCAACGCAAAGCAGGGCTTGTCGCGACATCGGGGAGCGTACGCTACGGGGGGTTGAGGTCAAATTAGGGACGCTGCGAGGTGAGCCAAGAGCAATCGGGACGGCACCGCTCGCAAGACGCGCCGGGGCCCGAGAGGATGCTCTGGACCCGGTGGAGGCCGACGCCGCCTAGAGGGCCAGCTTGTGGAGGTTAACCGCGGCGACGCCCGCCACAGGATTGCCGTGATCCAGGGCGGGCTTGAAGCGGATGTCCTCAATCACGGTCTCGAGAAAGGGGTCGGAGAGCCTTTTCGTGCAGTCGGCATCCGCGTAGACCTCGTGGGACAGCCCGTCCCTGGATACCTTCGCGAAGAAGGTCTGCTCATATTGGCCCGAGGCAAGGCGGCCCTGGAGCTCCGACGGGAATTTTCCCATGGCCGGCGTCGGAGGCAGCGTGTCGCCCTTGTGCGCGCCGATGTACTCCACCTTGACGTACTCGAAGGCCTCGTCGCGGGTCAGCTCCACGCGGTTGGCGGCGATGTTGGACGCGATTTCCTCGCCGCGGTTGTAGATGTGGAGCTGGAAATCGATCAGCTCATAGCCGTAGGGGAAACCCTCCTCGACGAAATGGATGTGCGACACGTGCTCGTCGATCGGGTGGAGCGACTTCGCATAGACCATGTTCTGGACCATGTTGGGCTTGCTGTTCGGGGCCCTGAACCGGGCCATGGTCACGACATAGGGGTTGCGCAGGATCTTGGGCGACCGGATGTCGAAGGTGACGTCCATCGCGTCGAGTCCGCTTGTGGCGATCTTGCCGGTCGCCTCGTTGCCCATCTCCGTTTGGTTCGCGGCGTTGATTGCGGCCGCCTGGGTGATGCCCACGGTGATCTGCTGGGTCCGGTCGGCGAAGATCTGCATGCCTGGAAGGGTCGGATAGCCCGTGGTATCGGTGCTGGAGGGCAGCACGCTGCTCGGGAGCGGGAAGTGGATGATCCCCGGAGTCACTCCTGTGGTATGAAGATTGGCATAGCTGTACTCTGCCGTGACGAGGAGGGCGTTGGCGTTGAACTGGTCATCGGAGCCGACGAGGAGCGAGGCGCCGCCGAGCGCGTGGTTTTCGGCGGTGTCCATCTTTGCCTGCTGCGTGTTGGCCACTGATTGCAGGTCGGTGCCGATCGACGAGGACCGGCTCAGGCCCTGCGTCAGAAGGACGCTGGGGTCATTGTTGAAGGAGTACGCCCGGGTCCTCATGAATCCCGTGATGGTGACCGACGACTCCGTAAGCTTGAGGGTGGGAGTGATTTTCAGGCTGGTCGGCGCCTGCCTGGCGGAGATCACCTTGTCCTTCCCGTTGATGTCGACGACCCAGCTCGAGCCCTCGACGTCGTGCACCCTGTACAGGTCCTTGTCGAGGTTGAGGGCGATGTCGGCGCCCATGAAGAGGGTGTGCGTCTTCGGCGACTGGGACTCCTCGACCGTATAGGGTTCCAGCGGAACTGCCGGGGTGCGCGACACGTCCGCTTTCGTCGAGCCCGGTTCAGGCACGTCTGGACTCCCTACGGCGTTGCCCGCGATTCCCACGGCAAGGGCGAGCGTGGTCAACCAGGTGGATGTGGCGCGGTTGCGAACAACGCGGATTCTGAAGGAGGAATTCATCGGAGAGCCGGAGGCATCGCGGGGAAATCAGGTTCCTATTCGCATGCGTCGTGCCACGAAGGAGGGCGGTGGCGTAAGCTGCCTGAAGACAAGACCCTAGCGGGTGGAATTGGGTCCGTTGCTCTCCGTCACCAGTGCTTCAATGTGGTTGCCCGCAACCGGCGAACCCCGGCAAGAAGAGACAGCATGGTTTTCCGGAATGCGGGAGCCTGCACCCTCCGCACATCGTTGCCTCGCCGCGGCGGCCACCCTAAGCCCTTTCTCCAACCCCCCATTGATCCATGTGTCTTGCCCCGCTCGCTCGCTCCCTAATCCTGGCCGCCGCATTCTTTGCGGCGGCGTTCGCCTGTTATGCGGACGATCTGGCCAAGCCACCGCAGCACCCGTTTCTCAGCCCCATCTTCGGCGACAACATGGTGCTTCAGCGCGGCAAGCCGAACAGGTTCTGGGGATGGGCGAAGCCGCGCGAGGAGGTGAAGGTGGAGCTTGCGGGGAAGGTGGCGGACGCGGTTGCGGCCCCCGATGGGAAATGGATGGCGACCATCGAGGTCCCGGCCGTCGGCGGCCCGTATGAGGTCAAGGTCCACGGATCGCAGGAGGCGGACCTGCACAACGTGCTTGTCGGCGACGTCTGGCTCTGCGGCGGCCAGTCCAACATGTTTCTGGGAGTCGGCGTGACCAACGGAGGGGCGGAGGAGATCAGGAAGGCGGACCATCCCAACCTGCGCCTTTACATCGTGGCGCAGCGCTCGGCCTACGCTCCCGCCTCTGTGCCGGACGGTTCCTGGAAAGTCTGCACGCCGGCGACCCTGGGCGAGGGAGGCTTCGGGGGATTCTCCGCGGTGGCCTATTATTTTGCCCGGCGCATCCAAGCCGACGTCAATGTCCCGATCGGGCTGATCGAGGACTGCGTCGGGGGAAGCACGGCCGAGGCCTGGATGGACGGCACCCACCTGACCAGCATGGGCGAATTCAGGCCGCAGATTGAGGCCATTGATAAGCTGAGGGCGGCTGGGGCGCCCGAGTATGGCAGTTTCCTCATGCACTGGCTCGACGACTACGACGCGGGCGCCAAGGGCGACACGTGGGGCGCGACGGGGCTCGATGACAGCGCGTGGAAGACCGTGGATATACCGGGGGGGTCCTTTGCGGAACTCGGGGTCGAGGCGAACCCGTGTGTGGTCTGGTTCCGCAGGGAGTTCACAGTTCCGGATCCCGTGCCCGCGGGGGAGGCGAAGGTCTTCCTGGGCTCGGTCGAGAAGATGGACACGACCTATATCAACGGGAAATGGACGGGGGCCAGCTCATGGGTCGAAAACCCGCGGATCTACCGCATTCCCGCGGCGAACCTGAAGCCGGGAAAGAACCTGATCGCGATCCGTGTGTTCAAGGTGAAGCCCATTGATGGCTTCATGGCCAAGCCGGAGGTCCTGAGGATTGAGCTCGGCAACGGCGCGTCGATCCCGCTGGCCGGGAAGTGGAGGGGCATCGTCACCGTGGATGCCCACCCCCCGCACCCGATGCCGATGGATTTCGAGAACTATGCGACCATGCCGACGGTGTTCTTCCACGGCATGATCGAGCCCCTGGCGCCCCTCGCGCTGACCGGGGTCATCTGGTACCAGGGCGAGGCGAATGCCATCCACGCCGTGCAGTACCGCAAGCTGCTGCCCGGGCTGATCGCCAATTGGCGCGAGCTCTTCCAGCAGGGGGACATTCCCTTCTACATCGTGAGCCTGCCGGCATTCATGAAGCGGCGCACCGAGCCCGGCGACGACGGCTGGGCGGAACTGCGCGAGGCGCAGGCGATTGCGGCGAGCACGGTCCCGAACACCGGCGTGGCGGTGACGATCGACACCGGCGAGGCGGACAACATCCATCCCAAGGAGAAGAAGATCGTGGGTGAGCGCCTGGGGTTGTGCGCGCTGTCAGGCACCTATCACGTCGGCGTTCCCAGCCTCGGGCCAACCTATGCCTCGGCGGAGCCCGTTCCCGGAGGCCTGAGGCTGCGTTTCATCAACGCAGCCGGCGGCCTTGTCGTGAAGGGTCCGACGGCCGCGGAGTTCAGCGTGGCGGGCGCGGACCACGCATGGAGCTGGGCCACGGCAAAGGTCAAGGGGGACACGGTCACTGTCTCGTCACCCACGGTGCCACAGCCCATCGCGGCCCGCTATGCCTGGCAGGCGAATCCCGCAGCGACGCTTTATAATGCCGCGGGGCTTCCCATGGCCCCTTTCCGTACGGACGACTGGCCCTTCGTGGACCCGAAGCCGTAGGCGGCGGAATATTCCCCCAAGGCAAAAGCGCTAGACGTCTCCGGCAAGGCCAGTGCAGAGTCTCGGATGGCGCCATTCCGTGCTTCCCGGGCCACCGGGGAGAAATCCATTCTCTTCGCATACCCTGCCTTTGGGTGGTTCTGGTTCTCCCGCGTCGTTTCCGGGATGGGCTTCCAGATCCTGGCCGTCGCGGTGGGCTGGCAGATCTACGACCTGACCCACAGCACGTTCCAGCTGGGCATGATCGGGCTCGTCCAATTCCTGCCGATTGTCGTCTTCACGCTCGTCGCCGGGCACGTGGCGGACCGGTATGACCGCAAATTGGTCTACGGCATCGCGCTGGGCACGCAGGGCCTGGCGTCGTGCGTCCTGGCGGCCGGCACGATGGGCCACTGGCTGGGAACCCCCGGGATATTTGTCATCGTGGGCTTTATTGGCACGGCGCGCGCCTTCCTTGGGCCGACGGGGCAGGCGCTGATGCCGACCCTTGTCCCCGAGGAATTGGTGCCCACGGCCATCGCCTGGTCGACGGGTGCCTTCCAGACGGCATCGATCGTGGGCCCGTCCATCGGCGGCCTGCTGTACGCGTTCGGCGCCGCCGTGCCGTATGCCGTTGCCGGGGTGTTCGCGCTCGTCGGCGCCACCCTGGTGATGCGGGTGCACCAGGAGAGGAGCGCGCGCCCGCGCCAGCCGGCTACCCTGTCCTCGATGTTCTCGGGCATCCGGTTCATCAGGAACCATTCGGTGGTCCTCGGCTGCATCTCCCTTGATCTCTTTGCGGTGCTCTTGGGCGGGGCCACGGCACTCCTCCCGGTGTTCGCCCGCGACATCCTCCATATCGGCGTGTGGGGGCTCGGCGCCCTGCGCTCGGCGCCGGCCATCGGCTCCCTGGCCATGTCGGTCTATCTGGCCCGCCATCCGCCGCGCAGCCAGGTGGGGCGCAAGATGTTCTTTGCGGTTTTCGCCTTCGGAATTACGACAATCGTATTCGGGCTGTCCCGGTCGTTCACGCTGAGCTTTGTGACCCTGGCCCTCCTGGGGGCGGCGGACACGATCAGCGTCGTCATCCGCAGCTCGCTCGTGCAGCTCGAGACGCCGAACGAGATGAGGGGAAGGGTCGGGGCCGTGAACTCGCTGTTCATCGGGACGTCGAACCAGCTCGGGGAGTTTGAGTCCGGCGTGACGGCGTCCATGTTCGGCACCGTGTGGGCCACGGTGCTGGGCGGGGTGGGAACCCTGGCCGTTGCCTTCCTCTGGATGCGGATTTTCCCGTCGATCGCGGCCTTCGACAGTTTTGAGGGCAAGAAGCCTCCCGTGACCTAGGAAACCGGCATTGCCCGCTGTACGAGGTGGCGTTCCCCCCGGCTTTCAACCGATAGTGGGCCCTACATGAATCGGTTTCCCCTGGGTCTCTGCGTTCTATTCGCCGTCGGCGTCCTCGGCGCCGAGACTCCGGCCTGGGAGCCGTCGCCGGGACACACCCAGGTGCCCATTTGGCCCGGTGCCGTGCCCAATGCCGAGGCCGTGGCCGAACCGGAGAACCAGACGAAGCTCGCGACCGATGAGCTGGTGGCTGGCAAGCCATGGATCTATGTGAGCCACGTGGCGCATCCGACCATGACGGTGTACGCGCCCACGGGGGAGAACACGGGGGCCGCCGTGGTCATTTTCCCAGGGGGCGGCTATGAGATCCTGGCCATGGACCTGGAAGGCACCGAGGTCTGCGACTGGCTCACGGCCAAGGGGGTCACCTGCATCCTGCTGAAGTACCGGGTGCCGCATTCGGGACCATACTGGGATCCCGTACTTGACCACCACATCAATCCCAAGGCACCAATGGCGCTGCAGGACGCCCAGAGGACGGTCGGGCTCGTGCGGTACCACGCCGCGGAGTGGCATATCGATCCCAACAAGATCGGCGTACTCGGGTTCTCGGCGGGCGGTCACATGGTGGCAGCGATCAGCACCCATTTTGCGCGGCGTGCCTATCAGGCCGTGGACGCGGCCGACCTCGTGAGCTGCCGCCCGGACTTCGCCGTGGCCCTTTATCCCGGGCACCTGTCGCTGGCCGAGAACAGCTTCGGCCTGAACCCGGACATCGACACCCACATCACCCGCGACACGCCGCCCACGTTCCTGCTGCAGGACGAGGATGACCACGTGGACCGCGTCGAGGATTCGCTCTCATATTACGCGGCGCTGAAGCGCGTCGGGGTACCCGTGGAGATGCATTTGTACGCCCAGGGAGGGCATGCCTTCGGACTGCGGCGCACGAAGGACCCCGTGACGGCATGGCCCCGGTTGGTGGAAACATGGCTGGGGACAATTGGCATGGTTCCGAATTGAACGGAACGCGCCGCGCCGAAGACTCATTTGTCCTTGGAGAGCGCCTCGTAGCCTGAAATCACGTCGAACAGCTCCTCGTCGATCGATTCCTGGCGAGTCCGGTGAAATGTCCGGTTGAGGTCTTCGAGTATCGTCCCAATGTTCTTTTCCGCGCGCTGCATGGCGGCGAGACGGCTGGCGTTCTCGCTCGCAAGCGATTCGGCGCATGCCTGGTAAAGGAGGACAAAAAGGTAGCTTCGTATTAAGATGGGAAGAGTGGCGTGGGTGCCCCCGATGACTTCGGGTAGCTCCTTCGTAGGCCACGCAAGCGTGACAAGGCTGTCCCTCCAGACGTGATCCAATGGAAGGAGGCGCCTGCCGACGGGCTCGAAGACGGCTCCGGTCTTGGGGCGATTGTGGTAAAAATAGACCTCATCGACGGACCCGCCTTCGCGTGCGGATTCAATGTCGATCAGCAACCGGCCGACGAGGGGAGTAATTCCACTTGTGGAAACCGGTACCGGCAGCAGGACGGCCTTGACGAATCCGGAATCCACCAGGAGCGAGTGAATGCGGTCGCCGGCAGCCCAGATGCTCGTCGGCTTACCGCCGATCGCCTTGAATTCATTGAGGGAAAAATCCACAAGGATCTCGTTAAACTGGCCCACGAGGCCTTGGTCAGAGCCGAAGACGACAGCCCCAATCTTGGGCTTTGCCCGGGGCTTTTCCCCAAGAACTTCGTCAGCAACCTTGTTGTCGCGGTAGCACGCGGCCAGACCCAGCTCCACGGTACGATAGTAATGGTGCAGTGCGTCGACGGCATTCTCATATTGCCCGATGCTGGACGCCGCCAAGGCCTTCATCGCGCGGACCACGCCGTTCAAATCGCCCGCCCCGTCTATCTTCTTGCGCAGCTCTTCGGTCGAGCCGCTCATGGCGGTGGCTTCGCTTCGGGCTTCGCTTCGGGCTTCGCTTCGGGCTTCGCTTCGGGCTTCGCTTCGGGCTTCGCTTCGGGCTTCGCTTCGGGCTTCGCTTCGGGCTTCGGCTGGAATGGGCTGAGCGCCCGACCTGCCACATCTAGGATGGCCTTGCGATCCGGATCGCTAAGTTTTTTCGCAGAGGAAAGCCTCTCCGCGACGTCGCGGGGAATGCTCGCCGAAGCCGACCCAAGCGCCCGTTCCGCCTCGGTGACATTTTCAACGGGGATAGCGTCGAAGAGGCCTGCGGTCAGGGCCAGGAGCACGAAAATCTGGTCAATCATCGACACGGGCTGGGACTCCGGCTGCTTGAGGCACACGCGGATGCGGCGTCCGTGATCGATAGTGCGACGTGTGGCCTCGTCCAGGCGCGTGCCAAACTTTGCAAATGACTCCAGTTCCTCGAACTGGGAGTAGGCAAGCTTTAGGTCCCCCGCCACGCTGCGATAGGCCGCACGCTGGGCTGCTCCCCCGACACGCGAGACGGACTTGCCTACGTCGACCGCCGGCAGGTTCCCGAGCTCGAATAGAGTGGGGGAGAGGTAGATCTGGCCGTCCGTTATGGAGATGAGGTTTGTCGGGATGTAGGCGGAGATGTCCTGCGCGTCGGTCTCGATGATGGGAAGGGCGGTGAGCGAGCCCCCGCCCCGCTCCTTTCGCAGGTGCGTGGCCCGTTCAAGCAGGCGCGAATGGATATAGAATATGTCGCCGGGGAAAGCCTCCCGCCCAGGAGGACGGCGGAGCAGAAGCGATATCTCGCGGTAAGACCTGGCATGGTGGGTCAGGTCGTCATAAACGATCAGCACGTTGCGGCCCGATTCCATGAAATGCTCCGCCATGCTCGTGGCGGCGTAGGGCGTGATATACGCCAGGCCGGGTGCCTCGTTACCCTCCGCGACGACGACCACCGTGAACTCCATCGCGCCCTTTTCGCGCAGATTGGCGACGACCTTGGCGACAGAGGACGCCCTCTGGCCGATGGCACAATAGACGCACACGACGTTCCTTCCCCGCTGGTTGAGGATTGTATCCACGGCGATTGCCGTCTTGCCGGTTTGGCGGTCCCCGAGGATGAGCTCGCGCTGCCCGAGGCCGATGGGAATGAGGGCATCGACAACCTTGAGTCCGGTTTGCAGGGGCTCGGTGACCGGCGCGCGGTCCATGATGGGTGGGGCAGGGCGCTCAATGGGAAGGCGTTTGTCGTCGGCGATCGGTCTCCCCCCGTCAAGGGGTGCGCCGAGCGGGTCGACGACCCGTCCAAGCAGGCCATCTCCCACCACGACGTCCATGACTCTGCCCGTTCGCTCCACCTCGTCGCCGGCATGGAGATCCTCATATTCCCCGAGCAGGACAACCCCGACCTCATCCTCGTCCACGTTGAAGGCAATGCCGAGGAGTCCCCCTGGGAACTGCACGAGCTCCTCAAAGCCGATTCCGGGCAGCCCGGAAATGAATGCGATTCCCGTCGAGATTCTCGTGATGAAACCCACCTCGCGGGGCGCGAATGGGGGCGTAAAGTTCTCGCGTGCCCCTGACAGCCCCTCAAAGGCGCGGTCGAGCGCGTGCTGCAGGATGCCTGAGGACCCGTTCATTTTGCCAGGGCCAAGGATTCCGCCGCCGGTGTTTCCGCCAATGCAGGCACGGAATCGATCGCATCGTGCGCCGACTGGGCATCCACGACCTCGCCTACCTTTTTCCGAAGTGATGATAGATAGTCGGCGATGCTCCAGGCCACCTTTTGCCCACCCACAGTGAGCTCGATGCCGCAGATGCCGCCCTGCGCCGTTTCGAACCTTGCGTGGATATCCGCGGAGAAGGTTTCATTCAGCGCATTCTGGATCGCAGCCCTCTGCTCGGGTCCGACGTCGAAGGTGCTGCATACCAAGGCGTGTTCCGAGGACGACCTCAACGCCTCGGCCAGCGACGCTTTGCCTGGGGGACCCAACTCCCGCAGTTTGCGGGTGAACACCTCGCCCATGCGTTCCTCCAAGCTGACCGTGGCAAGGTCCGCCAGGACCTTGCGCGCTATGCCGAAGACTTCCCCGGTCGTCCTCCGTGTAATCTCGCCGGCCAGCCGCGCCTGGTCGTCCTTCATGGACGACTCCTGCTTCGACCTCGCTGAGTCCAGGTCCTTGCGGGCCAGGTCCAGGAGGCGCTCATGCTCGACCTTGGCATCCGTCGCCGCCTTTGCCATCAGCGCGCTGCGCTGCTCATCGAACATCTTGTTCTTGGTGTCGAATTCGTCGTGCTCCTTTTGGGCTTCGGCCTTCTTCAAGTCGGCATTCGCCAGCTCGGAGGCTATGAGCTTTTCCCTGGCGTCGATCGCCTGGAGAACCGGCTTGTAGAGAAACCGCTTCAACAGCCAGACAAGGATGAGAAAGTTGAGCAACTGCGCCCCTACGGTGAACCAGTCGATAAGCATGGCTCATTTACCCCCGGTTTGCGCGATGACGTGGGTCCAGAACGGGTTGGCAAAGATCAGGATCATCGAGACGACGAAGCAGTAGATCGCCGTGGATTCGATCATGGCGAGGCCCACGAAGAGCGTCCGCGTGATGGTGGCTGAGGCGTCCGGTTGCTGCGCGAGCGAGCTGAGGGCCGTGGCCACGGCCCTGCCTTCGCCCAGCGCAGGGCACATGCAGCCGATTCCGGTTGTGAGGCCGGCCGTTGCGATCGAGGCGACGGCGACGATGGTGATGCTATCCATGGGACTCCTTTGGTTTTTTTGGCGTTCGATTCAATTGTTGGGCGCACGCTTGGGCCCGGCAGCGGGAGGCGGCTTGCGAACCAGGGTGGCGGCCGCGATGTAAACCGCGGCGAGGATGCTGAAAATGTACGCCTGAACCATGCCGGTCAGGAGACCCAGCGCCGTCATGGCGATCGGGAAGAGATAGGGGGTGATCGTGAGGAGAATCCCGAGGATCATGACCCCGCTCATCATGTTGCCGAAGAGCCTGACTGCCAGGGCCAGCGTGCGCGAAAGCTCGCTGATGATGTTGAATGGAAGCATGACGGGCGTCGGCTTCATGTAGGTCCTCAGGTAGCCGCCTAGTCCCTGCTCCCTGATGCCGAACATGGGCACCGCGACAAAGACGCAAAGGGCCAGCGCTGCCGTGGTGGAGAGCGACCCGGTAGGAGGCACAAAGCCCGGCAGGAGCGTGCACAAGCTCGATGTGGCGACGAACAGGAAGAGGGTTCCCAGGAAGGGCAGATACGTCCGTGGCGGGTCGAGGCCCGCTTCCTTTATCTGGGTCTCTATCGCTGTCACGACGATTTCCAACGAGGACTGCCATCGAGAGATTGTCCGCTCGGTGGCAAGTTTACGGGTGATCAGCATCGAGCCCAATGTCATGGCGATCATCAGTCCCCATGTCGTGGCGATCGTCCCGTTGAGGTCGATTGGCCCATGCCGCCACAGGATTTGCTGGTCTGAGGTGAGATTCACGTGCTGCCTCCGTCCGTGACCGGCTCATGCGCGGCGGGAGGCCCGGCCAGGCGCAGGGTCAGGGTTCGGGCGAGGATAAACCCCACCAGGCATGCCGCGAACCGGCGCCAGTCGCCGCGCGATATCAGATAGAAACCGGTGAGCGCGACCGCCATCCTCAGCATCAGGCTTCCGAGGAACAGGAGCGCAGGCCTCGGGGACGAGATTCCCTTTCGGACCGTCCACCACAGGCCACCAAAGTAGGCCAGGCCCAGAAGCACGCCCGTCACGAGTGCGAGGACTATTCCGATGGTGTTAGGCATCCTTGTCCTCCGTGTCGTCGTGCATGGCGCTCTCCTCGCCCTTGACCCAGTGCCACGCGTTGAGGCAGCCGACGACCAGCCCGGCGGAGAGAAGAGCAAGCGTCCATGAGTGTGTGCCGGGATGCCGCCGGTCCCACCAGAGGCCGACCATGGCACCGAGAAGGGTGGGAATCGCGACAGACCATCCGATAAGGCCGGTCATCCCGAGGCCAAACCAGACGCCCTGATCACCGCGCCGGATGAACTTAAGCTTGCGCGCGGCCTTGGCCGCCACCTCGCGGGAAAATGGCGTTTCTTCACCGGGCGCCGGATCGATGGGTTCAGTGCCCATGTTGAAATTCGGCAACGCGGTGGACGAGGCCGCTCTCCATCCGGGCGACGGCCGCGCGAACATCTCGTTCCTGGGAGTCGACCACCATGTATTCGCGCTTCACCGCGTCATGGAGCTGGCCCAGGTCCGCACCGCCAACGGCGTGGCGCACGGAGACCAGGACATCCGCGCCTGTCTTGACCATCACGCCCTCGTCGACGGCGACGTAGACGACGCCCTTGGATTCTGCCTCGTAAGACAGAATCCCGGGCACCAGCGCCGCGACGCAGTCAAGCCTGTGGGGCAGGAGGCCGAGCGAGCCTTCGCTCGTCTCGACAACCACGCGAGTGACGCCGACCACGGAGACGAAGATCTCGAAGGGAAGGAGTATCTTAAGATCCATGGGTTGAAACCGGTTCGAGCTTCGGGGCCGGCTCGGGCTTGGGGGCCGAGGCGGATCCCTGCTTCGCCTTCGGCGCATCCTTCTTTGCCTCACCGATTGACCCGATCATATAGAGCGCGTTTTCGGGATAGTCCTTGAATTCATCGCGCAGGATGCGCTCACAGCCGTCGATGGAGTCCTTGAGGCTGACGAGCTTTCCCTTGATCCCGCTGAACCGCTCTGTGGCAAAGAAGGGCTGCGTGAGAAAGCGCTCGAGGCGGCGCGCGCGCGCGACAACCTTCCTGTCGTCGGAGGAAAGCTGCTCCAGCCCGAGCATCGCGATGATATCCTTCAGATCCTCGTACTGGGCCAGCGTACGCCTTATCTCTTGCGCGAGATTGTAGTGCCTCTCGCCGATGATGCCGGGGGTCGCCATTTTTGAACTCGACTGCAGGAGGTCAATTGAAGGGTAAAGACCCTCGCTCGCCCTCTTGCGCGAGAGGACGATGGAGGCGGAAAGGTGGGAGAATACATGCACCGCTGCAGGGTCGGTGAGGTCGTCTGCTGGGACGTATACGGCCTGAATCGACGTGATGGCCCCCGCACTCGTATTTGCGATGCGCTCCTCCAGGCCCGAGAGTTCGGTGCTCATGGTCGGCTGGTAGCCGAGGCGCGACGGCATTTGGCCCATCAGCCCCGAGATTTCCATCCCGGCCTGGATAAA
>Ga0302326_10017667_pt1 | contig 14856 bp, 16 predicted proteins | sample Palsa_T0_3_FD_202264 | JGI IMG/M metagenome (GOLD analysis project Ga0302326, IMG submission 202264) | Peat permafrost microbial communities from Stordalen Mire near Abisko, Sweden - Palsa_T0_3 | ecosystem: Environmental > Terrestrial > Soil > Palsa > Peat permafrost | place: Sweden: Abisko... | reverse complement strand
CTGATCGAGGAGCGGGGCCTGCGCTGGTACGTCGCCGACGGCCGCGAGCGGGGGTTCTGCGGCGAGTGTGGCGCCAGCCTGTTCTGGCGGCTGACCGGCTCCGAGCAGACCTCGATCGCCGCCGGCACGTTGGACGCGCCGACGGGACTGCGCACCGCGTTGCACATCTTTACCGATAGCCGCGGCGACTATTACGAGATCACCGACGATCTCCCCCGTTACCCCGGCAGTGACGACCGGCAGGCAGAGTGAGACAACTCTGGTCAGTTCGCGCGGCCCGATAGCAGCCGGTGCCCGCGTGCCACCTGCACCATGCCCCAAATCGCGCCGGCTGGGCTCGATTTGGGTCATCACGCACGGTGGACGTGCGCGATCGCCCATATTGACGGCGGGCAGCTCAATTTGGGATCTCGTACATGTTCATGGGCCTCCTGGCGCGCGCGCCCAGCCGGCTCACGGTTTGAGCCACCGTTTCCCCCGCGGAGGGCAGCGCATCACATTATGCGGAGACCGAATCGGCGATGACAGACGGGCGCAAGTCAGGCGCGCAGGCGACCCGGGCCGCGGCCGCAGCTCTGGCGGCGAGGCGCGCCCGGTGATCCTCACCGGCGGCGCGGAGGCGCCGCGCCGCGCTCTCGTGGCGCTCGGCTGCGCGCAAGTGCTCACAGCGCGCACATCTGCACGAGTCTCGTGCTTCGCCGGCCGGGTATTCAGAAACCTGCACGACCAGTAGTGCACCACTCGGTTTTCCACTGGTTGTGGCGCCGCTGTGAAGCGCGCACGGATTGTTCGCAAGCTGCAGCGTCTTGGCCGCCGGCGCGAAGTCGCTGAGAACGGTAGAGGGCCCGCGATCCAATCGCGCTGGCGGCGGGTAGAGTATCCACGTCGAACCGGAGGTTCCTGGTGAGTGCCGTGGCGTGGGTAATCATTGTGTTGGTGGTCCTTGTCCTGGTCGTGCTGAGCGGCATCTTTGTTCAGCGGCGTCGGCGAGCGGGTGGCGTGATCGCGACGCGGAGGAAGAAGTGAGGCTGCTCGTCACCGGGTCGGCTATCCGGGGGCTGCCGGTCGTCACGATCGCTGACGGCGAGGACGTCGCTGAGGTCCGCGACCTGATCTACAGCCCAGAAGCCGGGCGCCTCGTCGGCCTCACTCTCAACAAACGCGGCTTCCTGAGCGGGCGGCATCGTGAGGTGCTGCCCGCCGAGACGATCCATGCGATCGGTCGGGACGCGGTGATGGTCGCCGACGAGACCAGCCTGATTCATCCACACGATGCGCCGGCGGACGTGGCGGCGCCACCCCCCGGACGCGACGTGACCGGGAACGAGGTGCTGACCGAGGGCGGCGAGAGCCTTGGCCAGGTGAAGGACGTCGTCGTGCTGGTGGGGAGCAATGGAGAGGTGGTCGGCTATGAGATCGAGACGGCATCAGGTAAGCCCGGATATATCCCCCTGCCGGCTCAATTGGCGGTGTCTGGCACCGCGCTCGTCGTGCCTGAGTCGACGAAGGATTTCGTCAAGGACGACCTGGTCGGGTTGGGCGCCGCAGTCGACGACTTCCGATCCAGGCTGGGCATCCGATGAGCGAGCGGTTCACCGCGGTGCCGGGACGCAGGGTGGTCAGCCGGACGAGCGCCGAGGAGCTCGGGAATCTTTCCCACGTCGTCGTCGACGTCAAGCGACGGCAGGTGGCATCGCTGGTCGTCGGCAAGGGTCGCCGGGCCCTGCTGATCGACTGGGAGCACGTCAGCGGGTTCGGGCCGGATGCGGTCATGGTCGCCGATGACAGCGCGCTCCATCCGGCGGGCGACGATCGCGAGCACGCGGCCGCGAACGGAAAGCTCGACCTGACCGGCAAACGGGTCCTGAGCGACATGGGTAACGACCTGGGCACGATCACCGATGTCGTATTCGACCCGGACACCGGTGCCATCGAAAGCCTGGTGATCGGCGAGCTTGAGCAGCCGGCAGCCTCGCTCCTGGCTGTCGGCTCGTTCGCCGTGATCGTTCGAGCACCCGCTGAGTAACGCCTGAGCGCTCGCTCGGGTGCGCCCCGTGTCAACCGTGCGCGGGGATTTCGGCGCCAGACGGTGGCCGAGCCCCGGTGTCGGGGCCGCGGGGCAGGATGAGCACGGATGAGTGCTGCGCGCCGCGGAGCACCTCGAGGTCGACGGGTTCGAGCGCGGTGGCCGTGGCCGGATCCTCGCCGGTGCCGGGGTTGCGCGCATAGCGTGGATGCGCGCCGGAGGAAACCTGCAGGCGGATGCGGTGACCGGGCGCGAAACGGTGGCCCGTCGGCCACAGATCGAACCGCACCCGCCAGGTCCCGTCGCCGGCCTGTTCGAAGCGCTGGGGAGCGACGCGCGCCAGAGCATCGCAGACGTTGTGGGAGACGCCCGCGGCGTCGACGTCGCAGACTCGTGCGAACATGTCGAAGTACGGGGAGCTGGCGCGCACCCAGAGCTCGACGCGCACGGGGCCGATCGCTTCGACGGTCGAGGGCAGCGGTTCGGTGGTGTAGGTGAGCACGTCCGCCCTGGCTTCGAGCGCGCGGTTGTCGACCACGGGTTCGCGCTCCAGCAGCACCGGTCCACCCAGCGATGGCGTGGGATCGGCGGGGTCATAGCGGTAGCGGTCACCGCTCGGCGGCGTCTCGGTCGGTGGTGCCTCCTGCAGGCGGCCGTGGTCGGCCAGCCACAGCCGGCGCTCCCCGGTACCCGGTGGCGGCCAGCTTGGCAGATCGCGCCAGCCAGCGCTGGAGTCCTCACCGGTCACGAACACCCGAATGGTCGCGGGTGACACGAGACGGTCGTCGTCGAGCAGGCGGGCCCGCAGCCACGCGAGCCCCTCCCGCATCCCGGCCGCCGTCAGGCCCGGCGCGGTGTGTGTCCACGGGCCGATCACCAGCTGCGGGTTACGTCCGGCCGCCTGCAGGGAGCAGAAGTCCTCGAGCATCCAGGGCAGGAAGATGTCGTACCAGCCGCCGACCAGCTGGACCGGCGCGGCGACGTTCGCGACCCCGGCCGCGAAGTCGCGCGCGACCCAGTACGCGTCATCGCGCCCGGGGCTGGCCATCCCCTCGCGCCACCAGGAAACCTCGGCGCCTGTCGCACGCTCGTCGAGGTCCACCAGCGGCAGCTCGGAGAACAGCGCGGGCAGCCCGTGGAGCGCGCGAGCGATCGCCACCGGCGCGAGCCGGCGCTGCTGTGTGGCGACGAGCACGAGCCACGAGGCTGCAGTGGCCAGCGAGAGGCTGCCGCCGGCCCAGGTCTGACCGTGAAACTGCGAGGCGCTGACGGCAATCGCGAGGCCGGCCAGATCATCGCCCGCATCCGGCGCGAGCGCCCACTGTACCAGGCCGAGGTAGCTCGGCCCGATCATGCCGATCCGCTCCGCATGCCAGGGCTGTTCGCGTAACCAGCGCAGCGTCGTGACTCCGTCCGCGCGCTCCTCGAAAGGGCTGAATTGACCCTCCGAGCCGAACGTCCCCCGGACGCTCTGAATCACGACCTGGAGCCCGCGCTCGGCCAGCAGCCGTCCGAAGATCAGTCCCACCACTTGCCGGCGTCCGTACGGCGAGCGCACGAGCACCGTCGGCTGGGGCTGATCCCGCGTCGCCCGCGCGACCCAGCGGTCGGCCAACAGCACTGACCCGTCGTCCATCCTGACGGAAAGATCTCGCTCACATACCACGTCGTCGGTCTGCGCGCGGGGTAGGCGCATCCGGCGGGCAACGATCGCGCTCGCGGCACTCATCGCACGATCGTAGGGCTCAGGCGGAGAAGACGATGGCAGACGGGGCAGCCGCAAGGGTTGATGTTGACTCGGGCGTTGGGGCCGCGATACTTCCCGCATGTCCTCTGGAGCCGACGCCGGCGCCATCGCGCTGGTCACGGGAGGAGCCCAGGGCATCGGCCGGGCGATCGTCGATGCGCTCGCCGTCGATGGTCATCGGGTGGTGGTGGCCGACATCCTCGACGAGGCCGCGCAGCAGGCCGCGACGGAGGTGGGCGGCCTGGCGGTGCATCTCGATGTCAGCGACAGCGCTTCCGTCGACGCCGCGGTCGAACTCGTCGAGCGGCAACTGGGCACGATCGACGTCCTGGTCAATAACGCCGGGTGGGATGAGTTCCGTCCATTCTTGGACACCGAGGAGGCGTTCTGGGATCGGGTGATCGAGATCAACTTCAAGGGCTGTCTACGCCTCAGCCACCGCGTCATACCGAGCATGGTGGAGCGCGAGCGCGGCCGTGTCATCAACATCGCCTCGGATGCCGCGCGCGTAGGCTCACCGCTGGAGGCGGTCTACTCGGGTGCCAAGGGCGGGGTGGTCGCGTTCACGAAGACGCTCGCGCGCGAGGTGGCCCGTCACGGAGTGAACGTCAACGTCGTCTGCCCGGGACCCACCGAGACTCCGATGCTCGACCAGATCGTCAGGTCGACCGCCGAGAACGCGAAGATGATCGACGCGATTCGTCGGGCGACCCCGATGCGCCGCCTCGGGCGGCCCGCGGACATCGCCGGCGCGGTCGCCTTCCTCGCCTCACCGCGGGCGGCTTTCATCACCGGGCAGACGCTGTCGGTGAACGGCGGGTTGACGATGGTTTAGCCGTCGCCACGGCCGCTAGCATGTGCCCCCGTGGCGGCCGACCAGCACCCGGAACCGCTCGTCGCGAGCGCGATCACCACGATTGACCAGGTGATCGCCCAGATGGAGCAGATCGCCAGCGAGCTACCGGCTCAGGACGGCGTCGCGTACTTCAACAAGCTGTACCTACAGGTGACCAAGGCCGTGCTGGCGGCGACGACGACTGTCACGTTTGCTGACCCCGGCTTCACCGAGCGACTCGACGTTGTGTTCGCCGGCCTGTACTTCGCGGCCGAGGCCACGATCGGGACCGGCGCGCCGTGTCCGATCGCCTGGCGCCCACTGATGGAGGAGCGCGGCTCAGACCGCGAGCCGATCCAGTTTGCCATCGTCGGGATGAATGCCCACATCAACCACGACCTGCCGATCGCGGTCCTGCAGACGTGTCAGGAGCTCGGCGTGGCGCCTGAGGATGGCAGCCCGCAGCACGCCGACTATCAGCGCGTCAACGCGCTTCTGGCCGACGTGGAAGGACAGGTCGCGGGATGGTTCGAGACGGGTCTGATCGGCGACCTCGTCGACGTCATCCCCAAGGACATCGACAACGCCCTGGCCATGTGGTCGATCGTCGACGCTCGTGATCTGGCCTGGTCGCACGCGAAGGTGCTGTGGCGCCTGCGTGACGATCCCGCCCTTGCCGATGCGTACGGCGATGTGCTCGCGCGCCTGGTGGAGCTCTCGGGCCGCGGCATCCTGGTCTAGTTGCCACACCCCGGCCTTACCAATCGTGGTGATCGGTGGTTGATGTGGAGCCGGGCGCTTTCTATACTGAATCAGTAGAGAAAGTGGTAGTTAGTTGGTAAGCCCACCAGCGACCAAGGAGAGATGGGCTCCGAGACATCCTGTTCGTGCTCGGGCGCAAGCCTCGAGACCCAGCGGTTGGCCGGGGCGGTGATGATGGCGGTCGAGATGCCGCTGGCGCTCGGTTTCGGGCTGTGGGTCTTCCTGCGCGCGGTGCCGCGCCAGCGCCTCTCCGCGACCACCTCAGGTGGTCAGCTCGGCGGGGGCTGAATCCAGAGCGGCCTGGATCGCTGCGACAAGCTGCCGGGCTGAGGCTGCGGTGAGTTCCACCGCAACCCGCGCCGAGGGCCCTCTGGCCGGGTCGGCGAAGTCGATGTTGAGCGTGTGTTCGGCCATCGCGTGGACCGGGTGGTCAAAGTAGATCGTGCCGTCAGTGACATGAAACCAGCTGCTCTCGGGTCCCTTCGCGCTGCCCTCGATCGTGGTCTTCACGGTCGCGTAGGTGCACATGCTCAGCCTCCGAGGTGGGTGGTGTAGAAAACCCTGATCCGCTCCCAGCCGTCGTTGGCAGCTGCCACGCGGTAGGACGGTCGGTCGACCGAGAAGAAGGCATGGCCGGCGTCGTCGTAGCTGTGGAACTCGTGCGGCTTGTGGTTGGCGGTGAGGATCTCATCCAGCTCGGCCACCTGCTCCGGACTCGGATAGGAGTCCTCGCGGCCGAACAAACCCAGCAGTGGGGCACGCAGGTTGGGCAGTTGGTCGACGAGGTTGGTGACCTGGAGCGGGAACCCCTCGGGCGGGGTGCCGACGACGAACGCGCCATAGCAGTCGACCGCCGCATCGAGGTCGAGGTTGCATGCCGCGAGCACGGCCTGACGCCCGCCCGAGCAGTAGCCGATCACCCCGACCTTGCCGTTCGAGGTCGGCCGCGAGCGCAGATAGGCCGCAGCGCCACCGACGTCGCCGATCAGCCGCTCATCCGGCACGCCACCCTTCGCCCGCGCCGTCGCGGCCGCGTCGTCGGGTGCCGCACCCGGCGCTTCCCGCCAGTACAGATTCGGAGCGATCGCGTCGTAGCCAAGCTCAGCAAAGCGCCGGACGATCTCCTTCGTAGCCCGGTCATATCCGGGCATGTGGTGGATGACCACCACGCCGCCGCGGGTTCCATCACCCGAGGGGTGGGCGAGGTACGCCTCGACCTCGTCGCCCTGATGACCGGTGATCAGCAACGTCTGCGCAGTCAATGTTTCGCTCATGCGGCTGGATTCAATCAACTCGGGGCGCTCGTGTCGCGGCTCAGCCGCCCGGCGCCTGGGCATGCTGTCCCCTGATCGGTGGACAATCCTGGGCGATGGGTGACAGCTCGTTTGACACCGAGGCGGGCCCGAGCCAGGAGCCCGACGCCGCCGGCACACCGGAAGCCGACCTCGGCGACGGGTCCGCGGGGCGCGGCCGGGCGCTGCTGCGGCGGCTGCCCTGGGGGGCATGGCACGAGCGCCGACTCGAGCAGACCGGGAGCGATCTCGATCCTCGCTTCACGTTCGCCAACGAACGCACATTCCTGGCCTGGAACCGAACCGCGCTGGCGCTGATCGCGGCTGGGCTGGCGGCAGCGCAGTTCCTGAAATTCAACTTACACGGACTGCGGCTGATCATCGCCGTGCCCCTGATCGTGCTCGGTGCCGTGCTCGCGCTGGCGAGCTACTCGCACTGGGAGGACAGCGAGCGGGCGATGCGCCTTCGCCAGCCGCTGCGCTATTCGTGGATGCCGCGTGTGCTCTCCGGGGGAATCATCCTGATCGCCCTCCTCGGAGCGATTCTGGCCATCATCGACCGACTGGCGCATTGAGCACCAGGGGGCCTGGGGCGTCGACCGGCGATGCCGGGACGCACGAACCCGGGCGCGGGCATCCGACCCTCGCGCCGGACCGCACGGCGCTGGCGTGGACGCGATCGGCCCTGAACATTGCCGGCAGCGGCGTCCTGATCGCGCGCGCCGCGTTCACGGCAGACCTCGATGCGCTCGGCGTCGCGAGCGCGATCGCGTTGGCGCTGGTCGCATTGCTCACCTGGCACCACGGACAGACGATCTACCGCGACCGCGGACTCGAGGGGGGACTCGCGCACCACGAGCCGGTCGCGTTGCGCTGGCTGACCGCGGCCACGCTGCTGATCGGCGTCGTCGCGATTGTGGTGACGGTCGCGATCTAATGCTCGGGCAGCGTTCGGTCGGCTGGCGCCCGCAGTGGTCTCCGTACGGGCGAGGACGACTAACCGTCGTCGTCGCCGAGACCACACTCGGCGTTGACGTAGCCTGACCGGAAGGGCCGGGCTTCACCGGTCTGCTCGTCGTAGGCGTGGCGCCACACGCAGCCGGTGTCGTTGGCGAGCAGGTGGATCGATACGGAGGTCTCATCCGAGGTTGTGCGCACGCGGTGGACGTCGTCACGGGGTGGCAGCAGCGTGTAGAAGTCGCCGGGCTGCAGCGGACGCTTGCGGAGGGGTTCGAGCCGCCCAGCCTCCGGCCGGTAGAACTCCTCGTACTGACTTCCGCGGTAGACGCCGACCAGGCCCCAGGCGAGATGATCGTGCACCGGCGTCATCGAACCGGTCGGTACGACGAGGCTGAACAGCGACAGCGACCGATCGGCCGCGCGGAAGGCGAGCCACTGACCGATGCCGCCGCCCATGCCGCTGTGCTCAGCGGGGGCCTGATAGGAGGCCGGAAGCCAGTCCGGGTCAGCCAGCAGGCCGACGAACAGTGGGCTGATCAGCTCACACGCCCGTCGCGCCGAGTCCGCCTGCCCGACGCACGAGCGCACATCCGCGATGAATCCGCGCACTCGCGCCGTGTCGAGGACGAATTGGTCCTGGTCAAGCTCGGGAAGCCCGTGACCACTGTGGAAGTCGCTCTGAAAGTCACACATCGCCGACCGCAGGGCCAGCTTAACTGTCTCGGACGTCGCCCGCTGCACGACCACGCGCGCACCCGCGTGATCGTGCCGCAGAACGAAGGCCGCCGGCCGAACTCAGCCGGCGAACGAGTGGAACGCCCCCAGCGACTCGGCCAGGTGCGGGGTGAACGGCTTGAACGTGTAGCCCTTCGTCGTGTCAAAGCCGGCCTTTCCCGCCGCCGTCTTGTCCAGGAACGGCGTCAGTGCCGTGACCGCCGAGGTGATCGACGTCCACCCGAGCGTGCGCTCGTAGCCGTTGTTGTTCGGCGGATCCGCCCTCTCCGCCTTGCCCTGGATGCCGGTGATCTTCGTGATCGGACCCCCGTCCTTGCGCGACACATCTCCGGCCAGCACCCGCGCCAGCGTCCGGTGGTCGCTCTCGATACCCATGATCCGGGCCGCGGTCACCCGCAACGCGGGCGTGCTGAAGTTCCGCACGCCAACCAGGTACGCGGCGATGAACGCATCCTCCAGCGTGACCAGAATGTCCAACGTGGTCTGAGCGTCGGCGAACATCTTCGGGGGGTAATAGAAGGTCGTGAACGGCGAAGGCTTACCGGTCACGCTCTTCTCCAGCGCGTAATGCGACATCTCCTCCTGCCGTGCGGCCTTCAAATACCCCTGGTCGTCCGAGGGCAACCGCTTGAAGAACGGCGAGTTGTCGATGATGTTGGTGTACGTGGTGACCGCGAGCGCCTCGGCGATCTCCGCCGCGCTGACGATCGCCACATCGCCCTTGGTCGGGCCCCCGCTCTTCTTCGCCGCGGCGAACGACGGGACGAGCGCCCCGAACGCCGAGCCTCCGACCAGCGCACCCGCGCCGGCCACCGCGGTCCGCCCGAGAAACTGCCTGCGGTCGGTTCCCTGCTCTTCCTGCTCGATCGACATGAACGACACTCCTTCCGAACAGCATTGGTTTGACAGGCCTATACGGATGGCGCGCTTGAATGGATCACCTTGCGCTGCCCCGACCTTTGTCAGGGTGCCTCGAACCGAGGCGCCTTTCACCGTTCGGCGTCGGCGTCCAAGCGAGACAGGAATGCCTCAAGCCGGTCGGCAAACACGTCATTGTCGTCGCCGGCGACCATGTGAGCGGCAGCCTGGACATCAACGCTTTGCGCCTGGGGAATCAGCCGCAGCATGTCAGCCAAACCGGCATCACTGACAACGTCCGACTGCGCTCCGCGTACCACCAACGTCGGGATGGTCACGTGTGAGGCGGCGACGCGCAGACGCTCGGGATCGGTGCTCAGGTGAGGCTCGTCGTCGATGTGCATGAACGCGGGATCCCAGTGCCAGTACCAGCGGCCATCGGCGCGCTGACGCACGTTCTTGCGTAGCCCCTCGGGGTCGCGAGGACGCCGGCGGACGGGGTTATAGGCGGCTACGGCGTCTGCCACCTCTTCGAGGGACGAGAAGCCGTCGTCATGGGCGGTCATGAACTCACGAATGCGTGCGACCCCGGTGGGCTCGGCCTGAACCACGATGTCGACGAGCACCAGACCGCGGGCCAGGCCGGGGTGCTCTCCCGCGGCGGCGAGAGACGTAATCCCGCCCAGGGACGCCCCTACCAATACCGGCGGGCCATCCAACGTGGAGATAAACGCGATCAGATCAGCCACGAAGCCGTCGAGCGTGTAGTCCTGCGCCGGATGCCATTCGCTGTCGCCGTGCCCGCGGGCGTCGAGCGCCACCGCTGTCCGTCCGCCGGCGGCGAGTCGCTCCGCCGTGCGGCCCCACGAATGCCGGGTCTGGCCGCCGCCGTGAAGCAGCACCACCACGCCATCTGACCCATCACCTTCCCAGCGCTCCCCGGCCAGCCTGACGCCGACACCGTCGTAGTGGAATGTCTCGGGAACCACGGCCATTGCGGAGCGCGCCCGCGTCATCCGTCCTCGTTTGACCCGGCCGGATCCAGGCGCGTGGCCAGAGTGTCGTAGATCTCGGCGATTTCGTGCATGACCCGGACCGCAGTCTCGATGTCCTGGTCAGAGACCCGAGCGAAACGCTCCTCCCACAGCGCGTGCCAATAAGCCAGCTTGCGCTCGAGTATGTCCCAGCCCTGAGGGGTCAGCGAGACGTTGCATACGCGCCGATCCTCGGTGCTGCGATGTCGCTGGACGATCTGGGCGGTCTCCAGCTGATCGAGCATCGCGGTAACGCTCGCCGGGTTGAGATCGGCGCTGCGGGCGAGTTGGCCGGCCGTCATCTCATGCTCGCGGCCGAGCGCGGCCAGGGCCCTCAACTGGGCGGTGGTGAGTTCGCCCGGGCGGCTGTGGTCCCGGCCGCGCAGGCGCCGTTCGGCGCCGAGCATCTGAGACACCGCGAGACGAAGATCCTCGATCGTGAGGCTCCGTGCGGTGTCAGCGTCAATGCCGGCGTCTGTGCCGGTGCCGGCGTCGGGGCCGGTGGTCGTGCCAGCGTTGGCGCCGGCGTGGGTCTCGGCGGAGCGGTTCACACGGGCTCCAGCACCGGGGCAGCAGGCCGCGCCGAAGCGGACTGTCGGTCGGCGCGGGCGCGCCGCTCGACGCGCACCAGCAGCAGGGTCGGGACCAGCGCGATCAGGCTCACCGCCATCACCCACCAGTAGGTGTGGGCGAAGCTCGCCGCCTGTGCGACCTCAGTGTGGGCGTGGGAGAGATGCCCCTGGAGCACGACCGCGATGATCGCTGTGCCGAGCGACCCGCCCACCCGCATCAGGACCGTAAGCGTGGGACTGGCGTCGTTGATCTGCTCTCGCCGCAGCACCGAGAAGGCGGCGGTCATCGACGGCATGATCGAGAGGCCGATCCCGATCCCGCGCACGACCATCGCCGCACCGATCACCACGTACGGAGTCGCAGCGCCGATCAGCGTGAAGGGGATCGTCGCCACCACCAGGATCAGGCATCCGATCATCGCCGTCCGGCCGCCGCCGAGTCGCTCGGTCAGGCGCCCGGAGAGGGCCATGCCCAGGCCGCCCCCAACGCCCTGCGGGATCAACAGCAGCCCCGTGACCAGCGCGTCCTGTCCGCGCACCACCTGGAAGTACAGCGGCATCAAGATCATCGCCCCGAACAACGCCCCGCCCAGACAGAAGGTGACCAGCGACGCAGCGCTGAAGGCGGGGTTGGAGAACAGCTTCATGTCCAGCAGCGGATGCGCGGCTCGCCGCGCGTGGACGACGAACAGCGATATCAAGACCAGGCCGAGGATCACCGGAATCACCACCGAGGGGGCGGTGAGGCTGCCCGCTGAGGCGCTCTTGGACAGGCCGTATGTCAGTCCGACGGTGCCACCGGCCGCGAGCACGAGCCCGAGCACGTCAAGACGCCCGGCCTCCGTGCTGCCCGCCGCGTCGTGAGGCAGCAGGCGCAGCGCGAGCGCGAACGCGGCGATCCCGACCGGCACGTTGATCAAGAAGATCCACTGCCAGCCGGCCGTCTGCAGGAGCAGTCCGCCGAGTGTCGGTCCGATCACGGGCGCGAGCACGATCGGTACGCCGATGAAGCTCATCACCTTGGGCAGGTTGCGCGGCCCGGCGGCCTTGACCAGGATGATCTGGCCGATCGGCGTCAGCATGCCGCCGCCGATGCCCTGGAGCACTCGGCACGCGATCAGCTCGTTACTCGTGCTCGCGAGGGCGCACAACGCCGATCCGGCTGTGAACACGACCAGCGCGACCAGGTAGAGGCGGCGCGCGCTGTAGCGCCTGACCGCCCAGCCGGTGATCGGGATCACGGCGGCGAGCGACAACAGATACCCGGTGATGACCCATTGGATGCTGTCGAGCGAGGCGTTCAGATCATGCGAGAGGTCGTCCAGCGCGACGTTTACGATCGTCGTGTCGAGCACCGACATGATCAACCCCATGATCACGACGATCGCGATCCGCTTGACGTGGGGCTCGATCCGGAGCGGCTCGCTGGGAAGGGATGTGTCTGTCGCGGTCATAGAAAATTAGTTTGCCGCCAAAAGATTAGCTGTCAAATCTTTCGCTGTCAAGACAACTAGCGAGGAGACTGCCGATGCCCGATTTCGCCGAGCACGCGGAGCGAACCGCACTCCGCGGCGTGGCGCATCTACTGCCCGAACGGTGGCGTCAGATCATCGACCTGATCGCGGCGCCGGTTCCGCCGACACCGACGGCAACCATCCCGGCGCCCAGCGATCCCGCCGCCCGGCGACTGGAGGCGATCGACCACATCGTCGTCGTGATGTTCGAGAACCGCTCGTTCGATCACATGCTCGGCTACCTGTCCCTCCCACCTGACCAGGGCGGCAGATCTCGCAGCGACGTCGACGGACTCAGCGGTCCGTCGCGCGACGTCAACCGCTTCGAGGACCGGGACTTCGGCATCTACCATCTCGACCACACGCAGTTCAGCGGAGAGACGGAGGACCCGGATCATTCGGCTCGCTCGGTGGACGAGCAGTTGCATGACGGCGGCAGCGGATTCGTCGAGAATTTCGCGCGCATCTCCGCGGCCCGGGCGCTCAAGCTGGGCCAGCCGGCCCCCGATCCCGGCCTCGTGATGGGCTATTACGACGCCGACGATCTGCCGGTCTACGACCACCTTGCGGCCGAGTACTGCGTGGTTGATCGCTGGTTCAGCTCCGTTCCGGGCGCGACCTGGCCGAACCGTCTGTACGCGGTGACCGGCCAAGCCGCCGGGACGCGGGACGACGTATCGCCACCGATCTACGAGCTGCCGAGCTTCGTGCGCTACCTCGACCAGAGTGGCGTGCCCTGGCGGTGGTACTCGTTTGACCCGGCCACCCTACGGGCAATCGACCCGGCCTACCGGTTGAGCAACCACGACCGCTTCGCGTACGTCGACGCGCGCACGTTGAGTCCGAAGGAGCGCGCCGTCGGAGAGCTGACCGAGGAGGGTCCGTCGTTCCTGGACGACATCGCCTCCGGCGAGCTGCCGGCCGTGTCGTGGATCGACCCGCGGTTCAAGGACCTCCGCGTCCTGGGGCCCGACTCCAACGATGACCACCCACCCAGCGATGTCATCGCCGGTCAGGATCTGGTCCTGACGGTCTACAACGCGCTGAGCTCCAGCCCCCTCTGGGGCAAGACCCTGCTGATCATCACCTACGACGAGCACGGCGGCTTCTACGATCACGTTGCGCCCCCGGTTGCCGTCGACGACAAGCCGGAGTTTCAACGGCTCGGCGTCCGCGTGCCGGCGCTGCTCGTCTCTCCACTGATGAGCGGTCCGACGACGTCGACGGGGGTGCTGGGACCGGATTTCCATTTCGACCACACCTCGATCATCAAGACGATCCTGTCGCGGTTCTGTCAATCGAACGGTCAGATTCCCGCGGTGACGGCCCGCGTCGCGGCCGCGGCGCACCTCGGCCACCTGCTCGCTGACGGAGCCCCGCGTGACGATGTGCCCGACACCACGGCGCTTGCGCAGCGACTGGTCGACTGGCGCACGAACTGGGCTCAAGCCCGCTTCCAGGGCCCAGTCGCCGCGAGCCGAAGCCCGGGGCACCTGACGGACTTTCAGACCGGCTTCTATGAGATGGCGCGTCTGCTGCGACAAGCCGGGCTACCCGGCGCGCATCCGTAAATCACCGACGAGTTACTGGTGTCCGGCAATCGCGTGGGGGACGTAGAGCTCCTCGAGCCGGTCGATCTCGTCTTGGCTCAGCGACAGCCGCTCGGCGGCGAGGGCGTCCTCGAGTTGGCCGAGTTTGGTCGCGCCGACGATCGGCGCCGTCACGCCTGGCTTGTCCAGCAGCCATGACAACGCCAGCTGCGCGCTGGGCAGACCTCGCTCGGCCGCCACTTCGCCGACACGATCGACCACGGCGAAGTCCAGCTCGGGTTTGTAGAGCGAATCGGCGAAGGCATCGGTTCGCGCGCGGGTGGTCAGGCGCTCCCCTGCGCGTGTGCGGTTGCCGGCGAGCAGTCCGCGCGCGAGCGGGCTCCACGGGAGCACGGCCACACCCTGATCGATGCATTGCGGAATCATCTCCCGCTCCTCCTCACGGTAGAGCAGGTTGTAGTGATTCTGCATCGAGACGAAAGGCGTGCCGGCGACCGCTTGCGCCTTGGCGAACTGCCAGGCGTACATGCTGCTGGCGCCGATGTAGCGCGCCTTGCCCGCCCTGACGACATCGTGCAGCGCCGCCATCGTCTCGGAGATCGGCGTCCGCGGATCCCAGCGGTGGATCTGGTAGAGGTCGACGTACTCGAGCTCCAGCCGGCGCAGCGAGGCATCGATCGACGCCATGATGTGCTTGCGTGAGAGGCCTCGTCCGTTCTCGCCCGGCATCGTCTGACCGTGCACCTTGGTGGCTACGACGCACTCCTCCCGCGTCCCGAACAGCCTGCGCAGCAGGCGCCCGGTCAGGATCTCGCTCTGCCCGCCGTTGTAGACGTCGGCGGTGTCGAAGAAGGTGATCCCGCCCTCGACGGCGCGGCGGACGATCGGCTCCGCGGCAGCCTCGTCGAGCGTCCACTCGCGGCTCTCGTGCCTCCCATAGCTCATCATGCCCAGGCACAGACGCGAGACCC
>Ga0302326_10017666_pt1 | contig 14856 bp, 10 predicted proteins | sample Palsa_T0_3_FD_202264 | JGI IMG/M metagenome (GOLD analysis project Ga0302326, IMG submission 202264) | Peat permafrost microbial communities from Stordalen Mire near Abisko, Sweden - Palsa_T0_3 | ecosystem: Environmental > Terrestrial > Soil > Palsa > Peat permafrost | place: Sweden: Abisko... | reverse complement strand
TGGCGGGATCGCGCTCGACACCCTGGCGGAAGAAGGTGAGCTCGAAGCCGAAGCGATGGCCGTCTTTGGCGGTGACGTTGCCGGTGTAATACCACCACTCCGTCTGATAGCCCTGATGATTGAAATAGTCGCGAGGGAATTCATAGCGATAGCCGGGTAAAGCGGTCTCGAACGCCGATGCGGCGCCGTGATTGGCGTCTTGCGGCAAACCGCTAAAGGCCAGCGATAACAAACCAATGGCGCAAACCAAGCTCCGCCCTGCCGCTCCCCGGCGCCTACTCATCGTGCACCACTTCGAGCGGATTCAGGCGCACCGCAACTTGGGCGGGATATAAGCCGGCGACCACCGTGGCGAGGTACACGCCCGTCAGGGCGCCGAGCGAGATGGCTACGGGCCAATGAAAGCGGATGGTCCAGCCGAACGACTGCTTGTTGATGACAAAAATCAGCACCAAGGACATGGCAAAGCCCAGCAGCACACCGGCGACGTTGGCGAGCAGCCCGAGCAGAGCGGCCTCGACTAAAATTAACTTGCGAATTTGTTGCTTGGACGAGCCAAGAAAGCGCAGCAGGCCGAGTTCGCGGCGCCGATCGATGACCAGGGCGAGCAACGCTCCCGCCACGCCCATGACCGCCACGACGATCGCTACCGCTTCGAGCGCATAGGTGATGGCAAAGGTGCGATCGAAGATGCGAATGGCTTCGCCGCGCAAATTGCGATTGGAAAAAATCAGAATGCGGCGGCCGGCAGCGGCTTGGACGATTTCCGCGCGGACGGCGTCCACGCTCGCGCCTGGGGCTACATACACGGCGAGATTCGAGGGCGTTTCATCCGGCAGATACTTGAGCATGGTGTTGCGGTCCATGATGATGTTGCCGCGTTCGCTGGAGTAGTCGTAATAAATGTCCACGATGCGGAAGGAAGCTTGCGTTTCGCCAAGCGACAGCTGCAAGCGATCGCCGATCCTGACGTGATGCTTGTAGGTGAATGGTTCGCTGACGACGACGGCGTTTGCGCCGCGCAAGTCGTGCAAGACTTGCTCCGTGGGGCGGCCGGAGAAAAAGTCGGAGTTTTTGTAGGCGCGGAGAATTTGCAAATCGGAGGAGGCGAGCGTGGCGGGCAATCCATCGTAGGTGATTTCGTAGGCGCGGAGTCGGTCGATGGCGGCGACGCCGGGCAGATGGGCGATGGCGGCGGCCAGGTCCGGCGAAATGGTGGGGTGACGGTCGGCGGCGGGATCGCCGGCGGGACGCAGATATAAATCGGCGGGCAACTGATCGCCCATCCAGAGCAAGACGGTTTGCCGGAAGCTGCCGACCATGATGCCGACGGAGGTCATCATGGCGATGGCGGTGGAAAGCGCGCCGACGAGGACGGAGGTGCGGCGCAGCGAGGCGCGCAAGCTGCGCGAAGCCAGCAAGGCCTCGACGCCTAGCGTGCGTTGCAGCGCCCCGGCACTGATGCGGCTCACGCCGTCCACGAATGCTGGAATGGCGAAGGCCGAGGAGGCGATCAGCAAAAACGCGGCGAGATATCCGAAGAGCGGTTTGCCGGCGACGGGCGGCGCGTACGAAGCTACCTCGGCAGCCACCGCCAGCAACACAGCGATCAGAAGATCGCGTCCCTTATGCACGCGCACGTCATACTCGCGGCGTCCGCGGGCCATGGCTTCGACCGGAGAAACCTGTGCGGCCTCGCGGGCCGGTGCGTAAGCGGAAATTATTGAGACACCGACGCCGATGGCAAACGCTAGTACCACTGAAGATAAGCTGAGCGCGATTGAACCCGGGCGACTGCTGACGTAGAGCGCCTCCACGGTGATGGCCATGAGCTTTACGGCGCCGCTGGCCATAACGCGTCCGAAGGGCAAGCCGAGCAATGCGCCGATGAAACCAAAGGTGGCGGCTTCGCCAATGAACGCCGCGAGGACGCTGGCGCGGCTGGCACCGAGAGCGCGCACGATGCCGATTTCTCCGCGGCGGCGCACTACGGAAACGGAAATGGTGTTGTAAATGAGAAAGGCGCCGACGACCAGGGAGATGTAGCTGAGAAGGCGTAAATTCCAGCGGAACGCTTGCAGCATGCGGCGATTTTCGGTGGTGCCGGTGCCTTGTGGGCGCACCTCGAGGCCGGCCGGCAGCGCCGCGCGCAATCGCGCTTGCCATTGCGGGAGCTGCTCGCGCCCCGGAAGCTTGATCAGCACGCGGTCCACGCGTGCAAAACGGTTGAGGGCGCGTTGCGCCGCCGCCAAGTCCATCACGATGGCGGATTCGTTGCCGCCACCATCGGGATAGACGCCGCGCACGGTGTAGGTTTTGAGTTGATCGTTGATAAGGAGCGGAAGCGGATCGCCGACTTTGCGTTTGAGGCTTGCGCCGACGTAGACGCTGAGGGGATCCGCGAGATCGCGCAGGCCTTTTTGTGGGTCGTCGTTCTTGTTGCCGCGCAAGGTGGCTAAAGCTTGCGGGCCGGTGTACGCTGCGCCCTCCGCTAGCAGATCGAGGCCGATGAGTGGCAGCGTTTGCTTGGATTCGGTGACCACGGCGTAGTCTTCCATGCGCGGAACGACGCGCAAGGGAAAGGGAAGTTGATCGAGCGTGCCAACCACGCTTTCCGGGACGCCGCCGGCGGCGACCACTTCGAGATCGTTGTCGCCCGCGAGAGTTTCCATCGACGAGCGGAACGAGCCCGTTGCGGCGCCACCGGCGAGTTCGATGGCGAGCACGACGGCGACGCCGAGGGCGATGGCCAAAACGGTGAGCGCGGTGCGCAGCGGTTCGCGAAGCAGCGGGCGTACCAGCAAACGATAAAAAAGGAGGAAGCGGGGCATTTTCGTTTTAGCGGCGGATGATTTCTTCGACTTTGCCGTCGCGCAGGCGCACGACGGCGTCCGCGAGAGCCGCAGCTTCCAGGCTGTGCGTGGCCATGATGGTGGCGGTATTTTTTTCGCGCGTGAGCCGCTGGAGAAGCTGGAGGATTACGGCGCTGGTGGTGGAGTCGAGGTTGCCGGTGGGCTCGTCGGCGAGGAGCACGGCCGGAGAATGAATCAACGCGCGGGCGATGGCTACGCGCTGCATCTGGCCACCGGAAAGTTGGTGCGGAAGACGATCGCCGAGGCCGGTTAATTCTACGGTGGCCAGGCGGTTTTCTGCCGCCGCGCGTGCGCCGGATTTTCCCGCCAGCAACAGGGGCAGCTCCACATTCTCGAAAACGGTGAGGGTGTGGAGGAGTTGGAAGGACTGGAAAATGAAGCCTACCTTTTCGCGGCGCAATACCGTCAGACGCGCATCATCCAGCGTGCTCGTGGCTACACCATCGAGGAGCACCGCGCCCGAGGTGGGAAAATCCATGGCGCCCGCTAGATTTAGCAGCGTGGACTTGCCGCAGCCGCTGCGCCCCACCAGAGCCACGAATTCGCCGGCGTTTACTTCGAGCGTTACGCCGTCCAAGGCGCGCACAGGCTGGCCGTCGCCCACGTATTCTTTGGTGACGGATTGCAGCGAAAGGATGGACATTCTGTTCAGTGGCAAGAGCTCTTGGGCTTCTCGGTCTTTTGTACGGCGGGCGCCGCCTCCGGCGTTGCGATGGAACAATTTTGCGCGGATTCCGTCTGCGGATATTGCGCCGTCTGGGGCAACGCGGACGCGGCGCCGTAGAGAGGCAGCAGCAGAACGGGCAGAGCGATGAGCGAATGGGAACGGAACATTTGTTCTACCTCCGAGGCAGGCACTTAGAACGAAGCGAGCAGCGCAGCGGTCACGACAACGCAGCGTAACGGTGACTGCGTTATCGGCGGTTGGCGTTGAGCGCTTTGTCGATCGCCGCGGTGACTTGCGGCGCATCGGGCGTGACATCCGGCTCAAATCGCGCCGCGACCTGGCCGTCGGGGCCGACGAGAAACTTTGTGAAATTCCACTGAATTTCGCCGCCCGTCGCCGGATGCGCTACCTTGTCGGTTAAATACTGATACAGCGGAGCCTCGTCGCCGCCTTTCACGCTGATTTTCGCCATCATCGGGAACGTCACATGATATTTGGTGGTGCAGAACGTTTTGATCTCCTGGTTCGAGCCGGGCTCCTGCGAGCCAAAATTGTTCGCCGGAATGCCGACAATGATCAGGCCGCGATCCTTGTATTTTTCGTACAGCGCTTCGAGTGCCGCGTATTGCGGGGTGAATCCGCAGCGGCTGGCCACATTGACCAGCAGCACCACTTTGCCCTTGTACGCCGCGAGTGGCGCGGGCTGGCCGTCGATGGCCTTCAGTGTGAAGTCGTAGACGCTTTTGTCCGCCGCCAACGTGGCGGCGGCGACGAAAAACATCAGGAAACAAAGCAGCTTGATCATGTGGTCCTCGCGAAATGTTCGAACGCCGTGTGGGGCGTAGTGCACAGGTGCGCGCGGTGGCACCATCACTTACACCTTATTGTAGCGGGATTCGGGGCGCGGGTCGAAAGCTTGCCACTGAGCCGCGGCGACTGATTTCGTCTCGTCAAAGTGCGCACGCGCGCTTCCGCTGCGGGGGACTCTGGTATAGACTTCGCCGGGCCGCCCCCTCAGCGCGCGGCGGGTGCCAAGGAGACCTGATGCTGCTTGCATCGACCATCGCGGTGACCGACCGGGTGCTGGCCCCGCTCGACATCGCCATCATCGTTGTCTACTTCATCATTATTTTTGGTATCGGCGCATACTTCGCAAAAAAGGGGCGTAGCTCGGAAGAATATTTTCTGGCGGGCCGCAATATTGGCTGGTTCGCCATCGGGGCTTCGCTTTTTGTTTCGAACATTTCTACGGAGCATTTTATTGGCTTGGCGGCATCGGGCGCGGGGTCGGGTTTGGCGGGCGGCAATTTTGAGTGGATCGCGTGCATTATGTTGCTGCTGCTGGGGTGGGTGTTTGTGCCGTTTTACCTGCGTTCGAACGTCTTCACCATGCCGGAGTTTCTCGAGCGGCGCTTCAATCGCAATTGCGCCACCTATCTGGCGGCGATCTCCGTGATTGCCTACATTTTTACCAAGATTTCCGTGCACTTGTACGCCGCGGCGATCGTGCTGCAGCACGTGATGAAGATCAATCAGTGGACCGTGGCGATTATCCTGCTGGTGGCCACCGGGATTTACACGGTGGCCGGGGGATTGGCCGCGGTTATCTATACGGATTTGGTGCAGACGCTCATCCTGCTGCTGGGCGCCACGGCGCTTACCTTTATTGGGCTGGACAAAATTGGTGGCTTCGCGGGTCTGCGGGCCGCGTTGCCGGACAGCTACTTTCACATGGTGCGGCCCGCCTCCGACGGGGAGTTTCCCTGGACCGGAATGTTTATCGGTGCGCCGATTCTAGGCATCTGGTATTGGTGCACCGACCAGGTGATCGTGCAGCGCGTGCTTTCCGCGAAAGATGAAGCACACGCGAAGGCTGGCACGATTTTTGCGGGATTTCTAAAAATTTTGCCGGTTTTTCTGCTGGTGATTCCCGGGATGATCGCCTTCGCGCTATACCCGGAACTTTTTCCCAAAGTGAATAGCGCGATTACCAACGCCAACGCTGCGTTTCCTTCGCTGATTGTGAATCTGCTGCCTACCGGCGTGGTGGGCCTGATGGTCGCGGCGCTGCTGGCCGCGCTGATGGGGGCGATGAGTTCCGTGTTCAACTCCGCGTCGACGATGGTTACGCTGGATTTTTATAAGAAAATTCGTCCAGCGGCGAGCGAGGCGCAGCTTGTGCTCTTTGGCCGCGTAGCCACGGGGGGCATGGTGTTGCTTGGGCTGCTATGGGTGCCGTTCATCGACAAGCTCAGCAACCAACTGTGGATTTATCTGCAGAGCGTGCAGGCGTACATTAGTCCGCCGATTGCAGTGTGCTTTATTTTTGGGATTTTGTGGACCCGGATTAACGGCGAAGGGGCGATTACTTCGTTGCTGGTCGGTTTCGTGCTCGGGGCAGTGCGCTTCATCATGGAAGTGCTGGATAAAACCGCGCACTATACTTCGCGCCCCATTCGCTGGCTCGTGGATATGAACTTTCTCCACTACGCCATTTTTATGTTTGTGGTCTGCACCGCGGTGCTGATCGCGGTGAGCATGGTCTTCCCTGCGCCGGACCGAAAGAAACTCGCCGGGCTCACCTTCGCCACGGTCGACGAAAAAATGGACACCGTGGACGGTAACGTGCCGCACCTGGCGCGCGAGACGCCGTTCGAACGCCAGATGAATATCGCGTTCACGGCGCTACTGGTCGCAACCGTCCTCGTTCTTTGGATTCACTTTCGCTAGGCGGAGGACGAAATTGGCAATGACGGAAACTGTTTTGACGCTGAAGCCCAACGTCACGCAGCACGAAGCGTTACGCATTTTTTCGTCCGGGGCTGCGACGCGGCTCTGGAAAATGCGCAACGGCGACTTACAGCGCATGGCGCAAGCTTACGTGCCCTATTGGGGCTATCGCGTGCACTACACCCTCGGGAACGCCCGAAAGACCCGCCATTTTGCGATGGACGCGGTGACCGGCGCGCTAGACCTGTTCGAATTCCCGCAACTTCCCGGCGCCGATCGGTTGCTGGCGGTCGAAACGCGCAATGCTTTGTCTGGCGCGCTTTCCGCGGTACGTGCCGATGAACTGCTTCGCGAGAAAGCCTTGCGTATCATCTTCCAGCAAGGATTGTTCCGATTGCGCGCCGCAAGAATCGAGATGCAACGGGATCCTTCCGTATTTCATATCCCCTATTGGCTGGGTTTTTATGGTCACGCGGAAACCGCCCGCTGCCGCGTGCTGGACGCCGTTCGCCGCCGCGTGGAAGGCGCCAAAGCCTCGGAATTCTTCGAGCAGTGGCTCGCGGCATAGTGTTGGCTGGCGGCGTAGCGAAGGCCCGCGACATGGGGCGATTTTCGTGAGGTGAAGCCATGCACCACGGTTCTCTCTGGCAACGCCCCTGCTCCGCACTTTTGCTCACCTGCGGAACGTTGGTGTCAATCTTGGTGACACCGGCAGGCGCTCAGGCTCAGGGCTGGCAACACCTTGGCGCCGTGCAAACCGTAGAAAAACTGCCCGACGGTGTGGAACTCACTGCCGGCCCGGCCAAGGTCCGCGTCACCGCCGTAAGCCAAGGCGTCTTCCGCGTGCGCGCAGCCATGCACGGCAAATTCCCCAAAGATTTTTCGTGGGCGGTAATCGCCCCACCACAACCGCCGCCGCTGGTCATCGCGGAAGACCAATCCACGGTGCGCATCACCTCGGTCAACACAGTTATCTCCATTCAGAAATCCCCTCTGCTCATCAGCTTCTACGATCTGCAGGGAAATCTTCTCTCCGCTGACGAGCCGACGCTTCCCATGGCCGCCGACGGAGAGCGCATCCACATCTGGAAACGCATGCCCGCCGACGAAAACTATTACGGCCTGGGCGATAAAGCCGGCCCCATGAGCCGTCGCAACCGCTCCTTCACCATGTGGAACACCGACGAATTCGGCTGGCAGGAATCGAGCGACCCGCTCTACAAAACCATCCCGTTCTTCATTGGCCTGCGCCAAGGCCGGGCCTACGGCATCTTTTTCGACAACACCTGGCGCAGCGTCTTCGATTTCGGCAAGGAGTCACCGGACTATTTCTCTTTCGGCGCGGAAGGAGGGGAACTCAACTACTACTTCTTCGCGGGCCCGACTCCCAAACAGGTGGTCTCCGCTTACACCGCGCTCGTAGGACGCTCGCCTCTTCCGCCGCTGTGGTCTCTAGGCTACCAGCAAAGCCGTTACAGCTATTACCCCGAAGCCCGCGCGCGCGAAATCGTGCAGACCATGCGCGCGAAGAAAATTCCGCTCGATGCGATTTACTTCGACATCGACTACCAGCAGGGCTATGCGCCTTTCACCGTAAACCGCGATGATTTCCCGCACTTCGAACAAATGATCGCGGACTTTCGCGCGCAAGGCGTACACACCGTCCTCATCACCGATCTGCACATCAAGAAAGATCCCGGACACGGCTACGCGCCCTACGATTCCGGCACGCAGGGCGACGACTTCGTCAAAAACGCCGACGGCAGCGTTTTCGTCGGCCCCGTGTGGCCGGGCGACAGCGTCTTCCCCGATTTCACGCTCACGCGCGTGCGCGACTGGTGGGGCGGCTTGTATCACGACTTGGTCGGCATGGGCGCCGCGGGCTTCTGGAACGATATGAACGAACCCAGCGTCTTCCAGCGGGCCGACAAAACCATGCCGCTCACCGTCCGCCATCGCCTCGACGATGGCACCAGCCTTGACCATCGCGCCATTCACAACGTCTTCGGCATGGAAAACGTGCGCGCCACGTACGACGGCTTGCGCAAACTCCACCCCGACGAGCGACCCTTCGTGCTCACGCGCGCCGCCTATTCCGGCGCGCAGCGTTACGCCGCCACGTGGACTGGCGACAACAGCAGCACCTGGAATCACCTCACCATGAGCACGCCCATGCTGCTCAGCATGGGCATCTCGGGCTTCCCGCTCGTCGGCGACGACATCGGCGGCTTTGCCGGTTCGCCTCCCGCGGATTTACTCACGCGCTGGTTTGAGGTCGGCGCCTTCAACCCCATCTATCGCGATCACACCGCCAAAGAAACCGCGGACCAGGAGCCCTGGGTCAGCGGCCCGGAGCAGGAATCGATTCGCCGCCGCTACATCGAGCAGCGCTATCGCCTGATGCCGTATCTCTACACGGCGATCGAAGAAGCCTCGCGCACAGGCATCCCATTGATGCGCCCGTTATTCCTCGAATACCCGCAGCAACCTGAATTTTATGGCGAGAATCGCGATTTTCTCTTTGGCGCAGATATCCTGGTGGCTCCTGTGGTCACGGAAATGGTTGACGCCGAAACCGTGCACTTACCACCCGGCGACTGGTTCGATTTCTGGACAAGCGAAAAGCACCCGAGCGCAAAGCCCATCCGCCTAAATCCAAGACTGGAACAACTGCCGCTGTACGTCCGCGCCGGCGCCATCATCCCTATGCAACCGCTGGTGCAAAGTACACAGGAAACGCCCAACGGCCCATTACAGCTGCGCGTTTATCCTGGCGAAAATTGTCGCGGCTCGCTTTATCAGGACGACGGCCACACCTTCGCCTATCAGCGCGGCGACCTTCTGCGGATCAATTACTCGTGCCAAGCGTCTTCAAGCGGCCTGAGTATCAGCAGCATCGTAGCGACGAATTCGTTTCAGCCTTGGTGGACGGCCGAGGAAGTTACCGTCTACGGCGTGGCCTCCTCGCCACGCGCAGTGACCGTCGATGGAACTGCAATCAGCAGCGCGCGTTACGACGCCGGACGCCACGCCATCACATTCATCGTTCCGGGCAGTGCCCATGCCTGGAAGGCCCAGATCGACTATTGATCCCACCGTGCGCCCGGGCAAGCTGGGGCGTAGCATGACGCTACGCCCCTACAAAATCCGCAGCGCGCCGCTTCAGGACTATCGGGTTGCGGGCACCTGTTAGAACACGTTGAAGATGGTGAAGGACTGCGGCGGCAGTGTTAGCTCCAGTTCGTCGTTGGTGACGTGGGCGGTGCCTTCGCCGAAAAGCGGCGTCGCCGCAGGGAATTGCGCGAGCGGCGTATCCGCCCGCGGGATATGCAATGTGCGCGGCGTGCTGCCATGGTTAAACGCCACCAACAGATGTTCCTCTTCCGCATCGCGCAAGAACACGTACGCGGAATCGTCCGAGAACACATGCCACAAGCGGCCAATCTGCAGGGCCACGTGTTCGCGCCGCAGATGCAGCAGCGACTGCGTGTAGGAAAAGATTTCCTGTTGTTTCGCCGTGCGGCCGGACGCCACAAACGCATTCTGCGTATCGCCAATCCAGCCGCCGGGAAAATCGCGCCGGTTATCCGGGTCGCCGCCGCCGGGCAAGGCGATCTCGTCGCCGTAATAGATCTCCGGAATCCCGCGCAGCGTGAGCACTAGCCCATAGGCTAGCTTGAGTTTTGTCAGCGACGTGTCACCGTCGGCGATGAGGCGGGGCATATCGTGGTTGGTGAAAAAGGTGACGAGATTATCGGCGTGCGGATAAAGCCCATCCTGCCGCAGAATATTCGCGATGCGGCCCACGGGCGCATCGCCCGACACGATATCGCGCACAGCAAAGCACAGCGGAAAATCAAACACCGTGCTCAAGCCCGAGTCCACGCCATCCCAGCGCCGCTGCCCACCCACAAAAAAAGAAGTCACTTCCGGATCGGGATGATAGACCTCGCCGATGGTCGTCAGATAAGGATAGACGCCGTGCAGCCCGGCGTTCCAACCGGACCAGAACGTGCGAGCTACATACGGGAAGGTATCCACGCGCAAGCCATCAAGCCCCGAGGTTTCCGTCCACCAGATGGCGTTTTGCAGCAGGTATTGCGCCACCATGGGATTTTCCGTATTCATGTCCGGCAAAACCCCAAAGAACCAACCCTCCGTAAGGCTGCGGGTCAACGCCGGTGGCGCGTGCGGGTCGGTTAGCGCCTCGAAGGGATCGTTGTTCCGCTGCGCTTTGCTGGGCTGGCCATAAAACGAGGGATCAATCGACGCCGCAGTGTTGAGGTGATGCTCGGCGGTTCCGTGGAACCAATCCGGCAGCGGCGGATTTTTCACCCACGGATGCAGCGGCCCGACGTGATTCGGCACAATGTCGAAAAAAACTTTCATCTTGCGCTTATGCGCGGCCGCCACCAGTTCGCGGTAATCGTCCAGCGTGCCAAGATGCGCATCGACGGCGTACAGATCGACGGCGCCGTAGCCGTGGTAATCCTGCGCGGCGCCATTCTTCACGATGGGCGTAAGCCACAACGCGGTCACGCCGAGTTCCTGCAAATACGGGAGATGCTCGCGAATTCCGCGCAAATCTCCGCCGTGATAGGCGCGCGGCTTGCTGCGATCGAACGTCGGAGTCGTATGGCCCGCACGATTGCCTACGCTATCTGATGCCGATGCTCCCCCCCTAGCCTGCGGCTTCGGCTCATCGTTGGTCGGGTCGCCGTCGGCAAAGCGATCCGGCATGATCAGATAAATCGCGTCCTGCGGCGCAAGGCCCTGAAACTTGCCCAGCGTAGGAGCGCGTGCCGCCAGCGGCAGCTCGAACGAAGTTTCTCCCTCCGCGGTAGTGACGCGACACACGGCGGTGCCGGAGCGCACATCCGGCGCCACCTTGATCCACACGAAGAGGTAGTCGCCGCCGGCGGTAGCCTGGGTCCGCGAAACGTGCAACGCGGACATATTGCACGCGACGTGTGTGGCCTGCAAGCGATGCCCGTAGACGAGCAGTTGCAGTTCCGGCGTGATGCCGACCCACCAGCTCGGCGGCTCGACTTTGGTCACCACAGGAGCCAGCGGCGACGCCGCCAGCGTTTGCGCCTGCAAGCGCACGCCGCACGCCAGCCCCAGTGTTAACAGCAACACGGAAAGCCTGCGCCGGCTAATCGCGAATTGCGCATACATTGGTACAAACGTTGGTACAAAGCATTGCGGAGTCGGTGATGGATTCTGGTTGCGGGCGCGAAGAAGTTGCATGGCTCGGCGAATTCGCGTTGTACGGTCTACTTTGTACTATACGACGAGCGCCAGTGATGCATTTACTTAATTTAGAGGCGGAAACAATATCGCGGGGGCTGCATCCGCTTACGTGCCGTCCGGATCTGGTACGCCTGGAGCCGGGGCCGAAGTTGCGGAACTGGCGGGCTGCCCAGGACGTCCGCCGGTGCTGCCGGACCTATCGGATGCGGGCTGCAGCGGCGTTGTGACGCGACCAACGTTCGGCCCGGTGCCAGCCACGGCCGCAGCTTGCTTGACGGCAGCGACCGGGGGCGCGGCGGCTGGCGTCGCGCTTGCCGCGCAGCGCTCGTCCATGCGCCCAAAGATCATTTTGCCGGCGGTGGTCTGGTGCACGGAGGTGACGATCACGTCGATGCTGCGATGGATCATGCGCCGCGCGCCGTCCACCACCACCATGGTGCCGTCGTCGAGATACGCCACCCCCTGATTCGGTTCCTTGCCTTCGCGCAGGATCAGCACGCGCATCGGTTCGCCGGGTAAAACCGCGGGCTTCATGGCGTTGGCCAGCAGATTCACATTGAGAATGGCAATGCCTTGCAGCGACGCGACCTTGTTGAGATTAAAATCGTTGGTGACGATTTTGCCGCCGGTGCGCCGGGCCAGTTCGATGAGCTTGTCGTCGACTTCCCCCTCTTGGGCGGCATCATCTTCCAGAATGTGCACCACCACGTGCTTCATCTTCTGCATGCGCTGCAGAATTTCCATGCCGCGGCGGCCCCGCTGGCGCTTCAACGGGTCGCCGGAATCCGCCACCATCTGCAGTTCGCGCAGCACGAACTGGGGCACGCCCAGAAGGCCGTCCATGAAGTGCGCCTCGCAGATGTCCGCGATGCGGCCGTCGATTAGCACGCTGGTGTCCAGCAGTTTCAAGGGCGGGCGCAACGGCTCGGTTGCGGCAGGCAGTTTGGCGGCGGCTGCCGATTCGGCAGACGCGGCCGCGGCCAGCGCCGCCACGTGCGGTGCGCCAAACGTCCAGCCCACCATCAGCCCGAGGTACGCGAAAGAGAAAAGTGCCAGAAAATCCAGAGAAGACCGCGTGGAATCGATCAGCGAAGTACGGGAAATGAGCAGCGCGGTCAGCAGCGCCACCAGAATACCTGCGCCCGCGCCAATGGCTCCGCCAAGAACCTTCTCTTGCGCACGGCGCAGCAGGAGATTCTCGAGCAGCACCACGAGTACCCCAAAAAGGAAGCCTGCAACCGCTGCCGGCAGGCGAGGCAAACCGAAAGGCGGCAAGCCATAACACAATCCGGAGGCGGCCACGGCTAGAAATGCGCGGATGGCCCAAAAAGCCGCGCCGTGTCGCACGCCCAGCATCGACTGCGGGTCACTCTGCGACTGACCTGGGGGCAAGACGGAAGCTGGCGCTGGAAACGAACCCGACAAAGACGCCGCGTCCGAAGCCAATTCGGGAAGGGTGTGGCGCATACGACCTCACAGTCGAGCAAACAAACTCTGCAAAATCGTTATTTCGTGAGCCGGACGATGGTTCCTTGGCCCGTGGGGTAGGCCGGAAGAACCAACTGTGAACATCCTCTCATAAACGTAGCAGCTAACGCCATGCTTGCCAACAGTGCACGAAACCCGGCCCTGAAAAAGGGGTCAGCAAGCGTCGGAAAAATTACGTGAAAATCAGGTCCGTGCGGAAAGGTAGATTCTTGGGACGCGCTGCGAAACGGCGCACAGCAAGTCGGAGGTTACCGTGCCGATGCTGCGGGCGACCTGGCTGGCGGGCAGGATTTGCTCGTCCGCGACGCCGTAGCCCCACACGCCATAGATGGTGGCGATGTCGCCGATGGCGGCGCCGGGGACGTCCGTGACGTCCAGCATGGTCACGTCCATGGAAACAATGCCTACGATGGGCGCGAGCTTGCCGCGAAGCAAAACGTAGCCGTGATTGCCGAGCGAACGGTGAATGCCGTCGCCGTAACCGGCGGCCAGGACGGCTATGCGCGAGGGGCGCGTGGTTTCGAACGCGGCGTCGTAGCCTACGCCCACGCTGGCGGGGACATCGCGCAGGCTGATGATGCGCGAGCGCAGGCTCATCACCGGCCTTAGCGGCAGCCGGGCTTCCATTTCGGCGCGGCGGGACATCGGATCGTAGCCCGGGTGGTAACCGTACAGGATGGCGCCCGGACGCACCATGTCAGCCCAAGTCTCCGGGCGTGAGGCGATGGCGGCGCTGTTTGCCAGATGGACGATGCCGGTCGGAACGCCGAGCGCGCGCACGCGCCCCACGGCCTCGTGGAAGCGCTGCTCCTGCTCGCGGGTCTGGCGGCCTGCAACGGTGTCGTTGAAGACTTCGCTCGAGGCAAAGTGCGTCATGATGCCGCCGAGGCGGAGATTTTTACATTTGGCGAGCTGGCGGGCGAAGCACTCGACGTCTTCCGCGGCTATGCCCAGGCGATTCATGCCCGTATCGATTTTCAAGTGGAAGGCAAACGGCTGCTTGGATTTGCGCCGGGCGGCGGCATAATTGAGCGCCTGAAGTTGCTCGCAGCGGTGGATTACCGGGGTGAGCTCGTGCGCCACCAACGCCTGCTCTTCACCGGGCACGAAGCTGGTGAGCACTAGGATGGGTTTGCGGACGCCGGCTGCGCGGACGGCGACGCCTTCTTCCGTGCAGGTGACCCCAAACCAGTCGGAACCGGCTTTTTCGAGAGCTTTGGCGACCTGCGGGCCGCCGTGACCATAACCGTTGCCCTTGACGATGGAGAGAATTTTGCGCGGCTCTCTGCGAGCTTCGCCGGGCGGATTCACATACGCGCGAATCGCGTGGAAATTTTTCGCCAGCGCGGTCAGATCGACTTCCGCCCAGACGGGGCGGCGGTGCGCGGGGCCTGCGCCGGCCACGGGCGCGCCACTTTGGCGCGCCCTGCGTGTCTTCGTGATCGTCTTTCGCGCTGAAGATTTTTTGTTGGGCATGCGTGTGTGTTTCTGGCCGTCGCCTGCCGCGCGTGAATTTGCGCCGCCGGCGAAGCGAAAATTTAGTTTACGACATTCACGGCATCCCTCACGATTGCCACATTCGCCGCCGCGTGAAAGGCAACAGCCGAAAACGAAGCACGCGCTGTACCAAACGGCCCTGGCGGCGATTTCCCGTGACGAGTTTGGCGAGATATAAAGCCAGGCCGCGCAGCGGTTTACGAAGAAGTGTTTTCGTTGGGAGAGACGCACGCCCCAGGGGTGGCGAGCCCAACACAGATCGTGTGCTTGACGACACACACGGCTGTGCCGCAGGCGACGCAAGCCACACTATTGTAGCAGGCACGACTACTCGTCGGGAGAGAAGCG
>Ga0302326_10017664_pt1 | contig 14857 bp, 14 predicted proteins | sample Palsa_T0_3_FD_202264 | JGI IMG/M metagenome (GOLD analysis project Ga0302326, IMG submission 202264) | Peat permafrost microbial communities from Stordalen Mire near Abisko, Sweden - Palsa_T0_3 | ecosystem: Environmental > Terrestrial > Soil > Palsa > Peat permafrost | place: Sweden: Abisko... | reverse complement strand
GGTTGGCTCGTCGCCCTGTCCAACCCAAAGAAAAAGCCCCGCTTTACGGGGCTTTCCCAAGCCCTCTATCGGACTCGAACCGATGACCCCTTCCTTACCATGGAAGTGCTCTACCAGCTGAGCTAAGAGGGCGGGCGGCGAATGCTAACCGACCCTCCGCTGGCGAGGATTGGGTCAGTCAGGCTGTTTCTCGCCCACGGTGGCCGCGCTCGGCGCGGTCGCGGCGGGCGGGCCAGCGGTGTGGGCGCCGGCCGACGCGGGCATCGTAAACGCGCCCAGCGCGCCGGCGAGAGCGGCGGCAAGCAGCCGCAGTAGCTGCTTTGGGCGGGAGGTTCTTGACGATGACACGGACATAGTGATAGGTACTTCAGCACTCATCGGTTAGAGCAGTGTGTGGCTGGACTAAGCAGGTATTAAGAGTTTGAGCGGGGGTTTCGGGCGATGCAACGCCCCGCGACCGCGCTCAGACGCGCCGCGGCGGCAGCGGGAAGAAGCCGCTCGTCCGCTCGATGTAGGCGCGGTAGCCTGGTCGGCGCTGCTCGATATCGCGCTCGAGGATCGGCTTGCCGCTGACTCGCGTGAGGATCAGCGTGTCGAGCGCGGAGCCGACGAGCCCCCAGGCGGCCCCGAGCCCCGCGCCGAGCGCGATGACCCCGAGGCCCCACCAGAGCGTCGCGTCGCCGAAGTAGTTCGGATGGCGGGTGTAGCGCCACAGGCCACGGTCCATCACTTTGCCGCGGCTCTCCGGATCGGCTCGGAAGCGGTCGAGCTGGCGGTCGCCGAGCGCCTCGAAGGCGAAGCCGACGAGCCAGAGCGCCCCGCCGATCGCGTCCCACACGCCGAGCTTGCGTGTGCCGCCGAGTGACCCGGCCGCCTGCAGTGGCAGTGAGATCACCCACATCGTGACCCACTGCGTCAGGAACACGCGGTAGAGGCTCGTCAACCAGAAGCGTCTGCCGTCGCGCGCACGCATCGCGACGTAGCGAGGATCCTCGCCCTTGCCGTGGTTGCGCCGGGCAATGTGGACGGCTAGGCGCAGGCCCCAGACCGTGACCAGCACCGCCAGTAGCAGGCGGCGGTCGTGGTTGCCCTGGCCGACTGCCACGCAGACCCACGCGATGACAATGAAGCCGACGCCCCAGAAACTGTCGATGACCGAAGCGTCGCGCAGGCGCACGCTCGCCAGCCAGACGCCCAGGACGAGGATGAGCGCCCCGCCGGCGCTCGCGATCATTGTCGTGGCGGTCATCCGCCAGCCGGCCCGCCGGTCCGGTCGATCAGGTCCTCCGCTCGGCCCCGCACGCTCACTCGTCCACCCCTTCACGCTCCCTCTTCCGCACGGCCGGACGATACATCGCTGCAATGCAAAGGCTCGCGCGATATACCTTCGACCTCGATGCAGCTCGACGAACTGAACGAGGCTGTTGCGAGCGGGTCGATTGACACCGTCCTGCTGGCGATCACGGACATGCAGGGCCGCCTGATGGGAAAGCGGCTGACGGCAAGCCATTTCGTCGATGAGGTCGCGGCGCACGGCGCCGAGGGGTGCAACTACCTGCTCACTGTAGACGTCGAGATGACGCCCGTCCCGGGTTTTGCAATGGCCTCGTGGGAGCGCGGCTACGGCGACTTCCTCCTCGTTCCCGACCTCGACACCCTCTCCTACGTGCCCTGGCAGGAGGGGACCGCGCTGTGCATCGCCGACATCGCCTGGCTCGACCACACCGAGGTGACGGCCTCGCCGCGCCAGATCCTGCGGCGCCAGCTCGCCCGCCTCGCCGAGCGCGGCTGGACGGCCTACGCCGGCAGCGAGCTCGAGTTCATCGTCCACCGCGACAGCTACGAGGACGCCTGGCGCAAGGGCTATCGCGACCTCGAACCGGCGAACCTCTACAACGTCGACTACTCGCTGCTCGGGACGGCCCGCGTCGAGCCACTTATCCGCCGGATCCGCAATTCGATGGGCGCGGCCGGGATGAGGGTCGAGGACTCGAAGGGGGAATGCAACTTCGGCCAGCACGAGATCAACTTCCGCTACTCGGATGCGCTGCGGACAGCCGACCATCACACGATCTATAAGAACGGCGCCAAGGAGATCGCCGCCGAGGAGGGCATGTCGATCACCTTCATGGCCAAGCTCAACGAGCGCGAAGGCAACTCGTGCCACATCCACTTCTCGCTGGGCGACAAGGACGGACCGCTTTTCGCGCGTGAGCCGGCGATCTTCGAGTCCTTCCTCGCCGGTCAGCTGGCCGGCCTGCGTGAGTTGAGCCTGCTGTTTGCGCCGAACATCAACTCCTACAAGCGCTTCGCCGCGGGCAGCTTCGCCCCAACGGCCGTCGCCTGGGGTCACGACAACCGGACATGCGCCCTGCGCGTCGTCGGCGAGGGCGCGTCGCTGCGTTTTGAGAACCGCGTCGGCGGCGCCGACCTCAACCCTTACCTCGCGCTCGCCGCTATCGCCGCGGCCGGGCTGCACGGCGTCGAGGCGGGCCTCGAGCTCGGGCCGGTTTTCGAGGGCGACGCCTATAGCGCGGAGGACCTGCCGCGCGTTCCGAGCTCGCTCCGCGACGCCCGCGACCTGTTCGCGAGCTCGGAGATCGCCCGCGCGGCGTTCGGCGAGGACGTCGTCACGCACTACGTCCACGCCGCCGATGTTGAGCTCGCTGCGTTTGGCAGCGCTGTGACGGACTGGGAGCGCTACCGCGGCTTTGAGCGTTTGTAATGGGGGCGGCTCCGGCGGCCAGCAACGTCGCACTTCACGACGAAACGTTGTTTGCCCCGGTCCGCTCGCAGACCGCGTTCGAGGAGACGGTCGACCGCCTCGGTACGGCAATCAAGCTCGGACTGCTCGCGCCCGGCATGCGCCTGCCCGCCGAGCGCGAGCTGTGCGCGATGCTCGGGATCTCGCGCTCGACGCTGCGCCAGGCCCTCACCGCGCTGTCGGAGAGCGGCCAACTGCACGCGCTCCGCGGCCGCGGCGGCGGCACCTTCGTTGCCTACCCACAGCGTCCGGCCGCGCCGCCCTCGGCGGAGCTGGTCGGTCGCTGGCGTGAGGTCTGCGACAGCCGTCTCGCGGTCGAGGCGGGCATTTGCGTGCTCGCTGCCGAGCGCGCGAGCGAGGAGGCACTCGCCGCCCTCGAGGCGCTGGTCGCGACGATGGAGGCGCAGGTCGTTGACTTCGGCGCCTTTCGCCGCAGCGACGTGCTGTTCCACCTCGGCCTGGCCGAGAGCACCGGCAATCAGCAGCTGGTCGCGACGATGACCGCGACGCAGGGCGAGATGACCCACCTGATCTCGCTGATCGCCCACCCACCGGCGGTCCTTCGCTCATCCAACGAGCAACACCGGCGCCTCATTCGGGCGCTCCGTGCACGCGATGGCGGGGCCGCAGCGAACGTCATCGCCGAGCAGGTGCGGGCGACCGAGCACGTCCTCGCGGGACTGCTGCCAAAAAGTTGAAAAACGGGGTTGACTTCATGGCGGCATTGGCCATACAGTCTCGCGGCTAAGGACGGACCTTCACACCTTTACACGAGCGGAGGACGAATGGCGGCGGCGGCGCAACCCCTTGGCGTTGACGAGCAGAAGCTCGCTTCGCTCGGCTACAAGCAGGAGCTCAACCGCGGTTGGAGCGGATTCTCCAATTTCGCGATCTCGCTCACGATCATCTGCATCCTGAGCGGTTGTTTCACGACCTACTCGCAGGCGTGGAACTACGGCGGACCGATCGCGATCTCGATCGGCTGGCCGGTGATCAGCATCCTCGTCCTCCTCGTCGGGCTCTCGATGGCCGAGCTCGCCTCGAAGTTCCCGACGGCCGGCGGTATCTACTACTGGGCCTACAGCCTCGGCGGCGTGCGCTGGGCATGGTTCACCGGCTGGTTCAACCTCCTCGGTCTCGTCTCGATCACCGCCGCCGTCGACTACGGCGCTGCGTCGTTCCTGAACTCGGTGTTCGCCCTTTACAACCTCCACTTCATCCTCAACTTCACGACGGCGAGCCACTCCGGCGTGCTCGACCACACGTTCGTCCTGTTCTTCATCATCCTCGCGGCTCACGCGCTGATCAACGTGTTCTCCTCGCCACTGGTCGCACTCCTCAACCGAGTGTCCGCCTGGTGGATGCTGTTCGGGGTCGTCGTGATCGTGCTCGTCCTGATCATCGAGCCCTCAGCGCACCAGAGCGCCTCGTTCGTCTTCGGGCACCGAGCCAACAACAGCACCCTCCATGGCGGCCTCGCGTCTGGCGGCTTGTACTGGTTCATGATCCTGCCGATCGGCTTCCTGCTGACGATGTACACCTTCACGGGCTACGACGCCTCGGCACACCTCAGCGAGGAGACCCATGACGCCGAGCGGGCCGCGCCGCGCGGGCTCTGGCGCTCGATCGCGTACTCGGCGGTCGGTGGCTGGGCCGTGCTCCTCGCGATCACCTTCGCGGCCACGCACGTCAAGACGATCAACGCCGGCGGTGGCGGCGCCATCCCAGTGATCGAGTCAGCGCTGAGCACCGGCTGGGCCAAGCTCGTCCTCGACCTCTCGACCGTCGGCCAGCTGTTCTGCGGGATGGGCTGTGTCGCGGCCGCCTCGCGCATGGTGTTCGCCTTCTCGCGCGATGGCGCGGTGCCTGGACACGGTCTCTGGCGGCGGCTGAACCAACACCGCACCCCGACCTGGGCGGTGTTTTTCGTCGTCTTCTTCGCGCTCGTGATCACGATCCCCGCCCTCTTCGGCAACAGCGCCGGCTTCCCGGTCGCCTTCTTCGCGGTGACCTCGATCACGACGATCGGCCTCTACATCGCCTACATTCTTCCCGTCTTCCTCCGCTTCCGTATGGGCAACAAGTTCGAGCCTGGCGTCTGGAACCTCGGCAAGCACTTCCGCTGGATCAACGCGATCGCGATCGTTTGGGTCACCATCTGCGTGATCATCTTCAGCCTGCCGACATCGCTTGCCGGGATCCCCTGGAACAGCACCTTCAGCTGGAGCGACTTCAACTACGCGCCGCTCGTCACGATCGTCCTGCTCCTTGGGGTCTGGATCGGCTGGGAGGCCGGTGCCAAGCACACGTTCAAGGGCCCAGTCCGAACGGTCGAGGACCCGGACGTCGGCACGCCGGGAGACTCGGCGCTGATGCCTGCCTAGCTGTGGGCAGCGACCTCTCGGCAATGATCGAGCCTTCGCGATTTCGTTCACGCGCTCGGGCCTCGTCGGCACCGGCCCGGTGGTAGCACCGGCCGTTGACTGAGACACTAAACGTAATCGAGCCCGCAACCGAGGCGGTGCTCGAAGAAGTTCCCCGCGCGGGCACGGTCGAGATCGACGAAGCCGTCGCCCGCGCGAGGGTGGCTTTCCCCGCTTGGCGTGCACTCGCCCCAGCGGCGCGCGCCGAGCACATGCGCGCGCTCGTGGCCGTGCTCGAGTCCCACCTCGAGGAGCTCGCGCTGCTCGAGGCCCGCAACGCCGGCAAGCCGATCGGCGACGCGCGCGGCGAGATGGGAATGGTGGTCGAGACCTTCCGCTACTACGCGGGCGCGCCGGAGCGTCTGCTCGGCGAGACGATCCCGGTCTCTGGCGGACAGGCCTTCACCGTACGCGAGCCACTTGGCGTCGTAGGCCTGATCGTGCCCTGGAACTTCCCCCTGACGATCGCCGCCTGGAAGCTCGCGCCGGCGATCGCCGCCGGCAACACAGCTGTGCTCAAGCCAGCCGAGCTGACACCCCTCACCGCGATCCGCTTTGCGGCGCTCGCGCTCGAGGCGGGAATCCCCGAAGGCGTCATCAACGTCGTTGCCGGGCCGGGCTCGACCGCCGGCCGCCACCTCGTCGAGCACCCCGACGTCGCCAAGATAGCCTTCACCGGGTCGACCGTGGTCGGTCGCGACATCGCCTCGCGTGCGGCCGCCACGATCAAGCGCGTGACGCTCGAACTCGGCGGCAAGTCGGCGAACATCGTTTTCGCCGATGCCGACCTCGAGCGCGCCGCCGCCGCGGCACCCGGGGGCGCCTTCGGCAATGCTGGCCAGGATTGTTGCGCGCGCTCGCGGATCCTCGTCGAGGAATCGGCGCTCGAGCGTTTCATGGCACTGCTCGAAGAGCACGTCACGGCGATTCGCGTCGGCGACCCGCTCGACCCAAACACCGAGATGGGGCCGCTGATCTCCGCCGGCCAGCGCGACAGCGTCGCGTCCTTCCTCGCCGACGGCGATCCGGTCGCGTTCGCCGGAACCGCGCCGGAAGGTCCCGGGTACTGGTTCGCGCCGACCGTGCTCGGGCCGGTGGCGCGCTCCTCGCGCGTCGCGCGCGAGGAGGTCTTCGGGCCGATCGTCGCCGTCCTGCCGTTCAAGGACGAGGAGGACGCGGTCGCGCTCGCCAACGACACGATCTATGGTCTCTCGGGCTCGATCTGGACACGCGACGGGGGCCGCGCGCTGCGCGTCGCGCGCGCCGTCGACAGTGGCGTTCTCTCGATTAACTCGAATACGTCGGTGCGCGTCGCGACGCCGTTCGGCGGCTTCAAGCAGTCTGGCTACGGCCGTGAGCTCGGTCCGCACGCGCTCGACGCCTACACCGAGGTCAAATCGATTTACTACTCGACCTCATGAGACTCGAGGGCAAGGTCTGTGTCGTGACCGGCGCCTCCGGCGGCATCGGCGCGGCGACGGTCGAGCTGTTTCGCCGCGAAGGCGCCAAGGTCGTCGGCGCCGATCTGCTGGACGGTGCGCCTGGCGATCTGGCGCTTACCGTCGACGTCACCGACGAGCAGCAGGTCAGCAAGATGTACGCGCGGACACTCAAGGAGTTCGGGCGGATCGACGTGCTGTTCAACAACGCCGGGATCTCGCCCAACGAGGACGCCTCCGTGCTCGAGACCTCGCTCGAGGTCTACCAGCACGTGCAGGATGTCAACCTCAAGAGCGTCTTCCTCTGCTGCAAGCACGGCATCCCACACCTGCTGGCCAACAACCCGGCCGGGGGGTCGGTGATCAACACCGCCTCGTTCGTCGCCGTGATGGGCGCGGCGACGTCGCAGATCTCCTACACCGCCTCCAAGGGCGGCGTGCTCGCCCTGACGCGCGAGCTCGGCGTCGAGTTCGCCCGCAGCGGCGTCCGCGTCAACGCGCTCTGCCCCGGTCCGATCGACACGCCGCTGCTGCGGGAGCTGTTTGCCAAGGATCCCGAGCGGGCGGCCCGCCGCCTCGTTCACGTGCCGATGGGACGCTTCGGTCGCCCCGAGGAGATCGCCGCTGCCGCGCTCTTTCTCGCCGGCGACGAGTCGAGCTTCGTCACGGCGACGACGTTCCTCGTCGACGGCGGCATCTCGGGCGCCTACACGACGCCGCTGTAGCCGCCGCGAGCCTAGGCAGCGAAGCGCTCAGCGCTGCGCGCACGTCGCTTCGCGGCCTCGACCTCGCGGTCTTTTGGCGGCGCGGACGAGACGAGTGCCTCGAGCAGGTGGCCAGTCGCATGGGCGATGTCATCGACCGCGCGCTCAAATGCAGCCGCGTTGGCCAGCGAAGGTTTGCTCGCGCCCATGATCTTGCGCACGTACTGCGTGGCGGCCGCGCGGACCTCTTCGGAGCTCGCGCGGGGCTCGAAGTTGTGCAGCGTGCGGATGTTGCGACACATGCGCGAGAGCGTACGCGCCGCGCGCCTGTTTCGCAATGTCGTCCTTGAACGTGACCTCGATAACGAGCGCGTGCATGGAGGTCATACCTTTCGTTCGGGGGAATTTCCGCCGCAGCATAGACACGAACGGCCCGGGGCGGCCAGCGTTGCCAGCGCCCGCAGCTCTTCGCGACGTGAGCGCCGACCGCGCAGCCTCAGAACAGGCTTTCCTGGCGCGCTCGCGCCGGGAGCCGCGGTGGCCTGGGTTCCAGCATCCGCCAGGAGGACCGTTTGCGGACCAGCGCGGCGAGCCGCTGACGCTCCTCCTTCGGTGCGTAGGCGCCGCGGCGGTATAGGCGCTCATAGCGCTCGACGAGGTCCGGTCGCTGCTCGCGCACCCAGCTCATGAAGATCTCCTTGACGGCGCCGCGCAGATGCAGGGCGACGCCGCCGATGCTCGTCGCGCCGGCCTCGTCGGCGGCCGCCAGCAAGGGCTCGAGTTGGTGCGGCGCATCGTTGATCCTGGGCATCAGCGGCGCGATCAGCACACCCGTCGGGATGCCGGCGCGGTTGAGCTCGGCGACCGCTTCGAGACGCGCTCGCGGGTGCGGGGTGTGCGGCTCCGTCGCGCGCCAAGCACGCTCGTCGAGCGTCGGGATCGAGAGGCTCGCGCTGATCTGCGTCCGCGCGGCGATCTCCACCAGCAGCGGCAGGTCGCGCAGCAGTAGCGGCGACTTGGTCAGCACCGAGCACGGGTTCGCGGCGTCGCGCAGCGCCGCCCAGATCCCCTCCATCAGCCGGTAGCGCCCCTCGACCCACTGGTAGGGGTCGGTATTCGTGCCGAGCGCCACGTGCTCGCCCTGCCACGAGCGGCGGGCGAGCTCTGCGCGCAGGACCTCCGGCGCGTTCACCTTGACGACGATTTCCCGCTCGAAGTCGCGCCCGGCGTCGAATCCAAGGTAACTGTGGGTCGGTCGCGCAAAGCAGTAGACGCAGGCGTGACCGCAGCCGCGGTAGGGGTTGACGGTCCAGCGGAATGGCATCCGTGACGCGGCCGGCACCCGGTTCAACACCGACTTGGCATGGACCTCGTGGAAGCGCATGTCGAGCGCCTCCGGCGCATCAAAGTGACTCACCACCGTCTCGCTGTATCCCGGCAACCGCCCCTGGGACTCACTGCCGTCGACAAGGCCACTCCAGCGCACGAACATATGTTCGCACACGACCCGGGCGGCGCGGATCTCGCAGCTAATTCAGGGCAGTAGTGCGTTCAGTCTTTGAGCGCTGCCGCTTTCCCTTCCTTGGTGTCAGAGCGAGCGCTGGTAGCTGGCGAACGCTCGTGTCGCGAAGACTGCGCAGAGCGCGGCGAGGGCGGCGAGCAGTCCGAAGCGGCTGCCGATCAGCCCCCAGTTGATCGTCTGCATTGCGGCGGAGCGGCCGGCCTCGACGGCCCAGTTGACGGGGTTGAACTTGGCGACCGTGCGGATCCAGCTCGGCTCGAGGCTCTGCTGCATCAGCGCTGAGGAGAGGAACGTGAGTGGCAGGATCACCGCCGTCACCGCCCCGATCAGGGTCTCGCGTTGACGGGCGAGCACGGCCAGGCCGTTCGAGAGGGAGGCGAACGCCGCGCCAAGCAGGCCGGCCAGCAGGACGAGGATCAGCACGCCGCCGATGCCGCCCTTGTAGTCCGCGCCGAGCGCCCACGCGAGCAGGACGATTACCGTCGTCTGGATGACAATTGTGATCGTCGCGTAGATGACGCTGCCCGCATTGAGGGCGCCGCGCCATACGGGTGAGACGAGCATGCGGTCCATGACGCCCCGGTTGATGTCGTCGATGAAACCCATGCCGGTCCAGCCAGCGGAGGAGATCGCCAGCATCACGACGATGCCAGGCGTGAGGAAGTTGATGTAGGAGCCCCCATGGAATCCCGGGATGCGCGCGATCGCCTTGAACAACGCGCCGAACAGCAGCAGCCAGATGATCGGCTGAGCGAGGGTGATGCCGAGGTATGCGGGTTGGCGCATGAGCGTGCGTATGCCGCGCAGACTCACCTGCCATGTCTGTCGTAGCGGCGTCATGCGGTGACCTCCTCGTGAGCGGTGTCTGCTCTGTGGAACGTTCGCCCCGCGTGCTGCAGGTAGACGTCGTCGAGTGAGGGGCGGGCGAGCGTGACCGCGGCGACCTTGACGCCGTGGGCGTCGAGCGCCGCGAGCACGGCGGGAATTGCTGCGCCGCCGTCGCGGGTGTGGCCACGTAGTGTCCGGCCGTCGAGCGTCACGTCGGTCAGGTCGCTTACCCGGTCGAGCGCGGCGCGCGCGGTGGCGTCTTGGGCGTCGGCGAGCTCGATCTGGATCGTGTCGCCGTGCAGGTCGCTCTTCAGCTGCGCAGGTGATCCTTCGACGACGATCCGGCCGCGGTCGACGATCGCCAGTTGAGACGCGAGCCGGTCGGCCTCCTCGAGGTAGTGGGTGGTCAGCAGGATCGTCATCTGCTCCTCGCCGGCCAGCCGCTCGATCTCCTGCCACATCGCGGCGCGCGCCTCGGGATCGAGCCCAGTCGTGGGCTCGTCGAGGAAGAGCACCTGCGGGCGGTGGAGCAGACCCATCGCCACATCCAGGCGGCGCTGCATGCCACCGGAGTAGGTCTTCGCCTGGCGGTCTGCGGCGTCGGCCAGGCCCAAGCGCTCGAGCGAGTCGGCCACCCGTTCACGAAGCTGAGCGCCAGCGATTCCGTGGAACTCGCCCTGCAGGACGAGGTTCTCGCGACCGGTCGCTTCGGGATCAGACCCGTGCTTCTGGCCGACGACGCCGATCGCGCGGCGTGCCCCGACCGGATCGGCGAGGACGTCGATGCCGGCGACCCGCGCGCTGCCGCTGTCGGGCTGGCTGAGCGTCGTCAGGATCCGGACGGTCGTCGACTTTCCGGCGCCATTCGGGCCAAGCAGGCCAAAGATGGTGCCCGCCTGCACCGATAGGCTCAACTCGTCGAGTGCCCGCACGTCGGGCGGATAGGTCTTGACCAGCTCATTCGCGTCGATCGCCAGATCCATCTCGCCTCCTGGTCGGTCCCAACTACAATGTCTTTATCAGTATACATCTTGAGCGTCGAGAGATCATAGTGCCAAGACATAAGCGGCAGGTGTTTGAGGAGTTGATCAGCGAGATCCGCCGCTCGCAGAACGCCACCGACCGCTTCGACCAGGCCGTGGCCGATGCACTGGGCCTAAATCGAACTGACCTGCGGTGCCTGGACATCCTCGACCGGGAGGGATCGGTGAGCGCCGGACGGCTCGCGCAGGCGACCGGACTGACGAGCGGGGCGATGACGACCGCGCTCGATCGCCTCGAACGCGCCGGCTACGCACGCCGCGTCCACGACGCCAGCGACCGTCGCCGTGTGCTTGTCGAGGTAACGCCGCAGGCGCTACGCGATGCCGGGCGCTTCTACGTCGAGCACGCAGCTCGCTCTGAGTACCTGTACCGACGCTTGACCGAGGCACAGCTCAAGCTGCTCCTCAAGTTCGTGCGCGAGGGACGCGAGTTCAACGAGGAGCACGCCGCACGAGTCGAGCAGCAGAACCGCGAGCGAGAGGACAACGCGGCGACGACAGGTCGCTCCCACCACCGGCAGCCCTAGGCCAAAACAAGAGGGCGGAAGGATTCGAACCTTCCACGGCGCCCACTGGCGATGGCCTGCAAATCTGCGATGTCAGGGGCGCGGACGGCGCAGTACACGTAGCGGATAGCCGTAGGCAACCATGAGAAGTGCACAGAGTGCCGTGACGAGGCGCTGAGTGCGGAGCGGCAGCCCGGATCTCCATTCCTCGTCGAGGGAGAGATGCACTGCGTTGCCGAGTCGGCGAACGCCCGGATTTCCGGCAACCCGGTGGTGATCCTTTGGCGCTCGCGCGACGTCGTCGACCGCTGCGTGCGGGTCCGACAACGGAAGGCCGGTCGCCTCGGCGACCCGGCTCAGCGACATCTCCGGGCTGGCGACGAGGTCCTCGTAGCGCACCAGCACGTGGCAGCTTGCGAGTCGCCTGAGCGCGAGCTGGGCCATGAGGTTGTCCGCCGTCCACTGCACGGCAGCGACCGAGATGTACTTGCGGGCCAAACTGCTCGGCTCGGAGTCTGACTGGACCTGCTTCCTCCACGAGTAAATCACCCCGCGGGGGTCGCGCACGATTTGCACCACGTCGAGATCGGCGGCGCTGAGGCAGGCGAGGGACGCACCGAAGAACGGGGACTTGCTTGCGTCGACGATCCAGCTCGAGCCGGAGACCTTGCTCGCTGCCGCGTAGAGCCGGTTCCGCTCCTGCAACATCTCCTCGGCTGCGAGGCATCCGGTCGCCCAGCCCCTCGACCAGAGCATTCGGAGCGCTCGGCGACGGAACACGCGGCGCTCCAGCTCGATGAATTGCTCCACTCGCTCGGCCGGAAGATCCCCAAAGGCCTCGTCTACCACCCTGGACCAAAAGCCGCACTCGGGAAGGGCCCTGCCGCAGCTGCATAGCTCACGACTGGAGTAGCGACGCCAGAATTGCGACAACTCCCCAACGTAGGTGACGTCGGGGACCCTCCCGAGCATTTCGCCAAGCACCGTGCTTCCGGTGCGCGCCATCCCGGCGATGTAGAGGATCGTTATCGGCCGCACGGGCGCGGGCTCGCGCTCCCCCGGAGTGTCCATCGCGACATGGTACGGAGCCGTCGCGCCCGTTGTCGTTATGTAAAGGTTGCGTTAGGATGTCGCGTGGCGCTCGCGAGCGTCGTGATCCGACGGCAAACGACCCGCACCCCGATCTGGGAGGCAGTACCGGCATGGCGGGGGAAGGATTCGAACCTTCGAAGGCTGAGCCAACGGATTTACAGTCCGTCCCCTTTGACCGCTCGGGAACCCCGCCGCGAGCGGTCAGCAGTGTAGCGTCAGGAAGCGTCGCGCAGGCGCTGTGCTTCGGGCAGGAGCTCGAGCTTCTTCAACGTGTGGTTCTCGATCTGGCGAATGCGCTCGCGCGTCACGTTGAACGCCTGACCGACCTCTTCGAGCGTCTTTGGGCGACCGCCGGTGAGGCCGAAGCGCATCTCGATCACCTCGCGCTCGCGGCGCGGAAGCACCGACAGCGCGCGACAGACGTTCTCGTTGCGGATCCGCCGCGATGCGAGCTCGAACGGCGACTCAGCCGTTTGGTCCTCGACGAAATCGCCGAGCGCGGAATCGTCCTCATCGCCGAGCGGCTTCTCGAGCGAGACCGGCTGCTGCGCCAGGCGGATGACCTCGCGCACCTCGTGCGCTGAAAACTCCAGCTGCACGGCGACCTCATTGATCGTCGGCTCGCGCCCGAGCTGTTGCACGAGCTGTCGCTCTACCTGGATCACCTTGTTGAGCTTCTCGACCATGTGCACCGGCATGCGGATGGTGCGGCCCTTGTCGGCGATCGCGCGGGTCACCGATTGGCGGATCCACCACGTCGCGTAGGTCGAGAACTTGTATCCGCGGCGATAGTCGAACTTCTCGACCGCGCGGATCAGGCCGAGCGAGCCTTCCTGGATGAGGTCCAGAAACGACAGTCCGCGACCCAGGTAGCGCTTGGAGATCGACACGACGAGGCGGAGGTTGGCTTCGACCATCTGCTGCTTGGCGAGCCCGTCGCCGCGCTCGATGCGCTTGGCCAGCGCGATCTCCTCCTGCCCGGAGAGCAGCGCCACGCGTCCGATCGCCTGTAGATACAAGCGCAGCGAGTCGAGGCTCGGCTCGACTGTGAGGTCGAGCTCGGCTTTGGGCTCGGGGAACTCGCGCCCCTCGGCCTCGAGTTCGATCGCGCCCTCGAGCTCGCTCACTGCGCCGCTGTCGCTGACGACCAGCTCGATGCCATGTTCCTCGAGGTAGGAGTAGAGCTCTTGCACCTGCTGCTTGGAGACTTCGAGCTCTTCCAGCGCACTAGCGATGGCCGCCAGCGTGACGTAGCCACGTTCGTGGCCGTCGGCAATCAGCGGGGCAAGCTCGTCGTAGTTGACGATTGCCGACTCGACAGCCACCGAGGTGTCCTCGACGGGCGACCCAACCGCAACCAAAACCGGCATCTGGTGGCTCCTCTCCTCGCGCCGGGGCCTCCTCAGCGACCTCGACGCGGGAGATTGATAGCACAGACGCGGCAAAGAGCGTTAGCGCATGTGTGCCGCTCGCTAGGCTGCATGGAGTTGTGATGGCGCACCGCACCCCCACCGCCGCCGTTACCGACGTCCAGGCCCAGGCCCCGAGCGTCGCGATCGGCCTCTCGCGAGTCGGCGTAACCGGCGTCGAGAAGGTGATCCGGATCAGTCACGCCGGGGCCGAGCAACTGTTCTCCGCGCGCATCGAGTGCTTCGTCGATCTTGGTTCTGACCAGAAAGGCGCGCACATGTCGCGCTTCGAGGAGGTCGTCAACGACGCGATCGGCGAAGTGATCCTGGGCGAGTCCGGGTTCCGCGCCGAGCAGCTTGCGCAGCGCGTCGCCGAGCTGGTGCGCTCGCGCCAACGGGCACTGCGAGCCGAGGTGACGATCGCCGCCCGCTACCCCGAGCACCGACCGGCACCCGTATCGGGGATCAACACGCAGGAGATCTACACGCTGTTCGGCATAGCCGTCGCCTCAGAACGGGGCACGCGCCGCGTCGTCGGCGTCGCCGCCCACGGCATGACAGCGTGCCCGTGTGCGCAGCAGCTCGTCGCGACGAGCTCGCGCGAGCGGCTCGAGGCCGACGGCTTCAGCGACGAGGAGATCGAGCGGATCTTCGAGGCCGTGCCGGTCGCGACGCACAACCAGCGCGGCCTCGGGACGCTGTACGTCGGGGCGACCGAGGGCGGGGCGCTGGAAATCGACGCGCGGACGCTGCTCGCGATCGTCGAGAACTCGATGTCCTCGGAGATCTACGAGCTGATGAAGCGCGTCGACGAAGCAGCAGTCGTCGAGAAGGCGCACCGGCGACCGCGCTTTGTCGAGGACTGCGTGCGCGAGATGATCGGCGGCGTCATCGACGAGCTGCCCGAGCTGCCCGACGACGCGTTCGTCTCAGCTCGCCAGGAGAACCTCGAGACGATCCATCAGCACAACGTGCAGGCCGAGCGGCAGGGCACGCTCGGGGAGTTGCGCGCCGAATTGATGGGCGGCCCGCATTCGCTCGCGCACACCACGATGCGCGAGTGGCTGAACGGCTGAGGCGGCGGGCGCTTCAGCCCGCCTGCACCGCGTCGGCGCGGCGCGCCTGCT
>Ga0302326_10017660_pt1 | contig 14858 bp, 13 predicted proteins | sample Palsa_T0_3_FD_202264 | JGI IMG/M metagenome (GOLD analysis project Ga0302326, IMG submission 202264) | Peat permafrost microbial communities from Stordalen Mire near Abisko, Sweden - Palsa_T0_3 | ecosystem: Environmental > Terrestrial > Soil > Palsa > Peat permafrost | place: Sweden: Abisko... | reverse complement strand
CCAGCCGGTCAGTTGCGCCAGCTCCAGTGCCCGGCCGGTGAAATGGCGCACCGCAGCGGGCAGCTGCCGCGGCACGACCGGCTCAGCGCCGTCGGCCGCAGGCCGTTCCACCTGCGGAAGCTCCAGGGCAGGATCGGCTGCGAGTATCCGCTGGTGCAATTCGCGCAGCCCGGTTCCCGGCTCAGCGCCGAGTTCCCCGACCAGCACCCGGCGGGCATCGGCGTAGGCGGCCAGCGCCTCGGCCTGGCGGCCGTCCCGGTAGCAGGCGAGCATCAGCAGGCCGCGCAGATGCTCGCGCAGCGGATGGCATTCCGCCAGGTGCCGTAGCTCGACGATCACCTCCGCGTTGCGGCCCAGGTGCAGGTCGGCGTCGATACGCGCTTCCAGCGCCTGGAGCCGCAGCTCCGCCAGCCGAGGGACCTCCCGCTGCGCCAGCAGCTCCGAGTCCACGTCGGCCAGCGGCTCACCTCGCCACAACGCCAGCGCCGCCCGCGCCTCGCTTGCTGCGGTGTCCCACGAGCCGTCCCGCGCCGCTGCCCGCGCCGCGGTCAGGCGGGCTTCGAATCGGGCCACATCGAGATCACCGGCATCCACGCGGATGAGGTAGCCGGGCGGCTGCGTGCTGATCGGGCACTCACTGGTGTCCCCGAGCGCCTTTCGCAATCTCATCACGTAGTTCTGGATGGTCACCCGCGCCGATGGCGGCGGGTCGGATCCCCACAGGGTCTCGGCCAGGTCCTCCACCGGCACGACCCGGTTGGCGTTCAGCAGCAGCGCCGCGAGCACCGCCCGCTGCTTGCCTCGCGGCACCTGCACTATCGCCGTGCCGCTGCGTACCGTGAGCGGCCCGAGTAGGCGGAACTCCATCTCGACCGCCATAGCAACTTTCACCACCCGCGCCGGGGCCCGCGATCGCCGATATTTGTCAGATTCTAGACCCAGTCGGGCGCGGCCGGGTGATGCGCAGTGTCGTGAGGTAGTCGCAGAGCGCCCACCGGGGGCGCCAGCCCTGGGTCGTTGCCCGGGACAGGTCGAGCACCACGTCGTGCGCCAGCTGGTCGACCGCGTAGCGTGTCAGGACCGGCTCGCCGGGCCGGCCGAGGCGATGGCGGCGCTCGGCCGCGCTGGCCGCTAGGCCGGCCATCCGCGCCGGCACGTGCGCTATCCGCACCCGCTGGCCGAGCGCCGCGAACAGCTCGGTGATCGCCGCGTCGCGCGAGTAGTGCGCCGCGTCCGCGATGTTGTAAGGGCCACCGGGCCAGCCAAGCGCGGCCAGGCAGGCGTCGGCCAGGTTTTCCACGGCGGTCAGGCTGATGCGTACGTCGGGGCCGGGCAGCGGGAGGAATCCGGCGCGGACGCCGCGCCGAAGGCGGGGGAGCAGGTGCGGATCGCCGGGGCCGTAGACGGCGTGCGGTCGAAGCACCACCGCGCCGTAGGCCCGGGCGAGCGCGTCTCCGGCCGCCTTGCTGCGCCCGTACGCGTTCAGCTGGGCCGCGATTGGGTGGTCCTCCCGCACGTGACGACGGCTGACCCGCGGGTCGTAGACGCTGGCGCTGCTCACCCATACCACCGGCCGACCGTTCGCGGCCGCGAGCAGCCGCTGCGCCCCGTCCACGTTGACGGCCCGGAACTCTTCCGCCGCGGCGGCTGGTCGGCCGGGGTCGCCCACCGCGGCGGCGAGGTGGATGACAGCGTCCGCTCCCGTCAGGTTGGGCATTTCGCGCGTCGCGTCCCAGTGCACGTGCCGTCCGGCCGGGCCGGGTCTGCGGGCCAGGCAGGTGACGTCGGCTCCGTGCGCCGCGGCGGCAGTGGCGACGGCCGCTCCGCAGAACCCGCTCGCCCCCGTGACGGCGATGCTCAGGCCGGTCAGCTGCATGAGTCCCCCGACGGCCGGGATTGCGGGCCCGCCCGGACGACCAGGGTTGCCCAGCCGGGCAGGCCGCTGCGGCGGCTGGCCCGCGCCCGCACGACCACGGGGCGGTACGGCGCGAGCAGCTGGAGCGTCTCGCCGAGCTGCGCTCGTGCCAGCGCCGCGCCGGGGCAGGCATGCGCTCCGGCCCCGAACACCAGCTGGGCGACCTGCGGCGGGGCGGGCCGATCACAGTCGGGACCGGCGCGATGGGCTCCCGCCGCGTGCCTGGCGACCAGGATCAGCCGGTCGCCTTTCCGTATCCGCCGCCCGCCGACGATGCCGTCAGCGGCGGCGACCCGGGGGAGCAGGGCTGTGGGCGCGGTAACCCGGAGCAGCTCACGGGCCAGCACCTCGCGTCGTTCGGCTGAGTCCGCATCCGGCCACAGCCGGCTGTCGGCGCACCACGCCACGGCGCGCGGGATGCCCGCCGTCGTCGTGTTCACTGCCGCTATGGCGAGCATGACCGCCCGGCCGGCCGCATCGGTCATTCCGGCGTCAGCGGTCATTCCGGCGTCAGCGGGCATTCCGGCGGCAGCGAGCCGCTGCGGGCCGAGCAACCGGATCAGGTGGTCGGTCGCCGCGGCCAGCGTGCGGCTCGCCCCGGGCCGGGGAATCCCGAGCAGGTGCTCGCGTGTCGCCGCGGCCGCTACGGCGCCGGCCGCCCTGGCCACCGCGACCGGGTCGGCGTCCAGCGCGAGCAGCGCGCACACGGTGGCCCCGGCGAGCTCGGCGCTGGCCTGCACCAGGTCGACATCGCCGCCCGCGCCAAGCGCGGCCAGCTGCCGGGACAGAATAGCGCGCCACACGGGGCGCAGCCGTTCGATGCCGGCCGCGCTGAGGTCAGCCGCCAGCGACCTGCGCGCCGCACGGTGGGCAGGCCCGTCCTGATCGAACAGCACGCCGTCTTCAGTGAGCGCGTGGGCGAGGCCGCCGGTCGTGCCCGCCGCCGTGCGGTCGAGTGGCAGCGTGGTCAGGGCCTCGCGGAAGGCTTCGGTGCCCTGGATGAGCACGGTGCCGCCGAGACGGGTCACGGTCCGGCCGCGGGTGGCGGCGAGCAGGGCGAAGATCACCGGGTGGCTGAGCAGGTAGACCTGCCGGTCCCGGCACCGCGCGGGCCTGGCTCGCCCCTCACCGACGGTCACCACGAGGTTCCCCGGGAGGTGAACGGGCCGCTCGGCCACCCGCCGTCGGCTGGTACGACCGCCTTTCCCTGGGCGGAGGCGATGAGGCGGGCGGCGGCCTGCCGGTCAGGCTTGCGGGAGCGGCCGCTCAGCGGTACCGCCGCGAAGAGGATCACGTCCGGGCGGGCGGCGCCCATGCGGTCGAGCTGGGCCCGCAGGTCCGTGTTCACCTGATCGCGATCGGTCCCGGGGTCCAGCTCGATCACGGCGCCGAGCCGCTCGTCGCCATCGGGGGCCGGCACGCCCACCAGCACGGCAAGGGTGACACCGCGAACATGGAGCGCGGGCTCGTACAGCCCGGGGTAGATGTTCTGGGTCCCGCGCAGGATCATGTCCTTGCACCGCCCTGCCAGCACGACCCGGGTGCCATCAGCGCCGGCCTCCAGCCGCGCGACATCGCCAGTAGCCACCCACGGTCGGGCCTGCTCGCCCAGGTAGCGGTCGCAGGCGGCCGGCCCGGACAGCAGCAGTTGCCCGGACGGGTCCAGGCAGGCGGCGACTCCGGGCACGAGCTGCCCGGCCAGGTCGCCTGGTCCGTCGAAGGCCGACTTCTCGGCCGCCTCGACCACGGCGGCGGGGAAGAGCTCGCTGAGCGCGTAGACGCCCCATGCCTGCGCCGCCCCGGCTTGCTTCGCCTTGCTCAGCAAGGCGGCGCTGACTGGCGCCGAGCCGCTCCACACCTGGCCGGTGAACCTGGCCCGCGCCGCCAGCGCCGAGCGCAGCTCGGGTGGCGTGAGGTAGGTCGCCTGCGGGCGGAACTGGCGCAGCTGGCGGGCCACGCCCCGCCCGGACCGCGCGGGCCGCGCCACCGGCGCGCCGGCTAGCAGCGCGGGGATGATGACGAACAGCGGCCCGCCGAACACCGGCACGCCGGGCTGCGTCCGGACAAGACCGCTGGCCGCCCGCATCCCGGCGTCCAGGCTGGCCCAGGTATGCACGACGGCCCGCGGGCGGGCCGTCGTGCCTGAGGTGAAGATCACGACGGCGTCGCCGTCCCTGCGGTGATCGGGGGATCCGCCGTGCGCGCAGCCGAGCGCCGGCGCGCAGCCTGGCATCCGCCGGCCGACGGTCGCGACCGGGCCGATCGCCCCCAGCCGAGGCAACTCGAGCTGAGCCCGGCGGGCAACCGGCTTCGCCCACCCGGCGACGGCCTGCGCGGCGGCGTCGGCGAGCACGAGTGAGGGAGCGGCCAGCGCCAGGCGCGCCAACAGCACGCCGACGCCGGCGGTCGGGTCGATAGCGGCCACGTGCAGCCCCAGCCTGCGCGCGGCGAGCAGGATGGCCAGCGACCGCCCGCCGGGCCGGACCGCGACGCCGAGCGTCTGGCCTGCCTGCAGCCCGCGCCGGTGCAGCGCGGCCGCGTAGCCGTCGGCGAGGTCGGCCAGCTCGCCGCGAGTGATCCTGACGACCGTCGTGCCATGCCTGGTCGCGGCGATGATCGCGGGCTCGCCCGGATCGTGGCGCAGTCCGGCCGCCAGCTCGTCGATGATCATCGCGGGTCCGTGGTAAGGGCGCCGTTGTCCCGGCTGAGATACCACGCGGCAGTGCGTCGCAGCCCGTAGGCCCGTAGCCGGCGGGTGGAATTCTCCACCGTCATCGCGCGGCTTTGCGCTATCGCGGACGTGCGGCGCCTTACCCGGTTGAGGAAATCGCGATCGGTATCCCGCCGCTGACGGGGCATGCCGCCCACCGCTAGATAAAGGGCCGCCGTGATGGCCATGTTGTTCCCCGCGTGCATGCGGTAGGGCGCGAGGTAGCCGTGCCGCCGGCGGTGCGATGGCCGGAGCCGGCCGAAGGCGGTCGCGGTCGCTACCAGGCAGCGGAACGCGGCCCTGCCCGCCAGCCCCTCCTCGTCCCGGCGGGCCACGATCCGGCCGCACGCCATGCCCGCGCCGTCGTCCAGGGCGGCCCGGGCCGCCGTGACCCAGCCCGGGCGGGGGATGCAGTCGGCGTCCGTGCGCGCGAGCAGCCTGGCCCGGTGGTCGATGGCATAACGGAAACCGGTGTCCACCGCGTACCCGATGCCCTGCTCAGGCTCGGTGATCAGGTGGACGGCGAACGGCGCGCTGGCCGCGAAGCCCGCGACGATCCGGCCGGTGTCATCGCGGCTGCCATTGTCGATCACGACGAGCGAGTAGTCGCGGTCGGTCTGCGCCGCGAGCGCCCGCAGCGTCGCGCCGATGCGGGCAGCCTCGTTGTAGGCGGGGACGATCACCCACAGGTCGGTCACGACTTCTCCCAGACCATCGTCATCGCGCTGACGCCGCCGCCCAGGCCGATGAGCAGGACGCGGTCACCCGGGTCAAGCCCGCCGAAGACGCGGGCAAGCTGCACGCCGAGGGTCGCGCTGGCCACGTTGCCAAGCTCGGTGACCGTGACCTCAAGGCTGGCCTGCGGCACGCCGGTCAGCTCTACGAACCGCTCCAGGTAGGGCAGCGTCACCTGGTGGACAAGCACCCTCGCGTAATCCCGCACCGCCATGCCGGTGCGATCGCGTACCCGGTCAAGGATGCTGACCCCGATTTTCTCGAAGACCTCGCGCAGTGCGCGGCCATCGCCCTCGAAGTAGGTCTTCTCAAGATCTCTGGGATGCCGCGAGCCGCCGCCGAAGACTCCGCCCACCTCCCAGTGCTCAGAGTGGGTTTCGGTATCGATGTCGAGGATTCCGCCGGCGGCGACCGGCTCGACGATGACCGCGGCTCCGGCGTCGCCGAACGTGTAGCCGGCGAACCCGCGCATGAGCTGCCCGATGCTGGCCGGCTGCCACCGGATCGCCCTGGTGGGCGTCTCGCCGGTCACGACGAGCGCCCGGCGGCAGCGCCCGGCCAGCAGCAGGGCGCGGGCGATGTCGATCCCGTTGATGAAGCTGTTGCACGCGTTCGTCACGTCAAACGCGTGCGCTCGGGAGCCGAGCTCGGCCTGGATGATGTGGGCCGTGGCGGGCTCGGCCACATCGCGCGACGCGGACGCGAAGATCAGCAGGTCGAAGTCGGCCGCGCTGAGGCCGGCCGCGGCCATCGCCTGCCTGGCCGCTCCGATGGCGAGGGTCGATGCGTACTGGTCGTCCCGGGCGATGCGCCGCTGGCTGATCCCGGTCCGATGCTCCAGCGTCCCCGGCGGAACGTCCAGGTGGTACCCGCCGGCGACCCGGTCTTGTATCTCGTCCGAGCTGAGCGTGCGTTCCGGCAGGAAAACCCCGGCCGCGGTGATCCCGACGGACCCGACCGGCCCGCGAGAGCCGTTTGACTTGGCACAATGTGGCGTCATAACGCGATCATGCAATCCCTGGAGCCCGCGGGGATGAGCACGAGAACTCAGATCGGCTCGCGCGGGTACTCAATAGGCGCCGACCGCTCTCGCCTCGATGGCGGTCAGCTGGGCAGCAGCTCGAGTTCGCCGGAATCGATGCGAGCGGTCACGGTGCGGGTCGCATTCTCGGCCTGGGGGATGCCGACCCTGATGTACCCGGACGTTACCTGCTGGGTGACGCGGTAGGTCACGCTGGCGGACAGGCGGAGCGTGGCCTGGGCCGATGCCAGCGTGATGCTGAGCTGGCGCGGCGGCGCGGTGAAGGCCGCGCTCAGGTGCCCGCTGGTGACCACGGCCGCGAGGACGGCCGAGCGCAGCCCGCTGGCGCTGATGTCGACGCTGCTGGCGGTGATGCGCAGCGGGCCGGCCAGGCCGGTCACCAGGACCCGGCCGCCGGGCTGCCACACGGCCGTGCCGGTGGTCCCCGGCACCACCAGCCGGAGGTTCTCGCTGCAGGGGCCGGCGGTTGCGCACCGGATGGACACCACCAGGACGTCGGCCGCCCGTTCGAGCCGGGTCTGGATGACCGGGGCGCCGCCGGTCCCGTGCAACTGCCCGGTCAGCGTCACCGGGCCGGATCCGGCGCCGACGATGGTCAGCTGCCCTGGCACGCCGTGCAAGTCGATGGCAGCGACCCGGCTGGCGGCGACCTGGACCGCCCGCGTCGTGCCGCCCTGGTCGGCGGCCATGCCCATCGCGTTCGGACCTCCCGCTGCCAGCAGCACAGCAGCGACAGCAGCGCAGGTCACGGCCATGGCTATCGGCAGCCCTCGGCGCCGCACCCCTCGTCGGCCGGGCGGCGGGGGCGCGGCCAGGTTGGGCAGCGGCGGCGGCGTACCCGGGTGGCCGGTACCCGCTGCCGAGGTAAGGCGGCCGTCCGGATCCCGGGCCGCGGGAGACGCGCGGTCCGCGGCCGGGGCGGGATTCGCCTGGCGGCCGGCTCCCGGTCCCGCCCCGCTGCCCGGGGGGCCGTAGCGGGCCGCCTCCGCGGCTAGCTCGGCCGCGCTCGCCGCGGCCGGATCCTGGTTCTGGCTGAAGCCCCGGTTGAACTCCCCGCACCAGCTGCACGGCCAAGGCACGCGGAATCCCTGCAGGCCATCGACGTAGCTGACCCTGGCACAGGCCGAACATCGCCGCAGGAAGTAGCCGCCACCGCACTGGGCGCACTGCACGCGGCTCAGCCCGGGATCAGACTCGCCGAATGTCCCGCACTCCGGGCACAGCACCTGCGTCAGTTCCTGGCCCATGCCCGAATGCTGGCACGCATCCGGCTGCGGTCACCTCCGGTGCGCGCGCCGGTTACCTTGCCGTAATCTTTACCCGCGTGCCCGCGATCCAGGAGATCACCGCCGGGCCGTCCTGGTCGCCCGGAGCCGCCGACCGGCCGCCGCCGTGGCTCGCTCGTGGGCGAAGGAGGCGGGGAACCCCTCCCGCCAGCTGGGGTAGCGGGGTGTCCAGCCGAGTTCCTTGCGCGCCTTCGCGTTGGCAGCGCCGCGCGCCTGGGTCATGACCGGCAGCATTCCGCCCATGAGCAGTCCGGCCAGCCAGGTCGGGACATGGCGGGGCGGCTTCGCGCCGACGGCGGCGGCGAGGCCGGGGAGCCAGTCGCGCATCGGGGCGGGCTCGTCGTCGGTGATGTTGTAGATCGTGGGCCCGGCCGCGTCGAGGGCGAGCACGGTCGCGGCCGCCGCGTCGTGCAGGTGGATGAACGGCATGATGCCGCCGCCGTCGCCGACGAGCGGGAACTGCCGCTTCCGCACCGCCGCCACCATCGCGTCCTCGTCCCCGTAGAACCCGCCGTAGCGCAGCGCGATGCCGCCCGCCGCGAGCACCGTTTCGTCCAGGTAGGCCATCGCCGCGAACATCTGCCTGGCCGAGGCGGGCGGGTCGGCCAGCAGCGGGTCGTCCTCGTCCTTGACCAGTCCGGGGGTGTGCGCGTAGCGGAAGGGCGCGAAGCTCTGCGCGATGAACCGCGGCCGGCCGGCCTCACCGGCCGCCGCCAGCAGGTTGTCAAGCCCCTCGGTGCGCAGCCGGTTGGTCAGGCCGAAGCTGCGGTCCATGTTCCTCGACAGGGCCACGCCGGCCAGGGCGGTCGCCTGGTAGATGATGGCGTCCGGGCCGGCGCCGGCGACCGCGGCCCGTACCGCGGCCCGGTCGAGCACGTCGAGCGCCAGCGGCTCGGCCCCGAGCGACCGCAGCCGGGCCGCCCGGCCGGCTGACCGGGAGGTCGCGGTGACCTGATGGCCGGCGGTGACCAGTTGGGGGAGGAGCCGGCCGCCGATCGCTCCGCTGCCGCCTACGACGAGGACTCGCATGTCGTTGACCGTCCTTTCGTGCTGCCGTCGGCTGTCACGCCGGGTGGCGTCGCCGTGTCACTGTTACTGACACGGGAGAAGAAGGGAACGTGACCGGCGTGGACGGTGAAAGCGGGACCAGCGGCGAGCCCGACGCCTGGCTGGCGGAGCGGTTCCAGGAGCAGCGGGGAAGGCTGCGCGCGGTCGCCTACCGGATGCTTGGCTCGCTGGAGGAGGCCGACGACGCGGTGCAGGAGGCCTGGGTTCGCTGCAGCGCGGCCGGCGCCGATGAGGTGGTCAACCTGGGCGGCTGGCTGACCACGATCGTGAGCCGGGTCTGCCTGAACACGCTCCGGGCCCGCGCCGCGCGACCGGAGAGCCTGGCCGGCCCGCGTGTTCCTGACCCGGTGCTGACCGAGGCGGACGGGCCGACCCCGGAGCAGGAAGCGCTGCTGGCCGACTCGGTCGGGCTGGCGCTGCTGGTCGTGCTGGACACGCTCGCCCCGGCCGAGCGGGTCGCGTTCGTGCTGCACGACGTGTTCGACGTGCCGTTCGCGGAGATCGGCCCGATGCTCGCGCGCTCGACCGACGCCACCAGGCAGTTGGCCAGCCGCGCCCGCCGCCGCGTGCGCGCGGTCGGCCCGACCGAACCGGACGGCGCGATCGCCGCCCAGCGAGCGGTGGTCGACGCGTTCTTCACCGCCGCCAGGGCGGGCGACCTGACGACGCTGGTGGGGCTGCTCGACCCGGAGGTCGTCCTGCGCACCGACGGCTTCGTGGCCGGCCCCGCGGTCCTGCGCGGCGCCGCCACGGTGGCGAGCGCCGCGGCCGGCAACGCCAGCCCGCTCGCGGAGTTCCGCCCGGTCCTGGTCAACGGCGTGGCCGGCGTACTCGTCACCCTGAAGGGCCGCCCGGTCGCCGTCATGGCGTTCACGATCGTCAACGGCCGCATCACCGCGGTAGACGGCATCACCGACCCGCACCGGGTCAGGAAGCTGGTCGGCTAGCTGGCGGACGGTAACCGGTCAGATCACTGCCCGGTCCCCGCCGTGGATGGGCCGGGGGGCGTGGATGGGCTGGGGGGCGGGAGGATCGGCGGCAGGCTGAAGATCGGGAACAGCTCGGGCTGGTTGAACGAGACGACGCGGCTGATGCTGGTGGCGTCGACGGTGAGCACGTGCACCGCGTGGGCACGGTAGCGGCCGTCGCGGTCGCGCCGGTAGGCGGCGAACCCGGGCTGGCCGTTGGCGGCGACCTGGACCAGCGTGAAATCGCCCGGCCGCCCGAGAACCCGGGCGGCGAGGAAGGCCGCGATCTGGTCCCGCCCGGCGAACCAGGTCGGCGATGGCGGCAGCTCAAGCACCGCATCCTCGCGCAGCAGCCGGGCGAGGGCGATCGCGTCGGCGTTGGCAAAGGCCGCCGCGTACTGAACGAGCAGCCTGCGCTGGCGCGGGTCGGCCGACTGGCCGAGGCCGTCGGCCACCGTGGCCGCCTGGCTGAGCCGGGCACGGGCGCGTCGCAGCCTGCTGTTCACCGCCGTGGTCGCGGTGCCGGCCCCGCACGCGCCGTCGCTGACATCGCCCCTCCTGCCGACCGGTCCGCCGGCGCCCAAGCTCCGGCGATGCTTGCCTTCTCCTGTACTGACCCTTGATCGGGGCGAAAGTCACCGGAGCGCCGGCGGCGAGTTCCCGCGCGCGCCCGTATCGGTCATGGACCGATCAAGTTCGCGATCCTCGTCGCGGCGGCGGCGGCCGCAGAGACGTGACGCAGGGATTTCGCGGGCCGGGCACCGGTGTCTCCCGTGGTCAGGGTGGCACATGTAATCGGTCATAGTGGTCGACAACCATGATTGTGTGTAGTTAAGGTCGTATGGCACCTCAAACTACACACGATGATGATTTCAGCCAGGAATCGGGCAGTGAGCGGCCACGGCCAGTCGGGGCGCCGGGCCGGATGGCCCCTCCCGGGCGCACGCAACCGGCCGTTATCCACCCGGCCGCCAGATAACAGCAAGAGGCGCCGGGGGCGCGGGCCTTGTAGGGAGCACCGCGCCGGAGGGCGAGTCTCGTAGGATGGCGGGTGACCTTAGCGGTAAGGCATCTGTAGCGCCCGGGAATACCAAGGGCCGCGCAAGTGCTGCTACCCTATAGGTCATTGACCAGTCCGGTACGGCGACGTGTCGGACGTGCAAGCGGAGGACCACCTCCCACCTGGCCAGCCCTCGGGTCGGCGGGTTCGGCTGCTTCCCGGTTGGCTCGGGTTCCTGGTTAGCCAGGATCCCTGGTTAGCACGGCGAGCGGCACGGCACGGTCGCCAGCGCAGCTGGCTGACGGTACCGGAGATGTGGTTGCCCCGCGGCGCGCAGCGCCTGGCGGGGCTTTTTCCGTTTGGCCAGGTCAGTGAGCAGGGAAACTGTCGTTGGACGGCCAGCGACAGTACAACAGCAGCGTCGCCGGGTAAGCCGGCAACAGATGAGGCTCTGGAGGTCACATCAGCGTCGAAACGCGCATCAACGACCGCATCCGCACCCCTGAGGTCCGACTCGTCGGCGCCAAGGGCGAGCAGATCGGGATCGTCTCGATTACCGAGGCGCTCCGGCTTGCTCAGGAGGCCGACCTTGACCTAGTCGAGGTCGCCCCGACCGCGCGGCCCCCGGTCTGCAAGCTCATGGACTACGGCAAGTTCAAGTACGAGGCCGCGCTGAAGGCGCGGGAGTCGCGCAAGAACCAGACGCAGACGATCGTCAAGGAGATCAAGCTCCGCCCGAAGATCGACCCGCACGACTACGGCACCAAGAAGGGCCACGTCGAGCGGTTCCTCAAGGCGGGCGACAAGGTCAAGGTGACGATCATGTTCCGCGGCCGTGAGCAGTCCCGGCCGGAGCTCGGATTCCGGCTGCTGCAGAAGCTGGCCGACGACGTGCAGGAGCTCGGTTTCGTCGAGTCCCAGGCCAAGCAGGACGGCCGAAACATGATCATGGTGATCGGCCCGCACCGCAAGCCCGCGGGCCGGACTGGCAGCGGGTCGCACGGGGATGCGGAGACGGAGTCGGCGACGCAGTCGCGCCCGGTGCCGAGCCCGCGGCCCCAGGCCCCGTCGGAGAGCGCGGCCCAGGCCGCCGCAGGAGCCGCAGTCGAGGCCCCGGCGTCGACCGACGCGTAGAGGTTTACCCCGGCTAACGGGGAGAGGGCGGTCCGGTCAGGCAGGTGCCTAGGCCGGACCGCAACACGATGCTGCCTGCGAGCGGCGAAGAGTTTGATAGGAGACGGCGACCATGCCGAAGATGAAGAGCCACAGCGGCGCTGGCAAGCGGTTCAAGCTCACCGGCACCGGCAAGGTGATGCGGCAGCGGGCCGACCGGGCGCACTACAACGAGCACAAGTCCTCTCGCGTCACGCGGCGGCTTTTCGGCCGGATTGAGCTCGCCCCGTCCAACACGCGCCAGATCAAGCGACTGCTCGGCAAGTAGCCGACCCCTAGTCACCGCAGCCCAGAGGGAGATTGAACGATGGCACGCGTCAAGCGCTCGCTTAATGCCAAGAAGAAGCGCAGGGTTGTCCTCGAGCGGGCGAAGGGCTACCGGGGCCAGCGGTCCCGGCTCTACCGCAAGGCCAAGGAGCAGCTGCTCCACTCGATGACCTACGCCTACCGCGATCGCAAGGACCGCAAGGGCAACTTCCGCCGCCTGTGGATCCAGCGCATCAACGCCGCGTCGCGCGCGAACGGTTTGACCTATAACCGCTTCGTGCAGGGCCTCAAGGCGGCCGGCGTCGAGGTGGACCGCAAGGTGCTGGCCGACCTGGCCGTGACCGACGCGGCGGCCTTCGCCGCCCTGGTCGAGGTGGCGCGGCAGGCGCTCCCCGAGACCGTCAGCGCGGCAGCCTAAAACCTGCCGCCACGCGCTGTCACGACGCCGGTGATGGAAGAAAAGCACGCTATACGCGTGCTTTTCTTCCATCACGGGAAAAAGTTCCGGCTGACATTCAGCTCACCGCCCGCAAACAAGCAAACCAAGCTAACCAGCTAACGAGGCCATTGGCATGTACGCGACCGCGAGCGCCACGCGGATCAAGGCCGCGCGGCGGCTGACCAAGCGGGCGCTCCGCGAGCGCGAGCGGTCCTTCCTGGCCGAGGGGCCGCAGGCGGTTTCCGAGGCGCTGGCGACCGGCGCCCGGATCAGCGGCCTCTTCGTCACCGGGCCGGCTCAGGCCAGGCACGCCGATCTGGTCGAAGCGGCCGCGGACGCCGGGGTCGAGGTGCACCTGGTCAGCGGCGAGGTCATGGGCGAGCTGGCGCAGACCGTCACCCCGCAGGGGCTGCTCGCCGTCTGCGACTTCGTCGACGTGCCGCTCGACCGCCTCGATAACAGCAAGTTGCGGCTTGTCGCCGTCCTCGCCAACGTCAGGGACCCGGGCAACGCGGGCACCGTGCTGCGCACGGCCGACGCGGCGGGCGCGGACGCGGTCATCTTCGCCGACGCGTCGGTTGACCTCTACAACGGCAAATGCGTGCGGGCGTCGGCCGGCAGCCTGTTCCACCTGCCGGTGGTGGCCGGCGGCCGCCTCCCGGCGACGATCGCCGCGCTCAGGCGGGCCGGGCTGCGGATCTTCGCGGCGGACGGCCGCGCGGGCAGCACCCTGGACGATCCGGCCACCGCGGTGGCCCTGTCGGGTCCGACCGCGTGGCTGTTCGGCAACGAGGCCTGGGGGCTGCCGGACGACGTGCTGGCGCTGGCCGACGAGTCGGTGGCGGTGCCGATCTACGGCCGCGCCGAGTCGCTCAACCTCGCCTCCGCCGCGGCGGTGTGCCTGTACGCCTCCGCCTCGGCCCAGCGCGCCGGCGCCCGCGCATGATGTGCGGGGCAGCCAGCGAGCGACGACGCTCGGCGGGTAAAATCTCACGTCGAGAGCCATTATGATTACATCGCGTGGCGCGCCCTAAGGCGATCTATGAATCCACCGTGGCATTGGGTATTTACGCTCTAACGTAGCGAAATCCCGAAGCCGGGTACTGTCGGCAAGGTACGTTTACACGCTAGAGTCTGATCACATTCCGTCACCCGCATCGCTCAGCCAGCCGGCCCCAGCCGGCCACGGCGACCCGATGCGGCCCCCCTGCTGGACGGAGGCGTCGCAGTCGTGGAGGACAATCGACCGGGTCGGGTCACCCCCGCCGGGTCCGCCCGTGCCGGCCGCATGCCCACCCCGCTCACCCCCGCTGCCCTGGCCGACGCGCAGGCGCTGATCGCGGACGAGCTGCCGGACGGCCTCGTGGTCGCCGACGACACCGGCCGCGTGGTCGTCTTCAACCGGGCCGCCGCCCGCCTCACCGGGCTCGCGGCCGAGCAGGCCATCGGCAAGTACGTCTTCGACGCGCTGCAGTTCCGCGACGAGGACGGCCGCGACTGGTGGGTGTGCTCCGACCCGTACAACGGCCTGGCCACCCGCACCCGCCACCCGGAGCGCTCCCTCTACCTGGCCGACGGCACCGAGCTGCTTGTCTCGGTCGGCTACGTCCGCGACGCCCGCTCCGGCCCGGTCCGCCGCCTGGTCATCACGCTGCGGGGCGCGCAGCAGCGGGCGCGGCTCGAGCGCAGCCGGGCCGAGCTCGTCTCCACCGTCGCGCACGAGCTCCGCTCCCCGCTGACCTCGGTCAAGGGGTTCACCGCGACGCTGCTGGCCAAGTGGGGCCGGTTCACCGACGACCAGAAGCGGGTCATGCTGGAAACGGTCAACGCCGACGCGGACCGGGTGACCAGGCTGATCACCGAGCTGCTTGACGTGTCGCGGATCGAGTCCGGCCGGATGGAGGTCCACCGGCAGCTGGTCGACGTGCCCGACCGGGCCAAGCGGATCATCGCCGGCCGGGTGGCGGCGGGCGAGCCCGAGGACAGGTTCCGCCTCGAGGTCGTGCCCGACCTGCCGGAGACCTGGCTCGACGCGGACAAGATCGACCAGATCCTCGCCAATCTGGTCGAGAACGCCGTCAGGCACGGGGCTGGTACCATAACGGTCGTGGTGAACCGTGCGCGCATACCCGCCGGCGATCGGCCCGAGGCCATCGCCGTGTCCGTGCGCGACCAGGGGGAGGGCATCTCCCCGGAGATCGCGCCCCGGGTGTTCCGCCAGTTCTGGCGGGGCAAGCGCCGCGGCGGCACCGGCC